>VOFK01004020.1_pt1 | contig 16217 bp, 20 predicted proteins | sample 5384121 | NCBI WGS metagenome assembly VOFK01 (sample SAMN12384730, study PRJNA508395) | human gut metagenome | isolation source: healthy gut J | host: Homo sapiens
TTTGATTTCTTTGCCGGCTCCTCGCTGTGGTTGTAGGTTCGCCATGCTGCTCGAAACGGTTACGGGGTTCGTCCGCTCTTAACAAAGATGTCGGAGAAAGTCGTCTTGTAGACATCGTCGCCTGTCCTGGCCGGCCGCTGGTATAGTCAAAAGCTCGCGGGCTCGCCCTTGGTGATTCCCAGGTTCATCCGTCAATGGCTTTCATCTTGTCGAACTCTTTGGTTTCGCGGCACGATGTCGTCCGTGCGCCAGATGAGGTGGTCGCCGAAAAGCGGAGAAGCGCTGGTTTATAGGGCGTCTCGCGTCTGCGTAGGCGCGGCATGATGACGTTCTGCGCGTAGATGTACTGCGCGGCCTCGGATGGCCCGATTTGTGCTCTCGGTGATGCCCATGATTTCACGTGGTACGCCGAAATGCTCGAGGCAGGCGTCGCGGATGAAGGTGCGGCCGTTTACCATGTCCATGTCCTTCATGCTCTCCGCGACTTTCTGGATGGTGATTTCTCCGTCCGTGGTCGCTATGCCGTGGCTCTTGAATACGCCTTGGGGAAGCGTTCGAGCCACTCGGCGCGGAATTTGCGCTGCTCGTCGCTGCTGCCGGGCATACTAACGATGAGGTTCGGCGTCGCGTCGTTGTAAAAACGTTTTCTGAAACTGCGCTGCGTATCGTGATTTCAACCTCATCGGCGATGGCCTCCGCTTCTGACCGGAGGCCGGAAGGAACGGGTCGAGGTTGAGCTCCTTCATGACGAACAGTCGGACGTCACCTCGAGGATGGTGCCGGATGTCGTCTTTGACGGATAGTACGGGTGGTCGAGGTAAGCGTCAATGGCACCCAATGGGTACGGGCGTAAAGCTCGGCCGGGCGGCCTGCTGCGTCGCGTTCTATGACGAAATAGCCCCTCGCCCTTTAGAAGATGTAGGTCTCCCCTGCTGCCTGCCAAAGGCTTGCGCGGGTAAATTCGTGCAGAGGGTTTGGTTCTCCCAGAACTCGAAGGAACGAGTGCCGGGTAACTTCTTCGTTGCCGTTGCTGTCGATGGTGAGGAGCTTGCCGGAAGCAAAGAGGTCGGATGCGATGCGCGTTACCACGGCGAGCGCGCGGGTTCTTCGCGTACATCTTCATCCAGTCTTGGGTGTTCCGGCTCCGGGCGGGCGTCCATGCGGTATCATGCGGTTGTTCCCTGCGTTGTGGAACTCCTCGTTGTGGGCCTGCCTGGTGCCGGTTATACCGCCACGTCGTCACCTCGCTTTATGTTCGGCTGTGTTGCGTCCTCCTTAGTCAACGTCGAGGTTCCGTCTTTGGCCGCCGATGAGCATAGTCGCGGCGTCTCGGCGTTCGTCGTGCTCGCTGTTTGGCTTCCGGCGATGGTGTAGCCTGTGAGTTTGCCCAGCAGTCGCTCCCGTGAGCGTAGTCCTGCCGGAAATATATGTGTTGCTTAACCTTTAAGTCGCTGTGAGGATGGGGTCTCCCTGCTGGCCGAGGACGCGACGGGCTCGTGATGGTCGTGTAGCCCGGCCTTTTTCCTGATGCTCTTGGCGTAGAGGCGGCCGCCGCGTTGCTCTCGATGCGGAATCTCATCTTCCAGTTCTCGAGCAGGCTGATGGTAGGCTCCTCGTAGACCTCGGCTTGCTCGCGAATATGCGCAGTCAACGATGTAAATGTCTGTGCCGAAAAAGGTAGGCGACGAGCATGGCGTAATAGTCCGTGCCGGTGTCTGCGACGTCTGCCACGGCGATGACGCCGTCCGGGGTTCGACCTCGGATGTCGTCGAGCTCCGAAGTAATTGAGGCTCTCGGCGAGGGAACAAAAGGCCCTCGGCCGGTTTCGGGTCTTGCTGGTAAAGGCTGCGGAAGACGTGCGGGTTGGCGGCCTTTTTGTGATAAAAAGGCGCTCAGGCTGTGCCGCTCCGGCCATAGCGCCTCGCCGTCGTTTCGTGGGTCGAGAGCTCTGTCGGGTCGCCCTCCTTGATGGCTGGGAACTTGATGACTTCCCATTCCTCCGGCTCTCGCGCTTGAGTAATACTCCGGGAGTCGTCTTGATACCGCGTGAGGGTGATGAGCTGGCGGCTGGCGTTGTGGAGGCAGGTGCTTGCTACGGTGTCGTACCAGTCTTGTATGCTGCGTCAAAAACCGTCGGGCTCCATGCGTCCTTGGGGTCTTGTATGGGTCGTCGATGATGAGAACGTCTATGGCCCGGCCAGTGAGGGCCGCCGCCTATGCCGACAGTGACGAGGCCGCCTCTGTGGTCTACTACCTCAAACTCGTCCGCATTGCGTAGCCACGCGCCTCCTATGCGGGCGTTAGAGGCGTTCAGCCGCGTTCCGGGGTAAATCGCGGCGTATTTCCTTGTGTCAATGATGCGCTGCCCGTCGCGGTTGAACTTGGATGCAAAATCGTGGTTATAGGAGACAAGGCCGATGCGGAGGTCTGGGTTGTCGCCTAACATCTTGGCCGGAAGGCGGCGGCTGCACAGCTCGCTCTTGCCGTGCTGCGGCGGCATGAACACCATGAGCTTTTTATCTTCCCGGCCGCAAATTCGTCGAGGTTTTTCTTGCGTATGTCTTGTGGTGCCAGTTCTCGACGTATAGCGGGTTCGTGTACTTTGGTGAAGAAGTTGATGAGGCTGCGCCGGGCAAGTTCCATCCTCGCGGCCCGCGCTATGTCTCGTAGCTGCTGCTTTGTGTATAGGCTTTCCCGGGCGTCAATCCCCATCGTCATCACCTCCGTCCATTCTGGCGAGCTTCTCGAGGTCTTCCTCCGGATAGCTTCGACCAGTGCCGATTCCGCTTTCGGTCTGGCCGTTCTGGCCGGGTCAGCCGGGGTGCCGGTCGGGCTCTGTCCATATCCTATCTCTGCGAGGCGATTTGCTGCTTTCGAGCTTCGCACCCCTCCGTTATGAGGCGTATGATGGAGTTCACGCTCGTCGCCGGGTTTTTGAGCCTCAAGGGCCTCAGTGGCCTTTTTCTCTGCATAAAAGACGCCGGTCTTTGGTCTGCCGCCGCCTCATGTCTCGCGTCTCTGAGGCTTTTGCACGCGGGCCTGCCGGTCGAGGTCGATGTCGTATGCCCGGCCCGCTCTACCCATTCCCATTGTGCACCCATCGTGCTAAAAGTTGCCCATTTTTGCCCAACTGCTTCGCCCACGGCCTGTTGGCTGCGCTCCGAGCCCAAATCGCGGTAGATGAAAATGCCTCGAACGCCTGCGCACTTTCACCTTTTTTAGCCCTCCTCCCACGGAGTGAGGCCCAGTCTGCTGCGGTGCGTTTCTGTTGGTATTCTCCTCCCTCATTTCTTCACGGTGTATTTGTAGATGATGTCTCCGTTCTCATCCTTTCCGGCCGGGGTAAGCACGCCGCCAAGCCTTTGGCGGGGCTTGTGCCGCCTTTGTTGTTCCCCAGTTGTTCCGCAGCCATTGGGCCATCGTGGTGTCGTAGAGGAGGCCCGGGCGCGGTTGCCGCCCTGTGTTGTAACCGCAGGCGCTACCCACGGAAACCGGAAATACCGTTTGATTGGCTCCTCGATGTCGGAGAAGCGGACGCGGCCGTTTTCTGGCAAGGATGATGGCGCCGCCGATGTTGCCGGTCTGGACTGACGCCCCACTCGGGCGGTACGCCACAGCAGTTGCAGGCGTCGTTGCACCTGCGGCAAAATGCGTCGGAGACGAAACGCATACCGTAAAGCCGTGCGCTATCTGCCTCATGTCGTATGATGGGGCCTTTATGGCTCTGTCTCTCAGCCGCTTTCGTATCCGGCCTGTTTGCTCTGCCCAGAACTTGTGATGTCGTAGCCGTGAGCACTGCTCTCATGCTCGCGTGTATCTGGCCTTGAGCCGTCACATCGCTCTGCCTTCATGCAGAAGAATCCCCGGTCAGGACGCTGTCGCCTCCGGGCTTCGTACGTGAGGCGTATGAGTACCGGGTAGTCGTCGCTTGCTCCGATGATGGGGTCTCCTCAAGCGCAGAGTAACGCACGCCGATGTCGGTGAGGCGCTTACCGCGAGGCGGCCTGCGGAGATGGTACCCTTTTTCATCCGCTGCTTGGCCTTTTTCTGCGTCGGCGGTGATGATGTTGATTTTTTGACGTGCCAGTTGTGCGTGTAAAACCGGGCGAAAGCTCCATGTATCGCTTCCTCGTCTTCCGTCCACCATGCGCCGCCTGGTCGGAAAAGGAGAGGGGGTGTCTTATCTTGCTCGAAGTAGCGAAGAGTTCGAGTGGTGACGCGTTAAACGGCAAGCCTTCGTAATTTCTTCAAATGAACTTCAAACCGCGTGTCGCCCATTGCATGAGATGCGCCGGTCTCGGATGGGGAAGAATTGATTGCGGCCGTCTTGTTGTTCGACGGTTGTTCAGGGCTATGTAAATCCTTCTTCCGTTGAGGGCAGCGCAACCTTCAGCGCTTTCGAGGTAGCCCTGACGGGTGGCTTTTCTGGAAGAATGAAAAGCAGTAAAGGCAGTTGTAGGAGCATCGGCTGTGGTGTCGAAGGTCATCGGCATGGAGCAGTCCGGGATTTCATGTTCATCGCGGGCTTGTGTAAGTTCTGCTTTAAGTCTGTCGAGTATCTTCGCCGTGTTGAAGCGGTTGCCATACTTCCTCGAGGAAGACATTCCGGTTGCCTTGGTCTTGGTCGCGTCTTAATTGAAAGCCGGTGTGATGGTGCTCCCGGACGCGCGTAAGCGCTGCACGACGTGGCGAGCTACACTTTGACGAGGTACATCTTGACGGGCTCGCCAGTGCTTTCTATGTACCGCATCATGCCGGTTATGATGTGTCGCCCTCGCATTATTCTGGCCCTTGAGGCGTTTTAAGTGCTGCTTTTATCTTTGGGGCCAAAAGTTGTACGGGGAGTGTGTCGGTACCCTCCGTGTGCTTGTCGATGCCGTACTTTCCGAGAACAAAATCGCCGGAAAGCGTCAGGGGAATTATATCCTCGAAATTCGGCTCTGCCTTGCATGAAATTCCTCTCGACGAGGGTTTTTCCTGCCCTGCCTGTCCTACGACGTAAAACATGGTCGCCCTCCTTTTCGGATGAGTCGCACATTTTTTACGGGTCTGGCTGTGGGCGTTCTCCCGGCCCATGACCGGGCGTCGGATGCGTGCTCAAATGCGAGGACACCAATGACGCGCCTGCAGTCGCCGGCTCGTCGTTTATTCCTCGGCGTTGCCTCGAGGTCGTCGTTCCGGGCAAGTGATGAGCGCGATTGCGCGGAGAACCGGTCGCCTTTTGCTCCTCGATTTCGTAGTCGCTCAAAAGTTGCTCGAGCTTGAATAATCCCATTGGCCCCGGATTTTTGCTGGAGAGTCACTGTTCAAGGCTTTTTTTCCTTCGTCGAGGTCAACGTGACGGAGACGGTCGCGGTCTGGCGGCCGAGGTGCTTATAGACGGCCAGCCTTGATGGCCGCCGACGATGCGGCTGGACCCAGACGATGGGTGCCACTTGCCGAATGTCCTCGATGCTGTTCTTGAGGCGCCTTTCAAACGGGGTCGCCGGGTTCCAGCGCGACGGGGTTGTAGTCGGCCGTGAAGCTGCTCAAGCGGCATTTATTTCCATAAGCGGCTCCCTCCATGTGGACGGAATGTTCCCTCCTTTTCGAGCTTCGTGCTCTGCCAGCCAGTCCATAGCGGCATCGCGGTCTGGGAAGGAGATATGCTGAACCTTCCATCATCGTCGCTGCCGCTTTCGCTGTCCCTCGTTTCTTTTGTCGCCGGTGGCGTTCGTACTCCCTCAACGATATCATCCGCTTCGCCGAACGGGTTTATTTCCCTCCGAAAAGCCGGTAAAAGAGAATTTGCGTTCGAACTCGGAAAGCAGGGTTTCCAGTTCCCCGTAAGTCCCATTGGCCCCCAACCTTGTTCATGGCGACGTTGAGGGAGCTTTTTCCGCCGTTCGTCAAGCGTCTACGGCGACGGCCTGCTCGTCTCAACTTCTCGCCGAGGCTGGTGAGGATGTAGTAGCGCTGGTGCCTCGCTATTTCGCTCCTGGCGTTCACAACAAGGGCCTACGAGGCCCCACCTTTCGAGCGCCGGAGCCCTTGATTTTCGTACCTTTTTCGCCGGGTTGCTGCGGTTGCTACCGTGCGACGACACATAGGGCACGCCGTTGATGCTGAAGCTCATGCCCGAAAGCTCCGTGCCGCCGAAGAGCAGCCACGCAGTGTCCGGGTCGAGCAGGACACGGTCCTTCATGAGATCGTCAGCCTTGATGTAGTTGCCGCTCAGCAGACGCAGCGGGTGGAAATCAAAAGTAGTTCCCGCCGACGGCAGTGACGGTGACATCCGCGCTGCGCTTGTTGCCGTTCGAGACCTTGACCTTGCCGAAGGTGCTCCACGCGTCGGTAAAGAGTGCTGTCGGTATCGATATCCGCCGCGGCCTCGTGCAGCTTTTTCATCATCTCGGTACGGAAGGAATATATACTGTCCAAGGTGACAGTGCCGTCCGCGGGCAGAAAGCAGCTTATCTGCGCAAAGGCCGTTTCTCGCTCTCTCCCTGCCAGCGCTCCGCCTCGCGCTGCGCTTCAAGCCTGTGCGCAACGCTGCCATAGGCGAGGATGCACACGACACAGAGCACTGTGAGCGCGGCGGCAATGATGATCATTATGCGCCAGCGGCGGCTGAGCCTTATGCGTTTTGCTCTATCCATATACATCTCAGCCCTCGGAGCTGTCGGCCATTCTCACCTGATCGCCGTTCTTGATGGGGCCGGAGCCGGTGGTGATGACATAGTCCCCATTGCCGAGGTCGGCGACGACGGCAGAGTTATTGTCATCGGAGGCAAGCACCTCGATGCTGACGCGCTTTGCGATATAGCGGTTGCCGAGGGGCGAGCTCTTCTGGCTGATGGCAAGGACAAACGAGCCGTTATTGTCGGTGCGGATGGCGGAGTTCGGCACGATGGTGTCGTAATTCGCGCTCTTCTGGCCGACGGAGAGGGTAAGCTCGGAGCCGGTGGTGACGTCGCCCTCAAGGTCAAAGGTGAGGAGCTTATTGGTCTGCGGGTTCTTTGGGTCGGTGCGGATATTGGTAAGGGTCGCGGTGATGGTATTGCCCCAATAGTAGTTGCTGACGGTGGCGGTATCGCCGGTGCGCAGTCGCTGCGCCTGATCGTTCGTGACGGAAAAGCTCACGGTGTGACCCATGTCGGGGACCTCGATGGTACACATGAGCGAATCCTTGGTGACGGTATCACCGGCGGTGCAGTCGATGGTGTCGATCTTGCCGCTGACGTTTGCGGTGACAGTGTTATCGTCCTCACCGGCGAGGGACTTTATCTTCTCCTGCTGGTGGGATATCTGGTCGGCGAGACTTGCAAGGTCGATCTGGGCAGCGGCAAGAGTTTTTTCGTTCTGCGCCTGAGTATATTCAAGGCTGCTCAGAGCGTCGGAGTATGTGTTGTAAGCCTTATCATATTCTTCGTATGCAGCGTCAAGAGCGTCTCTATAAGGGATAAGCTTGTAGTCGATATCCTCCTGCTGTCTTGCGATGGTGTCATACTTTGCCTTTGCGGCGTCATACTGCTTCTTTGCCGCAACAAGCAGCGGGTCGGATTCTTCGGACATTCCGGAGAGGGTCTGCTGGGCTTTTTCAAGCGCGGCAGCGTTGGCTTCGCTCGGGTCGCTGTCATAGGCTGTCTGTGCATCGACCACTGCTTTGTAGGCTTTCTGATACCTGTCGTTATACGCATCCTGCGCCTGATACATGGTATCCTCAGCGTTCTGCAGCTGCGTCAGGGCCTCCGCAAGCTGGGCGGCTATCTCCTTATTGCCGTACTTTTCAAACATATCGTCGTACAGCTTCTGTGCTTCGACGCATTTTTCATCTGCGGCATTGAGCGCTTTTTCCGCATCGGACACGGCGCGGTTCTGCGTAGTGTAATCAAAGGTCGGCAGGGAGAGCGCAGCTTTCTGGTAGCTCACGCGGAGCTCGCGCAGGGCCTGTTCGGCCTGCTCAAGCTCATCGCCGTCACCCTCGCCGAGGATAAAGAGTACGTCGCCGGTCTGAACCTCCTGCCCCGCTTTGACCATAACGGAGCGGACGGTGCGGGTCTTCGTCGCCTTGACCTGGTGCTTGCCGCTGGCCGTGACGGTACCGGTGCCGCGCACCTTGGCGACGATATTGCCGTCGGTCACTCTGGCTGTGGCGACCTCCACCAGCGCGAGCGGTTCATTATAGTGTTCGAGAAAAAGGTCAGCACGAGCAGCACGGCCAGAAAGATGATAGCCGCGTTTTTGACCCATTCACGGTTTGCAGTCTTGAATTCCATATTGCACCTCTTTAGAATTGTCAGCCCTTGACGCTGCCGGAGTTCGCGATGCCCTCAACGAGGTATTCCTCGCCGTGCAGGAACAGCAGCAGGCACGGGATCATATACACCGTCGCCATGGCGAAAAGGCAGGCCGATCTCGCCGGAGTTAATGCTGGAAAGGAACACCGAGAGCGGCTGCGCCTCGGAATCCTGGAGCAGGATAAAGGGGCTGCTCGACCATGTTCCAGTAATCTATAAAGACAAGGATCGCAATGGAGTAAAGCGCGCTGCGGCACTGGGGCAGACATATCTTGGTGAATATCTCCCACTCGCCCGCGCCGTCCACCTTGGCGGCCTCGATAAGCGAATACGGGATGCGGCGCATGAACTTCGTCAGCAGGAACACCGAAAACGGCGCGAACATGCCGGCAGGATTATCGACCAGCGCGTGTTGAGTATCCCCAGCCACTCCGACACGAGATAGTTCGGCACGAGCGTGACCTGATACGGCATGAGCATGAGGATGACATAGAAGAAGAAGATACCGCTTCTTATTTTGCCGCGCCAGCGCGTGAAGCTGTAGGCCGCGACCGCCGCAACGCCGACCTGAAGAATGACGATAGGCACGACGAGGAGGATGCTGTTCCAGAACTTGAGCAGATAATCCGGGGATTTGACAAGGCCCGTGATATACTGCGAGAGCGTGACCTTATCCGGGATGAACTTGAGATTCACGTCTTTGAGACGTAGCCGCCGGAGGTAGTGGCAAAGATCATGCCGTAATTGGCCTTGATCTCCGCTTCGGACATGAAGGAGTTGGTGATGGTGAGCACCGTGGGCAGAAGGAAGAGCACCGCGAAAATGGCGCAGAGCACAAACACGAACGCCGCGGCCGAAATAGTGCTTCTTTTCTGAGACGGGCTTGTTCTTCATCCTCCACATCCTTTCCGAACCAGTCCTCCGCCCGGAAGAGCAGCGCGATGAGCACGACCATCACCAGAGCCATCACGACCGCCGCGGCCGAGAGCTTCTGATAGTCAAGCGACTTGAAGGTGTTGTTCATAAAATGCTGGAGCATATACAGCTTCTCATACGGGTAGTCCCCCGTGAGAAGATACACTTCACGGAAGACCTTGAAGGAGTTTATAAGCGAGAGGATGGTGACAAAAAGCACCGTGGGCGAGAGATAGCGCAGCTTTATGGCGAAGAACTTATACCACTCCCCGGACGCGCCCCTCGACATCCGCGACCTCAAGCAGCTCCTTGGGGATATTGGCAAGGCCGGCCATGAAGAGGATCATGAAATAGCCGAGGTTCTTCCACAGAAACAGGATTATGACGACGGCCTGACTGTGCGCAGACTGGAGCCAGTCTATCTTCGCGATATCGAAGAGGGCGAGGAACTCATTGATGGTGCCGTTATAGTTGAAAGAGCACCTGCCAGATGAGCACGACCGACGCCACAGGCACCATCATCGGACTGAGGAAGAAGGTGCGGAACTGCGACTTGAGCGGGATGCGGCACTCAAGCATGAGCGCCAGCACAATAAAAGTATTACCGCAAGAGACGCACCGCTATTGCAGAAAACTGCAAGGTATTTTTTGCCGCCATTATGAAAGCGGAGTTATTAAAGAGTCTTTATGAAATTTTCAAAGGAACACGAAGTTCCGCGAGCCGACGCCGTCGATCATCGAATAATACACCACGACGCCGAACGGGACGATGAAGAACACGCCCACGCCGATAAGGCTCGGCGACAGGGAAGCACAGGCTGCGCATGAAGTCCTGCCGCATCAGCTTTCGTTTTTTTTTTCTCTGTCCATAGCTCTCCGTTAATCAGTCAGATAGATGCTTGAAATTACCAACGCCATTATAGCGCATCGCTTACGTCTGCGCAAGGCGGCATTGATTAAGAGTATCTTAAAATTCATGGCGCGGCGTTTGCCGCGCCATGTGTTACGGTATTACTTTATCAGCGCTGTTCGTTGACGTAGATGTTGGCCTTGCTCTGGATGAGGCGTGCAACATCCTCGGCGGTCTTCTGGCCTTCGAAGAAGGCTGCCGCCTGCTCGTTCACGATGTTGAAGATGCTGTCGTTATAATCGGCGGCCTTGGTCGTGGTCTCGATAAGCTCGCGGATCTGGTCGATCTGCTCGGCATCGAGAGCGTATATCTCCTGAGGCTCGCCGGTGGTGTTGTTCCACATGGTGAGGCGCACGTGACGGGGATCTTCTCGCCGTTCTCGTCAAGCAGGTAGTTGCCGTCATTATCCTTCTGGTACTGGATAGTGGTGGCTTCCTTGGCTTTCTCATCGAAAACGTCGATGCGGCTGGAGAGCGCGTAACGACCCTCGTTATATTCCTTGGTGAAGAACTGTCTGAGGAACTGCCAGATGGCGTCCTTATACTGGCTCTTGGCGCTCATGGCGTAGCCGCTGCCGTCAAGCGAGACCATGTTGCCAGTGCCGCTGTTGGTCGGGTAGCCGATGTAGGTTATCTTGCCGCCGAGGGACGCGGTATAATTATTATAGAAGATATCATCGATGCTGTAAGCGCTGGTGCGCACGAGCATCTGCTTGCCCTGAGCGAGACGGTTGGAGGTATCGTCCTCGTCAGTCCACTCATGGTTCTCCCCAGTCAAATTCCGAGGGGAAGGAGTTTGCGAAGTTCAGCAGGTCGATGAACTGCTGGCTGTCAAAGCTGCATTTGCCGGTGCCCCAATCGACGAAGCTGTCCATATCAAGCGCAAGGCAGGTCTGGAGAATGTCGGCCTTGGTGGTGTACTGGTCGAAGGCGGTGCAGCCCTCGGGCATGGAGGCAAGAGCGGCGTTGAACTCATCGTAGGTCCAGCCCGGAGTGTCTCCCCACGACGGAGGCCGCGCCGATGACGGAGTTGATGTAAATGCCGGAGAGCGTAGTGCAGAGCTTGCCGTTCTCCTCAAAGGCCTGGAGTACGCTGGGGGAAGAAGTCGTCCCGGCTGAGCTCGCTGTCGGCGTCGATGTAGGGATAGAGGTCTTCAAGCAGACCCTTGGAGGCGAGCTGGCGGTAGTTGAGCCCGTTCAGGCAGAAGATATCGGGGAGGTTGCCGGAAAGGATCTCGGTATTGAGCTTGGTCTGACCGGCGTCCCAACCGTCCTGATCGTTATTGTACTCGGAATAGTCCTGACCTCGATGCGGTACTGGTCGTTGCTGCGGTTGAACTTGACGATCATATCCTGCACATCATAATCCAGATAGATAGCGGCAAGAGTGATGGACTCCTTATGGGGCACGGAATCGTAAGGCACCTTGGAGACAGTGATAAGGTCGATGCTGCTGGTCCGATCCTTATCGTTCCACTCGTTCAGCCAGCAGGTGACAGTGCCGTTCTCGTCGACATTCAGAATGTTGACATTGGAGCCGTTGACATCGCAGTTGAGCCAGTTGAAGATCTTCTCGGACTGCTGCTTCTCAACGGAGTAGCCATAGAAGTTGGAGCCGTTGGTGTAATAGAAGTCATAATCCCCGCCGCCGGAGACCGCGCTGTAGGTATCGAAGTTAATGCTGATGGGGTTCGAGAGTGCCGCTCTCGGCGTTGACCCTATAGAGCTGCTGACCATCGTCGCCATAGATGGAGGCAGCAAGGCTGCCGTCGGCAAAGCGGAGGACAGTGTCGATATAATCATCAGCACCGGCGCTGACAGTGTACGCGTTTCGTACCGTCAAGCTTCACGGCACGGACGGAATTGGTGTTGCTATCGGCAAAGACGACATTGCCGTCCTTATCAAGCTGCATATTATAGGTATTGAGCCACTGATCCTGCCCGGTCGGGATGAGGGCGCAGGTCAGCTTCATTGCCGTCCTTATCGAAGCTGCGGACATAATACTTCTGCTCGTTCTTCTGCCCTGCCCAGTATTCGTCACTGTAAAGGACAGGATCGCCATCGCCGTCGTACCAAGAGGTGCTGACGACCTCAACGGTAACAAAGCCGCTGTCGGTGAAACGGACGCTGTTCATATAGCTGCTGGAAGCAAAGTTCTTGCGGTTCTGATCGTCCGTCTCGCCGGGCATGGATTCGTACTTGTCGAGCTTCGTAAGATTGCCGTTATTGTCGATGCGGTAAAAAAGGAAGGTGGCGTAAACATCGTACTGACCTTCATACTCGGGGGTGACGCCCTCGGGGATGTTCTCGCCGATCTTCTCATTGCTGGTGGCATACATTCCGTCGGCAGTCATCGCGCGCATATGTTCAGGTAATTTTCCCGGTTCTGAGTGAGATCCTTATACTCGGCGGTATAGACATACTCAGGCGTGGGTTCCTGATCTTTTTTGGTATTCGCAGTGCCGGACTGGCCGCTGCTGCCGCATGCGGCAAGGCTCAGGCACATGACAACTGCCAGGATAAGGCACACTATGCGGCCAAAAAGCTTGGTGTTCTTCATTTCATCCTCCTGAATTACATTTGAATTGCATTGTTTTTCGAGTGTATTATACCATAAATGTCCCTGCTTTGTCTCTTAAGCTTTCTTAAAACACAGGGGAAAAACCAAAGTTGTAACCACGCAGATTTTTTATGATACAATGGTTATATAGATACACCTGATGAACATGGAGGTGACGCCGGATGGCTGACACGTCTCATATCCTCATAGTAGATGACGATCCGGACATAAGAAAAGTTCTCTTTTTTTGCTGAAAGATAATTATTTTGTTGAGGCCGCCGACGGCGCTGCCGCGGTGGAATATATCGCCGCGCATCCGGAGACAGACCTTGTCGTGCTGGACGTGATGATGCCGGGAATGTCCGGGTATGAAGCCTGCGGGAAGATACGGGCGCTCTCCAACGCGCCGATACTGTTCCTCACGGCGAAGTCCGCAGAAGCAGACATGATCTCAGCCTACGGCAGCGGCGGGGACGACTTTCTCTCCAAGCCCTTTTCGCAGGGCGAGTTTTTAGCGAAGGTCAATTCTCTGCTGCGCCGGTACAAGGAGTACCGCGGCAAGCCCGCCGAGGCGCTGACGACGACGGCCTTGAGGTCGACCTCGAGACGCACAGCGTGAAGAGCTCCGGCAAGGACGTCACGCTGACGGACACGGAGTACGCCATTCTTGAGTACCTGCTGAAAAACCGCGGCAGCACCGTGACCGCGGCGGAGCTATACGAGTCGGTATGGAAGGAGCGCTTCCTCCCCGGCTCGGGCAACACGGTTATGGTACACGTGCTGAACCTGCGCCGCCAAAGATCGAAGAGACGCCGAGCGCGCCGAAGATCATCCGCACCGTATGGAAAGGGATACCAGATTGATTAAGAAGCTGAAGCTCCTCTCCTCGCTCAACGCGAAGATGCTGTACGTCTGCGTCGGCGGTCTGCTGCTGGCGCTGGCGGTGTTCCTGCTGATAAACCGGCTCGGGATGCTGCTTGTCGACAAGGTATATATGAGCGACGACGCGGTGAAGCAGCGCAAGAACGAGATATACTCCGACTTCGCCGCCACGTCAAGGCTAACTCCGTGAGCGGGCGCGACAGTCTCTCCGTCGCAAAATGGACGGACGGGCAGCCATACGTCACGGTCGTGATATTCGGCCGCGGCGCAGACCACCGGCGCTTCCATGACGGCAAAGACGGAGCAGGAAACGGAGTACGCAGCAGCTATGACTATCATAACTACGGCACGCTCTATCTCGTCCGCTTTGAGGACGGGCTCTATCAGGTCGCGATCTCCGATACTTCCGATACTCGGCAGCGCGGCATAGTGCGCGCTTCTTCAGTTTTCACGGCTTTCTTCGCTTTTATTCTTCTGTACATGTGGTACACCCGGCGGCTGACGGGCAGGATAATAAAGCTCTCGAAGGACGCGGCGGAGGTAAGCTCGGTGAGTCTTGAGAAGGTGATAAAGCTCCGGACGGCAGCGACGAGATCGCGGCGCTGGCTTTGTCGATGGACGAAATGCGCCGCTCGGTCATGCAGCGCATGGGCAACGAGAGCCGCGCATGGGAGGCAAACGCCGAGCTGATAACGGCGATATCGCACGATATCCGCACACCGATGACCTCGATGCTCGGGTACCTTGGGCTTCTCAACGACAGCGGCTTTGAGGACAAGGAGCGGTGCAGGCAGTTCACAGCCTCAGCCTACGCCAAGGCGATGGATCTCAAAGGAGCTGACGGACGAGCTGTTCCGGTACTTCTCGTCTACGGCAAGGCGGAACTGGAGCTTTCGCTTGAGAGCTATGACGGGCGGCTCCTGCTTGAACAGCCTCCTCGGCGAGGCAGAGTTTGACCTTATAGACTCAGGCTTTCGCGTACAGCGGATAGAGTTCAAGGGCGAGTGCAGCGTATCGGCAGACCCGCTCTATCTCAAGCGCACGCTTGACAATATGATATCCAACATCAAAAAATACGCCGACCCAGAGCGCCCGATCATGGTGATAACCGAGCTGACTGACGCGCAAACTGTCCGTCTGCATCTCGAACTACGTCAAGCGCCTCTATGGACAAGGTCGAGAGCACGAAGATAGGCATACGCACCAAGCCGCAAGAGATCATGGAGGCCGCGGGTGCAGTTTCCACCATCGCAAAAGCGACGGTGAGCACTTTTGCCGCGGAGTTCGGCGCTGCCGGCAGTGGAAAAGATGGGACATTAGGATAATAACCGTACTGCAAGGCTTCTGACCGGGCAGTACGGTTTAGTTATAATATGCTTAAATATGTAATGGAGGGTTTGTCAGCAAGTTCAAATTCAACCACTTCAATTTCAATGTCCCTCGATCTCGACCGCAGCCTGAAGTTTTATAAGGACGCACCTCGGCCTTGAGCCGGTGCGCGAAAAGGGACGCGGCGGACGGCAGCTATGGGGATCATCTTCCTCGGCGACGGTGCGACCGCCTTCCGCCTTGAGCTGACATGGCTGCGCGCGATCACACTGAGCCCCTTGCGACCTCGGTGAGCAGGAGTTTCACCTTTTGCCTTCACTGTCGAGGACTACGCGGGCGCGTTCGAGAAGCACAAGGCCATGGGCTGCGTCTGCTTTGAAAAATCCGGCGATGGGGCATTTATTTTTTATCGAGGACCCGGACGGGTACTGGATAGAGATAATCCCTCGAGAAGAGATAAGGAGAAAGATGGTGATATAACTCATCGTTGTCGATACGCAGAACGACTTCATCGACGGCGCGCTCGGCACAGCCGGAGTCGCCGCCATCGTGTGCCGAAGGTCGCCGAAAAGGTCAAGGGCTTGGGCGGGGACCGTCATAATTCACGCGCGATACGCATGGCGAAAAACTATATGCAGACGCAGGAGGGGCGCAACCTGCCCGTGCCGCACTGCATCAAGGGCTGCCATGGCTGGGAAGTCTGCCCGCTCTGAACCGCTGCGCACAGGGGCTCACCATAGATAAGCCTACCTTCGGCTCTCGGCGGAACTCGGCAAACAGCCCGAGCTTGACGCAAGCCGGGCCGGTCAGCATCACGCTCGTCGGCCTGTGCACGGATATATGCGTCATCTCAAACGCGATGATCGCAAAGGCTTTCCCTGCCGGAGCAAGTGCTGGTAACGGCCGACGCGGCGCGGTGCGCCACGTCACGCCTGGAGAGCCACCGCAACGCACTGAACGCGATGGAAGATGTGCCAGGTCAGGATAGAGAACGAATAAAAATATCAAACCGGGGATCAAACGATCCCCGGACTAATATTTTCACCCGTGAAGTGGGATGGTTGTTTTATATGGTCGCTGCAGAAGCAGTGATAGCCCCGACACTTTGGAGCAGCAACGGAACTCGAGTTCCGATGGTCGACGTCCGTCCTGCTGCAGACCGCGCACTTATGCGTGGCGAGCTTTGTCTTCGCTCGCGCCGGATGCGTGCGCGGACTCCCTGACGGAAGTTGACGGTGTTTCAAGCCATGGCGCGGCAGTGAGGCGAACAGCCTACCTCAACGCGGTAAAGATGAAGCTAGCTCACAAGCGCAGCAATACGTAACTGAACGAAGTGCCACTG
>VOFK01002083.1_pt1 | contig 16214 bp, 28 predicted proteins | sample 5384121 | NCBI WGS metagenome assembly VOFK01 (sample SAMN12384730, study PRJNA508395) | human gut metagenome | isolation source: healthy gut J | host: Homo sapiens
CGGTAGTACATCGGCTTCCCAAGCCGAGGAGGCGGGTTCGACTCCGTATCCTGCTCCATCTAGTAGAACCAAAAAAGATATCTACGCGAAAAACCCAGAAGTTTCAACGACTTCCGGGTTTTTTTGCGCCCAATTTTTGAAGTCGGAAAAAAAGATATCAAAAAGGGTTTTGGCAAAATCAGTGGACTTGAACCTTTACCCACGCGATTTTGGGCCGCTTTTCCGGGAATTTTTCGGGAAAGCGGCTCGCTTTTGCTCTCGGCAAAGTGTAGAATTTTGGCTGGCGTTTTTGTTGGTGTTGCCGAATGCGCACTCCAAGCACAGATGCCAGCGCGTTAGCCAGCTGTGCGACGTTTCAGACGTTAAGACCGCAGGCAAGCCTCCGCCCGTCCCAAGACGAAACCACGGCGTATTGACGACGCTGGGACGCGAGAGGAAGCAAAGCACCCGCAGCAACGCAGCGGGTGGTCGTTTATCTGCTGGATCTCAGCAGAGCATCGGTTTTCAACGTCACGCCCATCATGTCTTTATGGGCTTCGCGAGTGTCCCGGCAGAGCGGCGAGAGAAACGTCAGCGCGTTCTGAATCCGGCTCAGGTCTGACGCAGAGAGTGCGTTCTCATGCAGATGGCGCAGCACCCGGCGATAGGATTCGCGGAGCTTTGCGTCCACGGACGGCTGGAAGAAATAGTTTGAAATCAGGCCGCCGATCAATGCGGCTTCGTTATCGGTGTACTGCATGGTGATTGCCCTCCTCTGCAATGTTCAAACAACAAACGTTGGCATCATACCACAAGATGCAGTATCGGTCTATTCGCAAACTGACGAAATATTGAATCGCAAATCTACATACAAAATGAAGCGGCGTTTCGCTCTCTTATGAAAAGAGGGTTGAAACGCCGCTTTTTTCTTTTCTTAAATTCTGAACCCCAGACGAAGGAGGTCACAAAAATGTCTGTTTTCCGTGTTGAAAAGGCCAAAGGTTACACGGTCATGTCCAACCACCATCTCCGCAACCATGCGCTGTCCCTCAAGGCCAAGGGTCTGCTCTCGCAGATGCTGTCGCTGCCAGAGGACTGGGATTACACGCTGCAGGGTCTCGCGCAGATCAATAAAGAAAGCATCGACGCCATCCGCGAAGCTGTGCGCGAGCTGGAACGTGCCGGTTACATCAAGCGCAGCCGCGAACGCGATGAGCGCGGCTGCCTGCGCGGAACCGTCTACACGATCTACGAGCAGCCGCACACGGAGCCAACGCCGGAAGAACCTGCGCAGGAAAAGCCTGCGTTGGATAACCCAACATTGGAAAAGCCTATGTTGGATTTGCCTACGTTGGAAAATCCAACGCAATTAAATACTAAGAATACTAAGAAAAGAAAAAGACAAAGTACAGACTTATCAATTACCGATTCGATTCCTTTCCCTTCCGGTTTTCCGGACGCTCCCACGCAGAAGCGAACGGAAGCGAAGGAATCGTTTGAACTCTACCGGGAATTGATTCTGGAGAACATCGACTACGATGTTCTGGCAAGCGATCCTCACGTTGACCGGGAGCAGCTTGACGAGATCGTCGACCTGGTGCAGGAGACAGTTTGCAGCACGCGCAGCCGAATCCGCGTTGCAGGCAACGATTACCCAGCCGAGGTCGTGCGGTCAAAGCTGCTGAAGCTGAACAGCGAACATATTCGTTTCGTCACGGACTGCCTGAAGCAAAATACAACGCGGATTCGCAACATCCGGCAATATCTGCTGGCTGCGCTGTTCAACGCGCCGAGTACGATGAGCAGCTATTACACGGCGTTGGTGGCGCATGATATGGCAGGCGCAGCATAGCCTGTAGTTCGTGCTGACCAAATGCTGGTCAATCGAGTGCCTTACAGACCACGGCTGTTATCATGCCCGGCTGCTTCGGTACAGCCTCGCGGCAGAATGCAGGCAGCGCGCCTGGATGCTGAAAGTCCGCGCATAAAAGTCCGCAAGCAGATGCAGACCGTTTTAGTGGCGAAAGGGGAAGAAAACCGTATCACCCGCCTTTGCGGACGCGAAGGGAGGTGAATACATGAAACCTCATTCGCACGATGTAGGGAGTTGCCCGTGCCTTTGATTGCTTCTGCAAAAAGGTACTGCGGAACGAAGCGCGGGACTATCAGGACGCGCTGGCACGGAAAAGAAACCGAGAGGTCTATTTTTCCGAACTGCCCGTCGATGTGCTGGAACAGTTCGCTGTCCGTGACACCTATTTCACGGATAGCCGCACATTTGAAGTCATCGGCCATTCGGTTTGTATCGACGATGAAACGCTGGCGGAAGCGATCTCCGCTTTGCCTGTTGACCGCAGAGATATTATCCTGCTGTCCTATTTCCTCGATATGTCCGACGCTGAAATTGCAAATGTGCTGAACATGGTGCGCCGTTCCGTTGCCTATCGCAGGACAAGCACCCTAAAGCTGCTGAAAAACCTGATGGGAGGAGAAAACAGATGACAAGTCAATCGAAGAATAACCGTCTGTTGCCGCTGACCGTCATTGAAGCGGCTGCTGGCGGTGACGTGGAAGCGATCAACGCCGTTCTGAAACACTATGCAGGGTACATAGCCCGTCTGTCGATGCGTGAGCTTTACGACGAGTACGGAAATCCCCATCTTTGCGTGGATGAAGAACTTCGGCGCAGACTGGAAACGAAGCTCATTACCAAGCTGCTCACATTCCGCGTGAGATAACTGACACCTGACAGAAACGTGTTCCCCTTTCCTCGTTTCTGCCCGATGCTCCTTGACAAATATGCCCGCAAAGAGAACGGCGGCGCATCATAGGCAAAACGGGTACGTTCCTTTTGCGCCGAGCTGGGCGGCTGGTACGCCATGACGTATATCCGAGAGGATATGCCGAGCGACAAATACCGCGCCGTAAAGCAAGTGTGGCAGCTTGCAGGCGACGACGCGCAAAACACATAATGATACGACCTTACAGCCACAGTCCGAGCGTTCAAAGCGTCGCAGGCGATGGGTAGGGCTGCACGAGAACCGTGCGGGGGTGAAACTCCCTTGGAGCTGCGCCAGCAGCCGTCCGTTTTGTCATTCCCTTTTGTAGTTATTTCGTTTCCCATGAAAGGGGGATTTGTTTCTATGGAAACAACCATGAAGAAAACAACGTCCCCGATTGTACGCGAGTACAAGATCGGGGATATAACGTATATCGTCAAGGCCGTCGTCAAAGACGGCGCAAAAGAGGACGCCGTGACAAAGGTGCGCCGCCTGATTCAGAATGACTTGCGGGGTAAAAAAGTTACAAATAATTTTGAACCCGCCTAATGACGGCGAGCGAGATCCCTGGTATAATATAAATAACCTGTTTGTCCGGCTGCCGGAATAGGAGGCAACATGAAAAAGCAGCCCGACAAAATCACCGCATATTACTACCGTGCGGCGAACAAACAAACAGACCTGAACCTTGACAATCAAATGCACCTACTTTTGAGCCATGCACAGGAAAACGGAACGGACACCTATATGTTCTTCGTGGACAATGGATACAGCGGCCTGACCGCAGAGCGTCCGGCGTTTCAAAATCTGCTTGCAGCAATCCATGAGAACCGCGTGCAGAAAATCGTTGTCGTATCGCTTGATCGACTTTACCGCAGCCGTCTTGCAGCGGTGCAGTTCCTTGATGATATGGAGCAGAGAGGTATTTCGATTTGCTCCATTACAGACGGCGATCTGCCCCTTTGCCGAGAACTGTATCGCGGCATTGTCAACGCCTACCGCAGTTCTTCCGAGAAAGGCGGTGAGTTCAGATGACGGGATTTACCTTTCAGAGCTTGAAGCCGCAGGACAGTTTAAGCAATGAGCTTCGCAGCGTGATCCGCGATAATGTTTTGCAGTTCTACGCCAAGGGGCTATCTACGGAAGCAGAGGAAGAAGGCCTGACCGCTCTGTATGAGCGTCTTTCGCAGGAAGATAAGCTGGATGGTGAAAGCAACTCCATAGCGAACCAGAAGAAGATTCTGGAACGCTACTGCAAGGATCACGGGATTACCGCCTACCGCCATTATGACGAGGACGATGGTTATTCCGGCACAAACTTCAACCGTCCGGGCTTCCAGCGTATGCTTGCCGACATCAAGGCAGGGCGGATCAAGCGTGTCATTGTAAAGGACATGAGCCGCTTCGGGCGCGATTATCTCCAAGTGGGAATGTATACCGATGTTGTTTTCCCGGAGTTTGGCGTTCATTTCATTGCCGTCAATGACGGCGTGGACAGCACACGCGGCGAAAGTGAGTTTACCGCGATCCGCAATGTGTTCAACGAAATGTATGCCCGCGATACCTCCAAGAAGATTCGCGCTACATGGCAGAGCAAAGGCAAGTCCGGCGAGCATTTGACGACCATTCCGCCCTATGGGTATATGAAAAGCCCGGAGGACAAAAAGAAATGGATCGTCGATGAAGAAGCCGCAGCCGTCGTACAGAAGATATTCTCCCTGTGCGCGTCCGGCAAAGGCCCCACGCAGATTGCTAAATGGCTCAAACAGCAGCAAATCTTGAACCCAACCGCCTATTGCCATGCGAAAGGTCTGCCGACCAGCAACAAGCCAACAGCAGACCCGTACAAATGGACAAATGAAACAGTTTCCCGCATTTTGGAGCGCGTAGACTATCTGGGACATACAGTAAACTTCAAGACTACAAAACAGTCCTACAAGAGCAAGAAGAAAATCTGGAATGATCCTGAGAATTGGGTGATCTTCGAGAACACCCAGCCGCCGATCATCGAAGAAAGCGTGTTCCTGATTGTTCAGAACATTCGCAAGGCGCGTCGCCGTCCTACCAAGATGGGTGAAATGGGTATGTTCTCCGGGCTTCTGTATTGCGCAGAGTGCGGCGGCAAAATGTATCAATGCCGCGCCACTAACTTTGCGGAGAATCAGAAATACTTCATCTGCTCCACCTACCGCAAGGGCAAGGATCTCTGCACGACCCATTCCATCAAGAATGTTGTGCTACATGAAATTGTTCTGCGAAATCTGCGGGAAGCAATCTCCTATGTTTCAGAACATGAAGCGGAGTTCATTCAGGACGCAGCCGAGAGCGATATGCGGGACAGGGATGCAGAGTTTGTTCGGAAGCGTGAAACGCTGGCAAAGGCGGACACGCGAATTGCCGAGCTTGACCGCATTATCTCCCGACTGTATGAGGACAACGTGATCGGCAAGCTGTCAGACGAACGTTTATCAAAATGTCCCATGACTACGAGTTGGAACAAAGCAACCTGAAATCAATGGCAGAAGTCCTGCGCAAGGACCTGAAGCAGCAAGAGCAGCAGAAAACCAATGTCAAGGCGTTTATCGCTGCCGTGCAGAAGTACACGGATTTGCAGGAGCTTGACGCGGCTGTTCTCCGTGCTTTCATTGACAGGATTGAAGTTTCCCATGTTGACAAGAAATCCAGAACGCGGGAAATTACCATCGTCTATAACTTCATCGGTGCATTTGACTTCACACGGGCAATCGAAAATGCCCGTAACACAAGTAAAAAAGAGCAAAGAACGGCATAGCCGTTAAGCTACACCGTTCCTTGCTTCAATGTTTTCCTAAGTCACCGCCGCATCCAGGGGTGGAGCGTCCGCCGTTTTCGGATTAAGATTGAGGTTGTCTGCGTTCCAGACAAAACTCCCAGATATAGTCGTCAAGACCGTTGTAGTCTGGCACCCAAAGGTAGGTGCCAAAGGTGATGGGCAGGCAACCGAGCATCAGGGTCAGATTTCGGTTCGCCTCGTCCACATGCCAGTTTTTTTCAGATAGTCCATATCGAAGCAGGTCATCACGTGCCTTACGCCAAGGCCGATCAGCTCATCCAGCACCAGTTTCAGATGCCGGATGGACGTGACGCCTGGTATGGCAATGACTGTCTGCCCGGTAAAGTGATGGACGATGTCGGCTTTCATATACCCCTCGATCAACAGGATGGACTCACGTACAGGGCCTACCACATGACACCAGTTTTCGGCAGCGGCGCCGTCAAGTTGCTCCGGTGTAGAGAAGGTGAGGAATTTGCCGCCACGCTTCATTTTCTTATCCAGACGGATATGGAGGCTTTGGATGCGGCCTTCTCTATCTCTGCATGGGATCATGATTCCGCGCAGAGGGAAGTGCATCGTCCAACGCCCATTCTCGCCGCGGTAGAAGCCGGGCACACCGTAAAGCTCCAATCCCTCCAGGACCAGCGTTTTGGCAATGGTCTCATGACCAACCAGCGGTGTTGTGCGATACTGGAATTTGAAAATAGCCTCTTCCGTCAGACCGCGATCCAGCAGGTTTTGCTTATGATCGGACGCCAATGTCAGGTGATTGAGCAGTGCAGAGTAGACGCGATGGCGCGTCTCAATGTCTGCCAGCTGAGCCTGCGGTATATCAGGCGGTGGTGGAAGTTGCCTATGTGCTCGTTTGCTCTTCTTACCGGAACCAGACGATCCGTTACGACCGAAGCGTTTCTCCAGCTCCTTACGCACATCATCGCGGGAGATCCCCATGTAATAGGCGTATAGATCAAAGACACCGCCTTCAAACTGACCACACTTGGGGCAGCGAAACACATCCTTCTTTAAGTTGATGTTCAGCCGCCCTTTGCGGTGTTGACTGCCACTTTGACATTTGGGACAGGGGATATTATAGGATACCTTCCCATAGGGTGGCTGCGGAATAGGCAGCAGAGGGATAATATCCGTCATGTGATAGTCCATAGTGGCTCTCTCGGTGGAGGGACGACACCTTTGTGCCGCCCCTCCACAGCGTTTGTTTATGCGCTTGCCAGCGCCTGATCGCAGATGAGTTTCGCAGCTGCAATGACCTCTGCATCACCGGTGAATTTGGTAGCGATCCAAACCAGTGCGTTGGGGTCAGCCGCGACCATATCGCCCAGCGTCTTATCCTTATATCGCGTGATAGGGCAGGGGGTACGCATGGCCTTCTCCAACGGCGACAGTTCCGGAGCGGTCGGCGCCGGAGCCGTGGTTGCTGGCGCAGGTACAGGTGCGGTCGGGCCAACGGTGGGACTTCCCCTGCTGGGGCGGTACTCCACGTGATGGCGCCCAGCTCATCCACGACCGGTGTATCAAAGGAGTCACCGGCCGCACTGAACTGCAGGCCAAAGCCTGCGTTGCGAAGAGCGATACCGACTGCTGCGGTCTGTACCCACTCGCGCGGGGGACACAGTAGGCTTATCAGGTAAGTATCCTCTGGATGCCGTCGCCTCAGCCAAATACTGATCGGGCGGCAGGTTGTAGTGCGCATAGATGCGCGCGGAAGCCACGAAGCAGTCTTTTGCCGCAGTTACAGTCACGGCAATGCGCCCTTCCGGGTATTTCAGGCGGAACCAGGCCATTTGGGACATGACCGGCAGACGGCGTCGGGTCTCATTACTGCTCAGATCACTGTAATCCACAGCGAGTACGGAGGGATCGAACCCCTCCACGGCATTGATGCGCTCGATAGCGGCTATGGTCGCCTGCTTGTTCAGATCATTGCTCATTTCTGCATTTCCTCCTTCGGATCCGGGATGGGAACAAAGGTGTTCCTGAATTGGAGCCACACGGCCAGCACAGCGGAGATCGCTCTGCTAATAGCACTGGCATACTGATCAGGCGCCGATGCGTTGAAGCTGCTGAACCGGCTGCGGTAATCAGTCACGACGAGGGCAAGATTGTTTTGGGCGCTGTTACGCTCGTTGGCGGTGTTGGGTCCACGGTCGGGGGGCCGTAGCGTCGCTCCTGCGTCATGCACTGGATGAACGCATCCACCATCTGATAATGGCCACGCAGACAGTTGGGGTCAGTGGTCTGCGGGGCGGACTTACAGAAGGACTGGCAGGTCTCCAGAACGCTGATGCGATAGATGACCTCGCCGTAGGACCAGAGCAATCCTGCGTGGGAAGGGTTCTGGGCCATCATCTGTTCGACCTGACAGCGAAGATTCCAATACTTTTCAAGGACTGTTGCCATGTAGATGTGCCTCCTTTACGTACAGTTTTGAAGTTCCTTCAGGCGTGCAGCCAGGTGCGTGCAGCGCTCCTGCTCATTGTTATTTTCAATGGCGTAAGCGACGGCGCTCAACTGCCGACAATGGTGGCGGCCAGCTTTGCACGGGTGATGGCAGTATAGATCAGCGACCGCTGAAGCATCCTGCCGCCCTGAATGCTGATAAGCACGGACATGTGCTCTCCGCCCTGTGATTTATGGATCGTGGTGGCGTATGCAAGCTCAGATGGCCCAGAGCCTCTACCGTCTGATAGAGCACCAGCCTGCTGTCCCCGAAATCCACCTCCACGGTGAAAGAGTCGTCCATCGACTCGATCCCGGTGATATAGCCGATATCGCCGTTACTGACTTCCTCAGTATTCTTGTTCTGCATGACCTTGTCGCCCAGACGGAACAGCCGCTGACCAATGACCAGCTCCGGCTTATCCGGACTGGCTGGATTAACGATGTCACGCAGCCGCTTATTGATGGTGCGGGCGCCGGTAGCCGTTTTCTCACGGTATGGGGTGAGCAGTGCCACATTATCCCACCATATTACGCACCTCTTCCAGATACCGCATGACCAGCAGATCTGCAGCACGGTCAAAGTCAGGCGCGGGATGAACTGGAAGTCACGGTTTGTTCAGCTCCAGGTTGGTGTCACCCAAACGGATCCTGCGTGCATTTTTCAGCCACAAGACTGCCTTCCGATTGGCGGAAGACCTTGTCCAGCTTGATCACAGGCAGTGCCCGGCTGGCAATCAACTCGCGCAACACGGCACCGGGCCCAACGGAGGGCAGCTGATCCGCGTCGCCGACCAGTATGAGCCGGCAGTTGAGCGGCAGCGCATGAAACAGGTTCCAGGTCAGCAGCATATCCATCATACTGACCTCATCGCATAAGAGCAGGTCGGCGTCCAACGGCTCCGGCATCTCCAGCCTACGCAGGCCGCCGCCCGTCAGGTTCAGGGCCTTATGCGCCGTGGTGGCGGGGAAGCCGGTACTGAACTCCATACGTCGCGCGGCCGGTAGGCGCACAGCAGATGATCTGGTTATCGGGGAACCATCTGGCATAGATATTGAGGAGGATCCTCTGCAGCATGGTTTTGCCGGTACCCGGGCCGCCGGAGATGATACACAGTGGGTATGACAGCGCTGTCTTCACTGCCTGCCGCTGTTCCGGTGCCAGTGTGATGCCAAGTGCAGCCTGTTCTTTGTCGATCTCATCGTCAAGATCGGCCACATAGGGCAGCCGGTTCATGGTCAGCATCTCGCGGATCCGCTGTGCCACATCCTGTTCCGCCTGAGCGTAGACCGGGCGGTAGACATGGTCGTGGTAGAGGATGAGTCGCCCTGCCTTTGAGCATGGAGAAGGCGTGCTGCGCCACCTCCATGCGGCGCAGTTCCGGTGTGTCCAGGACATGGATCGCGTCACGGATGAAGAACTCCTTGTGCTGGCACAGATGCCCATTGTGCTCTTGTCTCTCCAGTGTGTAGAGCAGAGCTGCGGCGATCCGGTCGGGATCCGTCTTCGGAATGCCTGAGCGTGCCGCCAGCTTCTCCGCCAAACTGAACTCGATGAGCCCGCGTTCATAGATGGAATAGGGCTTGTTGCGCAGTAGGAACTCAGCTTCGTAGCCGAGCTGTTTTTGCAGGTGTACGGCCTGTGTGGCACTGACATCCAATGGCGCCAGCAAGGTTATGATCTTCCGGGCACAGCGCGTTTCCATATAGGAGTTTCGGATCAGCTCACTGCGCTTTTGGCCAATGCCAGGCACCTCAGAAATCCGGTCCGGCTCACGATCCAGTATGTTCAGAGTATCCTCCCCAAACTTATCGTAGATCTGGGCTGCCAGCTTCTTGCCGATACCTTCGATCAGGCCGGAGGACAGATAGGCGACGATGCCGTTCTTACCCGGTGCGATGACCTCTTCATAGGACTCCATTTCAAACTGTAGTCCGTAGCGGGGGGGTCCCGTTACGCCAGTGTCCTGCATATCCACCTTCATGCCTTCCATAGTGGGTAGGTAGTGGCCAACCACTTTGATAGACGTGAGCTTTTCACCGTGGCCGTCCAGCACCTTTTCCCGCGGTGTGAAATATGGCGATCATGTAGCTGCCCTCTTTCGCCTCTTCCAGAGAGTGACGGGTAGAGGAGCTTATAGAAGCTGCATTTCATATGGAGGCATACACCCCCCTCGCCGATCATGGATGATTTGTGGTCTGGAATCCGTCGTCATAGACTTCATCTCCCTTCAAGAAAGCGGGAGAGCGTGGTGGTACACGCTCTCCCGGCTCATGTTGTTCTCATGCTGGCTGGATAGAAACCTTCACCTTCCGGCTCTCGCTGACATTAAGCACAGCCGCATAGATGGACGGATGCTCTTTCTTCAGCCGGTCAGAGTTGACGCGCCGGGTCGTTCTGGTCACAAAATCCACCAAAAGTTTATCCGTGGTGGTGGCCAGTACGCCGTGCTCGTGGTTCTTCATCAGCTCAGCGATTCGCACGCTATGTGCAGTAATCGCCTCCTCGTTTGTAGTGATTTGAGATCTCAGTTTGGAATTGATGCCCTGCAGCTCAGCAATCTGCCGCAGGCTGCGCTCGTACTTGGCAGGGGAACTCGATGGTAGGCAGTCCGGCCTGGCTGGCGCCGTAGATACGGCTTAAAGACTCCCATAGCCAGGGTGGGTGCCACATCGGTCATGGTGGGCGGCTTATCGCGCTTCAGGCTCCAGATCCACTGGTCCAGCCGCTCAAAGATCATATCCTCTTTCGCACGATCACGCAGCAGGCGAGGTGTCGCCAAATCGTTGTCGGGATTATTGCCCCAGATAGCAGCAAAGTCACCGATCTGTACGTCGGCCACTGCCATGTAGTAGCGCAGCTGCAGCTCATAGTAGAGGGGATACCGTCCATCTGCCCAGTCGTCACGCTTATAAAATGTGGGGTTCTTGCATTCCAGGATCCCCGGCTCGCCGCTGTCCTTATCCTCGAACCGATAGTCGAAGTCGGCCAGTGCGTAGGGGAAGTCCGCGTGCTGATACATGTTGGTATCCGGAACGACCTTGTTGCCTGTGACGATCCCATAGAAATGGGCTGCGATGGGCGCCATCATGTGTCCCATATCCAACTGGTTCTGGTTTTTGGGATCACTGCGCTTCATGCGCCCCTTTTTCTGCATCCACAGCTCCAGAGGAGTTACCCACGGATTGACGCCAAAGAGGGTAGAAACGTCACTGCCACCAACGGTGTACTCGATGTCGCCTTTCGGCCCATGATCACGGCATTCCAGCCAGCGGTCGCGGGGCATACCTTCGCAATCACAAAGAAGAATCGGTGCTGCCATCAGTAACTCACCTGCTTTGCATAGTCATAGTCGCTCCAACGCAGGGTCAGAGCGCGGGCCATGGTTTCCTGCACAGTGAGCAGCTTACTCTCAGGCACGCCGCTGGTCTTCATGATGAACGGGATCTCCTGCATGGCCATGAAGACATCATGTGCCGTCGCAGGCCCGTTACCGATTGCCGCCTCAAACATGGCGATGGACTCCAAAGCTGCCTTCTTGGGCAAGGAGAGTTTTTTTGCAGATGGCCGTCATGGCGTTGACCGGATGCTCCAGCTGCACCGTCAGCAGATTAGTGAGTCGGGCGATGGAGTCGCCGTACTGGGCGAACAGCTGGTCCAAGCTCTCGATGAAGTCGGGGATCTTGGACTGGCGCCGATGCTCCACGGCCACGATGCTGCCGATGTGGATGGGATGCTCCAGACCGACCAGCAGAGCGGCCACCTTTGCAGAGGCCATGCCGGTATCGGAGGTGGAGAAGCGGGATACCGGGCGTCAGGCGACTGGCCGTAGCCTTTTTGCCCATAGACTCCAGCATCTTCTCATACGCACCCAGCAGATCTTCCTTCTGCATGGGCAGCGACCAGGATGCGCTGGTGATAGCATGGTCGGAATAGCCGCCCAGGAACCGATTGTCCGGGAACCGGGCGTCCATCTTGTCACGCAGGCCCTCCAGCAACTGATCGATCTCCAGGATGGAGTAGTCGCGGCTGTCACCGGAGTGTGCGGCGGCGACCTTCTCATCGCGGATCAGCAGAAGGGCGCCGGACTTGTTGTGCAGAGCAAGGCAGGAGTTGAGCACTTCCGATAACTTCTCACGGCTCAACTTCGGTAAAGCAGTGCCATTGATCTTCGCCCGATCCAACAGGCTCTTTGTACGCGGTATCGCGCAGGGGATAGTAGAGGTCGCCCAGCTTGATGGCCAGCCCCAGGTTATCCGCGGTGTCACGAATCGCATCCTCGCTGACAGCGGGTGCGAAGCTGGTGCGGTCGCCAAACAGGGGCGAGTTCTTGTCCAGAGGCGCCACCGTCAGGTGGTTGACCTCCGTGCGCTCCCATCGACTTTCCTGACGCATCTTCTCATGATACGCGAGCATGAGGGGGAAGCTGGTGAAGTTGATGGAGTAGCTGTCCTGGCAGGGTTTTGACATAGTTCATTGCTCCTTTCAGATTTTTTTGGCGGGGGATTACCGCCTTGATATGCAAAAACAGCGCCGCCCTGGTATGTCGGGATGACGCTGTTATGCTCAAAATATGAAATCAGGCCAGAAAACAAAAAAGTGCCATCTGCATTGCTGCAAATGGCACTTTGATACACGGATACTGTGCTCGCTTGTTTGGAAGCAGCTCTAATACTGTATTTATTATTATATCATTACCAGAGGCTTCCGTCAATCACTGAAAAGAGCGTTGTTAGGGTTATAACCTGTTGAGCTGAGACTGGTCAAATGAATTGAGGGTCAGTCCATGTGCCTTGATGGCGGCGCGTTCCTCTTCCTGCAGGACAGTACGCAGTGGTGTCTCTCGCTCCAGACAGAGCAGATCCAGGTACTCCGACACAGACATCTCCCGGATCGGCACGATGCTGGGCCGGTTATAGTCGCTCATGTCCAGATACAAAAGCGGCTCCACAAGTTTTCCGTCGAAGAGGCAGAAGGCATGGCGATAATACTCGTCCCCGTTTCCTTTGCGATAGCAGAACAGGATACGCAGCTTTTCCCTTGGTGTCAATTCCTCCAGATGCTGCATGACCATGTTATAGACATTATTGTAACAGGCACGCATCTCAAAAAGCTCTGGATGGTTTTTAGCCAGTTGGATCGAAAGCTGTGGGTCATAGGCATACATAGCTATTCCTCCGTATCACCGGTCTCGCACGACGCGCCAGAGAGTGATGCTGTGAAGTAGAGCAGTTGGCGGATGATGTCGGCCAGCTCATAGGTGGTTTCCCGACTGACCTGCTCCGTATGGTCATTGCACAGATCGGAGTGGACCCGTTCAATGATCTCGGTGGCGACATTCAACCGCACCTTGCGCTCGGCGTTTGTCATGCAGGCACCTCCGTTGCGATGCCAAGGCTCCATGCCAAGATAAGAACCATATCATCCAGTGGGTAGCCATAGCGGCGGTACCTTTTGGGGAAGAAGAAAATCTTGTCCTCAACCTGTTGGATGCGCCCATCTTTGCCCCTGGAAGCTGCAGGTTTTCCCAATCAGCTTCGGGGTAACAGCAGCAGTCTCTGCTTTGATGCGGGTATAGTCCAGAAGCGCACTGTATTGCAGCGCAATGTCGAGGTGGGGATTGGCAGGGAACTTCTCATTGATCAGAGCCAGGACGGAATCGCAGATCTCTTTCCTCTTTTCTGCTGTGTGCTGCTCATTGAAGCTGAGCGTGAAGTAGGAATAATCTCTGCCATCAAGCCCATGGCCGGGCATGGTGTTGAAAAAGCAGTTACACCAGAAGAACAGGTCCCAACCACCGTCACGAAAGGGGTACTTTCTGTCATCGTACTGATAACATACGAATTGTTCCGCAATGGTGGCCATGATCTGCTCCATCTCTGCGCTGCGTAGCATAGCGGCCTTAGCACGCTCAGCGATCCCGTCCGCATACGGCTGTGTTTGGGCACGGCTTCTGTTCGCATCTCGCTCCACCTGCGTGTAGGTGAAGCGAAAGCGCAGGGTGTCCAGAACCTCTGCAGCGTAGCCGCGGCCGATCAGATCCCGGCCGTTTTCCGAGATATAGCTGCGATCATGACGGACGTTCATTGGGCACCTCCGTTCGCATCTTTTTCTTTGAACAGAGATCCGCAAAAAGCCACGGGCATTGAAGTCGGACTTGTCGGCCGACAGCTCCCGGTCACGGCCGGTGGCAACGAAATAGAAGAATATGGCCGCACTGTGAGTGAGGCAGCCGGGGTAATGAGCGCGGTTCTTACAGCTTTCCTCTCTCATACAGCCTCCTTTTTCGTTACCGGGCTTCAGATTCAACAGCAGATCAGAAGATCGTCCGCCTCGCGCAGCACACCATAGAGCGTGTTGCGGCTGGTGAAGGTACGCATGAAGAGCTGGCTGGCCTGCGCAGTAGTTAAGCTGCCCTTAGCCATGATATAAGCCACCATGTCCTGCTGGAAGGGGGCCGCTGTGCGCGTGCTCCTTGTCACCGTACAAACCGGTGTCGATTCCCTGAGTGAGTTTGCGGAGCAGGGTGTCTTTATCGGTGTTAAGCTCCGCTTTTTGCTGTTCCCATTCTGTGAGCAGCAGCCTGGCCTGATCACCAACATGCAGCTCATAACAGTGGATGAGCTCCAGCAAGGTGCTGAAGTCGAGCCTGTTTGCATCCAGCTTCCCCTGAAACGCTGCCGCCTGCTTCGCGGCGTGTTCCAGAGCGGCCTTTTCCCGCTCAGCCTTTGCTGCGGCCTGCGCCGCGTGGATGGGCGCCGGATCAAACTCACCGGCAGCGACCTGCTGGCAGAAGGCCTTGGCACTGTCCAGATCGAAGGTGCGATACCCATTGGTAGTGAAGCTGCGGTGCCGCTCATTGGGATAGTTGACGGAAACATAGTATTGTTCCGACTCGTCTTCGTGCAGGCGACGCGCTTCATGGATGCTGTATTTGACCCCCGTTTTGCTGGCCATAGAACAGCTTGCCATCACGGCGGAACTTGATTTCCTTCTGCTTAGCCATGATTGTCTGCCTCCTTCTCCTTAAAGTGGTCGGGATAGACAAAGCATTTGGACTCAGGGAGAAGTCCCAGCTGCTCCAAAGCGACCTTGGAAGCCATACAGCTGGTGGCAGGCCGTGTCCGCATTGACCATTGAGTAGTGCTTACTGCGGATCTCCATGCGCAGGCGCTTCTCAAACGCATCCAGCATGGCTGATGACCTGCGGCTCATGCAGCGCACGGTTGGACTCACAGCAGCCAGACACCGGACTCGTCGGCATGGTTGGAGATGACGCTGTGACCGGTCATCCTACCCAGCAGGTGGTTCAGATAGTCGTTTGTGACCGTTTCAAAGGTCAGGAAATGCTCTTCATCCAGCCTGCGCAGCTCCAGCGCCTTGCAGATCTGCTCGCTCTGCTGATACTCCATATCGGCAGGCAGTGTCAGTTGCAGCTGCCAGTGGGGAGCCGTTGGTCGGCTGCACCGCGATATGATAGTCGGGGAGAGCAGTGTCTGTACTGCCTGCTCCAGCTGTTCCTTCAGCTCCTTCCAACCGATGTGCCGGGCGCAGTAGGGGAGATCCCGATTGGGAAGGCTGCGGCTGAGCATACGTGCCAGCTCCTCATCGCTGGAGATCATCCAGCACACATACTCTTCCTGGGACAGTCCCAGAAACTCCGACAGGGTCTTCTTGATCTCGCCCTCACCGTGCCACATTTCCACATAGTCGTTGATCATGTCGATGCTGCAGTCGCCGCGCAGATACCGTTCTTTGAAAGACATAGTATAAAATCCTCCTGTATTGATTGTGACAGGCGTGGAGCGGAATGTGCCCCACGCCTGTCCGGTGCTGCATTACACAGCGATTTGGATGTTGTTCTCCCGTGCCCAGTTGCAGAGGAACTTCCGCTCGTCGCTTGTGATTGAGCGGCGGTTCAGACCCTGTGCCTGGCAGATGCTCTGCCCGGATAGCTGCAGCGTGACCAGAGACTGATCCGGTGCGTGCTTACGGCGCAGGAACAGGATATGGCAATCACCGGACGCCACGCGGGAGATGTAATCTCCAACACAGTGGCTGAGGTTAATGCCCTCGTCTGCCAGCTCCTTTGGGTTGGGAGGGCACCACGATACAGTAGCGGCTGCCCTCATAGGCAAGATGCTCCACCTCGCCGACCCGGTCACTGAAATCCTTGCAGACA
>VOFK01003201.1_pt1 | contig 16213 bp, 14 predicted proteins | sample 5384121 | NCBI WGS metagenome assembly VOFK01 (sample SAMN12384730, study PRJNA508395) | human gut metagenome | isolation source: healthy gut J | host: Homo sapiens
AAAGCCGATGTGGACGCTATCATTTGAGCGCCGCTTGCTAATCGCTTTTTGATAGTTCCTCCGCTCTTGCGTCGAGCGCATTCGCTATGTTCAGAAGCACGTCCAACGTAAAATTATATGCCAGCCTTGGCGCTTCGATTGCGCTTATCAATGAACGGCTGATTCCTGCTTTCTTTGCCAGTTCTTCTTGTGATAACCCGCGTATTTTTCGGCATGTCGAAATCATAACTCCCAGTTCTTTCAGTGGCTTTTCGTTTCCTTCTGTGATCCCTTTCCCCATTTTTTGCCGTGGCAAGAGAATGATATGTTTTATTCGATTTCTTGCTCATAGGTTTTGAATTCCCGGGGCGTCGATGAAGTCAAACAGAGAAAGCCGAGGCCGTCGCAAAGGCTTTTTATGGTGACGATGCCGGGATTACGGCTTTTTCCATAAATGATATTTTTTACCGTTGATTTTGGCACGCCCGACGAAGTCACAAGCTGACCCAGCGTAAGTTGCTTTTGGCCGCACAGAAAGAGCAGTCTGTTCCGCACGTTTTCATATGTTTTCATTTGGATTTCCCCTTTTTTCTTCATTTTAGCGAAATCCTCTCTGCAAAAGCGGTCTATATATGATACTATTAGTTATATATAGACTTTCGCATAGGATGAGCAGAAAAAATGAGATGCATGTTTTGCGGACATCGAAATGAGTATGAAATTTGCCCGGCACAATGGAACGGACACGAATGCAAATCATAAGGCTGTATCAAACCGGGGTCAGTGAATTCTGGTCGGGCGGAATGGGATGGTTTGACAGAGCGTGCGAGCAGACCGTTCGCGAGCTGCAGCAGCGGGGAAATCGGACTTGATGCGCAGCTATGGCTGATTCGGCCTTATCCGCCGGAGGAGAACGGCGAAAAAGCGCAAAGCCTAAACGAGGCATACACCGGCGTTTTATGCCCGAACTTCAAGAAGTTCTATTACAAAGGCGCAATCGTGAAACGAAACAGGTGGATGGTGGAGACCATTGCGACTACATGATCGCCTGCGTTGCCTATATTGCCGGCGGCTCCGCGCAGACGCTTGCCTACGCGCAAAGCCGGAAAACAATCCAAATCATTCGCGTAGAAGCATAAGCCCTTTACTGAATTTCCTGTTCGAGCGCATGAAAGGCGGGCGTGTCAAAAAACGCTGACAGCGTGATGTCCAGCCCGTCGCATATGATTTTTAAGGTTAAAATGCCGGGGTTTTTGCTTTTGCCGTATAAAATGTTTTTCAGCGTAGACGCGGAAAGGCCGGCATGCTCGGCAAGGCCGTTTACCGTAAAGCCGCGCTGTGCGCACAGTTCTATGATCCGACAGCGGACAAGCGTTAAAGTGTCCATAAATATCCCCAATGTTGTCTATATATAATCTAAACCATGGGGAGCCATTTTATGGGCTATATATGACACTAAGTGCGCGGATGCCCGCTTTGGGTGCTTTCACTACCGCCGACGCGGCTTCACACGCCCATCGGCGCGCCTCGGTTCGGGGGAGGGGACAAACGCAAAGCGGAGCCGTGGGCACTTCTCCTTACCCGCAGCTCCGTTTTGCTGTTTTCATCCGTATTTATCCCTATTCATCCCGATTCATTCGGGGCGTCCGAGACTCGGCTCCGCCTGAAGCCGTTCGGATTCACCCCAATTCGCGCCGGAGCTTCTCCATAATCTTTTTCTCCGTGCGCGAGACCTTGACCTGCGTGACGCCCAGCAGCTCGGCCACCTGCGTCTGCGGGTAATTCTTATAATACCGGTAGTAAATCAACTCCTTTTCGTCCTTCGGCAGGCGGGACACGGCCTGCCGCAGCGATACGTTTTCGACAAGCGAAGCGATGTTGTCGGCGCCGAGGACGTCCTCGAGGCAGAGGCATTGCCGTCCTGCCGCGGCTCGGAGAGCGAGACGACGCCGGTCGAGACCTCGAGCGCGGAAACGATCTCCTCCTCGGCGGACACGCCGCAGAGCGACGCCAGCTCGGACACGGTCGGCTCGCGCTTATGCTCCCTGCAGGAAGACGTTTTTCTTCACGCGATCTGCGTCGCGACGCGTTTTGAGCGTGCGGCTGACCTTTTTTTTTGATGAGACCGTCGTCGCGCAGGGAAGCGCTTGATTTCGCCGAGGTTAACGGCACCGCGTAGGTGGAAAAGCGCGTGTTCTGCGAAAAATCGAAATTGCGCGCGGCCTTGAGCATCCCGATGGTACCGAGCTGGACGAGGTCCTCGTAATCCGCGCCGCGGCGGTGAAAGCTTGCAGCGCGAGCGACTTGACCAGCCCCATATTCGCCCGTACCAGCTCGTCGGAGCGCCTCGTCGTCGCCGCTTTGGACGCGCTCGAGCAGCGCGAGGTTGTCGTTGCGTCGTACATCGGCGCGCGCGGCTATGTAAGAGGATGCGCTTCTCCAGCCGCACGGTCGTCCCCTTCCGGGTCTGGGCGCACCCGCACGCGGTCGCAAGCTCTCCATCACCGTAAAGCCATGCCGCTGCGCTCGCTTTCGGCGTCGGTGGTGAAGAGCGGCTGCATCGCCCGGTCGATGTCCTCGATGCCGCAGCCGCGGTCCTTGACGGTGATGACCACGCGGCCGCCCGAATAGTATTCGCCCGAGAGCGTGATGAGCGCGTCGGACGTGCGCGCGCGGTAGGCGTGGACGATGCAGTTGGTCACCGCTTCGCTCACTGCCGTCTTCAGGTCGGACAGCTCGTCCATCCGCGGGTCGAGCTGCGAGACGAACGAGGAGACCACCGTGCGCGCGAACGACTCGTTGACCGACTTGGCCGGAAACACGCACTGAAACCGGTTGACCGGCTTAACCCGCTCGCCCATCGCGCACACCCCCGGAGCCGTTTTTTGGAATTGCTTTGCCCATTGTCCTCAAACCTTCCTCTCGATTTTGATCATTTTGTCCAGCCCCGACAACGCCAGCAGGCGGTCGATGGCGGGGCTCGGCTCGGCCACGATCAGCTCGCCGCCCGTCTCGCTCATTTTTTCAGCCGGCCCATAATGAACCCCAGCCCCGACGAGTCGCAGAAGCCGACGTCCGCAAGCTGCAGCCGCAGCACCTTCGGGTTCTCGCGCTCGATGAGCAGGTCGAGCTGCGTGCGCGCGGTTTTGGCCGAATGGTGGTCGATTTCGCCGTGGAGGGCGGCGGTGAGCGTCCGGCCGTCCTTCGTATGCGTGAAATACATGCCTTTTCCGTTTCCTTTCTGCTTTGTTTGCCGTTTGCGTCTATTGTACAACAGGCGGCGCGGCGTTTTTTGTCGCAAACTGCGATTGCCTTTTTCTGATTTCGGATATTTACAACTATTTACAACGGCGCGATTCTGTGCTATACTACCTATGGAAGCGAACTGTTTTCGGAGGGAAGGAGAAGCCGCATATGATCGATTATGTCGTCACCCGCCTTGTGGTCGGCGGGCTGGATACAAACTGCTACATCCTCAAGCACCGCGCAAGCCGCGCGGCCGCCGTCATCGACCCGGGCGGGGATTTGCTGGTCATCAAGAACGCGCTGTTCGAGCAGGAGGCGTCGCTGCGCCTGATTCTGCTCACGCACGGACACATCGACCACATCCTTGCGCTCGAGGACCTGCGCACGCCGAACACCATCGTCTGCATCCACAAGGACGACGCCCATATGCTCGTCGAGCGCGACCTGTTCACTTCGATGGTGCCGCACGACCCGCGTCCGATGCGGCCGGCGGAGTTCCAGTTCGAGCGGGACGGCAAGTACAAGGTTGACCCGTTCGAGTTTTACGTCATCCACACCCCCGGGCACACGCCGGGGTCGGTCTGCTATATTTTCGAGGACTGCCTGTTCACCGGCGACACGCTGTTCCGCGGCAGCATCGGCACGACGATGTTCGGCGGCAGCGACCGCGAGATGCACGACACGCTCGAGGCGCTCTACCGCTATCCCGGCGACTACGGCATCTATCCCGGGCACGGCGAGTCCACCTCGCTGTCCGACGAAAAGCGCGACAATCCCTTTTTCGGGCCGTTCCGCGGCGATTAAACGCGGGGCGTCGGACGCTCTTTTTCGAAAGATATACAAAAATTGTGAAATTTTTCCGATTCTATATTGAAAAGGCGCTGCGCGTGTGTTATAATAAGTCCCACAGCATTTTTCGGAAAGGGGCTTGACGCGCTTGGCGGCAGAGCGTATAATCTTTAGCAAGCAAGCAAGCAAGCAAGCAAGCAAAGCAAGCAAAAAGCAAAAACGGCAAGCAAGCAAGCAAAGCAAGCGGGATAACTCTGCCCGTTTAGCCCGGCCGCGCATCGGTCAAGCCATAAAAAGACGCACTTCCGCCCGTTTGGAACGGGCGCGGAGGTGCGTCTTTTTGTTTTGCCCTTACCGCTAATCCGGGAAATCGTCCGCTCCGGCAAAGCGCCGGTATGGCCGCAGCATCGGATGCGCCGCTTGCGGGTCCGTCCCGCGGACTATGCACAAAACGCGTTCCGCAGTCTACCGTCGGGCGGGAGGGCGTCTTTTCTTCGGCCAGCCGCCGCTGCGGTGCGGGGGTCGGAGTCCGCCGGCGTGCATGAGGCCGCGCCGGACGCAAGGCGTCCAATCAAGCGCAAACACGGGAATTCCAATGCAAATCTACCAAATACATATAATGAGGAAGGAAAAATGAAAATGAGAAGGATTCTATGGCTTGCGCTGGCGCTTTGTCTGCTGTCGGCGCTGCTGCCTGCGGCCGTCTGTGCGTCGGAAAGCGCGGCGCTGCAGGTGGCGAGGGAGGACGGCGGGGCGGCGTCCTGCACGGACGGCGTTTGGCTGCTGGAGGACGGCGGCTACACAGTCCGCGGGACCGCGCTAGGACTTTGAACGCGTGCGGATCACGGGGACGTGACGCTTAGCTCGACGGCGCGTTCCTGCACACCACGACGGAGGCGGCCCGCTTCGCGCCGGCCGTCGAGGTGGAGGCGGGCGGACGGGTTACACTGATTTTGTCGGGCGAAAACAGCCTTGCGGGCAGCCCGGGCCATGCCGGCCTGGCTATGTGGCCGGGAGGGCGCGTCGCTGACGATTTGCGGCGACGGCAGTCTGACGGCTGTCGGCGGGGCCTATTACCTCGACCAAAGCGATCGCGCCAACCCCGTTTCCTGCGCCGCCGGCGCGGGCATCGGCGGAAATGGCCTGACGGCCGACCGAACCGGCGCCAAGCTCGAACGGCCGAATTTCGGGACGATTCGCATCGAGGGCGGGACGGTTCGGGTCGTGGGCGGCGCGAACACGCAGATCAATTACGGCGCGGGCGCGGGCATCGGCGCCGGGGGCGGGTCCTCGATGTGGTCGCTGGACCCGGTGTTCACCGGCAGGGTCGAGCTTGCGGGCGGGACCGTGACGGCGGTCGGCGGCGACGGGGATTCGTTCTCGCTCACCGGCGGCGGCGCGGGGATTGGGACCGGCGGCGTCACCGGCAACATTTGGGCGCCGTTCCCGAACGAAAATCTGCGTTTCCATCAGCGGCGGGACCGTTGATGCCGCGGGTACGGCGGACGGCGCAGGCATCGGCGGCGGTGCGAATGTGAACGGCGGCGTAATCGAAATCACGGGCGGCAGCGTGACGGCGACCGGCGGCTGCGAGCTGGAGGACGGCGTACAGTCCGACAGCTTCGGCGGCGCGGGCATCGGCGGCGGCGACAACGGCGGCGTGACCTCGGTCACAATTACCGGCGGTCGGGTGCTGGCGCGCGCGATCGGTGCGGCGGCCGGTATCGGCGGCGGCAACGACGGTCCGGTCGGCGTCCGGCTCAATGCGGGGACGGTCGAGCCGGGCAGCATCGCCATCGGCGGCACGGCCGACGTGACGGCCTTCGGCGGCTCGCATGCCTCGGGTACGCGGGACGGCGGGGCCGGCATCGGCGCGGGGTGCAGCTATTTCTTTGACAACGGCTGCGGCGGCATTTCCATCACCGGCAGCGCCGTCGTGCGCGCGTATGCGGGCGCGAAGGCGCAGGCCATCGGCGTCGGCACCTACTACGGCGGCAGCGACGCGCAGTCGCTGACCCTGTCCGACACGGTCACGCTCTGGGCGCAGACCCGGGGTGATTCGGACCTGCCGGCGCTGCTGCACATTACGGCGGACGGCGCGCCGGTGACCTATACCAGCGAAACAACCTACCTTCTCACCGGCGCCGGTGACGAGGGCACAGCCGAGGGACGGCTCAGCCTGCCCCGACGGGAGCGTCCGCACCTTTGCGTTCGCTTGGGCGGACGGCGTTCTGACTGTTGACGGCGCTGCGGTCGCCGCCGCGCCGCAGGGTGCGTTAGGGAACTGGGCGGCGCTCTACCGGCCGGCCGCCGTCACGGTATCGTACCGCTATACGGATACGGCTGCGGGCGGGGCCGTCCCGCCGGCCGCCGAAACAATCTCGCCCGGCGCGTACACGGCCCGACAGCCGGAGGCGGTCGAGGGCTTCTGCTTCGACGGGTGGTATGTTGACGAGGGCTGCACAGAGAAGTTCGCAGACGGAACCGTGCTGGACGAGGACACGGTGCTGTACGGCCGCTGGCTGCCGAAGCTGACGCCGGTGGTCCCGCAGGCCGCGGCGTACCGGGTCGAGCACTACCTTGAACAGCCGGACGGGAGCTATGCGTTGGAAGAAACCGAATTCCCGCTGTACGGGGCGGTCGGGCAGACCGTGACCGCTGTGCCGAAGCAGTGGGCGGGCCGGCATGTAAACGAGGCGCGGTCGGTGCTTGCCGGTACGGTCGTTTTGCCTGTCGCGGAAAACGGGACGGTGCAGGTGCTTGTCCTGCGCGTCTATTACGACCTCGACGACGACGGTACGGACAGCGCCGCGCCATCACAGGCCACGCCGTCGCAGGCCACGCCATCGTCGGACGTGCCGGCGTCAGACACGCCGTCCACGGGCGACGCGGGGAGTACGGCACTGCTGTCTGCGGTCGTCCTTGCGGGCGCGGCCGCGCTGGTCGTGGTTCGCCGGCGCGTATAGGGCGCGTATAGAATACGGAAAAAGCCTCCTGCCCGCTTTTGCGGGCAGGAGGCTTTGCTTCTTTCATCGCACCCACCGGCAGGGCGGCGGGCAGAAGAGCTATGGTTATGGGCTATGGATTATGGACTATGGATAAAAGAAAAACGCCTTGTTCTGCCGAAGCCGAGGCTTGCCAACCCGACAAGATTCAACAGGGAATGCCCAACCCGTGAGGGCGGGATTCCGGCCGGAACAGGGCCGCCGCTTTGCGCAAAGCGGTTTGCCGCAGCCGGCTTCAGAGCCGCTTTTCTGCGGCAAGCGCGCAAAAGAAGCGGTCGGCGGCGGCGCGGTAGAGCGCGGCCGCGCGGTCGGGCGGCGGACAGCCGTCGGGCGAGACCTCGAGCAGCCTGGTCACGCCGCAGCCGAGCAGCGCGTCCGCGCCCGGGCCGGCGGAGCCGACGAGCGCTATGAGCGGCACGCCCGCTTTTTTGCAGCGCGCCGCGACGGCGGCGACCGCCTTGCCGCGCTCGACTGCGCGTCCGCGCGGCCTTCGCCGGTGACGGCGAGGTCCGCGCCCCGCAGCAGGGTATCGAAGCCGGTCAGATCGAGCACGGCCTCCGCGCCCGGCTTCAGCGCCGCGCCGAGGAAGAGCGCGCAGGCCGCGCCAAGCCCGCCCGCCGCGCCCGCGCCGGGGAATTCGACGTCGCGGTCGGGAAAGGCGCGCCGCAGCACGCGGACGTAATTTTCCATCCCCGCTTCCAGCTCGCCGAGCAGCGCGGGCGTGGACGCGCCCTTCTGCGGGCCGTAGGTCATCGTCGCGCCGAGCGGGCCGGTGAGCGGGCTGTTGACGTCGCACATCGCGGTGAAGCGCGCGTGCGTGAGTCGGGGGTGCATATGGGAAAGGTCGATCGAGGCGATGCGGCGCAGGCTCGCGCCGTTCGGCGCAAGCGTCCGGCCGTCCGCGTCGAGGAAGCGCGCGCCGAGCGCGGCCATCGCGCCGGCGCCGCCGTCGTTGGTCGCGCTGCCGCCGAGGGCGAGCGTAATGTCGGCGTATCCGGCGTCCAGCGCGTGCGCGATCAGCTCGCCCGTCCCGTAGGACGAGGCGGCGAGGATGTCGCGGCGGGCTTCGTCGATCAGCGTCAGTCCGCTGGCCGCCGCCGTTTCGATGACGGCGCAGCCGCCGTCCGTGACGCCGTAGAACGCGTCGACGGCGTCGCCGAGCGGGTCGTGCGCGCGCACGGGAACCGTTCGGCCGCCGGCCGCGGACAGGACGGCCGCCACGCTGCCTTCGCCGCCGTCGGCCATCGTGACGCTGCGGCAGTCGCAGTCGGGGAAGGCGGCGCGGGCGCTTTCGCAGAGCATTGCGCCGATTTCCGCCGAGGAGAGCGTACCCTTGAACGAATCGGAGGCAAAGACGAATTTCATCGGGTTATATACGCGCCACGCCGCTGTCGCGCGCGGCCTGCGCCACCACGGCGGCGACCGCCGGGGCGATGCGCTTGTCGAACGCCTTGGGCAGAATGTAATCGGCCGTCAGCTCGTCGTCCGAGACGAGCGAGGCGATGGCGTAGGAGGCGGCGAGCTTCATCTCGTCGTTGATGTCCGACGCGCGCACGTCCAGCGCGCCGCGGAAGATGCCGGGGAAGGCCAGCACGTTGTTGATCTGGTTGGGGTAGTCCGACCGGCCCGTGCCCACGACCGCCGCGCCGGCGGACTTGGCCTCGTCGGGGAAGATCTCGGGCGTGGGGTTCGCCATCGCGAACACGACCGCGCCGGCGTTCATCGACGCGACCATCTCGCGGCTGACCACGCCGGGCGCCGAAACGCCGATGAACACGTCCGCGCCGCGCAGCGCGTCGGCCAGCGTGCCGGTGAGGCGGTCGGGGTTGGTCTTGGCGGCCATTTCCGCATGCGCCTTCGAGAGCGTTTCGTCGCCGTCGCAGAGGACGCCGAACTTGTCGCAGAGGATCAGGTCGCGCACGCCGAGGCGGAGAAGCTGCTCGGCGATGGCGGTTCCGGCCGCGCCCGCGCCGTTGATGACGCAGCGGATGGAGCGGATGTCCTTTTTGACGACCTTGAGCGCGTTGAGCAGCGCCGCGGCCACGCAGATGGCGGTGCCGTGCTGGTCGTCGTGGAACACGGGGATGTCGCAGACCTCCTTGAGCCTGCGCTCGATCTCGAAGCAGCGGGGCGCGGCGATGTCCTCCAGATTGATGCCGCCGAACGAGCCGCTGATGAGCGAGACGGTGCGGACGATCTCGTCCACGTCGTTCGAGCGGATGCAGAGCGGGAACGCGTCCACGCCCGCGAATTCCTTGAACAGCACGCACTTGCCCTCCATGACCGGCATGCCCGCCTCGGGGCCGATGTTGCCCAGCCCCAGCACGGCCGAGCCGTCGGTGACGACGGCGATGAGGTTGTGCCGCCGCGTCAGCTCGTAGCTCTTGTCCGGCTCCTTCTGGATCACAAGGCAGGGCTCGGCGACGCCGGGCGTGTAGGCGAGGGACAGCGAGGCGCTGTCCTCCACCCTCGCGCGGGCGGTGATTTCGAGCTTGCCCGCCCATTCGTAATGCTTTTGCAGCGATTCTTCTCTGATGTTCATTTTCGTGTTCGCATTCCTTTCTTCATTGTGCTTGTCTGCGCGGAAAAATCCGGCGAAGGGTACACCGCTCCGCCGGAGGGGTTTTGCGTTATTGGACGGCCGCTTCCAGCAGCGCGCGCGCGGCCTGCGCGGGGTCGGGCTTGCCGAACACCGAGCTGCCCGCCACCAGATCGACGGCGCCCGCGCGGACGGCCAGCGGGGCGGTCGTGCAGTCGATGCCGCCGTCCACCTGCAGGACGGTGGACAGCCCGCGGCGGTCGATTTCCTCGCGGAAGCGCGCGATCTTCGGCAGCATCCCGTGCAGAAAGCCCTGCCCGCCGAAGCCCGGCTCCACCGTCATCACCAGCAGGGCGGCGCAGCGGTCGAGGTAGGGGAAGGCCGCTTCGGCCGGCGTGTCCGGCTTGACCGACAGCGCCGGACGGACGCCCGCGGCCGCGATGCGGTCGAGCGCCGGCCCGACGTCCGCGCAGCTTTCGAGGTGGACGGTGATGCGGTCGCTGCCCGCGGCGGCGAAGTCGTCTATGTAGCGCTCCGGCTCGGTAATCATCAGGTGCGTGTCGAAAAACAGGCTTGTGCTTTTCCGCAGCGAGCGGATGACCACCTGCCCGAATGAGATGTTCGGCACGAAAATGCCGTCCATCACGTCGAGGTGGATTTGCCGGATGCCCGCGCGCTCCAGCGCGGCGAGCTGTTCGCCCGCCCGCGCAAAATCGCAGGCGAGCAGCGAAGGCGACAGGATAATATTTTTTTCGCGCATATGCGGTCCCTTTCCCCAATCGGCATCATATTATATATAGTAAGCTATGCGGCGAGCGGGCGGAGCGCCGACGTGCAAAACAAAAGACACGACTGCTGATCCGCTTCGTCCGCTCCCGCTTCTTTCCTTATAGTATTGTACAACACATAGCGGGAAAAGTCAAACGGCATTCTCACTAAATTATATTGTCCAGCGAAAATTTTTCCGCCGCCAGCAGGTCGTATGCGGCTTCCGCGGCGCGCGTGCGCGCGGCGTAATAGTTCGCAAACGAGCCGCATTGCAGATACGCGCGCAGGTCGGATACCGCGTCGTCCAGCCGCTCGACCTCGCACAGATGCGTCGAGAGGGAAATAAAGCGCCGCAGCTCGCACCAGGCGTCGTACAGCGCGTCGACCTGCGCGGGGTCGTATGCCATGGCCTCCGCCTCGGTGTCGGGCAGCGCGTCGAGCTGCGCCTGAAAGTCCTCCATCCGGTCGACGACCGTCAGCGCGTTGGCCGTCGTCAGTCCGACGATGGCCAGCAGCAGGACGAGCGCCGCAATCAAATGCTTCATGGCTTCTTCACCGCTCCCTTCCTGTCCTCCCGAAGGACAAGCGTCGCCTTGCCGTTTTCGTCCAGCGTCAGGTAAAGCACGTCCTCCAGCCTTGCGCCCGCGCACTTCAGGACGCGGGTGACGTCACCGGGCGCGGCATTGGCCTTGCGCAGAAAAATCTCGTGTATCCGGCCGTCGATGACCACCGTGTGCGCCATCCCCGTTTCGGGCTTGTTCAGCGACAAATCCTCGGGCGTGACGGCGGCCGTGTTCGCCTTCGGCAGCACCGACATCTTCCCCGTCTGCTCGAGGATGACGTATTCCACCTCCGCGATGTCGCGGTAGCCGTCGTTGCGCACCTGCGCGAAAATTTCATCCAGTGAAATGCGGGTGCGGGTCAGGTTGCGCTCGAGCACCTCGCCCTTGTAAATCAGAAAAACCGGCTCGCCGTCGAGCAGCTTGCGCACCCGCGGGCATTTCCGGCAGATGAAGGATACGATGACCTCTAAGCTGACCACCACCGAGAGTGCGATGACGCCGTGCGAAATCGGAATGTCGCGGTCGGTGATCGGCAGCGCCGCCAGCTCGGACAGCAGAATCGCCGCCGTGAATTCGGGAAGCTGCAATTCGCCGATCTGCCGCTTGCCCATCAGGCGGACAAGCACCGAGAGGAGGATGTAGAACAAAAACCGTGCGGATGAGAATCGCAAACAAAAGCTCTTTCTCTCCCTTTCTTTTCAAAGCTCGGTTTTGTGGCTATTATGTCCGTTTTTCAAGGGCTTTATCGGCTTTTCGGGAGGGGAGAAAAAATAATTTCGGTTTTTTTGAAAAAGTGCTTGACAAATGGGGATAAAGGTGATATACTAACAAAGCTGCGCCGGAGCGGGGGGTAAGCTGCGAAGGGGCAAGGCGAGGACATTGAAAATTGAACAACAACCAAGAGAAGAGACAGAAACAGAGGACGAAGCCGCCGGAAGCTGCGGGGACGCCGGGAGGCGGAACCGGAGAGGGCGGCGAAGTGCGAGTGGAAGTCGGAACTCGTTGATTCACAAGAGAAACGTACAAACAAGTAAAAGAGAAGAATTAAACTCTTTTAATCGATTTTAACGAACCCGAGCCGTAAGCGGGAGCGATTCCGCGAGGGGGAGGGAGCGTTGAGATACCATTAATCGAGAGTTTGATCCTGGCTCAGGATGAACGCTGGCGGCGTGCTTAACACATTCAAGTCGAACGGAGTTCAATCGGGAGCTTGCTCCCGGCTGAACTTAGTGGCGGACGGGTGAGTAATGCATGAGCAACCTGCCTTCAGGAGGGGGATAACATCGGGAAACCGGTGCTAATACCGCATAGAGCATTTTGCAGGCATCTGCGAGATGGGAAAGGAGCAATCCGCCTGGAGATGGGCTCATGTCTGATTAGATAGTTGGTAGGGTAACGGCCTACCAAGTCTGCGATCAGTAGCCGGACTGAGAGGTCGAACGGCCACATTGGAACTGAGATACGGTCCAGACTCCTACGGGAGGCAGCAGTGGGGAATATTGGGCAATGGGCGAAAGCCTGACCCAGCGACGCCGCGTGAGGGAAGAAGGTCTTCGGATTGTAAACCTTTGTCAACAGGGACGAAAACAATGACGGTACCTGTGGAGGAAGCCACGGCTAACTACGTGCCAGCAGCCGCGGTAATACGTAGGTGGCGAGCGTTATCCGGATTTACTGGGTGTAAAGGGTGAGTAGGCGGGAAGTCAAGTCAGATGTGAAATGCCGCGGCTTAACTGCGGAACTGCATTTGAAACTGATTTTCTTGAGAGTCGGAGAGGCAATCGGAATTCCTAGTGTAGCGGTGAAATGCGTAGATATTAGGAGGAACACCAGTGGCGAAGGCGGATTGCTGGACGACAACTGACGCTGAGACACGAAAGCGTGGGGGAGCAAACAGGATTAGATACCCTGGTAGTCCACGCTGTAAACGATGAATGCTAGGTGTAGGGGCGTAAGCATCTGTGCCGGAGTAAACACAATAAGCATTCCACCTGGGGAGTACGGCCGCAAGGTTGAAACTCAAAGGAATTGACGGGAGCCCGCACAAGCAGTGGAGTATGTGGTTTAATTCGACGCAACGCGAAGAACCTTACCAGGACTTGACATCCCGAGAAAGCCGGGTAATGCCGGCCGTGCCCTTCGGGGAACTCGGAGACAGGTGGTGCATGGTTGTCGTCAGCTCGTGTCGTGAGATGTTGGGTTAAGTCCCGCAACGAGCGCAACCCTTACGGTTAGTTGCTACGCAAGAGCACTCTAACAGGACTGCCGTTGACAAAACGGAGGAAGGTGGGGACGACGTCAAATCATCATGCCCCTTACGCCCTGGGCTACACACGTACTACAATGGCGCAAACAGAGGGGAGCAATGCCGCGAGGCGGAGCAAATCCCGAAAATGCGTCCCAGTTCAGATTGCAGGCTGCAACCCGCCTGCATGAAGTCGGAATTGCTAGTAATCGCGGATCAGAATGCCGCGGTGAATACGTTCCGGGCTTTGTACACACCGCCCGTCAAACCATGAAAGTCGGGAAGACCCGAAGTCTGTGAGCTAACCGCAAGGGGGCAGCAGCCGAAGGTCGGTTCGATGATTGGGGTTAAGTCGTAACAAGGTAGCCGTATCGGAAGGTGCGGCTGGATCACCTCCTTTCTAAGGAGACACGGTCTTCCGGGTCCCAAGGGGACTGCGGAGGGCGTAAACCGAGGAAAAAAAGACTCACGAGCGTGAAGAGACGAGGTCTTAGCATCTCGCGGTTGTTGTTCGATTTTCAGTGCCGTCGCCTGCGAAGCGGCGAGGCGGTACGGAGATACACGGGGGTGTAGCTCAGCTGGGAGAGCACCTGCCCTGCAAGCAGGGGGTCAAGGGTTCGAACCCCTTCATCTCCACCAGCGTGCCGGAAAAAGGACGTTCAAAAGGGAAAACGAGAGAAGATCAAGCGTATATGGGCTCATAGCTCGAATTAGAGCGTGCGCCTGATAAGCGCAAGGTCGGTGGTTCGAATCCCTTGAGCCCACCAACGTTTTTTTTCGAAGAGGAAACGGCAGTTTGAGGGACGATGAATTTACCCCTTGAAAGCGTCTGTTGATCGGGCGTGTCAAGCGAAGCCGAAGGAAGAGTACATTGAAAACCGAATAGGAGAAAGCAAATCGAGCAAACGATAATAGGAAGATTTTTTTAAGAGATTAGAAGGTCTTTCCGTAAAGGTAGCGGCGAAAGCCGCACTGCAATCGAAGCAAAAACCGATTTGCGATCCTCATGCAAGAAAAAGAAGTTCAAGAAGAGCACAAAGGGGAATGCCTTGGCATCCAGGAGCCGACGAAGGACGCGATAAGCTGCGATAAGCCGTGATAAGGCGCAAATAGCCGTTATGAGTCACGGATTTCCGAATGGAGAAATTCGCCGGGGCGCAGCGTCTGCGACCATATCGTGAATCCATAGCGATACGGAGGGAAACCGCCGAACTGAAAACATCTAAGTAGGCGAGGAAAAGAAATCAACCGAGATTTCGCAAGTAGTGAGAGCGAACGCGGCAGAGGCCAAAACCCGTAGGGTAGAAATATCTCCGGTTCGGACTACAACGTGGCATTGGAAGTCATAACCGAAGGGCATGGGAAGCTCACTGGAAGAACGTGAGAGTCGTAGGTGAAAAGGAGAGACAGCGAGCAGGATCCAGAGTACTGTGGGACACGAGGGAATCCCGTGGGAAGCCGGGGGGACCACCCTCCAAGCTTCAAATACTACCCAGTGACCGACGCTAGCGTATAGTACCGTGAAGGAAAGGTGAAAGGACCCCGGGGAGGGGAGTGAACAGAACCTGAAACCCCATGCTACAAGCACCGAGAGCCCGTCAATGGGGCGACATCGGGTACTTTTTTGTAGAACGGTCCGGCGAGTATATGGAACAAGCAAGGTTAAGTTCAGACCGCAGCCGAAGGGAAATTCAAGCCATTAGGCGCACAGTTGTTTTGCTATGACCCGGAAATCGGGTGACCTATTCATGTTCAGGTTGAAGTGGCGGTAAACGCCATGGAGACCGAAACCAACCCCCGTTGAAAAGGTGGTGGATGAGGTGTGGATAGCGGGAGAATTCCAATCGAACTGATATAGCTGAGCCTCGAAATAGTAGGGGCGTTGTGTTAGATTACCGGAGTGTAAAGCACTGAATAGGTTAGGGGCGAGAAAGCTCAATGATCTCTGTCAAACTTCGAATGCCGGATACTGATGCACAGCAAAGTCGACAGTGTGAGATAAGTTTCATTGTCAAAGCGGGAAACAGCCCAGACCCACAGCTAAGGTTCAAATGTATTATGAAAAGTGATGTCCAGTTGCACAAACAACCAGGATGTTGGTTGCAGCAGCCGACATTCACAAAAGAGTGCGTAACAGCTCACTGTCGAGTGGACGCGCCGAAAAATAACGGGCTAAACATACAACCGAAAGCTGGGCTGCACAGCAATGCGGGTAGGGGAGCGTTGTGTGCGGGTGAAGCATGCGGAAGCGCGTGTGGACTGCACAGAAGTGAGAATGCCGGAATGAGTAGCGCGAATTATGTGAGAATCATAATGGCCGAAAGCCTGGTTGCTGGGAGGAAGGTTCGTCCGCCCAGGTTAGCCGGGAGCTAAGGTGAGGCTGAAAGGCGTAGCGATGCACATACGGTGAGACTCTGCAGCCATCAAAAGACGGCAGAGGGACACAGTAGAAGGGTACATGCCGGCGTTAGCCCCGGTTGCAAGGGACCGAAATTAGAGTAAAGGGAAGATGGACTTGGATACTGGCGTGAAAAAGTCTGTGGATATCTACGATGCCGTACCGCAAACCCGACACAGGTAAAGGTAGGAAGAGGATTCTAAGCCAACGGGAGAAGGGTTGTTATGAACTCGGCAAGTTGACCCCGTAGCTTCGGGAGAAAGGGGTGCTCCTGGAAACAGAGCCGCAGAGAATAGGTCCAGGCAACTGTTTAGCAAAAACACAGCTCTCAAGCTAAATCGAAAGATGATGTATAGGGTGACGCCGCCCGGTGCCGTGGAAGGTTAAGAGGAGAGTGAGAGCCCCGAATCGAAGCCCCAGTAAACGGCGGCCGTAACTATAACGGTCCTTAAAGAAATTCGTCGTGTTCTTGACCCCAAATTTGTAACACCTGGACACCGTGTCTCAACAGCCCACCCGGCGAAATTGTAGTACCGGTGAAGATGCCGGTTACCCGCGACAAGACGGAAAGACCCCATGGAGCTTTACTGCAGCCTAATATTGGATTTCGGTATTTCATGTACAGGATAGGTGGGAGACTCAGGAAACAGCTAGGGCGTCAGCTTGTGATGCACCGCTGAA
>VOFK01003256.1_pt1 | contig 16206 bp, 22 predicted proteins | sample 5384121 | NCBI WGS metagenome assembly VOFK01 (sample SAMN12384730, study PRJNA508395) | human gut metagenome | isolation source: healthy gut J | host: Homo sapiens
AAACGGTAACGATTTCGGTAACGAAATGCCACCTAACAAACTATATCCCAGTAAAGTACACTCTTTTACCTTTGCGGGCAGTCCACCGACCTGCGACTCCCACTGGCACATTCCCGAAACGCCAGCCGTGCGTGGCACATGGCTGACATATTTCGTGAAAAGAGCCGTTGAAACCCGCCAAGCGTACCGCAAGCAAGCTCGCCATACCCCGCGCGCTTTCCGCCCGCATGGAGTGTTCTAAAAGATGAAAGAACAGGCTTTTCCCCCCGGTTTCCCTATCTGTAAAAATCTTCCTCTTACGCAGTCCCCAGCCGGGACAGTCGTTTTTATCATTTCAATAGGCAAAGGTAGTTACGTGTTCTTCACGATTTTGCAGGTCGAGCCGTTCCGGTTTGGCGAAAAAAAATCTTCCCTGCCTTGCGGGTATTTTTTGCCCAAAACCCCGCAAACTCTAAGCACCTTTTCAGCCTATGTGAAACGAAAAACGACCGACCCGACCGGAAGACGCATAAAAAAGTCGGATTTACGGGAAACAGGAAAAAGTTCAGTGAAACTTCAACTCCCCTCACCTCTCGAATCACGCAAAAATTAAAAAAACTTAAAAATTACAGCAATATGGAAGCAACGACATTATCAGCAGCAAGCGTTTATGTAGGTACTTTACGCCAAGTACAACAACGGTTCACAGGGGCATGGCTCAACCTTTCGGATTATTCGGACAAGGAAGAATTGTACGAAGCGTGCCGGGAACTGCACAAAGGACGAGGAAGATGCGGAATGTTTCAGGATTACGAGAATATCCCGGAAGCCCTGATTTCTGAAAGCTGGATTTCTGAAAACTTTTTCGCTTTGCGTGATGCGGTGGAGGATTTGAGCGACACCGAGCAGGAAGCCTTTTTCGTGGTGCAACTATAAAAAGCCATGATTTGGGCGAGGAAGATGCGGACGACCTTGTACGTGATTTCCGGGACGAGTATCAGGGGCAATATGACGATGAAGAAGATTTCGCCTATGAAATTGTAGAGGAATGTTACGACCTGCCGGAGTTCGCAAAGACATATTTCGATTACAAACAGTTTGCCCGTGACCTGTTTATGTGCGATTACTGGTTTGATGACGGCTTTGTGTTCCGTGCGGCATAACAACCAATCCGGCGCGGGGTGTCAAAGTCCTGCCCGTTAAAAACGACCAAGTTTATAACCATAAAAAAATAAGACATCATGCAGTCACTTAACAAAAACGGGGTGAGCATCACCCAAAACCGGGAGAAGAAAAATACGTGAAATGTTGCTTAGGCGCATTCAGGGGACAGATTTATTATCAATACGACTACCGCCACCGGACGGCGAACTTTTCAGTTATCGGTAGCCAAAAACGGCGGAGCGCAGGCGTGACGGTGGATAGCGAAGAAGAACGGAGTAATAAACAAGTAAATTTCAGGGACATGAAAACGACAGAAGTAAAACAAGGGAGCTTATCGGCAGACGTTGCGAGTGTGTTTTTACGGGCTTAATGGTAACGGGCGTTATCGGAGGATTAACGAACACACCATAGAGGTAAAAAGTCCGTGCTTGACCACCCGCACCAGTGCGGGCGATGATTTGTGGCGACGATGTGTGGGTTGTGGGGCGCAAAATTGACGAGTTCGGCACGCTGCACCATTTGCAACTGTGGAGGATAAACCGGACTTTCAGATAATGTAGTTTTCGGCGAGCCAATCAGCCGGATAGACCGCAGTGTTTTTGAAGATGTGGAAACGTGGGGCGTTCCCTGCAAGCAGCCAGTAAAATGCCACGTTATGTATAGAATAATTATGTAAAGTTTGTTTGGTTTGTTTTTATTAAGCTACTGATTTTCACCTGTTAAATAACATAATATTCCAAACAAACTTCACATAAGTTTTAATACTTAGTCCGTAAATCCTTTAGATAACCCAACAAGGATTTGTCTTTTTGCCATGTCGTTTTACCCTCTTTTATTATTCCCGGATTTACACGTGACAATGCCTCCAGCTTCTTCTTTTCACTTGCACGAGCATATATTTCTGTTGTAGTTGTTGAAACATGCCCTAAAAAATCCCTTATATAAACCAAATTTATATCCGCCTCCAATAAGTGCATGGCTTTGGAATGCCGGAAAGAATGGCATCCCAAATTTTCAGGGATTAAATCAGGGGACTTTTTTCGAGCTATCTCTGCATATTTCTTTTACAATATTCAGGACGGCAACACGAGAAAGTTTCTCTCCGTGGAAATTACAAAAAATAGGAACACAATGCCTGTCCTCTTTCATCAATCCCTCATCATACATATATTTTTTGAGATTGGATGCTTGTTGTTTTGATAAAGGTACAATTCGTGCCTTATTACCCTTTCCGCATAATTTGACAGTCGCCGTATCATTAAATTCTATATTAGGTGGCGTAAGGTCAATTAATTCCTGAACTCTTGCCCCACTGTCATAGAGTAGTGAAAGAAGAACGAAATCCCGACGACCATATCGTGTTTTCAAATCAGGTTGACTTAAAAATCAACTTTATACCATCTATCGTAAGATAAGCCATTTCAGGAGCAGCAGTTTTTTTTCCTTATTGACATTATTTCATGATAACGGAACAGTCCTTTTACATCCCGATATTGCAGGTAACTATAAAAAGACCGAATGGCTGCAAGACGTGCATTTCGCGTGGAAACAGAGCGATGCCTGTCTTCTTCAAGCCATTGCAAAGAAATTTATAACCGTTCTTTGGTTATATCCGCAAGGGTAACACGCTGTGGATTTATAAATTCTTGCTCTTTCAGGAACTCAATCAACAGAGAGAATGTGTAACTGTAAGTCAATATCGTATTTTGGGAAACGCCACATTCTATTGGCAGATATGTGCCAAAAAAATCGGTCAGATATTTAGAAAAATCAGTAGGTTTCATAATTATTCTTCTGTTTCAATATTAATATCAGGGAATACACAACGATAGGTATCATCAACTTTTGCAATTAATTGAGGATACATTTGCTGCGTCATCCGTACATACTGGTTTGTTGAGTATAAAGATTTATGTCCGACATAAGTCATAAGGAGTGGCAATGAGTTGTATAGGTCTTTTCCCTGATTCTGACATTTTAACAAGAGATTCCACGCAAAAAGTATGGCGCAAGTCATGAAGTCTGGGTGTTTTGCCTTTTGTCCCTGCAAATATTCCTGCCCGTTGCAACACCGCCTTGAACAATCTGTTTATAGATGTTCCTCTGCATCGCTTTCCGTCAGCAGAAGAAAAGAAGGGCGCATCCGATTCAACAGACATATTACAGTGTTCTTTATAAATAACATAGTCCTTACAAATTGCAGTCAAAGACAAAGACATTGGCACGATTCGGTCTTGTCCGTTCTTACACTCATGCAGGGTTAGTGTACCCAAAGCGAGATTAACGTCCTTATGGCAAAGTTTTAACGCTTCTCCGATACGTATTCCTGTTCCGTATAGCATCCTGATAATTAAAGGCATTACACCTCTTATCGAATTGTAAACGCATTGTGTGCTTCCCATTTTGTCACACTCCTTAAAAATTGCAGCCATCTCTCTTTTGGTGTATATATGAGGGATGAACGAACGCTTGGTTTTACGCAATTTCGGGACATAGGAATCATATCCCAAAAAGTCTAAGATAACTTGAAAAACCACGAAGGTATAACATGCGTGTTTCACGATTTCTTTTCTGATTCCAACGGATTCAGGTTTTCCCAAGCGTTGAATAAATCTCTTGAAATGCCTATTTCCGTTTCGTTGCGTTCAATAGTGAGCATGTCAAAACGGTGTAATCTCCTTTCAATATCAACCATCTTATATCCTTTTGAACGCTTATAATCAGCATATTGCTGGATTAATTCGGAATATATGCCATAGTTATTTGCTTTCTCCATATAGATTATCATAAATTGTTGTCGGAATAAAAGGTACATCTAATGCGCATTGTCGCAAAAGGTCAACAGATACACGAAGATATGCCGTTGTAACTTGGGAATTGCTATGTCCCAATGTTTCAGATATGACAGGTAATGTCACTTCGTTACTCAATAAGCTTGTGGCAAGGCTATGGCGCAGGATATGGCTCCCATGCCGTCTTGTTGCAAAATCAACTCCGGCATTGCGCATCCATTCTGTTATGGTATTTGCTACAGCATTTTTAGCCAGTGGGTTATAGGGAGTCTTAAATGACAAGAACACATAAGGTAAATCCACCTTAGGACGGCTATGTTGTATGTAATCTATTATTGCCATGCCAACTTCTTCCGAAAGTGGCAATGTAACCCTCTTGCCCGTTTTTTTGCTGTGCAAAACATAACCTGTTATTCTCCCAATCCAAATTGCAGAAACGCAGCCCTCTAATGTCAGAATTGCGCAAACCGTATCGGGCTCCCAATAATATAATGGCATAATCCCTTTTCCCTCTTGATGTCGTACGGTCAATGGCATTGATAATCGCCTCTACTTCTTACTGGGGCGTATAAACGGACGGTATTTTGGGGCTTTTGAGAAATCTGTGTTTAAAAAGTTCCTTCCAACGTTCCGGATTGTTGTCCGGTAATAACCCACGCTCGCACATATAAAACAAAAATGCACGTACTTTCGTAATAGCTTCTTCCCGTCCACCTGTAGTCAGTTCCTTATCAAGTTTTTGTATATATAAGATTCCTTCTTGCAACCCGAATGTTGCGGCATCCAAATCGGCAGATACCCAATATTTATACAAATCATATAATCTGATTTCACTTCTACGGATAGAAGCGGACTGCCTTCCGGTAGATTTTAAATCTTTCAGGAAAAGACGAAAGGGATAACCTTTTTCCCCACCGAACTCATACGGCTTTTTGAGTGTCCGTGCTCTTACCTCATTCGATTCCAACAACTGGTTTAAAGCGTCAATATGCCGGTAACGCAGTTTTTCCCGTACTGTTAGGGGTCTGGTAATCCCTATTCAAGAACCTATATTGAAGAAACTGATACCCCACGGAATTATCATATTCCGCTATTTTCTTCTGTTCCATGAAGTGCGCCAATTCATTATAAGTACGATTGTACATTTTGAAACTTCCTTGTTTGTAACCTCTTGATTGCAAGAAAGACATAACACGCTCTCTTAGTAAATCTAATTTTCCTATTCGCATAATAAATCATGATTTAAAAATGGATAAAGACAAAAGTATTATGCGAAGATGTTATGTGAATAGTTTCTTCTGAAATATTTGATATTCTTATAGTTGGTTGTTAGCTATGTGTAAGATTAATGTAAACTTTACATAATTATTCCCTCATACATAACGTAGCTATCTATCCAGCCTTTCAGGAACAGACACCCCACGTTTTCACATCTTCAAAAATACCGTCCAGTGTGCCGATGGGGTCGCCGAAAGTAACTATCATTGCATCGAATGTCGTTTTGTCGGGCAACAGTTCCAAATATTTCAAAGACCCGAAACCGTCTGCCTTACGTCCGAAAGACCAGTCATAGGAATAAAGTTCATCCCCCCCATTGGTGCGGCGTGTCGAAACGTACTTTCACCTGCACAGAATGTTCATTTTCTTCTACGGCTTCAATGATACCCGTTACCAGTAAGCCCGTAAATATGCACTTTGCAACGTCTGCCGATAATCCTTTTTATTTACTTCTGTCGTTTTCATAAATGTAACTTTTAAATTGTTATTGTACCTTTTCTTTCTTTGCTATCCATTCATCCCGCCGTTTACGGCACTCGTCAAGTGTTTTGGCAAGGGTGCTGAACAGTTCGCCATCTGTATGGCGGTAATCATATTGATAATAGATTTGTCCCCTAAATGCGCCTAAACAGCATTTTAGATATTTTGCCTCTCCCGGTGTTTGGGTAATGCTTACCCCGTTTTTGTTTAAACTTTCCATATTGTTATAATTTAAAATGAGTTATCAGATAATCAGAAGTGAAAGCAGGACAATGAAAATAAAAGCCATACAAAACAGATAAACGGCAGAGATAAACAACCGGAGAATGAACCGGAGAATAAAAAGCCTATGATTAGGGATATCCACATTCCGGCGGTGCTGGTGGCTGCCTGATAGATGATAAAAGGAAGTATAAACCATCGTAAAAAAGTCATTATCTTATTATATACTTTCATTGTCTTGGTGTGTTGTGGGTGGATTACTCCACCCGGTTAGTAATCAGGCATAACGGAAAACAATGCCGTTATCCATCCAGCAATCAGTCATAAACAGGTCACGGGCAAAAAGCCGAATAATAAAAGTAGGTCTTTGCAAACTCCGGCAGGTCGTAACATTCCTCTACGACTTCATAGGCGTAATCTTCCTCGTCCTTATACTCTCCCTGATATTCGTCCTCAAAAGAAGAAATAAGGTCGTCCGCTTCTTCTTCGCTCAAATCGCTGTTATGGTGGTGGTTGCACCATACGAAAAACGCTTCCTGCTCGGTTTCGCTTAGTTTCTCGATGGCATCCCGAAGCTCAAAAAACTTGTCTGATAGCCAACTTTCGGAAATCAGGGCTTCCGGGATATTCTCGTAATCCTGAAACATAAATTCCGGGTCTTGGTCGTCCTTGTGCAGTTCCCGGCACGCTTCCATAAATTCGTCCTTGTCCGAATAATCGGAAAGGTCTAACCACTTGCCGAAAAGTGAACCACTGTTATACTTGTTGTAAGTACCTACATAAACTCTTGCTTCTGATAATGTTACCGCTTCCATGACTTTTGAATTTTAATCGTTTACATCGCTTGTCGCCCACCACATAAATTTTTCCTTTAACTGAATGGGAACATTGTCTTTTCAAAGGTTCGGGAATGGTACAGGGCAAATCATTATTTATGAAATACTACCCGTAGGTGTGGAGATTTCTAAAAAATAATTTGAACAGTAACAGGCACGGATATACCTTTGACAATGTTCCAATCAGTTTTAGGGAAAATTTTTCTCTTGTTTAAGAGGATAGAAGTAAAAGCCATCAGGCTTTTTTGTATTGGGTAATGAGAGAGAGTTAAAAAAAGGGCTTATAAAAGCCCCTCGTCTGTGAAACTGTAATAGCTTTCTTCTGTCAAGATGATATGGTCTAACAGGTGTAAATCCAAGACCTTGCAGGCTTCTTTTTAATTTTTGAGGTGATTTGCTTGTCCGGTTCACTCGGACGTAGATTGCCCGATGGGTGGTTATGTGAGAGGATTATGCCCGAAGCATGGACTTTCAAGGCGGTTTGCAGGATGATTTTCACGTCCATTACTGTTTCAGCCATGCCGCCTTTAGAGATAAAGGGAAACGCCTAAAGCCTTATTTGCCCGATTGAGGAACATTACATGGCTTTCTTCGTGGTGTTCCATACATTCGGAATAGAAAGGTTTTAAGTAAGAATAAAAGTTTGAGAGGATAACATCTTTACTCTTTCGGATGCTTTTACATTGTCTTTATAGGAAATAGTGATTTCCGGCATGGTAAATTCTGTTGTTTTCATGACTACTGAATTTTAAATTAAACAATAAGAAATTTTGCCGGACACCCACAGTTTGGCGGGGACTTCAACCATATCTTTTCAAAAAAATACGACCCGTAGGCGTGGAGATTTTTTAGAAAACCGGAACGGCTCGGATTTGGTACTTGTCCCCCCCGCCGGGCTGTAACTTTGCTAAAATTTGTGATTGAGATACATTACTTTAGGGAACTGAAAAAGGGGTATCACTGGTGACACCCTTTAGACAACCGAATACCTTAAACAGTTATTCGTCATAGGTTCTATATCCTATCGGTTTGCGTGGCTTCGGTTCGGGTTTGCTTAATAACTGGGTCAATGCTTGGTACACTTCGCTGAATTGTGCATCCGTACTCTGTTCAGTTCTTCGATGCGTTTAAGAAGTTCCTCGTAACCGATTGACATTTGCCGCATGAGGACGAAAGCACGCATGATGGAAATATTCACGTCTATGGCAGTCTGACTGCGTAAGACACTACTAAGCATGGCGACACCCTGCTCCAAAAATGCGAGAGGCGGGGTCGGTGTGTGCCGGATATTTTCAGGGAACTTATCACAGTTTGTGATAAGTTCCTGCCATTCATCCTTTGTTAGCTGGAAAGCAAAGTCACTGGGAAAACGGGATAAGTTTCTTTTTAACTGCCTGTTTCAAAGCTCTTGTTTCAACTTGATAAAGTTCTGCCAAATGGAAATCGAGCATGACCCGGCAACCTCTGACCTCAAAGATTTTGTTTTGGATGATTTGTAAGTCCATAATGTTATTATTTAATGGTGAGTAATTGAAAGCATAAAGGGACTTATCACAATTTGTGATAAGTCCCCCTATATACCTATTTCATAGATACTTCTTTGTAGATTTTTTTTCAATGCCGACAAATTTCTTGTCAAGTCCCTGCATATCGTTACTTATCTTGTTATTGGTAATGCGGGCGTATATCTGTGTGGTTTCTATGTTGGTGTGTCCCAACATCTTACTAACAGTTTCAACGGGTACACCTTTTGCAAGCGTAGTTGTCGTGGCAAAAGTATGCCTTGCAAGGTGGAATGTCAAGTTCTTTTTAATTCCGCAAACATCCGCAATTTCTTTCAAATACGCATTTAATTTCTGATTGCTGATTACAGGAAGTATCTTACCATCAGGCAAATTACCTTTATACTTCTTCAATATCATTTTGGGAATATCCAGCAAAGGAACATTTACGTCCGTATTAGTCTTTTGACGTTTGGTGATTATCCATAAATTACCGTCAAAAGGATTTACGAATATTGTCTTGCGTAAGATTGGCAACATCTATGTAAGCCAAACCTGTGAAGCAGGAAAAGATAAACAAGTCCCTGACGTTTTCCAACCGTTCAGAAACCATCTTCTTTTTAAGGATGATTTTTATTTCATCCTCTGACAAAGTAACCTCTATCCACTTTTTCCAAACGTATTTTATAACTGGCGAATGGGTCGCCTATCAAAATGCCATTATTACGGGCAATCAGGATGATATTACGTTTGAAAAACTGCATGAACTTGGCGGTCGTGTTATAACCACATTTACAGGTAGTACGCAAATATAACTCGAAGTCTGTAATGAACATCGGTGTTATTTCATTTATCGCAAAAATCCGATACATTATATTTGCTTTTGGATGAACTCGGCAAGATGGCGGCGGGTCACTTCATATTTACGGTAGGTAGCAATCGTCTTGGATATACCGACTAACTGCTTAACATCGTCATTGTGCTTTTTGAAAAGGGTAAGGACGGTTTCGTGTTTCTCACTGTGTCCCAAAAATTCATTCTTCACCTTTTCGGCTGTTACATAATTGTCACGCCGTTGTTGTTCGTGGTAGATATTGTTTAAGGATGCTTTTTATATCATCTAATAAAGCATTGATTTTACCTGCATCCTTACCTTTGGCTTTTCCTGCTGCGATATTCCAGCTATCAGGCAAAATGCTTTGTTTTGTGCTGAACTGGCAAAGTTTACCGTCAATGGTAATTCTTGCCATAATCATAACTTCACCGTTCTTTTTTTCAGAGCCTTTCTTTAAATAGAAAAGGACTTTAAATGTACTCTTCATAACCTCACATTTTTAAGTTGCAAAACTACTAATAACTTGTTAAATGTGAGATAGATAGACGGTGGACAAATTCAGACTTTCTGCGGTCATTTCGGGACAAATCGTTACCGTTTTTGTCCGGTAGGAATAGGTAACGATTTAGTAACGAAACTATGTCTTTTATAGTCCTTTTGTTGTCTTGGAAACAAGACTTATAGGCAATTAAAAAAAACCTACAAATCGCTGATTTGTAGGTTTTTGTCCACTTACTGTCCTGTTTTGTCCAGTAGGTTCTGCGGAGAGAGAGGGTTATGAACCTACTCCCCAATATCCTTGAAATTCAATTTCTTATCATCATGTCAAAGCCTTAGGGGGTACAACTTAGGTTACAAGAATAACGCTTTTTTGTCACCTTTTGGCTGTTCGTTGTCTGCCTAAAACTACGGTTCAAAAAGATACAGCTTTCTTTTGATATATGCAAATCATTGAAAATAAATCTTCTGCAGTTGAGTGCAAGGTGCAAGCTATATATAAAGATATATACTTGTGCCTTGCACTAAATTTCAATACTTATTTTTCCGTCTATTCTCCATTATCATTTCAAAATTTTCTTGCCCCCATTGTTTCAACTGCTCTAAATGAGGGATTAAGTTTCTCCAAATTCAGATACATAATATTCCACTTTGGGTGGTACTGTGGGATATATTTTTTCTACCTACTAATCCGTCCGTCACCAATGAACGCAGAACAGTAGATAGCATCTTTTCCGATATAGAGGGGATTGTTTTGTATAGCTCGTTGAAACGTATTACTCCATTCTCATGTAGCTTCAATAGGACGACTAAAGCCCATTTGTCACCCAACCATTCCAGTATAGGGGAAGCAGAACAATAATCATAATCTAACTTTTTTCGCATTTTTTCCGTCCTTGAATACATTGATATTGAGAAAAACTAACTCAAACGTAAGTGGCTGACAGATAGTACAGTTCTTCTTTATTCAAAAAGAACGTCCTAACTTCGCAGCACAAAAATACGGAAAATAACGAATTCCAAGTGCTTAATTTATAATTATATGGAACTATTACATTTACGGGACAAGTATGGCGACCGCCATACGAGGCAAGTTCCCAACTCTTACAGGTAACTGCCGGATGTACTCACAACAAGTGCAAATTTTGTAGTTTGTATCACGGAACAAAGTTTCGTCTATCTCCCATTACGGAAGTCGAAGAAGATTTGAAAGTGATACAAAGTTACCAGCCCAAAGCCCGACGAGTATTTTTAACGGGGGCTAATCCATTTGTGCTAAGTTATAACAGGCTGCTGGATTTAGGTCTTCTAATCAGGAAATATCTTCGTCATTGTGAAAGTATCGGTATGTTTGCCCGGATTTCAGATATTAAGCCAAAAACAGTAGAGGAATTGAAGAACCTGCGTCATTTAGGTTTTGACGGTATCAGTATTGGAACAGAATCGGTGATGATGATACATTGACAGTAATGAACAAGGGATATACGGCTAATGATATTATCGAGCAATGCAAGAAGTTGGAAGAAGCAAATATCAGATATAACCTCGTGTATCTGACAGGGCTTGCAGGAAAAGGCAAAGGAGAGCGGAACGCTATTAATACTGCCAATGTATTCAATCAGTTACACCCATTTACCGTAAACTTTTTGTATCTATGCTGACAAGTATTTCCTGAAGCAGAATTATACGAAGAAATACAGCGTGGTAATTTATAGAAGCGACTGAACACGAACGGTTGTTAGAATTACGGACTTTTCATTTCAAAGCTCTGTATAGAAACAACTTTGTTGGAAATACGGTGGTCAAACACATAGTCCCGTTTATCGGAATGATACCTAATGATAAAAAGTTCGGCTACTTAATGAATTAGATTTGGCAATAAAAGAATATTGGAGAGGGAGAATTAAGACAATATAGAGATAGCATTAAATCACTGTAACAGTTCATTACATAAAAAAAAATTATGCAAATCATTTTAAATAGCTATCTTTTCATTTAGAAAAATAGCTATTTATGGTAACTTCGTAACATATTGATTAATTTTTGCTCTCAATAATAGAAATGACAATGGGAACAGATATAGAAACCAAATATTGCCAAACGTGCGGAATACCCTTAGATATTGACTACAATAATCTTGAGGTAAATACGAGTACGGAATATTGCGACTATTGTTTGAAGCATGGTGTCAAGGGTTACGATTTCTCGATGGACTATCTGATTTATCTTTGGGGGCTTTTCCCGAAGAGTATTATAAGTTAGAAACAGGCATATCTATACTTCGCCGGGAAATCAGAGGTAATGTCAAGACGACTTCCCGAAATAAAAAGGTGGAACAAAAAATCAATACAGCCCACGTGTTATATGAGCTGATTGTAAGGGTACAAAGAATACATTAACCGCCATTTTGTTCGAAAGAACTTATTTAGATGCCCTATCGCAAAACGGGTATTTCCAAATACCATTTCCGGCGTGTCTTCAAAGCTGTATGTGGTGAAAAATATCGGGCTTTACATTCAGCGGTTAAGATTGGAATATATCGCATTCAAGTTAATATCAACCAATATAAGCGTTACTGAATTGTTATGTCAAATAAACTACCAAAAACAAACATACACTTTCAAGGGCATTCAAAAGTTATTTTAAGTGTACGATACCGGAATTTCGTAAACTACATTCCAATGCTAACCCCGCAGGAATGTATCCGGTGCAAATTGTTCTTGCATTGAGAAAGTTCCGCCTGTTCGTATTGCCTGTTTGAAACTGGAATGGACAGAACATATAAACCATGATTTTACGGTATTAGGAAACAGATTCTACGTCTTTCTGAAAATTGCGGTTTACAGTCAAGTGGCAGTAAATTTATAAACGCCCATTGGATTGTCCGCTAATTTCTTCGGAAGAACAACCCGTTTCATGGTGGGTATAACCGTTGAATCATTTAACGTACCCAATGGCTTTTCTGTTCATGAAATAGAAGCCCGGAGAATAATGCAGTGTTTCAATTCAAGGGATTATATCACGAGTTGAACAGAGTATATCGTTACATATACTTGATTGAGTTGCCGACAAGTGAATATGCGCTACGGGAGCCTTACACATTTGAAACTTATCTCAATACTCCCCAAAAGACCCCTGTTTCGGAATTGAGAACGAATATTTATATTCCTATTGTGCGAAAGAACAAATGAATGGCTTAAATAAGGAAATTGAACAACAGCTAAGAAATGAAAATGCCGATTTTGTTCATTTCGTGGATATTTCCATGCTGAATATACGACAAAATCGGGGTTTTCCCTATGCCCTACTGATAGGAATTGCCATAAATCCATATTTTATCAAAACTGTACATGATAGTCAGATTATGTGCATACCCTCAGCGATGAATATGCACAGGCAGAAAAACGGTGGGAATGATTGCGGACAAACTGGCTGGGCGGCTTATCAGCAAAGGTTACAAAGCATTGTCACAGTCTGACAATGCTTTGATAACGGAGAATACATTTGACTTCACAACAAAAACGTCCGTTTTACCACACAAGACCATTGCCGTACTTAGTGGTACTGGTTATATTGGCTTAAAAAAATAACCTGTTCATCACGGCTGAATATGGAGCGGCACAATGTCTTGGCTCTGTCCTGACAAATGCCCCTTTATCAATAATGGAACACGAAATCAAGTCGTCGCAATGCGGTAATTGTAATATATGCAGGGATGTATGCCCACAAAAAGCGTTGAACAGGGGTTGTATGGGACATGAATGTTTCAAAAGGGATGAGATAGTAAATGTTTATGACTGTGTTACGTGCTTGAAATGTTTGGTTTATTGCCCTTGAAAACACAGGCATACATGAAAACGACATATCACTATGAAGTAAGATGAAGGGTATATCGGTAATATATTGCAGGAAATAGACATAGAGATTGACGAAATCGACCTCTACGGCTATGATATTATCGAAACCTCTTTCAATGGTACATAAGCTGCAAACAGTTCTTGATGAATTGAGGGCAAAAATACAAACTTATATATTTCCAACCAAAGAGGATGAAATCTTATTTTTCAAGACACAGAAACCGGAAATACTCGGTCGGTTGCTATTCTTCTATAAGATATACAAGATTGAAACACAATGTCCTAATGGTAGCGATGAAGTGATTAGGAATTATATCAATCGGGAACTGGATAATCTGACCTATTTCTTCAATCGGAATTTGGACTTTTATCAATACTACCGTTCACACTCCACTGTGTATGATGAATATTATTTTGTTCGTGGAAAAGCTGATTTTACGGTTATGTACCGATAGCGCACAGTTTGACAAAAGACCCTAATTTCTCAACCGGATATGATTATAAGGTGGCTAAAATCATAGCCAATGAAATGCTGCGCATCTATCTGAATAAACGGTTGGTGAAACTGGTAACGAATAATCAGATAGAAGATAATCTACAAAGATGCTTCAAATACCCGTTCCGTTTCACAGGCAAAAAGGCATATCTTATTGAACTGGGATATTCTCTTGTATCTTCGGGTGACATCAATAATGGCAACGTGGAGATAAAAGAAATAATGAATTTCCTTAGCACGATATTCCATATTGATTTAGGGGATTATTACGCTTCATACATAGCCATGAAAGAGAGAAAAGACCGGACAGCCTATCTTCATCATCTGATAGATAATCTTATTAAGCGGATGAATGAAGATGAAATGAGGTATTAGAATTAGTCAGTGAAAATAAAAAAGCAGTCGTGCTATAAATATGATAGGATTAAAACTTTTACCTTTGTAAAATGATTCAAGCGGAGTTCAAATTTTACAAGCCATGTAAGTTGCTGCAACCTTATATAAGATATTATTGGGTATTCAAGAGCAATCGACAGCTGGATGCCTTTACTTATCCTATCGGTTGCCCTCAAATCATTTTCCATAAACAAGCACCGTTATATATCCCTGAACTGAACGTCACACAGGACAAATTGACTATCAGCGGACAAGTTAATTTTTCATCCCATTTGTATGCTGACGGCAATACAGAAATGATAGTGGTCGTATTCCCACCCTCACGCTATGAGTATGTTTCTGAACATACCGACTTCACTCTTTTACAATCAAGAAGTGTCCGGTTACAGCCTTGAAAACAAAAGTTTGAATGAACTGGCTACACGAATATTCGACTGTGAGAATAATTCTATTTGCATAAGCTATATAGAAAAAATGGCTGTTGTCACAAATTGCCGATAATTTAGCTAATACCACACACAGAATTAAAAGCATAGATGCCGCCATACAGCGAATATATATCACTCCGCAAATCTCTGTAAACGAATTATCTTCCATTGCCTGCCTAAGTAAAAAAACAGTTTGAGCGGTTGTTTCATTCATTTGTAGGTATCAATCCTAAAGAATATACCCGTATCGTCCGCTTCCAAAAGGCTTTGGCACAGATGCAGCATCAAGCGGGTAAAAAGAAATCAATCAGGCACAAATAGCATACACCAGCGGTTATGCTGACCAGTCGCACTTTTATCCGGGGAGTTCAAGAAGTTCTGCGGATATACGCCCATGTCTTTGCTGAAAATATCAAATCCATATTCCGATTTGTTCACCAATCCCGTATAAATGTCCCGTTTGTTCTATCCGGGTTCAAACGCTTCCCCTACTTTTGCCGCCTGATTCATTGAATGAAAATAGCATTAAGTATGAAAGAAGTAAATCCCCAAGAAACCAGCCGGGCATACGCCTTTGAAATGTGGATGAACGCACCTATGCCAATGGTGACGTTCTTTAAGACACTCAATGTCACGCCTTGTGAAAATCAGCCGGAAATCGGGCATGAAGTTTAATATGTTGATGTGCTGGTGCATCGGCAAAGCCGCAAGGAGCGTGAAAAGAATTTTATCTCTGCTGCCCGTTGGCGGTAAACTGATGCAGTACGATACCATTGCAGTAAACACCATTGTCGCTAACAGAGAGGGGCGAGGTAAGTTCGTGTGATATTCCTTTCTGTGATGATTTATCTTTGTTTAACCAACACTATCTGCGACTTACCAAACAAGTGGCTGAAAGTTGCGTCAATCACGACTTGACAGAAAGCATGGTTATCGGGACTTCCGCATTGGCACAATATGAAATAGACGGTGCAGTCGGCATGTATAGCGGCATTTTTAATAATCCGTTCCCTTATTTGGGGCAAATACAAACACCGCCTGCTGAAAACGACACTTACCCTTTCTTTCCAGTTCCACCACACGCAAATGGATGGGGCGCACGCTTCCCGCTTTTTAGACGGGGTTCAGAAAGAAATTGATAATCTGAGAAATAAGTTCAGGGAAAAACGCTATCTTTGCAGAACTAACAGAAAAAGAAATAGTTGTTCAACAATATGAAATGGCAGTTGTGCATATAGCTACGCCCAACGAATAGCACTTCCAGTTATTGCTATTCAGCAATAGACAGGCTTATGTTTTAAGTTTGCCTGTTATTGTTTTGTCATTATCCCTAACATGAAATTATTAAAAAGGTTGTACTACTCAAAGTAGTATGACTTATTGTGTTGTATTGAATTGAACAATTATATGATAAATAAAATATATCCTCGTACAGGAGATACA
>VOFK01001399.1_pt1 | contig 16200 bp, 29 predicted proteins | sample 5384121 | NCBI WGS metagenome assembly VOFK01 (sample SAMN12384730, study PRJNA508395) | human gut metagenome | isolation source: healthy gut J | host: Homo sapiens
ATTACGTATTGCTGCGCGCCGTTCTTCGTCGGAAAGTCCGGCGTGATAGCGGGTTGCCCGAAAAACCATCCGCAAGTGAGCCTGTTGCAGACCTCTTCGACATTTTTGCGTGTTGCACAGTAAATGACGCCGGAGCTGTCGGGATGGGCGAGCAGATAATCGCGGATGCTACGGTACTTGTCCTTATCGTGGCGAACCTCGAAATAGAGATTTTTTCGGTCAAAACCAGTCACAGCGACATGGGGATCGGACAGCTCCAGCATCCGGATGATGTCTTCGCGAACTTCCCTGGTTGCCGTCGCGGTAAAAGCGCCGATGACGGGACGGATGGGCAGCGTGCGGACAAATTCCGGGATTTTTTTAAATAGCTGGGGGGCGGAAATCCTGCCCCCACTGGGATACACAGTGGGCTTCATCAACTGCCAGCAGCGAAATCGGTGTGGAGGCTGCAAAATCCAGAAAATCCCTCTGTCAGAAGCCGTTCCGGTGCGACGTAGATGATCTTATAACGGCCTTCTTTGGCATAAGCGAGGGCCTTTTTATATTGATTCAGGAAAGAGAGCTGTTTAAATAGGCTGCGTGGACCCCCATCTGATTCAGGGCACGAACCTGGTCCTTCATCAGGGAAATCAGGGGGGAGACCACGAGGGTAACATGAGGCAGCAGCAGGGCGGGAACCTGATAGCAGACGGATTTCCCGGCGCCGGTGGGCATAATGCCGCAGACATCCTGCCCGTTTAACAGACAGTCGATCAGCTCCTCCTGTCCGTCACGGAACGTATCATATCCATAATAGGTTTTTAAAATATCGTATTTGTCCTGCTGCTTTTTCATCATAAAAATCCTTGTCTCGTTTTGCTCCTGCTGTAATGGAACCTATCCTGTGAATCGTAATGGATTGATTTTAACATGGTTTTGAAAACAGGGCAAGTGCTGCAGGGCCACGCACCATTCGGAATGATGCGAGGAAACTTCAGGGTTAAGAAAAAGGGGATAGAATATGAGTTTTTTATATCTTGACAGACTGCGAAAAACCCAGCACTATAGAAGTATCTAAGAAGAGAGGAGTACATACCAATGAAAGAGAATTTACCGGTATCCCTGCAGAAGCTGATTCACAAGGTGGAAGAGGCCTTTGCAGAGGATCCTGCAATGGTAGAACTGTTTATCAACTGTTTTTCCAACACCCTGGATACAACTGTGAAAAAGATGGAGGACGGCACAACCCATGTTATCACCGGAATGATATCCCGGCGATGTGGCTGCGGGATTCCGTTGCACAGGTGCGCCCCTATCTGGTAGCTGCAGCAGAGGATCAGGAGATTCGACCTGCTGGCTGGTCTGTCCAGAAGACAGTTTTTCTTTGTAAACCATGATCCCTATGCAAATGCCTTCAATCAGGGAAGAAAACGGCAACTGCTGGGATCACGATGAGACGGAAATGAGCGATTGGCTCTGGGAACGCAAATATGAGATCGACTCTCTGTGCTATCCCGTTCAGTTCGCATATCTGCTCTGGAAAAACACCGGACGTACAGACCATTTTGATGACAATTTCGTAAAGGCCTGCACACCATCCTGAACGTATGGAAAACCGAACAGTATCACGAGGAGAAATCCCCTTATTCCTTCCAGCGTAAGGGCTGCTACTTTACAGATACCCTGTCCAGAGAAGGCAAGGGCGCTCTGGTAAAATCCGGCGTAGGTCTGACCTGGTCGGGCTTCCGTCCCAGCGATGATGCCTGCATCTACGGCTATCTGATCCCGTCCAATCATGTTTGCAACAGTTGTTCTGGGCTATATGGAAACCATTGCACATGAAGTATTAAAGGATGAGGCTCGGCAGCAGAAGCAGCTTCCTGAAAAGAGATTCCCACGATGCCATCGAAAGCATGGCGATCGTAGATAACTATTACTATGGTAAGTTATGCATACGAAGTAGACGGCTACGGTCAGTATATGCTGATGGACGATGCAAATGTACCCAGCCTGCTGGCGATGGATTACCGGCAACTACGAGGCGGATGACCGTCAGGTTGTGGAAAACACCCGTAATTTTGTGCTCAGCTGTGCAAATCCTTATTATTATGAAGGCAGCTGTGCAAAGGGTGTAGGCAGCCAGCACACCAAGCCTGGCTATATCTGGCATATTGCTCTGGCGATCCAGGGTCTGACCAGCAAGACAAAGGAAGAAAAGCTTTTGCGATCCTGAACACCATGAAAATACCGATGCCAAGCACACATGATGCACGAGGGCTTCGATGTCAATGATCCTGCAAACTACACCAGAGAGTGGTTCTCCTGGGCAAACGCTATGTTCTGTGAGCTGGTTCTGGACTACTGCGATATCCGCGTAGCACGGTAAGATATACAGGACGTGTGAACTTAAAAAATCGATGAGGCGGCAAGCCTTCTGCAGTGATAAAAACTGCAAAAGATAAATCGTTAATCTGACAGCACTGAGACTCAAAAACCGGGCAGAGAGAATCTGCCCGGTTTTTGAGTCTTATCCGTTGCCCTTAGTGGAACGTATCCACGGAATAATCATGATAATGGAAGCCAAACCACCGTCGGGCATATCGCCGGGGAAGCGGGCGCTTCGTAGGTAAGTGAACTGACCGTTTTCGTCCAGCGCCTCAGGCGTGTACTGGGCGGTGTGCTCCAGCAGAAGCTTCCAGAGCTTTGCCTTGCGCTCCTGCCAGTCAGGGTCCTCTGCGAGATTATGCTGCTCCATCGGATCGGTGTTTAAGTCGAAGAGCAGAACGTGATCGCCGACTGCAGAGTAAACCAGCTTCACTTTTTCTTCCATGACACAGAAGTTTTTGTTTAAACTGTTTCCAAAGAACATACGATCCATGGGAACTGGCTCAAGCAGGTTTTTGCCGCTGACAGAAACAGGGGAAGAAAGCCCTGCCATTGCAAGGGATCGTAGGATAGATATCTCACAAGGTCAGTCGGGGCCTCTACGCTGATGTTGTGAGGGAAGGCTGCGTCCCTGGGGAGGCATGATCAGAAGCGGTACATGGGCGCTGCCCTCAAAAGAACAGATTCTTCTGGGACATATGGTGGTCTCCCCAGCATCTCGCCGTGGTCTGCGGTGAAGATGACCCAGGTGTTTTTGAACAGGTCATTTTCTCTCAGACAGCCAAAGATACGTCCCAGTGCATAGTCGACCTGTGTGATGCAGGCATAGTAGGCGCGTTTGAAGCAGCGCGCTGCGCTTTGCCAAGCAGATGCAGGTTCGTGTTTTCATAAGCGCCTGCAAAGGAAATGCCCTGAGGGGTCTCTTCAACGGTTCTGACCAGTCGCCTGTAACCGCGTCCGGCATCGGGATGTTGTCATACAGCTCCCAGAAGTCACGGCAGGGATCAAAGGGCGGATGGGGCTTGGTAAAGCTTGTCCATAAAAAGAACGGACGCGTCGTATCACGGGTCTCCAGAAAATCAATCGCTTCCTCCGCGATCCAGCTGGTAATGCTGTCCTTGACCTCTACCGTGGAGATCACAGGCTCTACCTCACACTCACCGACACCGTGGGCCTTGGGATGTGCAAGAACCTGCTTCTTGTCATATTCGCGCATGTAGTCAAGGGGCAGCTTCATATGCTCGAAGCCATAGTGGGCGCGGGCGGGCTCAAAGTGCATTTTACCCTTTGCACAGGTCTGATAGCCAGCGTCTGTCAAAACGGCGGAAGGGTAGAGCGTTCCTCAGTGCAGGCACGCATAAAAGTCCTCATGGGTTGCATTGGAAACCACACCGCTTTCGTAGCCCCTGACGTCCGGTCATGATGGTTGTACGGGACGGAACGCAGATTGGGCAGCTGGCATAGCAGTTTTTGTAGCTGATGCCCATTGCCGCCATATAAAGTTCAGATGCGGTGTAAAGATACTCTGATTCCCCATGCGTTCAGAGTGTCGAAACGCTGCTGATCCGTCGTGATCAGTAAAATATTATCCTTTGCCATAATAACAAGATAATCCTCCGGATGGCAATATTGAGGCAGAGCATGTCAGAATTCTGCCGAAGGACGGACAAGACCGTTGCCTTTTATGCACAGTATAAGCCTTATAAAAAAAGTGTGGTGTCTATCCTAAAAAAGTGAGATGGGGTATTTCAAAAAACACCCTTTTTTATGCGTAACTACGGTGAAGCAGAAGAATAAAAAACAGGGAAACATACAAAATACACAAAAATGAGCACTGCTTTTTGTATATTGAAGATAATATTTTTATACTGGTATATAACATATTTTAGGTTGTGCGGACAGATTTGCTAATATATAATAAATACATCAGTTCGGAACATGAGAATGTATACCGAATGACGGACGGAACGATGGAATCGGCCCAAAACGATTCAGATTGTTCAAAAATATTCCTGAGAGGGAATCAAATGTGCAAAAGTGCACAAAAGGAGGAATGTATGAAAAAGAAGAACGTAAACAAGCTTCTTGCGCTGGGTCTCGTTTCTGCTATGACAGCGGGTATGCTGGCAGGCTGCGGAAACACAGCATCCCACAACAACAGACAATGGTGCTGCTGACACAACCGTTACAGAAGCTACGGATGACAGAACTTCCACCGATACTGCGAAGGCAGACAACGGTGAAGTGCCTACTCTGATCTGGTGGAGCATCGGCGGAACACCTCCCGATGATTTCGATAAGACCATCGCAGAGATCAGCGACTATACAGAAGAAAAGATCGGTGTAAGAATCGATGTTAAGATCGCAAGCTGGGCTGACTGGTCAACCAAGATGAACAACATCGTTAACACCGGTGAGTATTTCGACCTGATGTTTGTAAATAATACAAACTACACCAAGTTCGTTAACCTGAATGCACTTGCTGATATCACAGATCTGGTACAGTCTGAGACACCTGAGCTGTATGATTTCATTCCCGAAGACCTGTGGAAGGGCGCTACTATCAAAAGAGAAGATTTATGCAGTTCCTACTTACAAGGATTCTTCCATGACCCAGTTCTGGATGCTGGATGATTCTATCGTACAGAAGTACGACATTGACATGGAAAGCATTAAAGATTTTGCAACTCTCGATCCCGTCATCCACACCATCAAAGAGGGTGAAGGCAAGTCCGTATATCCGATCCATCTGGCTCAGGGAGCTACCTTTAATGGTTTCTTCAACGGCTACGACGGACTGACGGCAGGTGTTACTGTCATGGGCGTTAAGTATGACGATGAGAGCCGTAAGGTTGTAAACCTGCTGGAGCAGGATGATGTAAAAAAAAGAAAACCTGAATTACCTGCACAAATGGTATGTGGATGGTATTATCAATCCTGATGCTAACGTTGTAACAGATGGCGGCAAGGGCGCTATCTTCAGTACAGGTCAGGGCTGGCCTGCAGCAGCAAAGTCCTGGGCGTTTGGTCAGGGTATTGAAAAGTACGATGTAACAAAGGTGTTTGGACCTCTGTATACTACTGAAACGATTCAGGGGTTCCATGAAATGCGGTTTCTGCAAACTCCAAGTATAAAAGCAGAAGCACTGAAGGTTCTTCAGCTGATGAACACCGATGCGAAGTTCCGTAATATGTGTGCATTCGGTACCGAAGGCAACTTCATGCAGTACGAAGAAGACGGCACTGTTACAAAGCTTCGTGATGACTGGTATGGCCTTCTTATACACAGGGTACCTTCTTCATCCTTGCTACAGAGGCTGATGGCGATCCGGATGCTTGGGAGCAGGTAAAAGAGCAGAATGAAGCTGCAACCTCTTCTACATGCCTGGGCTTCGTATTCGATCCCGAACCGGTTCAGAACGAAGTTGCAAATGTAAATACTGCTTGGGAAAAATACAATAACGACCTGTTGACAGGTGCGATTGATCCTGAGACAACTCTTTCCTACAATCATTGATGAACTGAATGCAGCTGGTCTGCAGACTGTTATCGATGAGGCTCAGAAACAGCTGGATGCTTTGCTGAATAATGATTCTGTCATCATAAAAAAAGACCCTCCGGGTTTTCCCGGGGGGTCTTTTCCATAGGGAAACAGCGTTCCTCACAGACTGTATTCAAAAAACGTTAGGTGAACGATATATAACCTTATCAGCTTTTTTTACACTCCAATGCAGGCAGCACTGGGTGACCTCGGATAGAACTGTGTAAAAAGTGCACAAAAAAGTAAAAAGAAATTGTACAACCTGAACTGGATTTTTTATACCAATATATAATAAATTTTAGGGTTGTAGAGTCAAAAAATAACTAAGTTATAATGGCAATATAGTTTCCAAGTAAAGCGAATTTACGTGAGGAATCTGCGAAGAAGGAGGAAAACGGAAAATGAGTAACGAAAAGACTGGCCGCAGAGGCAAGAAACGCATCTGGGGTAAAGACGACACAGAGCTGTCGTTATTGGCACTGCCGACTACCATCTGGTATTTGCTGTTCTGCTTTTTGCCGATGTTCGGTATTATCATCGCATTTAAGAACTACAAGGTATACGGTGGATTTTTAACAAGCTTTATTAAAAGTGAAAGGGTGGGATTTTAACAACTTTAAATTCCTGTTTTCCTCAAAGGATATCTGGCTGATCCTGCGTAATACGTTGGGGATATAATGTCATCTTCATTATCCTTGGCATTGTGGCACCGGTTGCTGCAGCAATCGCAGTTGACAGCTCCACAGCAAGAAGCTTGCAAAAGCGTATCGGACTGCGATGTTCATGCCTTACTTCCTGTCCTGGGTCGTTGTAAGCGCACTGGTTTGGGCATTTTTTGTCTTATGACAAGGGTCTGATCAACGGTATGCTGGAGTCCTGGGGGGATGGATCGCCAGCAGTGGTATATGAAGCCTGCTATGTGGCCTCCGTTCCTGGTATTTATGAACCTGTGGAAGGGTCTTGGCTACGGAATGGTCGTTTATCTGGCAACCATCACCGGTGACAAGACCTATTATGAAGCAGCCGGTATCGACGGCGCTACGATCTGGCAGCAGATCCGCACATCACTCTGCCTCTGATGAAGACCGTTATCATCATGATGTTTATCATGGCAGTAGGACGTATTTTCTACCCGACTTCGGTCTGTTCTATCAGGTGCCCAGAGATTCCAATACGCTGTACAATTATGTATATACTCTGGATGTATATGTTTACAAACAGTTGAAAACTTCGACCACCGGTATGGCGTCCGCTGCGGCCTTTGTACAGTCTGTTGCCGGATGATTACGATTCTGACGGCGAATGCGATCGTTCGTAAGATTGACCTGAGAGCGCAATGATTTAAGGGGGAGAAGAACAATGGAAACAACGAAAAAAATTAAAAAGAGTAAACAAAGACGAGCCTACCGGGTTCCGACCGGTTCAACGGGTATCCAAAGGCGCTAACGCTGTACTGAATATCATTTTCATTATTATGTCGCTGCTGTGCGTAATACCGATCCTGCTGGTTGTTGCAATTTCCTTTTCTGCGGAGGATTCCATCACAGAATACGGATATCGCTTCATCCCCAAGATCTTCTCTCTTGAGGGGCTACATTCCTGGCTTCTCAGAGCACGATGCTGCTGAGAGCACTGGGTGCTCTCTGTTTGTAAACGATCGTTGGCACGGTTCTGGGTGTTATGCTGACAACTCTGATGGGCTATGTACTTTCCCGTCCGAACTACAAATTAAACGGTTTCCTTACAATGGTGGTATTTATCCCCATGGTATTTAATGGCGGTCTGGTTTCCACCTACTTCGTAGTCAGCCAGTTGCTGGGCTTAAAGAACACAATCTGGGCACTGATTCTGCCTCTGGCAGTTTCGTCCTTTAACGTTATCATCTGTCGTACCTTCTTTAAGACGACAGTTCCGGAATCCCTGATCGAATCCGCGAAGATGGACGGCGCATCTCAGCTGACGATTTTTCAGCAGAATCGTTCTTCCGATTTCGCTGCCGGTACTGGCAACCATCGGTCTGTTCCTTTGCTTCGCATACTGGAACGACTGGTATCAGTCCATGCTGTACATTGATAACACCAAGCTCCTTTCCTGCAGGCTCTGTTAAACCAGATCCCTGACCAATATCAGATGCTGGTACAGAATGCAGCAACACTGGGTGCATCTGCAGCAGAAATGCTTGCAAAGATGCCGAAGGAAGCGGCTCGTATGTCTATCGTAGTTATTATCGTATTGCCTATCGCCTGCGCATATCCGTTCTTCCAGCAGTACTTCATTTCCGGTCTGACGGTTGGTGCGGTTAAGGGCTGATATTCCCTATATTATCTGTGTGTTTTAATTTGATATCCTGCCGGAAGAACCGGCTGTGGTATAGAAACGGGCTCTCTGCATACAGGGAGCCCGATTTTAAGGAGGAGACATTATGAAAAACAAGAGCATGAACAAGATTCTTGCCCTGGGCGTTGTTGCCCGCTATGACAGCTGGAATGCTGGCAGGCTGTGGCAGCTCTGCGTCCACAACTGACGGCGCTGCAGCCGGAACGAAGCCGCTTCAATTCTGCAGCAAGCAATGGTGAAGTACCTACCCTGGTATGGTGGACTATAGGCGGAACACCTGCAGACGATTTTCGATCAGGCTGTATCTCAGATCAGCGATTACGCAGAAGAAAAAGATCGGCGTAAGAATCGATGTTAAGATCGCAGGCTGGGCAGATTACGAAACCAAGATGAACAACATCATCAACACCGGCGAATACTTCGACCTGATGTTCGTAAACAACACAAACTACACCAAATTTGTAAATCTGAATGCTCTGGAGAACATCACAGACCTTGTTCAGACGGAAACCCCCGATCTGTACAACTTCATTCCTACAGACCTGTGGGAAGGTGCCAAGATCCACGGTAATGTATATGCAGTACCGACCTACAAGGATTCTTCCCTGACCCAGTTCTGGATGCTTGATGATGCTTATGTACAGAAGTATAACATTGATGTAGACAGCATCAAAGATTATGCAACCTTAAATGACGCTCTGCAGACCATCAAAGAGGGGGAAGGCAAATCTAAATACCCGATGCAGCTGGCTCAGGGCTCTACCTTCAACGGCTTCTTCAACAACTATGACGGTCTTGCTTCCGGTCTGCAGCCCATCGGCGTAAAATATGACGATGCAAGCCGCAAGGTTGTATGCACACTGGAGCAGGATGATATCATGGACGGCTTAAACTGGCTGCACAAATGGTATCAGGACGGCATCATCAATCCCGATGCTAACGTTGTAACAGACGGCGGTAAAGGTTCCATCTTCGGTTCTGCACAGGGCTGGCCTGCAGCAGCAACCACATGGGCATTCAACGCGGGTATTGAGAAGTATGACCTGACTCAGGTATTCGGACCTCTGTACACAACCGAGACCATTCAGGGTTCTATGAACGCGATCTCTGCAAACTCCAAGTATAAGACAGAAGCGCTGAAGGTTCTGCAGCTGATGAACACAGATTCCAAATTCCGTGATATGTGTGCATATGGTACAGAAGGCAACTACATGGAGTACGCAGAAGACGCGGCACAGTACAGAAGCTGCGTGATGACTGGAACTGGCCTTCCTATACACAGGGTACCTTCTTCATCCCTGTCTACTCAGGCGGATGGCGATCCGGATGCATGGAATCAGGTAAAAGAGCAGAACGAATCTGCTGTATCTTCTACCTGCCTGGGCTTTGCTTTGGATGTAACCAATATTCAGAACGAGATCGCAAACTGCAACACTGTTTGGGATAAGTACAAAATGACCTGCTGACCGGTGCATCTGATCCGGCAACTGCAGTTCCCGCTTGTATCGAAGAGCTGAAGGCTGCAGGCCTGGATACCGTTATCGAAGAGGCACAGAAGCAGGTTGACGAGTTCTTTGCGAACTAATCTGCAGGGGAAGAATGCCGGATGCAGAAGAAACTGTAAAAGGTGAAGTAACATTTCCCTGTCATATTGATTGGATAGGAACTAAAGACAGGCCGTCCGAACTTTGGTTCACGGGCGGCCTTTTGCCATAACAGCTCCTTTTGTGTTTTCCCCATGTACAGATAACCTGTCCCCATGCAGATCTGTGCATGGGAAAAGTGCACGAAGAACACAGCGTCCGCAGAGTGGTCACGCTTGCAAAGTCTATATAGACAGGATATAATCGAGCTAGGAATAGGGATCGGAAAGCTGCGGCTTCGCAGAAGATGTATGACACAGGAGAAGACAGCAAAATGAGCAAAGGCCACAGTACATTTTTGGAATATCGGATCTATCGGAAAAAATTTCTTGGGACAATCATCGTAGTCATTGTGCTTTGCCTGAGCGCGTTTTCGGGCGTTCTGTTTTTCTTTATCCGCAACTGGATCAATGATGTGAAGATCCAGTCTCAGTACCGCTTCCAGCAAAAGGAGCGCCAGCTGGAAAATATTCAGACCTGGACACGGTCCTATGTGGAAGGCTTGTACACCGATACGGCGCTGATGGAAGATTTAAAGGCATTGTTTGGCGCTGTGAACAATCAGGACTACATCGCAAAGCGCCGGGAAAACAGTTTGAACAGTGATTCGGAAATCCGGTATGTGCCGTCAGATATCAAGAAGCTGTTTTTAGATGGCAAGACGAAGATTTGCGGTGTAACGCTGCGGTCGGATAACGGTATAAAAGCTCTGCGAATGACGAACTATGATTTGTGGGTGGATTTTGAATGTCGTACAATCGAGGATGTGAAGACAATTCCAGGATTCGGGGATATTATGGCGTCCTCTTATTCGGTTCGTGATCCGGATAACATGAGTATTTCAATGGGAACGATGGATTTCTGGATCAGCACGGCGGATTTTTATGAGGACAATGATGAGATCAATGCTTCCTGGGGGATTTTCGATGCAGATGGGGATATGCTTGCCCACAGCAAGATGAGCCCACAGCAGGAAGCAGAGCTGTTCCAGGCGGCCCTGCGGGGGGTGCAGTTTGACTGGCTGGAGAATACCGGCAGCCGGAGGACTTTTTTTACAAAACATACATCCAACCAGGGAACGTTTTCCTATGTTGTCATAAAAAGTATCTGGAGAGCTGGTGGCGGATAATCGTTATGTCGTTGGCGTGCATAGGGACAACACTGTTTCTGATAGCCTTTGGGATCATTCTGTTTACCAATATGCAGCTGAAAGCGGAGATTATGAGTTTCTTTCCAAGATCATTCATAGCTTTCGCACATGGAATCCGGTGAGTTTGCGGATGTTCAGGAGGAAGATTTAAGCAGCGAGCGGCGCAAAAATGAATATGGCATGATCGCAGTTGCCCTAAAGGATGTGGGTGCAAAACTGCAGGGTCATATCCAGCGGAATATGTCTGGAAGCTGAAGGAGCAGGGAGACTCAGATGCGTGCACTGCAGCATCAGATCAACCCGCACTTCTTATATAACACACTGGAAACGCTGCGCTCCAGGGCGTTGCTGGAAGGAGACCGGGATACGGCGGATGCGATCGCATTGCCTTGGGGCTCTGTATCGTGCCAGAACCCATACGAAGGATACCATCACGCTGGGGGAGAAGAGTTTAAGCTGCTTGAAATGTATCTAAAGATCATGGAGCTGCGGTTTGGAGATATTTCTTCTATCAGGTCGAGCTGGAAGATGCACTCAGAGAAATCCCGACGGTGAGTTTTTGGCTGCAGCCCCTTGCGGAAAATTTCTTTACTCATGGCTTTGACCGGGAGAGCATGTATAATCTGCTGATCATCAGCGGACATCCACAAGGCTCGGACACCGTGATCGAAATCATGGACAATGGCTCCGGTGTTCCTGCAGATCAGCTGGAGCAGGTACAGAAGACGATGCGCGAAGGAAATGACGATCCGGAAGCGGATATCGGACTGAGAAACGTATATATGCGTTTGAATTATTTTTATGGAAATGGTTTTAAGATGGAAATCGGGAATAACCCGGAAGGGGGATTTAAAATTTCTATCCTGATACCGGGAAAGGTGGAAGAAGATGTACACATTGGTGATCGTGGATGATGAACCTGCCATTGCCGAAGGCATTTGCAGGCTTCTTGACTGGAAATCTCTTGGCTTTGAACGAATCCGGACCGCCAGAAGCTGTTTTGAAGTGGTATCCCATGTGGTGGACTGGAAACCGGATGTCTGCCTGGTGGATGTACGGATCGGCAATGAATTTGGCTATGAACTGATTAATTGTTTAAATGGAATGGGTGTCAAATCCAACTATATTATGATGAGCGGATATGACGATTTTCAGTATGCCTGTGAAGCACTGCGTTGCGGCGCAGTGGATTATCTGTTAAAGCCCCTTGATAAGGATCAGCTTCAGAAGCGCATTGAACAGGTTGTGGTAGAAAACCTGCACGGAACTGTGCAGCTGGAGGTGCGTAAAAACGAAGATCCGATCCTGCGGCGGCCCTATGAGGAATTTTCCCCGCTGATCCGTAAGATCGTTATGATCGTGGCAATGGAATATGGGCAGCATATTTCCTTAAAAAAAAGTATAGCCGACCGATTCCGGATGAATGCGACCTATCTTGGTCAGATTTTTATCAAGGAAACAGATATGAAATTTTCGGAATACCTGATGGCATACCGGATGTATCGTCGCGCGGGAGAGGATTCTAAATACCGACGACAAGATTTCTTCGGTAGCTGCGGAAGTCGGATATTCCAACATGAATTATTTCTATCAGCATTTTCATAATTATTATGACAGCACACCTTCGAAATGAGAGCGGGGAAAAAATTGAAAACTGCAGAAAATGATTTTCTGTTGTTATAAAAAAATGGGGAAAAGGAGCAACTCACAAATGAGAGTATTACTGTTTGATATTGATACGCTGCGGGCGGATCATATGGGCTGTTATGGCTATGGCAGAAATACCACACCTGTAATGGATGAAATTGCAAAAGGAGGGAGTACGGTTCGATGATTATTACTGCCCGAATGCACCGTGCCTTCCGTCCAGAGCATCCATGATCAGCGGACAGTATGGAATTCATAACGGAATTGTAGGGGCATGGCGGTACAGCTGGCGGATATGCGTCTGCAGGGAACTACCAGAAGCTTTACGGATGACATGTCTGAGAACGGATTGTTCATGCAGTTTAGAAGAGCCGGAATGCATACGGTTTCCCTTCTCTTCCTTTGCAGAACGTCACAGTGCATGGTGGTTTAATTCCGGTTTCAATGAATGCTACAACGTAGGCAGGAGAGGCAGTGAGTCCGCAGAGATGGTAACTCCTCATGTTCTGGATTGGCTAGAGAGAAACGGCAAGAAGGGATAACTGGATGATGCATGTGCATTACTGGGATCCTCATACACCTTATCGTACACCGGCAGATTATCCGAGCCAGTTTGCGGATACGCCGCTTCCGGATGACTGGATCGACGAGAAGACCTTTGAAGAGCACCTGCTGCACATCGGACCCCACTGCGCAAACGAGATCAACATGTGGAATGATGATACGTTTCCTCAGTGGCCAAAAAGCACCCGGTAAGCTGACAACTCTGGAAGAGGCAAAGCACCTTCTGGATCTGTATGATGACGGTGTAAAATACACAGATGATAACATCGGTCAGATCATTGGCTGGTTAAAGGATAACGGACTGTATGACGACGATCTTGCGATTATCATCACCGCGGATCACGGCGAGGATCTTGGAGAGTTCGGTATCTACGGAGAGCATGGCACTGCGGATGAGCCGGTTTGCCGGATTCCTATGATCGTTCGCTGGCCCGGCATGCAGAAGGGCGCAGTGGTTAAGGGGCTTCTATGACAATACAGACTTGACACCTACCGTGCAGGAACTGCTGGGTACACCGATGTTTTCGGATCGTTATCATTATGACGGCAGTCCCTTTGCAAAGGCATTAAAGGATGGCACAGACTGCTCCAAGCCCTATGCGATTCTGACCCAGTGTGCCCATGTGTGCCAGAGAAGTGCCCGGTTTGATGACTATGTATATATCAGAACCGTACACGGCGGGTATCATTTGTTCCCGGAGGAAATGCTGTTCAATGTAAAGGAAGATCCTCACGAGCAGCACAACCTGGCAGAGGAGCGCCCTGACTTGTGCGCAAAAGGTGCGAAGATGATCCTCGACTGGAATGACAAGATGATGAAGACCTCCCATTACGATGTAGATCCCATGTGGACCGTGATGCGGGAGGGCGGCCCTGAGCATTGCAGAGGACAGCTGAAGTCTTATATGGAGCGGTTGAAGGGTACTCCGAGAGAGTACGGAATCGAGCTGCTGAAAGAAAAATACGGAGATTGTGAATAGATGAAGGCATATCAGGATGCTTCTTTAGCTCCTGCCAGGAGGGCGAAGGCTCTCCTGGAGGAGATGACGCTGGCAGAAAAGGTCGGTCAGATCAATCAGCGTCTTTACGGATTTCGGATTTATGAGCGAAAATGCGTAAATGGTGAGGATACCATCGAGCTGTCGGAGGAATTTCGTCAGGAGGTTGAAAAATACAGCGGTCTGGGAGTTCTGTACGGTTTATACCGTGCGGATCCCTGGGCGGATAAGTGATTACGAAACCGGTTGACCGGCGTGCTTTCCAAAAAAGCATATAATCAGGTACAGCGCTATGTTCTGGAGCATTCCAGACTCGGTATTCCTGTAATGATGAGCTCGGAATGCCCACATGGACATCAGGCGCTGGACGGCTATCTGCTTCCGGTAAACCTTCTTGCCGGAGCGACTTTTGATCCTGCAATGGTACGGCAGCGTACCGGGTAGCGGCCGTCAGCTGCAGAATATGGGGGTGGATTTTGCCTTAATGTCGATGCTGGATGTGCTGCGGGATCCCAGATGGGGACGCAGTGAGGAATGCTACAGTGAAGATCCGTATCTGTCCGCGCGGATGGCAGAAGCTGCCGTAATCGGTATGCAGGAAAGCGGACCTGAGGTTGTAGCAAAAGCATTTTGCAGCACAGGGCGAAGGAACCGGTGGCGTCAATGCGAGCGCGGCAAGAATTGGAGAACGCGAACTTCGGGAAATTCATTTTCCTCCGGCAGCGGCTGCAATCAAAGCAGGAGCCAAAGGGGCATCATGGCTGCCTATAATGAGATCGACGGCACGTTTACTGTCACGCAAATCGCTGGCTGTTAAATGATGTCATCCGCAAGCGAGATGGGCTTTTGACGGTATCGTGATGTCTGATGGTGTTGCCATCGATCAGCTTTGACAGCATGACTGGTGATAATGTGGTGTCCGGTGCGCTGGCCCTGCAGTCAGGCGTGGACGTCGGTCTGTGGGATGAGGCGTTTGGCAAACTGGAAGAAGCAGTACGCAGAGTGTCTTGTAAAGCGGAAGCCCAGATCGATCAGGCAGTGCTGCGTGTGTGCTGACCCTCAAATTCGAGAGAGGACTGTTTGAGCATCCTTACCTCGAAGAAGAGGGGAGATCCATATGGATTATGCACAGAATCCGGAGAGTGTACAGCTGGGCGGGAAGAAAGGGCTTGTGATTCTGCAAAATAAAAACCAGGTGCTTCCCTTTTGGGAAAAACCAGGCATCCGGTAAAAAGATCGCTGTGGTCGGACCAAATGCAGACGATCTGTATAACCAGCTGGGTGACTACACACCTCCGCTGCGCAGGGACGACGGTATCACGGTATTGGACGGCATGAAGCTGATTTTCAAAGAATCCGATATCCGGTTCTCACAGGGATGTTATCTGAGAAAACGAGATGAAAACCTGCTGAAAGAGGCAGTGGATACTGTGAAAAACAGTGACATTGTGATCTGCGTGCTGGGCGGTTCCTCGAGCCGGTTCGGCGGTGCAAGTTTTGACACAAACGGCGCGGCGCTTTTTAGATAATGCTGAGGCCGACGACAAGGGGGGACGCTGATGGACTGCGGAGAGGGAATGGACTGCAGCGGCCTTGAGCTTCCGGATGCGCAGCTGGAGCTGTTAAAGGCATTGAAAGAAACCGGAAAAACTGTGATCGCAGTTGTGATCTGCGGTCGCCCGCTGGTGCTGACCCAGGTGTGTGAGCTAGCAGACGGTGTAATCCCTTTTTTTATCCCGGTCCCAGAGGCGGACAGGCAATTGCAGAGGTGATCTCAGGAAGAGTTGCTCCCTCCGGAAGACTTCCGGTTTCCCTGCCGCGATCGACAGGACAGGTTCCTGTTTATTACAATTATAAAAATTCCTACCGGGCGATGACCTATATGGATGAGGAGGTAGGACCGCTGTTTCCCTTTGGCTACGGACTTGGCTAAGCAATACGTAACTGGGCCGAGCA
>VOFK01003814.1_pt1 | contig 16186 bp, 22 predicted proteins | sample 5384121 | NCBI WGS metagenome assembly VOFK01 (sample SAMN12384730, study PRJNA508395) | human gut metagenome | isolation source: healthy gut J | host: Homo sapiens
GTGCTGATGTCGAACGTCACTTTCGATCTGCGGCACGCCGCGCGGGCGGCGGGGATGCCGTCGAGTGAAGCGCCGATCACTTGTTGTCGCGCGCCAGCGGACGCTCGCCCTGGCAGACGTTGATCTCCACCGAAGGCTGCAGCGGCCGCCGTCGAGAAGACCTCGCCTTGCGGGTCGGGATCGTCGTATTGGCCTCGATGAGCTTGGTCATCACGCCTCTAGCGTCTCGATACCAGCGACAGCGTCACGTCGAGCAGTGAGCACGTCCTTCACCTCGCCCGTAAGCACGCCGCCCTGAATGAGTTGCACCGATAGCGACCACCTCGTCGGGATTGACGCCTTTTGTTGGGCCTTACCGAAGAACTCCTTGACGATCTGCTGGATTGTGGGATACGCGTCGAACCGCCCACGAGGATCACCGTCGATCTCGGCCCGCTTCGAGCTCTCGCGTCGCGCAACGCCCGTTGCGGCGTTTCGATCGTCTTTGTGATCAACCGCGTCGATGGAATCGCGGTCACCGCGTGGCGGAGCGCTCACCGACATGACGTCGACGGCGATTGTCTCAGACGCCCTTTCTCGGCTCGCCCCTTCAAACGCTGCATCGCTATCGGGTTCCCGACGCAGTCGACGCCGCGTCGGCCTTGAACGCTCGGTAGTCGATCAGCACGTGGTCGAAGTCGCCGCCCAGATGTGTGTCGCCGTTGGTCGACTTCACCGAACAGCTCAGTTCAGAATCGAAATATCGAACGCACCGCCGCCCGGGCGTCAAACTGCGATCTTCATGTCGGCGCTCTTCTTGTCCAGGCCGGGAGGCCAGTGCCGCCGCCGTAGGCTCGTTGATGACACGGCGCACCCTTTCAACCCTGGGTGAGTCTGCCCGCCTCCCTTCGTCGCCCGACGCTGCGAGAGTCTGGAGAAGCTAGCTCGGCACGGCAGATGACCGCTTCGTCGACGGTTCTGTCCCCAGATAGTCTTCGGCCGTCTTCTTCATCTTTTTGGAGAATGATGGCGAAATTTCCGCGGACTGTACGCAGCCGTCGATCTCACGCGCGGCGTGTCGTTCGCCCGACGACTCCAGGGCGCGCGCTCGACCTCCGAGCGCACCCGATCTTGCCCGCCATGAAACGCTTGATCGAGAAGATCGTGCGCATGGGGTTGGTAATGGCCTGACGCTTGGCCGGATCGCCCACCTTCCGTTCGCCGCCCTCGGTGAATGCGACCACCGAAGGAGTGGTGCGGTGACCTTCCGAATTGGGGATAACGACAGGTTCGTTACCCTCCATAACCGCTACGCAAGAGTTCGTAGTACCCAAATCAATACCGATAATCTTCCCATAATCTTAAATTATTATTTCGTTTTCAATTTATTATTTATTCTTTCTGTCCGGTCTCCAGACGGAGCCGTCACGTGCCCCGAAACGAGCAAAGGTTATACCAAACGGATTTTCGGACGGAAATATCCGGCCGGCCCCGCCGCAGCCTGCCAAAAACGCACCTCCGACTGACAAAATGACGGTCGAGAGGTCGTCTTCCGACCGCCGGAATGACAGTCCGCACGCCAAATCCGCACCGGCCGAAAAACCGCGAAAGCTCCGGAGGCCGCACGCCGGACACCGATCCTTCCGCCGACGGATATCGCTCCGTCTCCCGCGCTCCGCCGGCGTCGGCGCCTGCAAACGGAGACGGGAGCGGCGGAATTCCGAAAAAAGTGGTCGTTTTCCGAAATTTATGCACGGATATTGCCTCGGAATTTGTAAAATTCAAATTAATACCGTAATTTAGTAGGTGAAATATCAACTCTAAAACTTATAAAGCTATGGTTATCACATTTAATGAGTTGCGCCGTATCAAGGATAAACTGCCCAGCGGCAGCTCGCAACGGATAGCGGACGAACTGGGAATCGACGTGGACACCGTCCGCAACTATTTCGGCGGGAAGCATTACGATGCCAAAGGAAATGTCGGCATCCATGTGGAACAGGGTCCCGACGGCGGAGTCGTGACGCTGGACGACACCACGATCCTCGATGCGGCGATGCGCATTCTCAACCAACAATAATACGACCGGCGTCAGATTTAACGGCTCCCTCGCGGGGCCGTCTTTTTAACGTCCGTCCGGCATCGGCGTATCGCGCCGCATTCGGCAATCCGCCGTCCCGCGCGGAGGACTTCATTCGGTCGCAGCCGGAGCGATCCCGCCCGCAGGCGACAAACGGCAGGTCAGCCAAGAAAAAGAGGAGTCTTTGTCTCCATCCGGACTTGACGGCCGGCGGCCCGCATCGCCCGCCGAAGCGATCCGCACACGGCGATAGACCGTGCCGGATAGAAGACCTCCCGCCTCCGATCCGGCATATCGTTCCGCACGCAACAGAAACACGGCGGCTTCCGGTCGTTCCGGCGCGTCGAGCCGCTTTTCCGCGCCGCCGCCTACCTACCTACGGATTTCCGGCAGGCTGCGGCGGTGCGTGCGACGATGCCCGTCGGAAGCGCATCGGACGAATACCGGCCCGCCGCGGCACCGGACAAAAAAGGGCGGAAGAGTACTCTCTTCCGCCCGATCCGATCCTGCCGGACGACTCACTCCTTGGGTTCGATATAGATCTCGAACAGCAGCGGAGAATAGGCCGGAATCTCCGTCGTATAGGTCGTCGTCGTGCTGCCGCTCGACGAATAGTCGTCGTAATAGTAGTTGTTGTAGTAATAGCTGTTGTACAGACCGCCGTAATAATTGTTATAGTAGCTGTCGTAGTAGGAGTTGCCGTACAGACCGCCGTAATAATTATTATAGTAGTTGTAATAATTGTAGTAGTTGTAGTAATCGAGGTAGCTGCTCGACGACGATCCGCCCGAGGTCGACGATCCGCCGCTCTTGCCCGAAGCGCCGTAGCCGAAACTCGACGTGGTGACGATCGTCGCCCACTGCCCGTAGCGCAACTGCGGAATGCTGTAATACCACGCATAGATCGTCTCCAACGTCGACGTGTCGCCCTCTTCGGGAACTTCATACTGGTAGGCGCTGCCTTCGCTCTGCACCTCGCCGTAGATGAGCCTCTTCACCTCGTCGATATTCGTGTCGAAGATGAATCCGTCGAGGAAACGGCCGATGTACCAGATCGAAGCCGTCTCGCCGCTCTTGATCGAATCGCCTTTGTAGGTTCCCGCACCGAAACGCTCCACGAGCACGTCGTTGATCTTCTTGTCGAGTGCGGCCATCGATTCGTTGTAGGGGAAATAGGGCACCGAATAGGTATTCTTCCAGTTGTAGGTAGTCGCCGGTTCGCGGCCGGGTGAAAAGACATGCGAGATATAGAGCTGCGGAAACCGTATCCACGGCCTGGTACCACGTATATTTGTAGGGATCGACGCTCGTGTCGGGCAACTCCGGCTCGTCGGTCTCGGCATCGCGCAGCGACCGGCGGACGGAAGCGAGTTTCGGATCGTCCTTGTCTTCCTCCTCCTCGACCGGACAGACCGTACCGTTGTCCTCGACGAAGGCATCGACCGTCTCTCCCTCGTATGCCAGCGGATTGGAGACGCGGCCCGTCACCTTGATGTGAAGAATCGCGGGACGGTTGGCGTCGAGTTCGTACTGCCCGCCTGTAACCGTCGCTGCTGGCGCCCGACGACGAATAGGCCAGCGACGAAGGCAGATAGAGCATCAGCTCCGTACCGCGCCGCGCCTGCATCCCGTTTTTCAACCCGCGATCCGGATGCTCGGCGATATACTCCTCGCTGAGCGTCAGCGGCTCGCGCAGCGCATAATAACTGCCTTCGAGCAGCGTCGTATAGTCCGATCCGCTGTAACGGAAATAGGGCGAATAGTAGGTGTAGCGGGTGAAGGTCCCCTGCTGCTTGGCCTGCACGGCGTTGCGCGTCATGCAGACGTTGCCGTTCAGGTCGCGGGCCGTGAACTCGTACTGCACCCAGCAGTCGGTCTCGGCGATCAGCGTGTCGGCCTTGTCGGTCGAACCCGCGTCGAGCACATCGACGTAATAGGAGAATCCGCGCGCCTCCTGCCTGTTGCCGAGCAGTTCCGGACGATGCAATTTCATCCACGCATCGAGCGAGCGCTGCTCGATCCCTGCATAGGACTCGCTCGTGTCCTTGGCACACGACGCGAAAACGAGGAGGCAGACCGCAGCCGCCCATATCTTTCCGAAAGAAAAACGCATAATACTGTTGTTCACCTATTTCGTTACTTTGTTTATCGTACAGAAAAACGCTACGGGACACTGCTTGGTCATCAATCCCATGATGAGCTTCTCCCCGTAAGCCTGATTATAAGTCATGTAGAGTTCCACGACATCCTTTTCGCGGCAACCGACGAGCGCCGCCTGCAACCCGCTGAGCGTCGCCCCGCCGCCGATCTGCAACGTCTGCCTGAGCGGCACGAACTGCCCGAACTCGTCCCGAAGCGGCACTCCGTAGAGGTCGCACTCCACCCAGTAGCGGGGATTCAACCCTCCTTCGACCAACCGGTTGATGATCGTCGTATCGTTGGAGTAGAGGCATTCGTTGGGCTTGGGCGTCGAGTAAGCCGTGAAGTCGTAGAGCGAGAAGGTCAGTTCGACCCTGCTCCCTTCGCTCACCTCCGGCCGCGTCAGACGCTCTTCGTCATAGACATCGGCGATATAACGGTAGGTCGTATTGCCGAAAGTCGAGTAATACGGCGGGTCGTTGTCGAGCGACTGGGCGGCATCCTGCTCCGAGAGCAGCGTCGGGGTGTGCGACCGCGTCAGGTACGAAACGATCTTCTCCTGCTGCTGAGGCAGGATATCCTCCTCGTCGCTGCACGAAACCAGCGCGGCCAGCGCCAGCGCACCCATATACCACCGGACTCTCATCGTTATATAATCGTGCAAATTTACAAAAAATTGCGCAACAACCCTATTTTATTTGCATTTTTCCTGCCCGCAAGCCGGCAAAACGCACGGAAGGGAGGGGCCGCGACGACGCAAACCCGCTGCGACACGTCACTTTTGGAGATCAGGTATTTCTGCAAGACAGCACCCAGCCGGTCGGAGGGGATGTTCAGGTTGATGCGGCCGTTGTTGGCGATCGAGATCGCTCCGGTCTCCTCCGAGACCACCAGAATGATCGCGTCCGAAATCTCGCTCATGCCGATCGCGGCGCGGTGGCGCGTACCGAACGACTTCGGGACGTCGCTCTGCGTCACGGGCAGGATGCAGCGGGCCGCCACGATGCGGTCGCCCTCGATGACCACGGCGCCGTCGTGCAACGGCGAATTCTTGAAGAAGATATTGTGGATCAGCTGCGACGAAATCTTGGCGTCGAGGCAGATGCCGCCCTCGGTGATGAGCGACAGATCGCTCTGCTGCCCGATGACGACCAGTGCGCCGGTCTTCGTATCGGACATTTCGCGGCAGGCCACCACCAGCGGCTGCAAATTGGTTTCGGCTATCTTCGAGCCGTGGTTGAAAATGCGCGAAATGAAATTGAACCGCTTCTGGCTCATGCCGATCTTTTGCAGGAACCGGCGTATTTCGGGCTGGAAAACCACGATCAGCGCGATGGCGCCGACGCTGATGATGTGCCCCAGGATCGTCGACAGCAGTTCCATGTTGAGCGTCTTGACGATCACCCACAACAGATAAACGACGATGATGCCCGAAATGATGTAGGGGGCGTTCGTTCCCTTGGTGGTACGGTATATCCAATACATGATATACGCCACGAACAGAATGTCGATCAGATCGATGAATGTAAACGGTACGAATCCCATAACTGCAAACGAGCCTTAAATTACGATGACAAAAATAAGAAAAAATACCGACTTCCCGCAGGGCGTCGGTATTTTATCGCTCCGATAAACGCTCGCGTCGGCCGCCGGCCGTCTTCCTTATCGGCCTTCTTGTCGGCAGCGTACAACTCGTTGACCTTGGCCAGCACCAGCGGCGTGATGTCGAGCAGCGAGTCGGCGTCGACGAGCGACGTGGCGTTGAGGATGAGCTTGTACTTCTTGTCGGCGTTGAGCTCCTGCACGGCACGGTGGATCAGATCCTGCGCCCGGTTCGTGAAGACGTAAGTTCTCCTCGTCGAGCGTCTGCGCCTCCCTTCTGGGCAACGGACTGATAGTTGGCGATCTGCCGCTGGATCTTCTCCTGTTCGGATTGCGCGTTGGCCGTAGTAATCAATCCTTTCTGATACTTCTCCTGCAACTGTGCAGCCTTCGATTGCAGATCGCGCTCCTTCTTGGCCCAGCCCTCCTGCGCTTTCTTGGTCTTCTCTTGAAGCGCGGCGCCTTCGCTCTGGAACAGATCGCTCTGCGCCAACACGGCCTCCACCTGTACGAAAGCAATGTCGCTGCTGCCTACGGCCTGCGCCGGAGCGTTCTCCGCCGGCTGCGTCGCACCATTGCCCTTGCAACCCGCAATCAGAAACATTGCAGCGGCTGCGACATACAAAATTTTCTTCATACTCCGTCTTATTATTCGTAATTAAAAATGCCAGAATGCTATCAAAAAGCCTATAATGGACACAAAGATAAGAAAAATTTTCGTACTTTTGTATCCGTTAAACGATTTCTCGAAAAGAATGTACGAATATATCCAGGGGAAGCTCGCCGAACTGGCGCCCGCCTACGCCGTCGTCGAAACCGGCGGAGTGGGCTACCTGCTCCATATTTCGTTGCAGACCTATTCGGAAATCGAAGGCCGGAGCGAGGTGAAGCTCTTCACCCATTTCGTCGTGCGCGAGGACGCGCAGCTCTTTTTCGGCTTCTCGACGAAGACCGAGCGCGAACTGTTCCGCCAGCTCATCAGCGTATCGGGCGTGGGCGGCAACACGGCACGCATGATTCTCTCGACCTATTCGCCGCGCGAACTGCAAAGCATCATCACCACCGAAAACGCCGTCCTGCTCAAAAACGTCAGGGGCTGGGACTGAAAACCGCCCAGAAGATCATCGTCGAGCTGAGCGGCAAGCTCACGGCCCTGTTCGACGGCGAAGACGGTCCCGCTGCCCGTCGCCGGCAACGGCGACGCCGTCTACGACGAAGCGACGGCGGCCCCTGGTGATGCTCGGCTTCCCCAAAGCGGCTTCGGACAAGGTCGTCCGGGCCATTCTCAAAGAGCAACCCGACATCTCGGTCGAAGAGACCGTCCGCATGTCGCTCAAACGGCTCTGAATTTGCAGCTACATCCCGAAAACACACAACATAATTATAATATATATAATTATCATGGCTATATTTCTCTTCATCATGATCGTCCTGGCCTGCTGGCGCTGGTCGTCACGCTGGTCGTCTTCACCCTCTCCCAACGGAAGAAGGCCCGGCTGCAAAATCCGCACGACAGCTACCACGGCCGCTACCGGGCATAACCGGATTCCATACGGACTTCGACCGCATTACCCTCCCCTGAAAGCGACAGCGTTTTCGGGGGGGTAATGCGTTGTTTTACAATATCCTGATGATACAAAAAAGGCGCTTCGGCCGCCGTATCGGACAACCGACCGGAATTTCGCGGCAACCACTCCGCACGCCCCCCCGCTGCGGAATCCCGCTGCGGCAAAACGGCCGCCGGCATCGCGACACAGCCTTCCGTCGCCCGTATCGTCCGACCCCGAGAACCGGCTGAAACAACACCGCAGACCGCAAAAAAAACGGCCGCAAGGCGAAAATTACAAATTCGCTACAAAATCGCCCCCCGACCTTTGTTCCGCAAACAAAAAAGACAAAAGAGATGAAACGAATCCCGATTCCACCCTTCCGGCCGCTCCGCACGGCCCGCTTCGGACGGGGCAGACCGCCCTCACGGTACCTCTCCGGCAGGCTCCGCTTTCGGATTCGAATGCCGAAGATTTTGAATTCCGCGATATTTTCGTTACTTTCGCAAGATTATCGTTGACTTTTCCTTACTTTTTCATATCCAAATATATCCAAAGAAAATGAATCTCCTTCGTCTCTTCCGACAGTCGCTTTTCTCGTCCGGCGCAGCCTGCAAACGCACGCTCGCCCGGAACACCCGCCGTCTCCTTTCCGGTCGCCGCGGCCCTGCTGTTCGCCGCGACGGCACAGGCGCAGGAGCGCCGCACGACGCATGACAACGACTTCCGCGCCCGCTTCTCGTTCGCCCTGACCAAACAACTCGGCCAGCGGCATTCGATCACGCTCGACGAGGAGCTGCGGCTCAAAGACAACTGGTCGCAACTCGACCGCATCTATACGACGCTGAGCTACGCTTACGACGTCCGGCCGTGGTTCAAGGCGGCGGCCTTCTATGCACTGATCGCCAACGATCGGGGAGCCGACCGCTCGATGGAGATGCGCCACCGCTTCTACCTCGAACTGACGGCCAGCTACAAGACGGGGGCGTGGAATTTCTCGCTGCGCGAACGTCCGCAGGCGACTCTCCACACCGCCTACGTCGATCCGGCCGTCGCAGCCAAAACCGCATGGGTGCTGCGCCACCGCCTCATGGCGGAGTACGCCGTAGCAGGTACCGGACTCAAACCCTATGTCTTCGTCGAGTTGACGCAGACGCTCAACGCCCCCGAAACGGTAGGCAACTATCTGGAAAAGGTGCGCAGTTCGCTGGGTGCGAAATACGCCTTCAACAAACGTTCGTCGCTCGAACTCTACTACCGCTTCGACTACAAGATCAGCGACGAACCGGTTTTCGACGACTTCCCCACAGTAGACTACATCTCCTCCGAACGCGAAAGCCACCACATCATCGGCCTGGAATACGGCTACAAGTTCTGATCCGAACATCCGGAACCCGCACGAAACGGGAGACGGTACGGAAAGCGTGCCGGAGGCAGGGCTTCGCCGCCTCCGGTTCTGCCCTTGCAGCCGCGGCTGCAAGGGCAGATCCCCCTATTCCGTCTTGTGTTCGAGGAAATAACGCTGCGATTTGACCAGGTTTCGCGCCTGCAACACCATCGTTTTCGTCTCGTTGAGAATCGTCAGGTAGAGCAGGCTGGCCTTGGTCGACGACTGCTTGTTCTTGATACGTTTGAGCTGGCGCTTGATCGCGTCGGCAATCGATTCGAACAGCTCGTCGCGCAGTTCGAGAATCAGGTCGATGTCGGCGAAATCGTTGTTGCGCAGCATGACGTTGATGCGCGTGAAGATCGTCTCCACCTCGTCGTTGATCTTCATCAGATCCTCGATCTGCTCCCGGGTCATCCCCTCGTGGTTGTTGTCGATATGGTCGAAGCAGGGGCGCGTGACGTGGAGCAGCGACTTGGTGATCTCGTTCATGTAATCGACCACCTGCACATAGTAGTGTCCCGAATCGATCTCGTTGTCTTGCAGGCGCAGCAACAGCGGCATCACCTTGTATTTCCGCTCGCGCGAGCGGTAGAACAGGTCGTTCGACTGCTGCACCATTTCGCGCAATACCTTGCGGTTCTCCTTGAAAACGGCGATCAGCGTGCGGTCGTAGATGCGGGTCACCTGCCCCATCGTGTAGCAGACCTCGGCGATGCACTCCTCGATGACCCCTTCGGTGTCCTTCGCACGGCTCGCGGCGGGTTGCTGCGTCTCGGCCACGGCCGCCCTGTTCTTCCTGCGGTTGCTGCGCACGAGCATCCAGCCGCACAGCGCCGATACGATCAGAACGGCCGCATTGCCGCCGTACATCAGCGTCAATCCCACCAGAAAGGCGATCGTAAAGGCGCCGAAGCCCGTCACGAACCACCCCGACACGACGGTCAGCACGCCCGTGATGCGGTAGACGGCACTCTCGCGACCCCACGCACGGTCCGCCAGCGACGAGCCCATCGAAACCATGAAGCAGACGTAAGTGGTCGACAGCGGAAGTTTGAGCGACGTGGCGATCGAAATGAGGATCGACGCCGTGGTGAGATTCACCGTGGCGCGGATCAGGTCGTACGATCCGCCTTCGCGCTCCTCCTCGGGCAGTTTCTCGAAACGCGCCGCCACCGCCCGTTGCAGACGGGCGGGCATGATCCGTTCGTAAAAGGCATTCACGTTCATGGCCGCGCGAACCAGGCCGCGCGAGACGACCGACGAACCGTAACGCTCCTCGCCCTCGTTCTGGTTCGACAGCGACAGCTCCGTCTTCGAAACCGACAGCGCGCGGCGCGACGTCCACAGCGTCACGATCATGATCGCTCCCGCCGCGAGCAGCAGCAGGATATTGGCCGAAGCGTCGGTCGCCAGTCCGCCCATCGTCATGGCCGCATCGCCCGACGCGCGCGCCATCATGTAGGGAGTCGTAACCGGCCACGGGCACGCCCACGAAATTCACGAGGTCGTTGCCGGCGAAGGCCAGCGCCAATGAGAAAGTTCCCGCCAGAATATTCAGTTTGAGGATATTGACGCCGAACATCTGCAAGAAGAAGAGCAGGATGCTGCACAGAATCCAGAGCACGAAGAGCGAGAGGGCCAGATGCGAATCGATGTAAGCGAACAGCCGCCGAGCCGTTCATCACCCCCTGCAACCCCTTGAACAGTGCGAAATAGACGATCGCGGTAAACGATATGCCGCACCACAACGCCCCGTAACGGCGGAAAAGCGTATGGTAGCGGAACGAGAAGATCGCACGCGAGACGTACATCACCAGCGTGCCCAGCGTAAAGGCGAGGATCACCGACAGCAGGATGCCCGCCAGAATGGCCATCGCCCGCGTCGAATTGATATACCGGCCGATTTCGACCAGCGAAATCTCGTCGTTGGAGGTGATGACCACCGTCGAAACTGCCAGCGCCGCGCCCAACAGGCAGAAGACCAGCGCCACGGTAGTCGACGTGGGAAGGCCCATCGTGTTGTAGACGTCGAGCAGGATGATATTGGCCAGCATCACCGAGAAGTAGAGGATCATCACGTCGCGGAACGTGAACCGCGACGGATCGAACATGCCGCTGCGCGCCACCTCCATCATGCCGGTCGACGTGACGGCGCCGACGATGATTCCCACCGACGCGACGGCCATGATCACCCGCACGGGGGCCGCTTTGGAACCGATGGCCGAATTGAGGAAGTTGGCGGCATCGTTCATCACTCCGATGAAGAGACCGGTCACGGCGAGAAGCGCCATGGCGGCCAACATAAACGTATATATAGGTTCCATTCTGTCGAATTCGGGCAAATGCGGAACAAAGATAGCTTTTTCACCCGCCGGTAACAATTCGGTAACCTATTCTTAACGATAAATTAACACGAACGACGCGCGCCGACCGCCGGCTCCGGAAAAACGCCTCCCGCATGAACCATGCTCCGCCCCTCCCTCCTGCCTTCCGAAAAACATCCGCGGAACACGGATACGCTCCGGCGCCTGCTACCCGCACGGCGCCGGAGCGCATCGGGGATGCGCCCGCCGTCCGGGATGCGAGGGATCAGGAAAAGACGATCAGACTGACGGCCATCAGGGCCATGCCCGTCACCACGCCGTAGATCGAGATGTGGTGCTCGCCGTACTCCTCGGCAGCGGGCAGCAGTTCGTCGAGCGAAATGAAGACCATGATGCCCGCAACGAATCCGAACAGACACCCCAGCAACGTCGGGCGAGAGGAACGGCAGCAGCACGGCATAGGCCAGCAGCGCGCCGATCGGTTCGGCCAGACCCGACGACAGCGAAAGCAGGAAGGCCTTGCGGCGGCTGCCCGTGGCGTAGTAGATCGGGACCGAAACGGCGATGCCTTCGGGGATGTTGTGGATGGCGATCGCTGCGGCGATGGCGATACCGAGCGTCGGGTTGTCGATCGCCGACATGAAGGTGGCGATCCCCTCGGGGAAGTTGTGGATACCGATGACCAGGGCGGTCATCAGCCCCATGCGCATCAGCTTACGGTCATGGGGGCGGCGGTTCATCTCCTCGACCGAGTGCATCTCGTGCGGATTCTCGAACGACGGCACCAGCCGGTCGATGACGCCGATCAGCAGGATGCCGCCGAAAAAGCAGGCGACCGTCGCCGAGACGCCTGCCGTGGCGCCCCACTGGGCCGTGAGCAACGTCTGCGACTCGGCGAACAGCTCGACGAACGAGACGTAGATCATCACGCCGGCCGAAAGGCCCAGCGAAAAGGAGAGGAAACGTACGTTGGTGCGGTGCGCGAAAAACGCGATGGCGCTGCCGATACCGGTCGCGAGACCGGCCAGCAGCGTCAGCAGCAGCGGAAAGGCTATCGATGAGTTCATAGGCTACAACGGGATTCAGCGGACAGGCTGCGATGCGCCGCCGCAACGGCCCTGTTCCATATCGCAGTCGGCATGTTCGCCGCAAGGCTGCACGTCGCTCTCGAATTCGAGCGTGGCGTGATCGATCCCCAGTTCGCGGAGCCGTGCGCGGAGCGCCTCCTTCAATTGCGGCATCCGCTGCAAATCGTGTACCGCTACGTGCGCCGTCAAGGCGTTCTCGGTCGTACTGAGCGCCCAGACGTGGAGATGGTGCACCCGCTCACACCGGCTGCGACGCCACCGTGCGGAAGACCTCGTCGTAATCGATCCCCGCGGGAACGCCGTCCAGCGACAACCGCAGGCTGTCGCGCAGCAGCCCCCACGTCGACCAGACGATGACGGTCGCCACGAGCAGGCCGACCAGCGGATCGATCAGATACCAGCCCGTCGCCATCATGACCGCCCCCGACACCATCACGCCCACCGACACCAGCGCGTCGGCGGCCATGTGCAGATAAGCGCCCCTGACGTTCAGGTCGCGGTCCTTGTCGCGCAGGAAGAACAGCGCCGTGGCGAAATTGACGACCACGCCGATGCCCGCCACCCAGAGCACCACCTCGCCCCCTACGGGTTCGGGATGGAGCAGCTTGCGAACGCTCTCGACGACGATGGCGCCGACGGCGACCAGCAGGATGACGGCGTTGAGCAGCGAAACGAGAATCGTGCTGCGGCGGTAGCCGTAGGTATAGCGGCTCGTGGGGCGTACCTGCGCCAGGCGGAACGCCAGCAGGGCGAGCAGCAGACTCGCCACGTCGCTCAGGTTGTGCCCCGCGTCGGAGAGCAGCCCCATCGAATTGGAGAGGATGCCCGCCGTGAACTCCGCGGCGACGAAAACCGAGTTCAGCAGAATGCCCGCGATGAAAGCGCGGTTGAGCGACGAGAGCCGCCGAACGTGTTCGTGGGAGTGATCGTGATGCGAATGCGCCATAAACTTCGATTGACTATTAATCCGTGCGGCGGCGTCCCCGACGCAGTTTTCCGTTACCTGCCCTGCCGCCCCGCTGCCGCAGACGAACTTTTCGGACACGGAGACGACGGCCGAAAAAGCAGGTTCACACCGGCAAATATACGCACCCTGCCGTCGATATGCAATACCTATTTATCAGGATACCTGCCGCAGCCACAAAAAGCCGGACTTTCCGTTCCGGCTTTTCATTCGCAGGGTCGCTGCACGTTACTGCTGCTGATCCGCGGCAGGCTGCTCGGAAGCAGGGGTCTCCGCCGGCACGGCCTGCGGCATGACAGGAGCCTCCTGGGTCATCTCGATCAACGCATTGGCATCCTTTTCCAGATCCTTATTGCTGGCAGCAACCGTACCCTTGTCCATCGACAGCGTGGCCACAAGGCTCAGCACGACGATGACGAGAGCCATCGCCCACGTGAATTTTTCCAAGCCGTTCGCCGCGTCGCGCACGCCCATCACCTGATTCGCCGCACCGAAATTGGCAGCCATTCCCCCTTTGGGACTTTGCACCAATACCACGAAAATCAGGCTGACGCTGGCCAATAAAATCACAACGATACAAAAAAATGTGTACATACTGTTCTATTCTTTTATTTTAACGATTCTTCCCCTCGGACGCTATTTCGTCGATAAGTTCGGCAAAGTAAACACTTTTTTCCGGATTTCGCAAACTTAATTTGCGATAAATCGCGCATGCCTCGTCATTTAACCCCTGCTGCCGGTAGATCTCGGCCAACTCTTCGGTGACAAGGTCGTCCTCGTCGTCGAAATCGGCGACGGTCTTCACTTCGTCGTCGGCTTCGCCCTCCTCGGCCACGATGCGGTAGTCGCCCGCCCGCAGGAAATCGTCGTCGATCAGATCGTCCGCGCAGAGCGCCGTCAGCCGCTCCCTGTCCACTTCGGGCGCCGTCCCCGCCGCCCTGTCCTGCACCGCGAAGCCGAGCCGGCCGTCCTCCGACGGATCGCCGCCCCGCTGCCGCAGGCGTACGAGCCGTGCGAGGGCAAACCATTCGTAGCGTCCGAGCAGTTCGTCCAGCTCCGCCTCCGGCACCGCGCCGGCCGCTCCCAGCGAAGCGATATACTCCCTGAATGTCGCCATCGCCGTTACCAGTTGGAGGCCGCAGCCTGGAAAATATCGTTCACCAGCTGATCCACGATTTCGGGAACCAGCTCGCCGGCCACCTCCGTGAGCAGCTTCGTGGAGTCGTAGTCGGCATAGGCCGTGAAGGATTTGTTGAAGGACATCGCCTCGTCGAGCACGTTCGTAAAACGCACCTTGACGGTGATCGACAGGCGGTTCAACAGCGCGTAGTCGTCGCTGGCCACCGACGCCGTCGTCGAGGAGTAACCCGTGATTTCGCCCTCGAACGCGAAGTCGCCTCCCTCGTCGACCTGCGCCAGACGGGTCTGGCGCGTAAACTTGTCGATCAGCGCATCGGTGAGCGTCGTACTGAGAATCGGCTCCACCATCGGCGCGTTGTTGGGGAAATAGGCCACCGAGAAGGTCTTGGCATCGGGCGGAATCGACGCACCCGACAGCGAGTACTTGATCGTCACGCCGCAGCCCGCCGTCACAAGCGCCGCCAAAAGCAGCGCACAACAGATTATCTTGTTTTTCAGCATCATCTTATCTCATCATCGGTTCTCCGATACACCGCGACGGCCGCCGGACCGCCGTTCGGACCGGAATCGGACACCCCGCAGGCATCCGGTCCGCATATTCGTCTTTTTCGATCCCGTACCCGCCGCTGCCGTTCCTCGGCTTCCCGTGAGGCGCCGGCAGGAGGGATCGTCAATCGTCCTCGATGCCCAGCTCCTTGATCTTGCGGTAGAGCGTGCGCTCGGACATGAACAGTTCGGCGGCGGCTTCGCGGCGACGGCCGTTGTTGCGGCGCAGCGCGCGGATGATCTGTTCGCGCTGGACGTCGGCCTTCGTCAGCGCCTCGTGCGGCTCCTCGACCACCTCGGCGTTGACGGCATACTCCCGATTGCGGCCGTGCGACGTGCTCCCGGCCGTCGTGGGCAGGTAACCCGCCACCTCCTGCTTCGCCTCGGACGTCGCCGCACCGCCGCGCAACAGCTCCGAGACCATGCGTTTGAGGTCGTTGATGTCCGGCGCGCATGTCGAACAGCACCTTGTAGAGCAGTTCGCGCTCGCTCGCCGAATCGCCCGCCACGCCCGCCGCCGTCACCACGGGCGTCGAAGCCCCCTGCTGCTGCGGAAGGTAGCGCGACAGAATCGCCGCCGTCACCACGCGGTTCTCCTCGATGGCCGAGATCTGCTCGGCCACGTTCTTCAACTGGCGGATGTTGCCGCGCCAGTAGTAGCCCTCCAACATCCGGCGCGCCTCGTCGTCGAGCGTGATGGGCGGCATACGGTACTGTACGGCCACGTCGGAGGCGAATTTGCGGAACAGCAGGAAGATGTCCTCGCGCCGGTCGCGCAACGCCGGCACCGCGATGGGCACCGTGTTGAGCCGGTAGTAGAGGTCTTCGCGGAACCGCCCCTTCTCGATGGCCTCCTGCAAATTCATGTTCGTCGCCGCCACGACCCGCACGTCGGTGCGCTGCACCCGGGCCGAACCGACGCGCATGAATTCGCCCGTCTGCAACACGCGCAGCAGGCGCGCCTGGGTCGAGAGCGGCAACTCCGGCCACCTCGTCCAGAAAAAATCGTCCCCCCGTCGGCCTCCTCGAAATAGCCCTTGCGAGCTTCGACGGCACCGTGAACGACCCCTTCTCGTGGCCGAACAGCTCCGAATCGATCGTGCCTTCGGGGATGGCACCGCAGTTGACGGCAATATATTTATTGTGCTTGCGGGCCGAATAGGCGTGGATGATCTGCGGGAAAAACTCCTTGCCCACGCCGCTCTCGCCCGTCACCAGCACCGACAGATCGGTCGGTGCGACGCGCACGGCCACTTCGAGCGCCCGATTCAGAAGCTCCGAATTGCCGATGACGCCGAAAGCGCTGTTTCAATGAGACTAAATCCATAGGGTTTTTCACTTTCTTTTTCGTTTGGTCCCCTTCCCTGCCGCTGAGGAAGAGGTCACT
>VOFK01002885.1_pt1 | contig 16166 bp, 21 predicted proteins | sample 5384121 | NCBI WGS metagenome assembly VOFK01 (sample SAMN12384730, study PRJNA508395) | human gut metagenome | isolation source: healthy gut J | host: Homo sapiens
GCCGTGTAGAACAGCCGTTCCGACCAGCCCTCAAAATCTTTCTGCGCTGATTTCACCCTCGCCCTTGTTGGGCGATAAGGGTATTCACTCAGCTTCAGCACGTCTTTTTTCCGGAGTGGATGTAGACAGTGGGGTTGTACTTCATGGACTTTGGAAAAAGTTTATCATTGTTCAGGATTTTCCCGGTAGCCTGCCGCTTGAACATTTGGCCCGTTTCCAGAACCAGTGTGCCTTTTGGGTCTGTGACCACGAATGAGGTGGGATAATCAGACGTGGGAAAGCATTGCATGAGGTTGGGCTTGACGTAAAACCGCGTCTTGCCGCTGCCGGAGCCGCCGATTACCAGCACATTCTTGTTCCGGGCCGTCTTTGGGTCTTTTGGGCCGCCCGGTCATAGTCAGGCGTTCGGTCTGGGTCAGCAGGATGTTATTTTTCAAACTTGGGGGTCGATGTAGGGGGCAATGTCCTTGGCGGTGCCCCACCGGGCAGAGCCGTATTCCTCGCCCTTGCGATACTTCTTGGCATTCTTGCCTTTGCTGTACACAATGAGCCGGACAGCCACCGCTCCAACAACGCCCACACACAGGTCAAACGGATGCAGGCTGGGTAGCGGGTTTGCAAAGGCGGCGGAGATGCCGTCTGTCAGGTGGAGCAGCTTTGCCGAAGCATCCACGCCCGCCGCCAGACGGTATGCCTGCCCGCATTTGGCAAACAGGTACACGAACAGCAGATACGGCAGATTCAGCACCAGCAGCTTTTTCAGTTCAGGCTTCATCGTTCCAGCCCCCTTTGCTTGATTTTTTCTTTGGCGCGTTTCGGCTGCTGGGCCGCTTTCTGCTTGGCTGCGGTCAGCACCTTGCGGATGGAGGGCCGCTGCTCCTTGGAGAGCGTTTTGGCGGTGAACTCCCGGAACGCCTGTTCCAGATTGTCCGCATCCTTGGCCTTGAAGATCACGATGTAGTGGGGCGGCTGGTTAGTCTTGTCTTTGCGCAAGGTGAAGTCCACGCCGTACTTGGCGCAGGGTTTGAATGCCCCGATGTTCGCCTCCGTGACTTCAATGTTGGTCAGGGACGCGCCGTGGGCTTTCAGCTGTTTCAGGCTTTGCTTGCCGTGGTGCAGCTTTGGCCCCTTGGCCCGGTGCTGCAAATATTTTTTCAGGGCGGCTTGCAGCGCTTGGGCGGTGAGTTTGCCCGTTTTCATGGACAGGGCAATGGTTTTCTGGGTGACTTCTTCCTGCATTCAGCATCCCTCCTTGGGAAGTAGTCGGAAAAGCGACAGCTAGGGTGGAACCACCAGCCGCCGCAGGTAAAGTGTTCTCATGGATGGGTACTCCTTTCGGTCAGGTGTTGGGCGGGCGGCCCCAATCGGGCTGCGCCATATCGTGCGCCACAAGGGACGCATAGTAGCTGTTGATGGTGCTGGGGGCATTGAACAGCATGGCCCGCAGGTATTGCTTGATGTTGCGGACTTTGGTGGTGTTGTCCCGCAGGCAGTCCATGACGAACTCGATGTGATGGCTGTCCAGCTTCAAGAATTTCGCCTTGACCAACTCTGCCGGGTAATCGTCCCCAGCCACCCGGATGGACTTGCGGGGAAGTGCAGACCGTTTCCAGCAGGATGTCCACGATTTCGTCCAGCTGTTCCCGGTCTATCCGGGGAGTCTGGGTGAGGGTGTCATACTCGATGTTCTCCAAAATCAGGTCCCGGTAGATTTGATAGGCCGCTTCCTTTCGGTTTTCCTGTCCGTTCCGGCGGCGGTGCCGCTGCCTCGTCCTCGTCCAAAGGCAAGGGGTTTGGGGAATGGATAGGAATGGAATCGGTATTTAATCCCTCTTTCTTTTTGTTTTTCTGTAATTAGTTTATCTTTATTTAATTGCATTGGATTTTCCAACGTAGGGTTTTTCCTGCGTGGGATTCTCCAACGTTGGATTTTTCCAATGTAGGTGAAACCGATGCAGGAACGGGCTGCGGCAGCTCGAAAATCACATAGTTCTGCACCACGCAGCCGCCCTTTTCCTCGTCCCGTTCTCTGGAACGCTGGATGTAGCCCGCCTGTTCCAGTTCCCGGATGGCCTGCCGTATCGCGTCGATGCTTTCCCGGTTGATACGGGCCAGCCCTTGCAGGGTGTAGTCCCAATCTTCCGGCAGGGAGAGCATTTGGGAGAGTAAGCCTTTGGCTTTCAGGGACAAGGCCCGGTTCCGCAGATGGTGGTTTGACATGACCGTGTAGCCGCTGTTCTTTTCTACACGAAAAACTGCCATTTCACGGATGCCTCCTTTCGTTGTAAACAAAAAAGCAGCGTCCATTTGCTCCCGGTGATGGGAGAAGTGAACGCTGCGCGTACTTGATAATTTTTAGGTTGTGTGGTATATAAAAGGCAACTGTTTTTTTCAATACAGCTGCCCATCGGGGGTGCGATACAAAAAGCAAGTTGCTATCCGATGACCTTTGAAAACGAATTGTACTACGATGGTTTTTGAAAAGTTCTGTATCACTACTCGCACCAAAAAAGCGAGGCTTCACCCGGGTGGGTGGAGCCTCGCTTTTGGTTTATTCTGCGGTGGATTCGGCGGGGATGACGCCGTACTCGTCGGCGGCGACAGGGTCTGCATAGACCGCGTAGCGCTGGGTGGTGTGGGTCAGGATGCCGAAGGGGTAACAGGTGTAGAGAATCACGCTCGGTTCGGTGGCGTTCAGACGCACCTTGTCAATGTCGGTTTCCAGAATCACCTGCATATCGGTCACCTGATAGGTAAAATCACCCCAGTCTGTTTCCAGATGGATGATGGAGCCGATTTGCGTGGAGCCTAAATCCGAAAAATAGCTGCCGGTGTGACCGCCGATAAAGACGGTTCCGTTCTCGCCGGGCAGGACGCAGTCGCTCTCGGCGCGGCAGCCCGCGCCGCGGCTGAACTGGCCCTCGCTGTCACCCCAATAGAGGTCACAGTCTACCTTTGTGCCCTCGACCCAGACACGGCCGAGCTTATCCCCGTACTGCACACTGTCATGCTCGGCCTGTGCGGCGGCCACCTGCTCGGTGCGCTTGGCGGCGGCTTCTTCGGCAAGGCGCTCAGCTTCCGCTTCTGCAGCAGCCTGTGCGGCAGCCTCGCTGGCGGCACGCGCAGCTTCTTCCTCCGCTGCGCGGGCGGCTGCCTCACTGGCGGCGGCAGCGCTGGCCGCTGCTTCCGCCTGCTGTTTATTTTTCGTAATGACAAGCGCCGCCGCAAGAGCAACACAGACAGCCAGCGCCAGTGCGCAGAGCCCCAGGCACCGCGCTGCTTTTTTGCGGCTCATAGCTGTGTTCCCCGGCTGGCCAGATAAGCGGCCGGGCCGCTTTGGTACAAATCACCGCCGTAGGTGTCTAGTAGGACCGTCAGTGGGAAGTCTTTGACAACCAGCTTACGCACGGCCTCACAGCCCAAATCCGGCCACGCAATGATTTCACAGCTCTGCACGCTGCCCGCCATCAGAGCGCCCGCACCGCCAATGGCGGCGAGATACACCGCACCATTTTTTACAACAGACTGCTTGACAGCCTCGGTGCGTTTGCCCTTGCCAATCATACAGGCAAGGCCCAAATCCAGCAGACGCGGCGTGTAGGCGTCCATACGGCCGGAGGTGGTGGGCCCGGCCGCGCCGATGGCACAGCCCGGGCGTTCCGGCGTGGGGCCGACATAGTAGATGGCCGCGCCCTCTATCGGGAACGGCAGCGGTTCGCCCTTATCCAGCAGCTCCATCATACGGGCGTGGGCGGCGTCGCGGGCGGTGTACACCACGCCGGAGAGCAACACGGTATCCCCTGCCTGCAGCGGCGCAAGATCCTGTTTGGAAAGCGGCGTGTTCAATTTGTATTGCATATTCGGCCTCCCTTACAGCTCACGGCTGGCGCGGCGGGTGACGTGGCAGCTGATGTTGACCGCCACCGGCAGGCAGGCCACGTGTGTGGGCTTCTGCTCAATGGCAACGCCCAGACAGGTGGTAGCCCCGCCAAAGCCCTGCGGGCCGAAGCCGGTGGCATTGATGGCGTCCAGCAGCTTTTTCCAGTGCGGCGTAGTAGGGGTCGGCGTTGGGTGTGTCCAGCGGGCGCAGCAGTGCCTTTTTGGCCAGCGCCGCGCAGTGGTCAAAGCTGCCGCCGATGCCGATGCCCAGCACAATGGGCGGGCAGGGGTTGGCTCCGGCCTGCTCCACCGTGTCCAGCACGAATTTCTTCACGCCTTCCACGCCGTCTGCAGGCTTGAGCATAGCCAGGCGGCTCATATTCTCACTGCCTGCGCCCTTGGGGGCCACCGTGATTTTGCAGCCGCTGCCCGGCACAAGGTGCACAGTCAGAAAGGCCGGGGTGTTATCCCCTGTGTTGACGCGCTGCAGGGGGTCTGCCGTGATGGATTTGCGCAGATAAGCTTTCTCATAGCCGCGGCGCACACCCTCATTGACGGCGGCGTTCAAATCACCGTCAATATGCACATCCTGCCCCAGCTCGATAAAGACGCAGGCCATGCCGGTGTCCTGGCAGATGGGCAGGTTCCTTTTTCCTTCGCAACGCAGAGATTCTGCTGCAAAAGGCCCAGCGTCTCCTTGGCAAGCGGCCACGGCTCGGCGGCTTCGGCAGCATCCAGCGCAGCCTTCACATCGACAGGCAGGCTGGTGTTGGCTTCGATACAAAGGGCCTCTACCGCGTCGGTGACGGCGGCGGCCGGAATTTCACGGATGCTCATACGCGTGCCACGCCGCTTTCCCGCGCAGCCTTGGCAACGGCCGCGGCCACTGCATCCGCCACACGCGGGTCAAACGCCTTGGGCAGAATGTTCTCCTCGTTGAGCTCCTCCTCCGGGATAAGGCCCGCAATGGCCTGTGCGGCGGCCATCTTCATGGCGGGGTTGATGTCCCGCGCACGGACAGACAGCGCACCCTTGAAGATGCCGGGGAAGGCCAGCACATTGTTGACCTGATTCGGGAAGTCCGAACGGCCGGTGCCAATCACGCGGACGCCCGCCTGCTTGGCAAGATCCGGCATAATTTCCGGCGTGGGGTTGGCCATGGCAAAGACGATGGCATCCTTGGCCATGGTGGCGGCCAATTCCGGCGTCAGTGCGCCCGCAATGGAGGTGCCAATGAAGATGTCCGCGCCCTTGATGGCCTCGGCCAGACCGCCGGAGAGCTTCTCGGGGTTCGTCTCCTCGGCCAGTTTGCCCTTATGGCCTTCCAGACCGGCGGGGCGGCCCGAAACCAGAATACCGTGCTCATCCACGGCGATGATATGCTTGGCACCCGCCACCTGCAGCATATGGATGATGGCCGTACCGGCAGCGCCGGGGCCGTTCTGGACAATTTTCACATCCTCAATGCGCTTGCCGACCACCTTGAGGGCGTTCAGCACGCCCGCCAGCACGATGATGGCCGTGCCATGCTGGTCATCGTGGAAAACCGGGATATCCAGCTCACGCTCTAGCTCGGCCTCAATTTCAAAGCATTCGGGGCTGCGGATATCCTCCAGATTGATTCCACCGAAGGTCGGGGCAATCGCCTTGACTGCGGCGATGACCTCCTCCTTGGTCTTGGCGTTCAGGCAGATGGGGAACGCGTCCACGCCGCCGAACTCCTTAAAGAGGACGCATTTGCCCTCCATAACCGGCAGGCCGGCCTCGGGGCCGATGTTGCCCAGACCCAGCACCGCCGTGCCGTTGGTGACAACGGCCACCGTGCGGCCCCTTCATCGTGTAGGTATAGACATCCTCCGGGTTCGCCTTGATTTTGCGGCAGGGCTCGGCCACACCGGGGGTGTAGGCGGTGGAGAGTGCGTCGCGGTCCTTACATTCGCAGAGGCTCTGCACGGCAATCTTGCCGGGGAATTTGCTGTGGAGCTCCAGTGCTGCTTTTGTTGTAATCCATTGTGGGTCCTCCCTGTTTTATTTATCCTTGTGGTGTGCCGGGGGCGTAGTCGGGCTCCAGCTTTATGACGCAGAAATGGTCCGGCCATTTTGCCTGCACAGAGTTGCGCAGGGCGTTGACGAGCTTGACACCGCGGTGCTGCTTGTCGGTCATATATTCCGCCGGGACGGCGCAGTCAAAAATCACGTTCGTATGCGTAGGGCCGGGCACAATGCGCAGGTCATGGATATTGGCCAGCGGTTCCAGCTCCTGCACCTCGTTCTGCAAAAACTCCTTGAGCTCATCCGCGTGGGGGTTGCCGGTCACAATCGGGTCAAAGTGAATCGTGGCAATCAGGCCGTCCTCCACCAGCAGGTCGCGTTCAATGCGGTCAATCACATCATGGCTGTGCATCACATCGTTCTTGGCGTCCATTTCCAGATGGAAGCTGACCAGACGGCTGCCGGGGCCGTAATCGTGAATCATCAGGTCGTGAACACCCAGCACACCGGGGTAGCTCAGTGCCTTTTTCTCAATGTGCTCGACCAGCTCGGGGTCAGGCGCTGCACCCAGCAGCGGGTCGATGGTATCCCGGACGAGCATGGCGCCGCTGTAGAGAATGAAGGCTGCCACACCGAGCCCCATCAGGCCGTCAAGGCGGGCAAAGCCGGTGAGCTTGGTCAGAATTGTGGCCGCCAACACCGCAGCGGTGGTAATCACATCGTTGCGGGCATCTGCTGCCGTGGCCAGCAGGGTCTCGGACTCGATGGCCGTGCCGATTTTACGGTTGAGGGCGCTCATCCAGAGCTTGACGAGGATGGAAGCGACCAGCACCACCACCATAATCCAGCTGAAGCTCACGGCCGTGGGATGCAGCGTTTTGGCAAGGCTCTCCTTCAGCAGCTCCACGCCGATGACGAGAATCATCACCGAGACCGCCAGCCCGGCCAGATACTCATACCGCGCATGGCCGTAGGGGTGCTCGGAGTCCGCCGGGCGTGCGCCCAGCTTGAAGCCCACCAAACTGACAATGTTGGAGCTTGCGTCCGAGAGATTGTTCATACCGTCTGCCGTGATGGCCACGCTGCCGGTCAGCACGCCGACGGCGATTTTACCGCCTGCCAGCAGCATATTGCAGACCACGCTGACGATGCAGGCAAGGTTGCCGTAGGCTGTGCGGACTGCGCGGTCGGCGGTGTTTTCATGGTTTTTTACAAAGCACCGTATCAGAAAATCAATCAGAGAAAATGCCCCCTTTTTCAGAAAAAAGGCAGACCGGGTAAGGGTCTGCCTTTTGGATTGGGTTTATTTTAGGTCCGTTGCCTGTCAGTCACGGACGATGCAGGCATCGCGCTCGGGGCCGACAGAGATGTACTTAATCTTGCAGCCGACCAGCTCCTCCAGACGCTTGACGTAGTTCTGGGCCGCCTGGGGCAGATCCTCAAACTTGCGCACGCCGGTGATGTCGCAGTGCCAGCCGGGAACCTTTCTCGACAACAGGCTGGGCATCGTCCAGCGTCTTGCCCATCGGGAAGCGGGTGGTCGTGGTGCCATCGGTCAGCTTGTAGGCAGTAACGATGGGCACTTCTTCCATATAGTCAAGGACATCCAGCAGGGTCAGGGCCAGCTCATCGCAGCCCTGGCACTGCACGCCGTAGCGGCTTGCCACAGCGTCGAACGGGCCGACGCGGCGGGGACGGCCGGTGGCTGCGCCGTACTCATGGCCATGCTCACGCAGCACATCCTTCTCAGCCTCGGTCATGGCCAGCTCGGTGGTGAAGGGGCCCTCACCGACACAGGAAGAGTACGCCTTCATAATGCCGATAGAGAGGTTCAGCTTATGGCCCGGGATGCCGGCGCCGATGGGCGCATAGGCAGACACCGTGTTGGAGGTGGAGGTGTAGGGATAGATGCCGAAGTCAATGTCGCGCAGAGCACCGAGCTGGGCCTCGAACATAATCTTCTTGCCCTCGCGGTCTGCCTTGTCCAGATAATCGCCCACATCGCAGATGTAGGGAGCAAACAGCTTGGAGTACTTCTCGCACCAGGCCCACATTTCCTCCACGCTGACAGGCTTCTGGCCGTAGATGTTCACCATCGTCAGGTTCTTGGACTCCACGACGATGGTCTCCAGACGCTTCTTGACGCTGGCATCCATATGGACAAGGTCGCCCATGCGCAGGGTTTTCTTCATGTACTTATCGCCGTAGCTGTAGGCAATGCCGCGCTTGGTGGAGCCGAACTGGGCACCGGTCTTGGACAGGCGCTCCTCCTCCTCCAGACCGTCCTGTGCAACGTGGAACGGCATGGTGATGGTTGCGCGGTCGGAAATTTTCAGGTTCTTGGGGGTGATTTCCACACCCTTTTCGGTCAGCGAAGCGATTTCCTTTTCCAGGTGCTCGGGGTCAATGACCATGCCGCCGCCCATGACGCAGACGACGTCCGGGCGCAGGATGCCGGAGGGGATCAGGTTCAGGACGAATTTGCCGCGCTCGTTCTTGACGGTGTGGCCTGCATTGTCGCCGCCCTGATAGCGCGCAACAATGTCATAGTCCTGGCTGAGCAGGTCGACCATGCGGCCCTTGCCCTCGTCGCCCCAGTTAATGCCGGTAATGGAAGTAAGCATACGTTTCTACCTCTTTTTGTAAGTAAATAGGCATTTCAGCCTTTTCCGGAATCTCCGGGATCCGCTGCCGTGTTTTATTATAGCATAGACGTCAAGGAAATTCTATAGGATTTTTGAGGTTTTTTGTACAAGTTTCCGCTTACTTGCGGTTCAGTTTTGCATACTCTGCATAGGGTATCTTTGCGCCGTCGGCAGTCTGCACGTAGGTGGCGTCCAACTGCTGCTTGAAGGAGGCACGCATATCGGCAAGGTACTCCTTGCGCAGCGCGTCACGCTCAGCGGTTTCGCGCTCGGTCAGGCCGATGGATTTTGCCTTTTTGGCAAGCGCGTTGATGCGGTCAATTTTGGATTTTTCCATAGATGGGCAGTCCCCTTTTTTGTCAGTATTGGCAGGGCCCGGCGCGCCCGCTTGCACAGGCCGCGGCAGTCCTTAGTTGCATTGTACCACATTTTTCACACTATTTCCATTTTACTTTTACAAAAAAGCGTGTATAATAGGAAAGTATATCATGACAACACCGCACAATTCGCGCCTTACGGCTTAAGCGCTGCATCGGCACTTAGAATTGTGTGATATTGCCTTTATTTCTAAAGAAACAGGAGAAACCCATGAGACTGAATTATCTTCACCGCCTGACGGCCCTTGGTCTGGCTGTCGGCATGACCGCTGCTCTGGCCGCCTGCGGCAAGAGCGCTGACGAGAGCGCCGCCTCCACTGCAGAGACCGCAGAGTCCACCGCTGAGAGCGCTTCCACCGAGGAATCCGCCGCTGACGCCGAGTACGCCTATCTGGCCGATTTCAGCTTTTCGGACGCCTTTGACGAGAACGGCTATCTCAAGGGTGTGACCGCCACCGATTACGTCACCCTGCCCGACGACTACGCCGATATCACCATCAGCGCCGATTCGGGTCAGGTCAGCGACGAGGACATTGACAATTACATCACCTCGAATGTGCTGTCCAGCTTTGCCACCGATGAGCAGGTCACCGACCGCGCTGCAGCGGATGGCGATACCGTCAACATCGACTATGTGGGCCGCATTGACGGCGTGGCCTTTGACGGCGGCAACACCAACGGCGGCGGCGCTGACCTGAAGCTGGGCAGCGGCACCTACATCGACAATTTTGAGGAGCAGATTGTCGGCCACACTCCCGGCGAGACCTTTGACGTCACCGTCACCTTCCCCGAGGATTACGGCAACGAGGACCTCAACGGCAAGGAGGCCGTCTTTGAGACGACGCTGAACTACATCAAGGAGACCGTCACCCCCGAGCTGACTGACGATTGGGTCAAAGAGAACCTGAGCAAGACGATGAGTCTGAACAACATTGACGAGCTGAAGGCCTTCGTCAAGTCCACGATGCTTTATGACAATCAGGCCAGCGATGTCTACACCGCCCTGCATGACAAGGTCAGCTACACCGATGAGCTGCCCCAGATTGCGCTGGACTACTACCGCGATGTGCTGCTGTACCGCATCTACACCTACGCCCAGAAGTACGGCACCACTATGGACACCCTGCTGAGCTCCGGCACGCTGGGCACCAGCTATGACAGCGTGGACGCCTATCTGGCAGATGCCAACGACAGCATCAAGTCCATCACCCAGCAGGCCCTGCTGATGCAGGCCGTGGCCGAGAAAATGGGCTTCAAGTGCGACACCGACACGATGAACGCTGACTTTGGCCGCTACTACGGCACCACTGACCCCAGCCAGTATGTGACCGCCTACGGCGAGAACTACGTCAAGATGAACGTGCTGCAGAGCGATGTGATGCAGAACCTCATCGACAACGTCAAGTACGAATAAGCTGCGTGTTTCTGCACTCCCGGTTTTGCGCCGGGAGTGCTTTTTTGTTGCTTTTTGCGCCAAGAGCCTTTATAATAGAAGTATTCTATAGTGAGGAGCTCTTCCCTATGCCTCTTATCATCCCGAAAGACCTGCCTGCTTACGAGGAATTGCAGCAGGAAAATGTATTTGTCATGCACCAGGAGCGCGCCATGAGCCAGCACATCCGCCCACTGCGCATCCTGATTTTAAACCTGATGCCGACCAAAATCGTGACCGAGACCCAGCTGGCCCGCCTGCTGGCCAACAGCCCGCTGCAGGTACAGATCGCCTTTTGCAGACGGCCACCCACAGCACCACCCACACCGCGCCCGAGCATATGAAGGCGTTCTACAAGACCTTTGACGAAATCAAGAACGAGCGTTTTGACGGTATGATTATCACCGGCGCGCCGATTGAGGACCTGGATTACGAGGATGTGGACGACTGGGACGAGCTCTGCCGCATCATGGACTACACCAAGGAAAATGTCTACTCCACCATCCACCTGTGTTGGGGTGCGCTGGCAGGGCTATACTACCACTTCGGCGTGCCCAAGGTGCATCTGGGCAAGAAGATGTTCGGCGTGTTTGAACACCGCGTGACCCGCCCCTCCAACCCGCTGGTGCGCGGCTTTGATGAGGTGTTCTACGCCCCGCACAGCCGCTGGGCCGGGCTGGACCGTGCCGCGATTGACGCCTGCCCCGATTTGCGGATTCTGGCCGAGAGCGATGTTGCCGGGCCGATGCTGCTTTCCACCGAGTCCGGGCGGCAGATCTTTGTCATCGGCCACCCGGAATATGACAAGTACACGCTGGACAAAGAGTATAAGCGGGACGTGAAGGCCGGCAAGCCCATCAACATTCCCTGCAACTACTACCCCAACGATGACCCCAGCCGCGACCCGCTGTTCCGCTGGCGTGCGCACGGATACCTTTTGTATACCAACTGGCTGAACTATTACGTGTATCAGGACACCCCCTATGACCTGAACCATCTGGAAGCATTGGAGAAGTAATTATGCCCAAGCTCAGCGCCTGTATTGTGGCGTACTGTGATTATGACGAGGTCTGCGCCGCTGTGCGCAGCATCCTGCACTATACCCCGCGGCGGATTTTGCGCTGTACGTGGTGGATAACGCCAGCCCTGACGGCTGCGGCCAGAAGCTGGCCGCCACGGATTTTCGGCGATGCCCGCGTGACCGTTATACAGTTAGCGGAGAACATCGGCTTCGGCAAGGGCACAACACCGTGCTGGAGCGTCTGGACAGCGAGGTGCATTTTTATCCTGAACCCGGATATTCTGCTGACCGGCGATATTCTGGACGGTTTAGCTGACTGGCTGCTGACGCAGAACGGCGCAGCCATGGCCACCCCCCCAGCTGTGCTACCCGGACGGCCGCCTGCAGCACCTGCCCTGCCGCAAACCCACGCCGTGGCTGCTGCTGGCACGCCAGCTGGCGCCGAAGTTTCGATCGCCAGTATTTAAGGGCCGATCTCATACCGTCATGCTATCGTATTCAACAAACCTTAAGAGAGGAAACCGCAACTAATCCGAGTTGTCACCGGTTTTTTTTGACGCAATCGCAGGCGCAGAGTACGGCGGACAGCAGACCGATACGGAAGGCCACAATACCGAAATCGGCCAGACGCAGACGCTGGACGGTGTCAACTACACGCTGGACACGGTGTCCATGGACGCCGCCACGCTGGATTGCTTCTTTACCGTAAGCGGTGAGAATGTGGTGTCGAAATTCCTGGATGCCGACAGCATCTACCCCGAATGGGAACAGCTCAGCAGCAATACGCCGTGGATAGCGGCGCAAATCAACGGTGGCGAGGAAATCTACACGATGCAAAGCGATTTCTATCGCCAGGGTGACGATACCTTCCGGTTGTGGCTGCACTACCAGCTGCCGGAGGAGCCGCAGGGCGATACCGTTATGCTGCGCCTGGTGGATCCCGATGCCGCCGCGGGCGAACCGGGGCTTAGCTACACAATGGAGCTGAACGGCGAACAGGTGCGCGCCGGGGCGCGTCGCATTGCGCCGACGGTGCTGGATTTCGGCATTGCCGATGCCCTGCTGGGCGATAACCCCATCACGCTGGACAGCCTGTGCTTCGGCACCGGCAGCGGCAGCCTTGTGAAACATTCCGAGGCGTCCGAAAAATTTGCCGAAACACATCCCCTTGGCGTGGTAAGCGAGGATGAGGAAAAGAAGCTGCGTGGCGAGGATGCGGACAACCCTGTGATCTTCAACGGCGAAATGATCCTGACCGACGATACCGGGCGCGAACTTCTGCCCAGCTACCCAGACGGCGTGTCCGGCGGTGCCGTTGCCTATACCGTGCCTGACCAAAACGCCCAAAGCATCACCTTTACCCCCGTGTACCACAGCGGTGTGTACGAATACGAGGACCGCACCGTGACCGTGGACGAAATGCAGCAGGGCGTGAAAATTGCCACCAGCGATGCGGGCGGCTATACCTTGCAGAATTTTGCCGTGCAGGGGCGGGCGCTGACGTGGCAGATGATCCCCTACGGCTTTGTGCAGTATACTGAGCTGATGCCGCAGGATGAAGAATATATCGACACGAACACCAATTCCTATGCTATGCGCAGCAGCACGGTGGACCCGACCACCGGCATCATCAGCTGCCGCATCGACTACTACACCGCAGACCCCGCGCAGGTGGCGAAAATCAGCGAGTTCCGGTATCTGTTCGGCAGCGGATACCATGCGGACGAAAGCCGTGCCGTCACGCTGCCGTTGCAATAGAAAGTCGCCCTTGACAAACCTGTTGGTAGTGTGGTACAGTAACACTATGCAAGGCCGCCGACCGACGGAATAGCGTGGGGTTTACCACGGGGGACGCGGCATGATGACTTGCTTTTTAAGCCGACCGTCTGGGCTGCATACACTTGGGTATAGTGTGTGCAGCCCTTTTTATTTTACAAAACGGAGGTATCGTTATGCTGAGCGACATCGAAATTGCACAGGCCGCCGAAATGAAGCCCATCACGGAGATTGCGGGCAAGCTGGGCCTGCAGGGCGAGGACATTATCCCCTACGGCCATTATAAGGCCAAGCTCAACCATAAGCTGGCCAAGAGTGACAAGCCCGACGGCAAGCTGATTCTGGTCACCGCCATCAGCCCCACGCCCGCCGGTGAGGGCAAGACCACGACCAGCGTGGGTCTGGCCGATGCCATGAATGCCCTTGGCAAAAAGACGATGCTCTGCCTGCGTGAGCCCTCTCTGGGCCCCGTGTTTGGCATTAAGGGCGGCGCGGCCGGCGGCGGCTATGCACAGGTCGTGCCCATGGAGGACATCAACCTGCATTTCACCGGTGACATCCACGCCATCGGCACCGCCAACAACCTGCTGGCCGCTATGATCGACAACTCAATCCAGCAGGGCAACCCGCTGAACATCGACCCCCGCCGCATCACCTGGAAGCGCTGCATGGACATGAACGACCGCCAGCTCCGTTTCCTCGTGGACGGCCTCGGCGGCAAGGTCAACGGCACCCCGCGTGAGGACGGCTTTGACATCACGGTCGCCAGCGAGGTCATGGCGGTGTTCTGCCTTGCCACCGATTTGCAGGATTTGAAGGAGCGCCTGTCCCGCATTGTCTGCGCCTACACCTATGACGGCCAGCCGGTCACAGCCGGGCAAATCGGCGCAGCGGGCGCTATGACCGCCCTGCTGAAGGACGCCATTGACCCCAACCTTGTCCAGACGCTGGAAAACAACCCCGCCATCATCCACGGTGGCCCGTTTGCCAACATTGCCCACGGTTGCAACAGTGCCATTGCCACCCGACTGAGCCTAAAGCTGGCGGACTATGTTGTCACCGAGGCCGGATTCGGCGCAGATTTGGGCGCGGAGAAGTTTCTCGACATCAAGTGCCGCTATGCCGGGCTGCACCCCGCCGCTGTGGTGCTGGTTGCTACCGTCCGTGCGCTGAAATCCCACGGCGGCGTTGCCAAGCCCGACCTGAGCAAACCCAACGCCGAGGCCGTGCGCAAGGGCAGTGTGAACCTGGCCCGCCCATCGAGAACCTGCAGGGCTTCGGCGTGCCGGTCTGTGTGGCCATCAACGCCTTCCCCACCGACACGGACGAGGAAATGGCCGTTATCCATGAGGTCTGCGCCAAGGCCGGTGTGCCCTGTGCTCTGAGCGAGGTTTTTGCCAAGGGCGGCGAGGGCGGCAAGGCCCTGGCCGAAACCGTGCTGTCGATTCTGGACGATACCGCCCAGGTAAAAATACACCTATGAACTGGACGCGCCGCTCACCGACAAGATTGATGCTGTAGCGAAGAAAAAATCTACCGTGCAGGCAGTGTCAGCTACAGTGCCGCCGCAAAAAAGACGCTGGACGAACTGACCGCGCTGGGTTACGGCAAGCTGCCGGTCTGCATTGCCAAAACGCAGTATTCCTTCAGCGACAACGCCAAGCTGACCGGCGCACCGGAGGGCTTCCCCTCAACGTCCGCGAGGTGCGGCTCTCCGCCGGTGCGGGCTTTGTGGTCGTTGTCTGCGGCAGCATCATGACGATGCCCGGCCTGCCCAAACACCCCGCCGCCATGGATATTGACGTGGATGTGAACGGCAAAATCACCGGCCTGTTCTGAATTTATACAATATAAATAGGCACAGCAAAGGCTCCCCCTTGTGATGAGGGAGCCTGTTTTTTTATTCTCTTTATCTCAGCCCTTGAGGCAATACAGGCTCCGTCATACTCGCAGGTCGTTTCCTGGCCCGGCACCATGGTTGCCATGTAGCCATCCTTTGCAAGGTTGATGGCTACGACCCGCCCCCTCCTTCGTATGGAAGATCTGGATGATAACGTCCGTTTTCTTAGGCTTACTTTTTTAAAGTAGGCGCTCGGCTTGATAGCGTTGCTGATCAGGCTGCCGTTGCCAAAGGTATAGCGCGGATTTTTGCCGTCGCTCTCCAGATACTTCAGCACCTGGGCGGCCACTCTCCGGCTGGAGCTGCCCGCCTCTGTCTTATCGTTCGGATTTTTTCTGTATCGCGTGCAGTGCGCCGTTTGTGATGCGGCCCACATTTTTTGTAGGTCACGCCGTTTACGGTAATGGTAAATCTGCAGGAATTGCTTTTTGTCGTTAAAGCTTTCCGGGTACAGGGCGTAACATTCGGTCAGCGCAGCCTGCGAAGCCGTCACAATATCCCGCGGCTTCGGTGGTGACCGCCTGCTTTTTTGCTTTTTTGGTCACATACCCCTGTCAGCGCCGGAATCAGCAAGGACGCCAAAATTGCCAGAATCACGAGCACCACGATCAATTCTACCAGCGTGAATCCCCTCGTTTATTTTTTTTTCTGTTCATAATTACCTTGTCTATTATAAGTTGCCGCCGTTGGCGTCAATCGTTTCCCTTATACCATGCCGCGCTGTCCTTGGGGGTGGCCGCGGGTAGTTCTACATACACCAGGCCAAACCGTGCGCGTTGTATCCCCGCTCCACCTCAAAAAGTTATCCAGCAGCGACCAGTGGAAGTAACCCTGCACATCGGCCCCGGCTCTCTATCCCTGCCGCAGGGCAAGCAGGTAGCGGTAAAGTCGATGCGCTCCGGGTCGTGCACCTTGCCGTCCAGGTGATGCGGTCGGTGCAGGAAAGCGCCGTCCTCCGTGATAAAGATGGGCAGCCGTACTGCTCATGGAGGAACCGCGGGCCCCACCTACGGTTTTTCTGGGGCATGCTTCGAAGCCGATGGCCGCGCGGACAGACTCCATGGCACGGGGGTGAAATTCCGGCTTGCCGCTCTGCCCGCACGCACCGCAGCAATACGTAAATCTTGGAAACGAAGTACAATGA
>VOFK01003766.1_pt1 | contig 16141 bp, 17 predicted proteins | sample 5384121 | NCBI WGS metagenome assembly VOFK01 (sample SAMN12384730, study PRJNA508395) | human gut metagenome | isolation source: healthy gut J | host: Homo sapiens
ATTTGCTGTGCATTGGCCACAAGTTGTGGTATTGTTGCGGGCCGGGTATTCGCACCCCTACAGGGTGGCGGTAGTGGGTTAGCTTGGTGGTATAGGCGTGCGCGGCGAACCGTTTGGTGGGCGATGGCGTTGGGTATGTGGGAGGGTTGAATCCTCACGGCCAAGTTAGACAACATGTAATGGCAGCCTGGGCGGGCCGGGCATGCCCGGCCCTTACAGTGTGTGGAAGTGGTGGGCTAGCGGTGTATGAAATGTATCACGGCCCTCATCCCTCATATAAGCAAAAGGCAGGCAATCGTCCAGAATACATTAGAACTGCTCCAGCGTATCTGCAAGCATGTTCTGAAATCTTTGAAAAACCGCACACTATATTCAAAAGTTGACTCCTGCAAACTTATTTGGTAGCCCAGTTCTATTCTTGGTCTCCACCTTCTCCCCCCGCAATGCGCACAGCAGCCGTTGGGTAAAGCCTGAGGCTCAGAATGGTAAATTGTACCGCTGTGATGGGCGGCACGGTTATGCCTCGCTGTCATACAAGCGATGCCAGTCGGATATTCCTGCGCGCAATGCAGGTTCAGTTTGTTTTAGTACATTCAGCGACACAGCGAGCCAGACGTCGTCCATGCACAGGATGCAGTCCGGCTTGCGCTCAACGCCTGGCTCACGGCCTGTATCCGCAAATCGTCGGTTTCCAGCTCCAAAAACAGCAGGCTCTCGTCGATTTTCTGATTCATCATGTCATAGGCCTGCTTGAAGCCTTCCAGGCGCGACATATTGACGGTGTACAGCATCGTACCGCCCAACAGGGCGATCCGCTTCATGCCCTTCATCAGCAGCAGGCTGGTCAGCTCCCGGCAGCCGCCGACCTGGTCATGATCCACCGACATCACGGTCGGATTCTCGGGGCGGCCAATGGCTACAAAGGGCAGCTTGCGGCTTTTCAGCAGCGGGATCAGCGGGTCGCGTTCCAGTGTGCGGGTCAGAATCAGGCCGTCGATCTTGCGGTTGTCCAAAAGGCGCTCCACCGGGCGTGTCTCGTTCTCGCCTACCAGGGTCAGCAGCACATCGTAATCACAGTCCTCCGCCACCTGATAGACCGAACGCATCGTCTTGCGCAAATACGGCATCTCAAAATCAGAGAACTGCTTGGAGATCACCAGCGAAATGTTGTACGAGCAGCGCATCGCCAGCCCGCGTGCCATCACGCTGGGGGTGTAGTTATGCTCCTTCACGTAGTCCTGTACGCGCTGACGGGTTGCTTCGCCCACACGGCCATTGCCGAATATTGCCCGGGATACCGTTGTTTTTGACACCCCCAAAGCCGCAGCAATCGTTCCAATATCCACAACCTTGTCATTTTTCGGCAATCGCGCCATGATTTCATCTCCTTATCGCATTTCACTACTATAATAATAGGTTTGAAGCGCCGCGTCAAGGCGTTATTTGCTCTTGTTACTTCCCCCCCTGGAGAATATCACATATTTTCCGGCAATTACCTGTGTAAATTTTTGCGCAGTATGCGGCACAAGCCGCGTACCTGTTGCGCGGTTTGCGCGCTGACCGGCCCCGGCGCAAACTGCGCCGTCTGCACAAGCGCCAGCAGCGTTTCCACATCCTGCGGAGCCGCCGTTTTGGTGTGTTCCCATAAAAATTGTTTAAACTCTTCCTGATCAGAGGATACCCCTTCGCTCAGGCCGCAGCGGCACATCTTTTTGTACAGCGCGCGGAACTCCGCCCGCACAGTATCGGCCGGGGTGCGCCGTGCACGGGCAATGCCCCACACGGCCAGCGCGGCCAGCACCGCCGCCAGCGGCAGCAGCCACCAAAAAGCTCGGGCCTGCGGGGCGGTCGGGTCCGCCTCCGGCGCGGGCGTTGCGGCGGGCAGCGGAGTCTCGGTATCATCGGCAGTCGGCACGGCGTTCGCGTTGGCGGCCAGCTGGTCCTCGGTCAGCTCGCTGACCATACCGGGGGTCGTTTCCAGCGGGGTCCAGCCCTGCCCGGCAAGGTACACCTCGGCCCAGGCGTGGGCGTTGTCGTCCTGCAAAACGGCCTGCCAGCCACCGTCGCTCTCGGCAAACAGGCTTTGGGGGGCAGCATAGCCCACCACATAGCGGGCGGGCAGGCCCAGCATCCGGCAGAGCACCACCGCCGCCGACGCAAACTGCGTGCTGCTGCCCGCATGGCTCTCGTTCAGGAAATACAGCACCGGGTCGGCCCCGTCGGCTGGCTGGGGCGGGTCACCGGTATAGGTGCAGTGCTCGTTCAGGTAGCTGCGCACAAAGGTCCGTATCGCGTCGGCGTCGCCGGTCAGTTTGTGTTCTTTTTCCGCTGCATTGCAAAATTCTTGCAGCGTGCCGTAGTCTGCGCCGTCGGGCGTCGCCAGGTAGCGGCTCTCTGCGTAGGCTGCGTAGGCGCTTTCCAGCCGGTCCAGCACACTGGGATCCGCGTCGGCACGGGCGGTCAGCAGCGTTTTGGCCTCCCCACGCGGGAAGTAGTAGAACGTGTCATCCTGCGCGGTCTGGCCTGCTGCCGCGCCGTCGCCATTCAGGCGGTAGTAGTCGTTAAAATAGGCGTTATAGGGTGCAAAAGTGTAGGTATCGTCGGCGTGCAGCCGCTGCACGGTCATCTGCTGCGGTGCGGCACCATCGTAAGCGGCCCGCAGAAACGGCAGATTCGCGATTGCCAAACGGCTGTCACCGTCGGTTTTCCAGCTGGCGGCGGCATTGTCGAACTGCTCGGCGTCCGCAGGCTGCCAGCTATGCCCATCGTATTCCGCGCCGATAAACCCGCGCAGATAGACCGTCTCCGTCGGCTTCTCGTCGGTCGTGACGAGTAAATCCTCCAGCCCTTGCAGGGCCAGGCCGTCGCTCTGGGTCAGGCTGCCGTCCTCGACGCCGCCCGCCGCCGCGCTGACGTGAAAGTTCAACGCCCCGCCGCTGATTTTTGGCAGCCACTCGATGGCCGCCTCCCAGCGCCGCCTCCCGGGCGCGCTCCGTCACCGGCTGCAGAGCATCCAGCGGCAGGGCCAGCACCGGGCGCAGTGCCAACGCAGGCAGGAACAACACCGCGCAGACCAGCATCATCCCGGCGGCGGTGGTTTTCTGGGTCGTGAGGAAGTTTTCCACATTCGCAGCGTAAACGGTGGAATCTTTTTTGCCCCATAGCCGCCTGCGCCGCACCGACCGCGCCGCCGCCCACGCGCCGACGCAGCCCAGGAGCAGCAACAGCCAGCCCACAGCTCCGCCGCCCGCGCCCGTCAGCAGCACAAGCACCACGGCAGGCAGCAATACCAAATCCAAAAGCAGCGCATCGCTGCGCCAGACCGTCACAGCGGCAAAAAACGCCGTGATGGGCACAAGCGCCAGCAGCACAAACAGCCCGCACGCACCCGCCTCAACCACGGCAAAATCCGCGTTGAAACGTGCATTCAGACATAGCTTCACGGCGTTGGCAAAGGCATCCATGCCGCGCAGGAAGTCCCGCTGCACCAAAAACAGCAGCACCAGATGCCCCACGGCCAGCGCCAGCACAGCCCCGCGCTTGGCGGCGGCAGGCAGCGGTGCATAGCACAGCGCCAGCCACAGGGCGCACAGCGCCGCCGCGCCGGGCCAGATCCAGGCGGGCAGCGCCAGCGAAAACGCGCTGTTCACCGCCGCCAGCAGCCCCAGCGTCAGCAGCAAAAGTATCGAAAAATCAACGCAGCCACGCAGAACAGACCGTGCCGCCGCACCCTGCTGGGGCAGCAGAACGCGGTCCACAAATTCCAGCCCGGTGTCCGGGTCGGCTGCCTTGCGGCGGGTCAGGGTGCGTAGCCGGGTCACAGCCGCCCGCCCAAAATGCAGCACAGGCGGCGGGGTGCCGCCATCCTCGGCCAGCAGCGTGCCGGCCGGGTCGGCACGGTAGGTCGTGCCCAGCGGCTCCCGCACGGTCAGCTCGTCCACCTTGGCCGTCAATTTCCAGTGGATTTGTTTTAAGGGATCCCCCACACGGTAGGGGCGCAGGTCGTAGACGCCGTCGGCAATGTCCTGTCCCGCGCGGCTCTCCTGCTCGGCGCGGTTCTGCGGGGTATTGCCCGCGCCGTCGGTCTCTCCCTCGGCGGGCGGCAGCACGCACAGTTCCCACGTTTGGCTGTCCGGCGGCCTGTCCGCCGCAAACAGGCCCAAGTGATCCCGCACCGTCAGCTTTTGCAGTTTGAACCGCCACAGCCCGCTTTTGGCAGCCCGTAGCGTCACCCGCAGGTCGGCGCGGCCGCCCGGGGCCAGCATGGCGGCACAGGGCAGCTCGATGGCCGTACCGCTCTCGGCATCCTCGGCCCGCAGCACGGCCCGCAGTTCAGGCACGGTGCGCCGCCCGGCGTTTTGCAGATGCACGGTCACGGCAAATGCCTCGCCGGGGCGCACCGGTTTGGCGGGCAGCTGCAAGGCCGCCGTCACCTGTCGCCGCAGCGTGCGGGCGTCCCACCACAAAAACGCGGTGAACACCATCGCCAGCGCCAGCAGGAACACCACAAACGGCGCACGGCTGACCGCGGCGGCGCAAAACAGCACAGCCAGCAGCAGGCCGCAGCCCACCTTACCTGCCATGGGTCGGTTTCTCCGGGCGGGGGCGCGGCACCGTGTGCAGCACGTCGGCAATCACGTTTTCCACCGTCTCCCCGCCGGTGCGGGCCTGCTCGGTCAGGCTCAGGCGGTGGTGCGCGGTGTCGGCAAAAATCGCGGTCACATCCTGGGGCACGACAAACTCCCGCCCCGAGAGGTACGCCGCGGCCCGCGCCATACCGGCCACGGCCAGCGACGCACGGGGGCTAAGCCCCAGCGCCAGCCGTGTGTCCTTGCGGGTCGCCTGGGAAAGCTCTACGATATACCGCAAAATTTCCTCGCTCATATAAATGTTGTCCACTTCGGCCTGCATGGTCAGCAGATCATTCTGGTCCATGACCGGCTGCACGCGGTCCAGCAGACCGTGGCGCGGCTGGCGGGTCAAAATCTCCATTTCGGCCTCGGTGTCGGGGTAGCCCATGACCACGCAGATCATAAAACGGTCGAGCTGCGACTCCGGCAGCATCTGCGTACCGATTGAGCCAACCGGGTTTTCCGTCGCCATGACGGTGAAGGGCTGGGGCAGCTTGCGGGTCACGCCGTCCACCGTCACCGCACCTTCCTCCATGACTTCCAGCAGGGCGGATTGGGTGCGGGCACTGGTACGGTTGATCTCATCGGCCAAAAACAGGTTGCAGGCCACCGCGCCGGGGTGGTAAACGAACTTGCCGGTTTCTTTTTGGTACAGCGAAAACCCCACAATATCAGACGGTAATACGTCCGGTGTGAACTGTACGCGGTTCTGGGTCAGCTGCATAGCGCGGGCAAACGCCTGGGCCAGTGTGGTTTTGCCCACGCCGGGGATATCCTCCACCAGCACATGGCCGCGGGCCAGCATTGCCATCATGATTTTCAAAATTGCTTCGGGCTTGCCCAGTACGGCCTTGCCCACCTCGGCCGTCACGGCCAGCGCTTTTTCTCGTGTCTGCATCAATCAGTCCTTTCTGTGGCGGCACAGGATCAGCCCACATCCCACCACGGCGGCAATCAGCATAATTCCTGCCCACAGGGCGTTGTTTTCCAGCCATATCATCCAGTTGGAGTACGCCCCGCCCGCATCCTCGCCGCTGCCCTCGTTCGGCAGCGGGCTGATGCTCTCGGGCGCGATTTCCTCCACGGCGGCGGTGCCATCGGGGCTTTCCACCGTCACCTGGCGGGGCGCGGCGTCCCAGCTGCCCGCGCACTCGGCCAAATCTTCCTCATGGGTGACGGGGGCGACGCCGGAGTCGCGCTCGGCAATGACCAGGTAGCGCTGGGTGTTCTGGGTATAGGGGTGGCAGGTCGTTAAGGTCAACAGGTCCCGCCCCGGCTGTATCAGTATCGCATTTATGTCGTCCGGCTGTATGATCTTCAGTTCACACACGCGGTAGGTCAGGGTCTCCCACGGCGTGGTCAGGGTAATTTTGTCGCCGATCTGTATCTGCTGCACGTTGCGCAGCATCTCCGCGCCGTAGTAGCCGCGGTGGGCGGCAATGACCGTGTTGGTGTTCGCGCCGCCCAGCGGCATCGAGGTCTGCCCCAGCAGTGCGCCGCCGCGGGCCATGTTTTCGGTGCTGGCCCCCAGATACACCGGCAAATCTAAATCCAGGCGCGGCACCCACAGCGCGGCGATCATATCATCGGGCAGGCCGTAGGCCGTCAGGTCAAAGGCGGGCGTCTCGTAGGCAAAGGGGTCCTTCAGCCCGCTTTGTCCCTCGGCGTAGATTTCCGCGTTGTAGGCTTGCAGGGCGTCGTACAAATCCGCGTAGGGGCGCGTGTTTTCGGCAGCCGGGTCGTCAGCGGCCACGGCGGCGGACTGCACAAAGGTTTCCACGGCGGCGGTGCTTTTACGGCGGGTCAGGTATTGGCTGACCGTTGGCTGCAGCATCAGCCCCGCGCCCACCAGTATGGCAAGCCACGCAAAAATTTGCAGCAGCAGGCGTTTCATCAGTCTTCCTCCTCGCGCTTTTTGCAGCGATGCAACAGCAAAAGCAGCAGCAGTGCCTCGCCGCCGATGATAATACTGCCGGTCACGCTGATCCACGGCCAGGCGTCCACCACGCGCTTGACGATGTTGCCGGTGTTCAATGCCTGGTACTGCACGGCCTGCGGGGTGTCGGCGTCCTCGTCCTCGCCGTTGTAGGGCACGCGCACGCCGCGCACCAGCATACGGTGGGTGTTGATGGCATAGGGCGTGCAGGTGACAAGGGTGCAGTAGTCCCCGCCGGGGATGATTTCCAAATCCTCGGTGTGTTCCGGCTCCACGACCTTGACCTGGTCGACCTGGTAGGCTAGGACTTCGTCCATGATGTGCAGATAAAATTTGTCACCTTCCTGCATTTTGTCCAAGTCGGTAAACAGGACGGCCTCGGCCAGGCCGCGGTGGCCTGTCAGCACGCTGTGGGTGCTGTCGCCGCCAAGCGGATAGCTCGACCCTTCCAGATGGCCGACGCCCTTGAGCAGCACCTCGTCGCTGGTGCCTTCATAAATCGGCAGATTGACGTCGATTTTGGGGATTTTTATGTAGCCCAGGCTCTCGCCCACGTCCATCAGGTCCACATAGCTTGTGCCGGTGTCGGCGGCTTCGCCCGCCGCGTCGCGGTCCACGGCATTGCTGAGCTGTTCGTTGTAGCTGCGGGCCGCTTCTTTTGCAGCATCGAGCTTTTCTGTACCCATGGATTGGACGGTATCGTCGTAGCTGTCAATGACCGCCGACGCATGGCGCTGTGCCACCGCGTTGCTGACGACCGGGTACATCGCCACGCCGATGCCCGACAGAATCATCAGCGCCGCAAATCCAAGTTTTAATTTGCCTGTGGTATCCATAGGAAAAGAGCCTTTCTGTAATGGTTTCGGGGTTATTTTTCGCGTAAACGCGCAGGCTTTTAGCAGCGGACGCCCATTCAGCCGTAGGGGCGGCGCCCCCCTGGCAGGGGCGAGCGTCCTCAGGGCACCGCCGAAGTAACCGAAAAAAGTCCTCTTCTTAGCCGCCCCGCTCTCCCCTTGCGGGTTAATCGGCAATATCCACAACCACCCATGGGGGAAGCGGCAAATTGTTTCCGGTCTCTTCCCTCTATGGATTACCCCCTATTTTGCTTTTTGGCGAAAGTGCGGCTTACGCACGCTTGTTCTTCTTTTTCATGCTGAACAGCACCGCCACACCGGCCAGCACCAGCAGCACGCCGATACCGCTGAACAGGAGTGTGCCAAAGCCACCGGTGACAGGAAGGTTGAAGCCCTTTGCGGTTGACGATGATTTACCGGTACCGGAGCACCTTGTCAAATTTATTATTCTCAGTTTTATATGTATCATGCTTAACAGTTTTCCATCCGCCACATATTTATACATTTGTTGTCCAATTTTGAACTCATAGTTTATGGGACAGTTTAGCATCAACAGGGTCTTTCAGCAGGTTATAGCCGTCAAGCGTACCTGTCTCAACAAACTTCATTTGTTTATGTGCCCGTGCGGCAAACCTTTCTAACGATTGCTTCGCCCACCAGGGATTGTACCTGTGGGGATCCAGTATCTTCAGCACCAGCATCAGAAACGTTGTGTTTTTACCATTTTTTTCAGTCATTTTCCACACTGGACAGATTCAACGCCCCTTCCCCTTTGGCAGCATGATGAACGGACTTTGTTCTTGGAAAGATGATGCCAGTGCCGTCTGATTCACCTTATCTGTCGTTTCGACAGTAGCTTTTTATACAATCAAAGGTGACGCCATTCAAGCCATTTCCATCTGGGCGGTCTTATTGATGTTGACCTGTCAAAAGTATAGACTATGCTATCTCATCCGTATCAGGGAGTCTGTTCTTCGTTTTCCATCCGCATCAACATTGGTTGTGCTTGAATAAGTCAAATCTGCCGTATTGGGTTAGTATCACTACCCACGATTGCAGCATTAGGCTGTACAATCGTGATGACTGTAATCTTGCCGCCTGCACGGGAAGTTTTGCCCGTAGCTTTGCCTTGTTCAAACTAGCGCCGCATGAAGTCGTAGTGACAGCCGTCATTGGTTAGTCAATCTTATCTGTAGTACTTTGCATAGGTCGCACTTTCTTAGAATCAGTGATCTCTCAAAAATCATTCGAATGCTTCAGTTGTTCTGGATTAACTGTATCCTTTAACCTTAAAGGTATTCAGTTTTTCAATATTTGCAGGAAACCCTAATGGTCGGGTCATAAGGTACCTTTGTCGCCACCGCCATAGTCTGCATCATGAGTAGTGCATTGGTCATTATTATTGCGCTTGGTGATCCTTCTTCTCAAAAGTCAGGACTTATCGTTGACGACTTTAACTGCATCTACTTTTAAAATGTTTATTTTCCTTAAGCATTAGCTGTTTGTCAATCTTATCATAGGAAACTTCAAATTCATGTGCGGTTGCGATCTGCGATATAGCCGTTCACGGCTTCCAGCTCGACAAAGCGGTAGGTTGCAGGGGCGAGGTCCACCAGTAATCTTTGATTACACCGTTAGCGCCCGTTTTAATATAACCATTCGTCGCGTAGTTGCCGCTTACCTGTGCGCTTGTGCCTTCACCAGCACCAAATGTAACTTCCTTGGCGTCCAAATCAACCGGTGTCCATTTTCCATCCGTCCCCTTAATATCCAAGCGGGAAAAGCACACCTTCCAGACCAGTACCATCGTCAGGAGCACCCGCAACGCAGCCAGTCTTAACCAGCTTGACACCGCCATAGGTGGGAACATTCTTCGGCTCCGCAACAACATTGTAATTCCAAGTTCTATTATCATCATTCATCATGGGGATGGAAACGATAAAGTTAGCAGTGTGAGACAAAATCTGAGAAGGAGCCTTCGTCTCCTCGACCATATAGATACCAAGCGGCAGGTCTTCAAACTTTGCCTCTCCCGCTGTACCAGCTCCACCAGTAACTTTTTGTGTACATATGGTTAGCATTTTTCAGTGCTGTCTTCACTTCAGGAGTAATTTTCGTTTTAATGCTTTCATAGAGCAATTTAGAGTCGATTTTACCACTTTTGACATCCTCTTGAGCATTTTTTGAAATCATTATCAGAAATGACAGAATTCAACGGTTCATATACTAGCTCAATGCTACCTTTCGGGTTCTGTACTTGCTTAACAGTTGCCAACTGATAAATAGTGAATTCAACGCCATCCAGCGGTTTTCCTTTTTCTCATCCGCATCCGTTTTTGTCTTGTCCGCGTCTGTCTGTTCATACTTTTTAATCGTCAATGTGCCCTTTTTGTAATGCTCGGTCAAATGTACTGGTGCTCGTTGTCCCTTCCGCCATTGCGGGCAGGGCGCAGACGCTTAGGGCCATGACGGCGCTGAGGGCTGCGGTGAGTAAGCGTTTCAGTTTCATCTTGCTTCGTACCTCTTTCTCTTAAAATTTGTTTGTGAGGGGGGGACTTCGTTATTGACGCCGGCCCCCTTTTTTATTGTAGCGGAACACCAGCACCAGCAGCACAGCCACCAGCGCGGGCAAGCCTATCAAAAAAGCCACAGGCTGGGTGCATCCGCGCCCGTATGCGGCAGCTCAAAGCTTTTGCGGTTGTTGATTGTCAGGGCAATGTTGTACACGCCTGTGGTGGAATCGTACTTCACATTGCCAAAAGGAGCAGCATCGCGCACGCATGTTCCATCCGTTGTCAGTTCAAACTCGATGGCATCAGCCAGCAGGGTGTACCCTTCGGCGGTTTTGGTTTCGGTCAGCCGGTAGCTGCCGGGGGACAGATTGTTAAAATGTAAGCAAACCTGTACTTTCTGCGGTCAAACCCACCCCTAACACCATTTTCACCAAATTGGGTATCCAAGCTGCCCTTATCCAACAGCTTCTCCAGCTTGAACTCCACGCCGCCCAGCTTTTTGGTGGTATCCTGTGCGTCCTGCTTTGTGATGTTCAGGTTATACTTGGCATCTTGCAGTTGGTTGGTCAAAGTCAGCTTCAAGGGGTTGTACTGTCGTCTGCACAGCTTACTGTGTTATTGAGAATTGTGTATTTCTTTGCCGCCAATCTCAATCACATTGCCCTTAGATCCGCCGTAGAATGGTCCGGCTTCCGTTACGCTTTCCAGTACGCGGTAGGTGTAATTCACATGGGGATCGTCTTCCGCATCAAATTTGTCCAAGCCGGTAAACGTTGTGACCCAGCCGCTGTAGCTGTCTGTCAGCCGCTTGACCTGCTGGACATCCTCCCATCCTTCTTTGTCCGGTGTTTGGTGCGCTGCAATTTCAGGTAAATGGCGGTGGGCAGGCCGTCTTTAATTACCGTGCCGTCCTGCTTTTTACCCACTGCTTCGTAACCACTCAGGTCGGTCAGCTGGCGCTTTGTGTTGAAAAAATGTTGCTGTTGCTACATTGGTATCATCTGCCACGACAGAACCGCGCACCTTGATGCCGTCCACAACCGCGCGGTCACTTCCGCCGCCGGTGATGGTCACCATTGCAGGTTTGTATCCGCGTGCGCATCTTCCGACACAACAAACCGTGTACCTACCGGAATCCCGTCAATTTCGACTTCGCCGTACTCTTTACCACCGGCTTGTGTTTTCACTTCGCAGGGGTACTTTTTGTTCCGGAATATCACGCCGAGGCCTTGGCCGCCGACATCGCTCGAACTTGACGGTAAATGTAAATGTTTCGTTGAGCAGTGACTCACCCGGGGCCGCTTTCCTTGCGTATAATCAGCTTGCCGGTCTTGACCTTGTTGTTGAAAACCACTTTCAGCTTGGTCAGCTCGTCTTTGTCAGGCGTATCGCTGTAGGAGCGGAAAACGAGCGTATTATCAGCCGGTTCCTTAGTAGCTATGTCGTCATATGCGTTCTTGATTGGTTTTCCATTTTTTGTCGTTTCTGTCAATCACCAGCTCTGTCCGGCCATCGTCCGGGGGCAGTGCCTTCAACATTCTCCAGACTTGTGATATTCGCGTCTGTCTTCACATACTCACTCGCACCGCTTACCTTTGTCACCGGTGCATCATTTTCGTAGACCGTCCAGAATGTATCATACAGATTCGGATCAACCTGCTCCTGCAGGCTATGTAGCTGCCGCGGCGGAACTGATCCTTAAAAGGTGACCGTTTCACCGTCCTGCAGCAGGAACTGGCCGTCTTCATCCACAACATCCCCATTGCCACGGTCGGAAGAAAACACGGCATATGTCGCGTTTTCTAGATTTCCGGTTGTGGCGGAGTTATAGTCGGGGATGTCGTACTGCTCGGTCGTAAAGCCTGATTTTGGCTGCTCCTTCGGCGCGCTGCGGAATGTAAAAGTTGCGCGCAGGTAAATGCTGCGCGCAAAGTTATCGCCGACTTTGATGCTCTGGAGCATATTATTTGAAACCTTTATCCGGTGGTTTTCAGAGAATTCAGCAGCAGCCGCCGTATGGTGTACCCACTGCCCCGGATGCAGCCCGGTTGCCCGCACCGTGAGACATCACTGCTTTGCAGGCCCCTTGCCGTTGATACAGCCTTTTTGGGTGTGTTTCTGTATCCCAAAGCTCCACATACAGGTTGCCCAAGGCGCAGGTATCGGCCTTATCGCCCTCCACATAGACATCAAAGGTCAGGTAGCTGAAGTCTTTTATATTGATTGGTGAATCCAGCGGCAGGGTGCCGCGGCGCTTTTCGGTGCGCACTGGTTGGGTCATCCATTGTGGCTGACCACAGCACAGCGCTGCCTGTGCCTATGTCACTGGCAGATTCTGTACATACTCCAAACTAGCGGAGACATCGGACGAGCCTACAGCTTTTTTATAGGTTTCTTCTGGGAGTGCTTTGATTTCACCCTCTTTGTAAGAAGTATCTTTTTGCGCCGTAGTGCGTAGCCAGATTCTTGATGTTGAAGGTGAAGATCTTCTGGTTTTTGGAAGCTGTCCGTGAACAGATCGTTTACTCCCGTAACATCGACCCGCTTTTCAACCCTGCAGCTCGTTGTTGTCGGGGGAAGTTGAACGCCACCGCCATGTTGGACTCCCACATACCGCGCTCCATGTAGTACATGGTAAGGGTGTGCTTGGTGTTCTTGGGGAGCGTCATCGGTTTTTTGCTCTTCTTTTGTCGAACTCATAAGGCGGCCGTTGAAAAAAAGGTTACGCGTTATCACCACTATCCCAGCGGGTCATAATTTTGGTTGTTGCTGTCTTTAATCTTGCTGACGTAGGATGTAACGGTGTTGTCGCCGTCCTTGTCCGCGCCAAACTCCAGCAGACCTTCCGCTTTTGCACGGGCACCGCCGACATCCAGCACCAGCTGGTCATCAATGAACACCCACCACACATCATCATCGCCGGAGAAGAAGAACCTGATGGGGACTTTCTTTTCCCCCTTCTCATCTTTTCCTACTACGACCTGGCCGTCCTCTGTCAACGTAAAGTCAAATTGCGGCTTCGCACCAAAGCCGTAGTTGTATTGGGATGCACTATCACTGCCAACACATTCTTGTTGAACGGGGAAGAAACCATATGTTCTTTTTCCCTTGGTTGTTCATTTTCTCTGCGTTTCCGACCTACGGTTTTACTGATTTGCTGTCAGTGGTGAGTTTTCCGTCTTTCATCTTTGGTAGATTTCAGATTTTGCCGTTGTCTTGCGTCGAATACTCGTTGGCTGCTGTCATAGTACCAATATTTAGCTATGCCTTCTTTGTCGCTTTGATCATTATCATTCTTAAAAACAGCATCTTGCGTAAACGGGGAAGAAACATTCTCATACACCTTGCCCCAGCACCGTGTTAAAGGTGTTTTTTCCTTCAAAAATTCTTTGTTAAAATGCGGGTCAACAAATTTGTTCCGTACCTGGGGTCACCGGCAGTCCATTTCCATCGCCGGTCGAGGTTTGTTCTCACCAGACCTTGGAAGGTTCGGGCGAAACCGGCTTCGTCATTAGCAATCTTTACCCGCAATGTCAAAAACCGAGTTGTTTACGGCCATGAATTTTTGTATTCATCTTACCCTTATTGCTTTTGTTCCAGCCATCCATCCATACCGTCGGCAACGGTTGCAAAGGGGGCAATTGTTTATTGACGGTTGGAAATGCCCCGGTACAAAAGCGGGTATTGGACCTTTGTTTTCTGGCGGCTTTGTAAGCACTGCTTAATGCGCGGTTGAACTGCTCAAATTCAACAAATACCTCGTTGGGTTTGAAATTCGCCGTTCTGTAATCGGCACGGTTTTTCCGTTCAGCTCGTAGTCGGTGTAGTAGTCATAGAGGGTGCTTGGTGATGTACTTTGTGCCCGGCTCTTGGGTGAATTTTGTCGCTTTAATGTCCATAACGGTCGTGCCTTTGCCGCTTTCGGCATCGCCGGATGCGCCTTTCACCCCAGTAGCCGTCACGGTAGACACCACTGCCACCGTGTAGGCCGTGATGGTCGCCATCATCGGCAAAAAAAAGCAGGGTTCTTCAGGTTTGGGGAATTTTCGCCGTGCTGTACTTTCTGGTCTTGTTGTCTTTGCGGGACTTCTTTTGTCTATCCGACGCGCGGGAGAATTGTACCGGTGAAGTTTTTCGCTATCAGGAACCCGCGCAAGACCACAGCTGGCGGTTGGCGGTCGGTTTTACCTTTTCCATCGTAACCGCTTATGAGTGACATCATTTTTACGAAGGAAGCAGAACATTCATCGTTCTTATACGGCATTGGCGATTTGCTGTAAATGCTCACCGTCATAATCGTGCCGACAGAGCGTTGCATCAAAATAAATGGTCTTGCCACTTGTAAGCAAATCGCCGCCCGCGTTTTGCCCAGGGGCTTTCAGTACTTTTTAATTTGCCGCTATAAGACCAGTTTGTTCGCCGTCAGGTCAAATACTCCTGCACCGTGGAGTCTTTGCTGAAATTGTAATATTTTTCGCTTTTAGCCCCTCAAGTAAACTGCACAAACCGCGATTGATTGTTCGGAATTGTGATTTTCTGGTCGGCACGGTGTTTGTCCGCATCCACCGTGCCAATCGTTTGGCTGTCGGTTTCTGCCAGGTATTGTTTTCACCTTTTTTGTAGAATGTTGCGGTAACGTTGTTCAGCGTTGCGTCGCTTGCATTTTTTGAAGTAAAGCGGCATACCCGCGTAATGGTATTCCACGCGCGTCCATTGGGCGGGGTTAAATGCATTTTTTTATTCTCGTGCCGTTTTTACCGTCAAACACGCCCGGCAATTTTGTCAATGGATGTTCATTTTTATCAATGACCATCGCCATCGTGGTCTTCTCCGCCAAAGGCAAATCGATTTCATAAAATTAGTGCCATCAAAATACTGGAAAATAAGCCGATCAAAACCGCCGCCCGGATAGTCCGCCTGACTTTAGTGTAACACTGAATATCTTCGTGCTTTCAGTCCCATCACTATCGATTGTTGTCGTATCTGTATCGCTCATGTCCTTATTTAGACCGGCTACCATCTTTCTTTTGCACATACAGATTAACCTGTGTTCTCCTGATAGCTGCTGTCAAAATAAATGGTTACTGTATTCGGGAGCAAACTCGCCGTTTCCCTCATTCGATGCGGCCACAGCAGTGAAACTGTCACCTCGTTTCGTCCTCAGCTTCGTAGGTAACTGCTGCGAAGAAGGTCTTTCGCGCCAGCTTCGTCCCGGGCCCTCCGTCATCCGCAGTATCTTTCGTCATCCGAGGTATTTTTTCTTCGGTGAGATTGCCTTTTTTCCTCGTTCGCTGTCTTGTCCGCAGCGGCATTGTCAGCGGGGGGCGCGGCTCTTTCTGAACCGGTCACGCCCCCTCGGCGCGCCTGGTGGTTTTGTCTGTTGTGTCGGTGGCGCCGCTTTTGAAATCGCCCCTGATTCTGGCACAGAAATTTTCAGGCTCTGTTTTGTTGCCCTCGTTTGTCGTGTCGGCGTCCTTTTGAATCGTTTCCACATTCCGACACAGAAATATCCGGACCCAGTTCCATCAGCACCATTTCCCGTATTGTCATCGTCCGAATCGTTTCCGAGTTTGAAACAGAAAATTCAGTCTCCGTCTCCGCTGTATACCGGCAGGTTTCATGCCAAGCCAGCAGGCACAGGGGCGGCCAGCAGCCTGCACGGTGCAGAATACTTAAATTCGGTTCTCGTCAATCTGCCTTGCCTCCTTTGGCGGGGCAACCCATTGGCACAGCATCCTGATGGTTAGTGCTTGCGCTTTAAGATATTTCTCAACACCATGGCGAAATTATGTCGATATTTTTTCGCAGATGTTGCGCAAAGATACGCGATTTCTGCACATCTGCACACTATATGTTGAAATTATGTCGATATCGCAGATGTTGCGAACCGCAAAAGCGGCAAGATTCACTCGGTCGTGCCGAAAAAGGAAAAAGTGCGAGGCGGCGTCTCGATGCCCCGGCGGTTGCCCATCTGCGGGCGCAGATGGAATGCGCCCCTACGGTGTGATGGGCGTCTACCTTATTATCATACAGAGAACACCCCGCCCGGCAGCAGGGCTGCGGCGGTGGCTCAGGGGCTTATTTACTTCAGATCAGACCCATGAGGTGCTGGCAGACCAAGGGAGAGAGCCGGGTGATAGGTGACTGCTCAGCAGGGCAGCAACCAGTGCCACGTGATCAGCTTGGAGGTCACCTGTCGATGGGAGA
>VOFK01001574.1_pt1 | contig 16125 bp, 30 predicted proteins | sample 5384121 | NCBI WGS metagenome assembly VOFK01 (sample SAMN12384730, study PRJNA508395) | human gut metagenome | isolation source: healthy gut J | host: Homo sapiens
CTAACGACGCACAAATTTCAATCCAGTTACGTATTGCTACCCTCCAGACAAAGCAGGCGGCGGAACAAGTGCTGGGGGAATTGAACCTCCGCGCCTTCACAGGCCCCTATACGGTTGAGGTTTCCAGGGCGAGCCCCCGATCCCACGATTCTGACCGTCTATCTGGACACCCCGCCCGTCCTGGCCACCGACGCGGCCCGCCTGATCCCCCTATCTGGCCCTGGCCTCTTCCGCCCTGTTCGCTCTGGACGATACGCTCTTCTACATCGACTGGACCTTCGGGCCCAGGGCTCCCTCCACGGGACTGGGAGCTATATGACCTATCCCGATGGCCTCTCCGGCCAGGACACGCCCCCGCAAACCCAGGAGGCCTTCCGGGAGACCTACCGGCAGATGAAGCAGGCCGGCAGCGCCGCTCAGATCACCTCTTCGGCCGCTACCGAGACACCGAACAGGTGCTCTACTGCGCGCCCGGGTATGACGGCCCCTTCCCCCTCGAGGCGGGCCGCTCCCATGGCATCTTCAGCGAACTGTGGAGTGATGTTTTTGCCCTCACCTCCTTCTCCGACAGCCAGGGCGTGCACTATGATACTCCCCTACTACCGTTGGCAGCCCCAGGCGGCCAACGACCAACTCACCCGCTATGGCGTGGACCCCGCGCAGCACCAGGGGAGAAGCCCGTTGGTGCATTGTGGAAAATGTCTTTACCCAGGACACCGGCTACCGCCTTTTATGAGTGGGACGGGAACGTCTTTCCTGGGCTATACCACCCCGGGGCAGCCGGCGGGCCCCTGTCCTTCCTGGTCCAGTTGGAGAGCACGCCCCACTGACCCATCCCTGAAAGGAGGTCCCCATGGACCAAATTCTGCAAACCCTTCTCACCATGACCACCACCGCCTCTGTGGCCGCCCCTGTGCGTGATGGGACTCCGTCTGCTTCTGAAAGGGCGCCCCGGTGGATCACCTGTCTGCTGTGGATGGTGGTCTTTGTCCGCATGGTCTGTCCTGTGAGCTTCTCCCTTCCCGTGAGCCTGGTCCCCGCCCCCCATCGCCCAGGGCACCTACGTGCAGCAGGCTGGGCAGGCGCTGGAGGCCTCCTCCCGCGCCCAGGCGCCTGCCCCTGGCGGACACCGGCGGCCCGGCAGACCAAAGGGGGCCTCCGCCGGGCCGGACCGGACCGATGTGGTGGTCGGACTCTCTGGGCCGGCACCTTGGGGCATGCTCCCTTTGGGGCGTTTCCACCTCCGTCTGCGCCGGCGGACCGGGGAAGCCATCCGGCTAGAGGGCAACCTCTATGAGACCGATCAGATTGCCGCCCCCTTTGTCTGCGGTGTTTTTCTCCCCTAAAATCTATCTCCCGTGGGCTGGACCCCCCAGGACCGGTCCTACGTCCCTTCTCCACGAGCAGGCCCACCTGCGGCGGCGGGATCACCTGACCAAGCCCCTGGCCTGGCTGGCGCTGTGCCTGCACTGGTGCAACCCCTTCTCTGGCTGGCCTACCGCCTGTTCTGCCGGGATTTGGACCGCCTGCGACCAGGCCGTCATCCGGCGCTTTGGCGCCAAGGACACCGCCCAATACGCCGCCGCCCTGCTGCACCTGGGACACAGCGGCAAGCTGCCCCAGGCGGTGCCCCTGGCCTTTGGGGAGGAGGACCCCAAGGGACGCATCCGGCACGTACTGGACTATAAACGGCCCCCGGTCTGGGTGGCAGGGATCGCTGCTGGTGTGTGCGGCCACCATCGTCTGATTCTGGCCAACCCCAGGGGTACCGGAGGACCAGATGGAAGGGGTCGCCATCACAGAGACCTACCTCCAGCTGCGCGGCACCCGGTGCGACTTCCTGAGAACTCCAGACATCCTTGGTCTCCCTTCTTCGGGGACTACGACCAAGAGGACTACACTCCCCTGGCGCAGTTCTCCCTGCCGAACGGCGCCCTCCTCCCTCACCAACGCCAACCGGGGACCCAGTTTTGTCTCTTTTTTGGGGAGACCGGGGCCCCTGTTCTGGTCCGCCTCAACCACGACGGCTATTCTGCCTCGCAAAGAAGGTGGTCCTCCGGGAATCCCTCCTCCAGGACCCCCGGTGGCGCTTTTCAGACCTCCCTGTCCTCCTATCTGAGAGAGGGATGGGCGGAAGACCTCTATGCCCTGAAAACCCCTATCTGGGCAGCCCCCCTCGGCCTGCCTGGCCATTCTGGAGGAACTGCACCTCTCCCAGGCAGTGGGCCCCTACCAGATCGCCCTGCAGACGGAACGCGCTCCTATGGGATCACCCTCCAGTTCCAGGGAAGCCTGTCCCCAAGGCGCCCCTCTCCTCTGCCACGGAATACCTTCGCTTCTGCGGCACCGTCTTCAAGCCCTGGTGGGCAATGGGATCGCTTTTCGTGGGAGCTGCCCTGGAAGGGTCGGACACCCTGCCCGGGGCACCGTGGAAAAAAACACCATGGGACACCACCTCTCACCGCCTTTCTGCCCGCTTGGCAGCAGGCCCTGGAGGAGTGGCTCCAGGAAAGCCCGCTGTTCCAAACCACACGGCCGGGTGAGGGGCCTGCCCCTGTCGTCCCCTGCCCATAGAAAAAGCCGCACAGCCAACTTTGGCTGTGCGGCTTGCGTTTTCATCTCATTCGTTCTCACCGGAACTGTCCTGTCTTCGGCAGCACCGACTGGCTTTTCTGCTCCTTGCGCTCGTAGAGGCGGGGGGTCCGGCGGTAGAAAATCTGGTTATCCTCAATGTAGGCCTCCAAATAGCCCAGCCCCCGCAGATAGTTGATATAGGACAGGCTGGAGGTGGCAAAAGTAGGACAGATTTCTCAGGTCCCCCGGCATCAATGTGATAGGTCCGGCAGATGTCCGCAGCCATCTTGGCCGGGGTGGTGGGGCCATCCACCAGGTCCAGCAGGTCCACCATCCGCTCGGCAAAGAACCGGGCCTCCATATCCACCAGAGGGAGAATCTCATCATAGATGCCGTAATGGGCCACGATGAATTTGTCCGCCGGCTCGGTCCGCATTTTTCCGCATGGAGTCCAGATAGTCCCGCACGCAGAAGGCAAAGGGGAATTTGGAGTGGTGGAGGGTGCGGCCGGTCATCATGGCGTCCCCCAGGTACAGGACATTGTCCGGTGTACGGGTACAGATGTGGTCCACCGTGTGGCCGGGGGTGTGGATGATGTCGAAGGTGGCCCCGCAGAAGGTGATCCGATCCTCTGTGGGCAGAATGATCCGGTCGGCCAGGCAGGGGGTCCCGTGCAGCGGCGGCGACTCCACCACGTCCTCCGGGGACATGAGGTAGTTGGTGATATTCAGGCCCAGGTAGGACATCTGGTGCCCCGCCTCCCCCAGGGACATGGCCAGTTGGGTGCCGTAGGTCTGTTTGAGATAGGCCACATTGCCCATGTGATCAATGTGGGCGTGGCTGCAAATCACACCCACGGGCGTGAGCCCCGCTTCCCGAAGGCTTCCTCCAGGTCTTCCCGCTGATCGTTCAGACCGGTGTCCAGAGAGAATACAATGGCTGTCGTCCAGCTTGTAAAGGGATGAGCTCCCAGCTTTTCAGCACCCAGGTATTCCCTTGACTTGTTCTAATTCCATAGCGATTCCCTCCTTATCCTACAACTTCACGTTCCTCCCGCCGTATCTCTTCCCCTATCGAAACCGTCCTGTGGGGGGCAGGGTGAGCCTCTCCCGCCGCCGGTTTACCCGGCGGTAGCGAAGCTGATCCTCTGCCATCACCAATTCCAGGTCCCCCGGTCGGTCAGGTAATGGAGGTACGTTTTGACTGGCCTGTTCAAAAATAGGCCAGATGGCGGGATTTTGGTCGAACCTGGTAGGTCCGGCAGATGGCCTCGGTCAATTCCTTGGGGGTGGTGCTCTCCCCCACCAAGGTCAGCAGGTCCTCCATCCGCTGGGTCAAAAACCGAAGCTCCAGGTCAATAAAGGGCAAAATTTCCCGGTAAACACCCCGATGGGCCACAATGAACCGGTCCGCGCTCTCCTGGCGCAGCTTTGCCAGGGATTCCAGATAGACCTTCATGGAGAAGGCATGGGGGAAACTTGGCCCGGTGGAGGACCCGGCCGGTCATCATGGCATCCCCACATAGAGCACATTGTCCGGGGTCCGCACGCAGATGTGATCCACCGTGTGCCCGGCGTCCGCACCAGGCCGAAGGTCACCCCGCACAGGGTGACCTCCCGCTCCTGGGGCAGAATGATCCGGTCAGGCAGACAGGGGGCACTCTCCAGCTCTGGGTACTGCCCAAAGGCCCCCAGGGACAGATTGTAGTACTGCAGCTGCAGACCCAGGGGGAAAAGAGCTGTCCCGCCTCCCCTAGGGTCAGAGCCAGGACGGCCCCCGGTTTTTTGAAAATATCCATAGGACCCCCCATGTGGTCGATGTGGGCATGGCTGCCCAGAATGGCCACCGGCGTCAGCCCCGCCTGGTCAGGGCGGCCTCCAGTTCCGCCCGCTGGTCCACGGTGCCCGTGTCCAGCAGGATGCACCCCGGGTGTCGTCCACCTGGTAGAGGGGGATGAGCTCCCAGCTTTTCAGCACCCAGGTGTTGCCCTTGACACGTTCCAGTTCCATTCGGCTTCCCTCTTTCTTCTCTCCTTCCCCGCCGCCGGCGCCTCGGTGGGGACGGGGTTATCCCGGGATGCGTCGGGCGGGTAATCCACAAGCTGCCCAGGACCCAGTCCCCCGATGAGAGCACCGCCAGCTGGCCCGGCGTGGGCGCTCGGGCGGGGGTGAGAAGCTCCAGCCGCCCTCCCGTCCCTCTGGATAGAATCGGGCAGGGGTCTCGGTTTTAGAGTGGCGCAGACGCACCGTCAGTTCTTCCCCTTCGGTCAGAGGGGCCAACGGGTTAAAGTCCTCCCCCAGACCGTGTCCGCCATAAGGTCCGTGCCGTCGGAGAGGACCACCTCCTGGGTCTCCGGGCGGATCTCCGAGACAAACAGCCGGTGGGCCGCCGGGATACCCAGCCCCGGCGCTGACCGATGGTATAGCGATGGATACCCCGGTGCCGGCCCGCACCCGGCCGGTCCGGTCCACAAAATGGCCCGGCGGCGGCACGCGCCTCGGGCCTCCAGCCAGGCGGCGTAGTCCGTCCGGAATGAAAACAGATTTCCATGCTGTCCGGTTTCTCCGCCACCGGCAGTCCAAAGTCCCGGGCCAGCTGCCGAACCTGGGTCTTTTTCATGCCCGCCGATGGGAAACACCAGGCGGGACAGCCAGTGTTGGGGCAGCCGGGCCAGCATATAGGCCTGGTCATTGGTGGTGGGCGCCCCGGCAGAGCAGCGGCTCCCCCGCCGGTCCGGCGGCTTTAATCCGCGCATAGTGCCCGGTGGCCCCAGTCCGCCCCACCTCCTCCGCCCGCCGGAACAGGGCGGGAAACTTCACCGTAAGGGTTGCAGCGGGCGCAGGGCAGCGGGGTGCGCCCGGCCAGGTAATCCCGCTGAAAAAGGGCCCATCACCGACGCCTCCAGCTCCCGGCGGATATCTCCGGCGGAAAAAGGGATGCCGAAGGTCTCCGCCACTTGCTGGGCGTCCTCCCCGGCCGCCCAGGCCGATGTCCAACCAATGCCCGTAGACCGTGTAGCCCCCTGCTCCTGGAGCAGGCGGGCGGCCACGGCGAGTCCACCCGCCGGAGAGCCCCCAGCACCACCGTCTTACCGCCCATGGCGGAGCCTCCGGGCGCCACCGCCGGGGCGCCGTTTTTGTTCGATGAGGGTCAGGTCCCCCGGTCCACCAAGTATTCCAAATAGGGGCGAAATATACCGCTCCAGGTGCAGCCCCGGGCCGGTGCCCCACCGGCAGGTCCATGGCGGTCACCACGGCGGCGTAAAACCGGCTGTACGTCATGGGTTCGGTCACCAGCGCCCCGCAGGCCGCCAGCTGCCCCTGGATGTGGCGGATATTCATCTGGGCCAAGTTTCCGCCACCGAACCATAGCGGATGCCCTTATGGCAGAAGATATAGGCGTCGCAGGAGAGCCCCGCCACGATCTCCCCTTGCTCTTCAGGTCGTCGGCCATATCAAAGACAAAAGGGCACCATGGCCCTGCCAGCACGTCCTCCGTCATCAGGACATCCCCGGCAAACACACGTTGTCCGGGGTGAGAAGCAGACATGGTCGGGGCGTGCCCGGGGTGCGCACCACCTGGAGGGAACCCCACAGAACACCAGCCCGTCTCCCCAAATGCGATGACCCGGTCCACCGGGCACACCAGGTTTTGCAGCCGGGGAATGGTGCGGATCATCCCCATGGTAAAATTAAACAGGTGATTTTTCAGGCTCTCCTCACTGCGGACGATGTCCGCCTCCAGCTGGGGCAGGCAGGTTTTGGCGCCATAGGTTTCACGAAAATAGCGGGTGGTCTCATGGTGGTCGTAGTGCATGTGGGTGCACAGAACCCCCACCGGGGTCAGGCCGGCCTGGGCCAGGGGCCGCCTCAATCTCCCCCTGGAGCTTGGTGCTGCCGGGGTCCAGCAGCAGGCAGGTGTCTCTCGTCGATCTGGTAGAGCCCCACCAGCTGGGGGGCCCTCCAGCACCCAGGTGTTTTCCTTTCACATGGATTCGTTTCATGGTGTTTCTCCTGGTCTGTTCTGTCGTTCCAGCGCAATCATCAAGGCGGCCACATCCGCCGGGGAGACGCCGGAGATCCGGGCCGCCTGGCCCAGGTTCCCAGGCCGGATGGCGTCCAGCTTCTGCCGGGCCTCCAGCCGCAGGCCGGCCAGCTGGTGGTAATCCAGGTCCGCCGGCAGGGTTTTCCCCTCCAGCCGGCGCATCTCCTCCACCTGACGCAGCTGGCGGGCGATGTAGCCCCTCGTATTTCAGGGAGATCTCCACCTGCTCCCCGAACCGCCTGGGACAGGGCGGGGCGGTCTGGGTCCAGGGGAGCCAGATCCTCATAGGTCAGGCGGGGCCGGCGCACCAGGTCGGACAGGCGCAGGCTGTTTTGGCCGGGGGCTCCCCCTTGGCGGCCAGCAGCTGGTTCAGCCTCCGCCGTGGCCGCCACACCGGTGTGCTCCAGGCGGTGAACCTCCCCGTTTCACCTGCTCATATTTCTCCTGCACCCTCTCGTACCGCTCCCGGCTCACCAGGCCGATGGCATACCCAATGGGGCACATCCGCTGGTCCGCGTTGTCCTGCCGGTGGAGCAGCCGGTACTCTGTCCGCGAGGTCATCATGCGGTAGGGTTCGTTGGTGCCCTTGGTCACCAGGTCGTCGATCAGCACCCCGATGTACCCCTGACTTCGGTCCAGGATGAGTGGGGGGCGGCCTAAAATCTTTAGGGCCGCGTTCACCCCCGCCACAAAGCCCTGGACCGCCGCCTCCTCATAGCCGGAGGAGCCGTTGAACTGCCCCGCGCCGTAAAGGCCGGACACCTTTTGTGCTCCAGAGTGGGCAGCAGCCCGTGGGGTCCACGCAGTCGTACTCGATGGCGTAGGCCGCCGGGTCATCTCGGCTCTCTCCAGTCCGGCGACGGTGTGGAGCATCTCCACCTGCACGTCCTCGGGCAGGGAGGAGGGAGAACCCCCTGAATGTAAACTTCCTCCGTGTCCAGCCCCATGGGCTCCAGAAAGAGCTGGTGCCGGGCTTGTCCGCAAAGCGCACCACCTTATCCTCAATGGAGGGGCAGTACCTGGGACCAATCCCCTCACTGACCCCGGAGAAGAGGGGGACCGGTCCAGGTTGGCCCGGATGATGGCGTGGGTTTTCTCGTTGGTATAGGGGATGTGGCAGCACACCCGGTTGGGCGCGGGCTTCTCGGTCTCAAAGGAGAAGGGCATGGCATCCTCGTCCCCCACCTGACATTCCAACTGGAAAAGTCGATGGACCGGGCGTTCACCCGGGGCGTGCCCGTCTTAAACCGGCGGAGGGTGAGCCCCGCCTGGCGCAGGCTTTCTGTGAGCTGATTGGCGCCAAACATGCCGTCGGGCCGCTCCATTTTGGCCACAGAACCCAGGATGGTCTTTCCCCCAGGTAGGTCCCCTGAGCAGATCACCACCGCCTGGGCCCGATAAGCAGCCCTGGTGTCGGTCTGTACCCCGGTGACCCGCCCCTCCTCTGTGAGCAGCGCGGTCACCCTCGCCCTGCTTCACCCACAGGTTTTCCTGTCTCTCAGGGTATGCTTCATAATCTTCTGGTACTCCCCGCCGGTCGGCCTGGGCCCGGAGGGACCGGACCGCAGGGCCCTTGCCCCGGTTGAGCACCCGGTACTGGATGCAGGCCAGGTCGGCGGCCTTCCCCATCTCACCCCCCAGGGCGTCCAGCTTCCCGGACCAGGTGGCCTTGCCCGTGCCGCCGATGGCGGGGGTTGCAGGGCATGTTGCCCACCGCGTCCAGGTTGATGGTAAAGCAAAGGGTCCGCAGCCCCAGCCGGGCACAGGCCAGGGCGGCCTCATCCCCGTGGCCGGCCCCCACCACAGCCACGTGGTAGGTGCCGGCCTCATAGGTCATGGGTTTCTGGGATATACGTTCTTCCATCGTTGTCTCCTGTCACAGCAAAAAGTTCCACCAAAAAAACCACCACGCAGCCCGACGCGGCCACCAGGAACAGGTTGCCGCTGAACCAGGCCACCAGCACCCCCGCGCCAGGGCCGCCAGCCCCGACCAGAGTCTGTCGGTGGCGTGGAGGATGGCGGGAAAGGTCATGGCCGCCGGTCACATAGGGCACGTAGTAGAGGAAGGAGCGCAGGAAGGGATTTTTGATCTCCCGCCGGATCAGGGTCAGGGGGAGCACCCGGATGAGATAGGTCACCAGGGCCACCACGGCGATATAGAGATAGACATTATGCTCCATGGCCTCCCCCCTCCTTTTCCTCCTCCTTCACGGGAACAGCAGCGCCGCCCCGGCGGCAATCACCACAGTGAGCAAAATGATCCGGGTACCCGAGGCCAAGGAGGCGAACAGGGGATACACTCAGGGCAAAGCTGGCGGCCATGGAGACCACCACCACCCCCCAGAATCACCTTTGCTCTTCCGGAGAGGCGGGGATGATCACCGCCAGGAACATGCCGTACAGCCCACGCTCAGGGCGCTGACCACGTTGGCCGGCAGGACGTTGCCCACCGAGGTCCCCAGAAAGGTCCCCAGGGCCCAGCCGGGCATGGCAACGGTCATCATGCCGAAATAGTAGAAGGGTTCAGCTTCCCCTGCTCGGCAATGGCCATGCCGAAAATCTCGTCGTTGACGTTAAAGCCAATGACCAGCCGGTGCCAGAGCTTGGATGCGGCGGGCAGCTTCTGGCTCAGGGCGCAGGACATGAGGATGTACCGGGCATTGGTCACCGCCTCTAAAAATGGCGATCTCCCAATAGCCCCCTTGGGCCGCCATCATGGTAAAGGCGGCGTACTGCCCTGCCGAGGGCGTTGACCAGCAGGCTGGTCAGGGTCGCCTGAAAGGCACTCAGGCCGGCGTTCTTGGCGGTGATCCCCCAAGGTGAAAGACACCGCCAAATACCCCAGGGAGATGGGAACCCCCACCCGCAGGCCCCGGGAAAATTGCTTTTGGTGTTCATGCTCTGTGTCTTCTTGCTCTCTGGTTTCTTCCGTCAGCCCAACACCACCAGGGCACGTCGGGGCCGGTTCAGCAGCCGAAAGCAGGGGAACTGATTCCCCAGCCCCCGGGAGACCACCATCTGTCCATAGGGACAGGTCGTACAGTCCCGCAGTATACTGGGGAAAAAAGCTCCCTGCTTGGGGCCACCAGCCCGTCGGTGCCGGGCAGGCGGATGAGGCCCCGTGGGCGTGGCCGGCCAGGGGTGAGGTCCACCGGGCCTGGGTGTATTGTTCATAATGGTTGTTCCGGTGGCTGAGGAGAATCTCATAGACCGCCCCCTGCTCCTGCCGGACCTGGTCCGCCAGCTCCTGCACCGTCTTTTTGGTCGGCGTAGCCGTTGCTGTCCTCCGCCCCCAGCAGGGCGATCCGGTCCCCGTTCCGTTCCAGCATGACATACTCGTTGGACAGGACCGTCACCCCGCACTGCTCCAGCAGCGGCTCCAGCTCCCGGACCACCCCGGCGGCCCACTCGTGGTTGCCGGTGACGTAATAGGTGGGGGCAATGGCCGCCAGACCCTTGGCCACGGCGGGGGATCATGGACATCTGGTCGGGTTCGTGGAGGCTGTCCCCCACCACAGCCACCAGGCCGGGCTCCAGGTCCCGGACATAGTCCAGCAGGACCCGGTTCCCTCCCCCAAACTCCTTGGCGTGGAGGTCGGAGACTACGGCGATATGGTATCCATCAAACCCGTCCGGGGCACTGGAGACGGTGATGGTCTCGCTGGACAGCCCATTCTGCTGCCACCAGAACCATCCCACCAGCAGGCCCAGCACCAGCACCGTGGTCACCAGCCGGGTCAGGCATCCCCGGCGGCGGCGACGCGGCGGGGGGCGGGGGATATCGTTCGTTCCAATCGGATTCTTTAATCATGGTCAATATAGAAGGGGTTTCATCAAACTCTTCTGCTCAGTGGAGTCCTTCTGCCGGCTCTTGGGCGGCTCCCCCCGGGGGGATGCGGCCTCTGCCCCGGCCGGACGGGCAGCCGGTCGGCCGAGCGCCCCAGTCCCCTTCTTCGCCGGGGCGGGCGCCCCTTCTTGGGGGCCTTTGGGTCTGGGCCGCCTGGGCGGCCTTGGGCGTCTTTCCGGGGGCTGGGGTTTGGCCGGCTGGGCCTGGGCCTTGGGCTTTTTGTCCCCTTTTCCCCGCTTGCCGTGGGCCGCGCCGGGCTTATAGTATTGGTACACCGGTTTGGCCGCCAGGAGCCGGGCGGTGGCGTCCATGATGACCTCCCCTCTAGGGGGTCCCGGTGGGAAAGGACACCGCGCCCTCCTCCACAGGCTGGGCGGCCAGGAAGTCCTCCAGATTCCCCAGATTCTGCTTGCCGTGGGGGAAGGTCCGCCGGGCCTTCTCTCCCCCTTCTCCGGCGGCTGGTCCGGGGGCTGGGGGGGCTGCCTGGCCCTGGCCCTTGCCCCGGCGGCGTTTCCGGCCGGGGGCTGGGTCCGCCGGGGCATCCAGCGGCTGGGCAGCCTTTTTCCGCAGCCTTCTCGGCGGCCTGCTTCCGCTGGGCCGCGTGCTTTTCCCGGGCGGCCTGGCGGGCCTCAGCGTCCTCGGATTGACCACCCGGCCCTTGGCGTCCTTCACGGGGACCTCAAAGACCTCCATGGGATAGTCATGCGCCCGCCGGGGATGGGCTTTTTCAGCAGCTTCTCAATGTCCTTGAGCATGGGCATCTCCCCCATAGTCACAGAAGGACACGGCCGTGCCCCGTGGCCCGCCCGGCCGGTGCGGCCAATGCGGTGGACGTAGGTCTCGGGCACCTCGGGCAGGTTGTAGTTAAACACGTGGGATAGCTCCTCAATGTCGATGCCCCGGGCAGCGATATCGGTGGCCACCAGGACCCGGGCTTTCCTCCTTAAACTTCCGCAGGCTCTCCTGCCGGGCGGTCTGGGACTTGTTGCCGTGGATGGCCGCCGCGGCCACCCCCCGCCGGGTCAGGTCCCGGGCCACTTTGTCGGCCCCGTGCTTGGTCCGGGTGAACACCAGGGCGTTTTTCACCTGCTCCTGCTCCAAAATCTCCAGCAGCAGGGCGGTTTTGTTCTTCCGATCCACCAGGCAGACCTCCTGGCGGATGACCTCCACCGGGGAGGACACCGGGTCCACCGCCACCTTCACCGGGTCATGGAGGAGGGTGTCCACCAGGTCTAAAATCTCCGGGGGAGGGTGGCGGGGAGAAGAACATGGTCTGTTTCTTCTGGGGTAGGAGGCGGATGACCTTCCGCACGTCGTGGATGAAGCCCATGTCCAGCATCCGATCCCCCTCGTCGAGCACAAATATCTCCACCTTGGACAGGTCCAGCAGGCCCTGGCCGGCCAGGTCCAGCAGGCGGCCGGGGGTGGCGGTGAGAATGTCCACCCCCGCTTGAGCTGGTCCACCTGGGGGGCCTGGCCCACCCCGCCGAAGATCACCGCCTCGGTGAGGGGCAGGTTCTTGCCGTAGGCGTGGAGGTTCTCGTCAATCTGAATGGCCAGCTCCCGGGTGGGGGTGAGAATCAGGGCCGGATCGTTCTCCCCCGTCCCCCTTGGGCCAGCCGCTGCAAAATGGGCACGCCGAAAGCACAGGTCTTTCCGTGCCGGTTTGGGCGCAGCCCAGCACGTCCCGGCCCGCGATGCCGGCCGGGATGGCTTTCCCTGGATCACGGTGGGTTCCGCGTATCCGTAGTCTGTCAACGCGGTTAAAATCGGTTCCGTGATCCCAAAGGGATGCAAAACTTGTCATAAAATGAACTGCTTCCTTTCCTGCGCCCTCCCCTCCGCCAGAGAGCGCCGTGGTTACTGTCAAAGCGGCAGACTGCCGCGCGGAGCTGCGCCGCCCGGCGGGCGGCGGAACATCACCGCGCTGTGCCTCCCAACCACGGGGGGCATACAGCGGGTTTGACCTACGGCTCCTCCTCTAAGTAGGTGGCCTCCATATCGGCCACCGAGAGGGCAAAGGCCAGGGGATATTTTTGCAAAGGCCTGGCCCACGGTGCGGTTGTCCTCGGTGCCCGAGAAGCCCATGTGCCAGCGGATGGCCATGGCCTCCTCCCGGGTCAGGCGGACAAAGCCGTTGATCACATAGACCGATTTCTCCCCGTGGCCGTAGGGGGAGGGGGCCCTCATAGGTGAAGGTGGGCACCTGGGTCCCACTTGCCGTCCTCTCCCTTCACATTCCGGGTGGAGGGTTTGTAGCAGCCGATCTTGCAGGCGTCGTGGAGCAGGGCCACCAGGGCCACCGACTCCGGGCTGTACTCCAAGCCATAGAGGTCCGTGACCCGCTCCCGGGCCAGGTAATCGGTGAGACAGTGGTATACGTTCAGGCTGTGCTCGCACAGGCCGCCGGCATAGGCCCCGTGGTACCGGGCTGAGGCCGGGGATGTGAAAAAAGTCGCTCTTGTTGGTCAGATAGTCCAGCAGGGCCTCCCCCCCGTCCCGGTGGACATGCTCCCGAAAAATCTCAATAAATTCCCTCTTTTTGCCGACATGGCTGTGCTCCTCCTCTGTCTTTCTGCGGCGGAGCGCCGCACCTGAATAGCTTATTGTAGCATAAAATCATGGGTTTTTCACGGGTTTTTCCGCGATCCCCGAAAAAGGCACCTGGCACAAAAGTGCCTGGGGTCTTGGGCGGGTTTCTTTCCGATTTGGCCGGGAAGCAAAACGCGGGGAGCGCACTCTGAACGGAGGCGCTCCCACTGCGTTGACTTTCTTTGTCTGTTGCCTTACTCTATCCCCAGGACGTTTTCTGGCTTGTTTCCATTGCCTGGATTCTGGATCAGGCGTGGGACAAGTTCAAAACAAAGAAAGAAGCGAGCCCCGTCTGTTGCAGCAGAACGGCTCACGGCTTTTGTGAAAGGTTTCTTCTTCACAACTTCATGTTAGTTCAAGTGTTGTGGCAACCGTCTGCGTTTCCACATTTTTATTATAGTCTCTAACGAGAGCATTGTCAACCATGTGGATATTGGGGCGGTACTCCTTTCTTTTCATTCGTAAAGCAGCTTCTCTTTTCAAAACCCATCATCAAAAAATAGGGAGACCAGCACCATACCAGTCCCCCTACCCAATCAATTTCTATTTGTATTCTGTTGATTTGCGTTCAGTCTTTCAAATACCTGGTCGATATTTACAGAATATTTAAGACGCAAACCATTCGCATAAGCATCAAGATATTTCTGGCATTCCGCTACAATTTCTTTTTTCATGCTTATTGATGATATTCTGATACAATATGTACGCAGCATCTTTTTCCAACCCAAAATTTTTCCTGATACTCTCTTGTAATGGGAAACATCTTAATGTAGTGCAACCCGTGATGATTCCCAGGACGTGTCGATGGCCTTGGCGGCAAAGAAAAATACTGGTCTTTGGGTGTAGCCGCAGAAATATTAGAGCGGAGAGGGGGACTGCGAAGTGGCTCACTTGCCCTTTGTATTTTAGGGATAGCACCAACAAATGCGGACGCCGATTTTTTCCGAAAACAAGATTTCAGGATCGTCTCCACAAATATCAAAATATCGCTGGGATATTGTAATAAACTTCATCTTAAATCCTATCTCTCGTCTTATACAAAGAAAACCCTGCACCCGCTAAAATTAGGAGTGCAGGGTCTCATGAATGAATGATATTCTAACCGTCATTCCCGGTTGCTGAGACACATACGAATGAATGATATTCTAACCGTCATCCCCGGTGCAAAGACTTCTTTGCATCCTTATTGTATGCTCAATCTCCTATTTTGTCAACAGGAAAATGATGCCATATAAAGGGAACCTTTGCCTGCCCGGCCGGGCGCCCCATTTCTTGGGAAGAAATGGGGGAAAGAACCCCCGGGGGAGGAGGTTCCTCCCCCGGGACCCCCTTCTCTGGTGGGGTGGTGTGGGGGAGGCTGTACTTCTTACTTATTACCTGGCCTGCGGCCCTCTCGTTGTCACGCTGGTAACGGCCCGTCCACCGGCTGGGCGGGCTGGGGGCGTGGGATAGGTGCCCTTTGGGAGAAGACAGAAAGTAACCGTTCGGGTTCCCGCTTTCTCCTCTCGTCAATAAACCACTTCTCCCGCCCGCCCAAGCTGGTGGGCGGGCCATGAGGCGTTGGTCTTAGAGGCCGCAGGCCAGGTAGGCCGGTAAAAGGAAACCGCGCTTCTACAACGGTCCAGAGAAAAGGGGTGTGGGGGAAAGAAACTCTTTCCCCCCCGGGGTCCAGGGGCCTCTTCCCCTGTGTTTTTCCCTATTTCTTCAAAGAAATAGGGCCCCGGCTGGGAAGCCAAAGTTCCCCTGCCGTTCCAACGGCAATGGTGAAAACACAATATAACTCCATTAGACAGACCCAGAAAATATATTCTCACTTTATCTAAACATATATATAAAAACGGTGCCCGGCAAGCACAAGCACCGTAAATCCCATTTTCTAATCCCAACATCATCTGGAACATACTCAACTTCATCCAGGCGACAATTCAGAATTTCACACAATTTATTCAAGGTATGCGTTGACACAGGCTGATCCGCTTGTAGCCGCTGAACGGTTGCATGACTCATTCCATGCTTCACGCGCAAGTGTACGTTGTCACTTTCTTCTGCGACATAGTTTCCCACAACGGGCGATAGCGAATCATTGCCTTGTAACCCCCCTTTCTACCCATCCATTATGGATGTAACGCCAGGGCTACAAGAATATGGCCATTATTTAGCCATATTATTCTGCTATCATTTTTTATTAATCTTTTTCCGCTTCCTCGTCTGGCAAATACTCTGCCACTTCATCTAATCGGCAGTCAAGATTTTGCACAGCCGATCCAACGTGTAAGTAGAAACCGGCATATTTTTTTGCAAACGTTGTACAGTCCCGTGTCCAATATTATGTTTTTCTCTTAACGTATAGGTCGTAAAGTGTTTGTTTGACATTGTTTCCCATAGAGAATTATAGTGAATCATATGCCCCCTCCTTTACACGCCTTATTATGGCCGCTATAATAGCCATATGGTATGTGGCCATTATTTGGCCATACCAAAATAGGCAACGTTAAAGAAAGGTGAGATACTTAAATGAATGTTGATGCCGAACTGGATAGAATGAAACAGGCCATCTTCACAGAGGATCTGCTAACAAAGCTCCTCTCCTGTTCCCAAAAACACTGGATGCCCAAGGGCACCGTCCCCCCTGAGGGAGGCCCAGGCAGCCCGCGCCGCCTGGAGGACCTGCTGACCCCCAGCAAAAACAAATCCTGGCCGCCCTGGAGGAAAAACACAGGGACATCCTCCGCCGGCTCCTCCCCCTTCGCGCGTCCAGCAGGGCTGTGCACCGGGTTCCAGCAGTATTTTCTCCAACGAGCCCCTCACCACCCCCTGCCCGGCCTGGTCACCAAAAAAAGGTGCTGGATCAAACCGTCCACTGCACCGGCTACACGGCCTGCCAGCAGGCCCAGACCTGTTTGACACGGTCATGACCAGCTGCCGGATCAGACAGCCCAGGACCAATGGACCGATCTCGACCTGGTCTGGGAGGACCGGGGTATATCCTGGCCCTGGACGCCTTCCACCTGGGCTAGCCGCGCCGCCCTGCGGATTCTGGGGAATTGCTTTCGGCCTGATGCCAGCAT
>VOFK01001770.1_pt1 | contig 16119 bp, 36 predicted proteins | sample 5384121 | NCBI WGS metagenome assembly VOFK01 (sample SAMN12384730, study PRJNA508395) | human gut metagenome | isolation source: healthy gut J | host: Homo sapiens
TTAAGATTAATAACCCATGTAAATAAAACTTCCCTCGGTTAAGTTTTTGTTCGCACCCAAGATACAACATTTCCTCAAGATCTTAAAATAAAAGCGTACCAAGTTGTCAAGAAGCCTCGACAAGGCTTTAGCTATATTTAATAATGTCCCTCAAAAAAATATATACGGAAATATTTCTTTATTCCGTAATAGATTGTACCTTTGCCATCGTTAAAAACATAGCGTATTATTAAGTAATATACATATAAAACTTATTTATTATGTCAAAAGTAACAGTTGTTGGTGCCGGAAATGTAGGCGCTACTTGCGCAAATGTTCTTGCCTTCAATGAAGTAGGCAGACGAAGTTGTAATGCTAGACGTAAAAGGCGTATCCGAAGTAAAGCGATGGATATGATGCAGACCGCTCAATTGCTAGGTTTCGATACTAAGGTTGTAGGTTGCACAAACGATTATGAGAAGACAGCTAACTCTGACGTTGTAGTTATCACTTCTGGTATTCCTCGTAAACCGGGTATGACTCGCGAAGAACTGATCGGTGTTAACGCTGGTATCGTTAAGAGCGTAGCTCAAAACATCTTGAAATACTCTCCGAACGCAATCTTGGTAGTTATCTCTAACCCGATGGATACAATGACTTATTTGTCATTGAAGTCTTTAGGCTTGCCGAAGAACCGTATCATCGGTATGGGTGGTGCTTTTTTGATAACCTGCGTTTCAAATATTTTTTTATCTCGCGCTCTAGGCTGCCAACATGCTGAGTTGAGGGAGGCATGGTAATCGGTGGTCGTACGGCACACTACAATGATTCCCGTTGCCTGCTTGGCTTACAAAGGTATCCCCCTGATAAATTTAAGCGCAGAGAAATTGCAAGAGGTTGTTGCTTCCACAATGGTTGGTGGCGCTACATTAACTAAAATTGTTAGGTACTTCTGCTTGGTATGCACCGGGTGCTGCTGGAGCATTTGTTGTTGAGTCTATCATTCACAACCAAGGTAAGATGGTTCCTTGCTCTGTTTACTTGAAGGTGAGTACGGTGAATCTGATCTTTGCATCGGTGTTCCTGTTATCCTTGGCAAGAACGGTATCGAGAAGATCGTTGAGTTGGAATTGACAGCTGAGGAGAAAGAGTTGTTCGCTAAGAGCGCTGCCGCTGTTCATAAGACTAACGAGGCTTTGAAAGAAGTGGGTGCACTTTAATTTGAATTTCTATTAAAAAGCGATAAAAAGAGGCTGTCCTTCGGGGGGTTGGCCTCTTTCTTTTTATGTGGATACGGACAGTTACGACGGAACGAAGATAATATTCGTGTTTTTCAATCTGAAGATACATACGTATCTCCATTGATTTATTTCAAAAGATCACTGGTAAAGCATTTATGACAAAAGTACAGTTTTTGTTTGAATATGAAAAGCCTTCACTAGTTCAATACGAGCTTCACTAAGTTTTATTCGTTTCATCCCAAACCGGTAATTACTACTTCAACTTTTCCAGCCTCATTCAATACTTTCAGGAAGTTGCTCCCAAGCTTTTCTATCTTTTGCATGTTTTCGTCCCTTTCCTCTTGGTTACTTACCTCATTTTTGTAGAACATCTACAACAGGATATCCATCATATAAATAATATCTCTGATAATCCCTAATAAGACTGGGGGGCATTATAGATAACGAAACTTATCGAAGAGATACTGCCTACCGTGAAGCTTTTTGACCGTTTCCAGCTATCCGGAATTCAACCTTCTCATTGCCTAGCAGTCCGTCTTGCTTGATAGAAATATTCTTCTCGAAAACGATTTCTTTTGTAACTGAATTAAAAGATTTGATATCATCGGGACTTTGATCACTTGTCCGGTAGTAGCCGTATCAAAATTTTCCTCATCATTATCGCAAGCGCAATAACCGATGAAATACAGACATGATAAGATATAATAAAAATGACTTTTTCATATTAAACCTCCTTTATTGGATTTCATTGCGTGTTGTCTTATTAGTAGACACTTAAAAAGAGACAAATGCTGCACGTTTACCATTATTTAACAAACATTATTAACCAAACCGTCCTTCCATTATATAAAAAAGCCGGAGGAAATAATTTCCTTCGGCTTTTACCTATCGTTTGTTATTGGTATTTATTTGACAATACCTAATTTAGACTCACCAACGAAATCTATAATATGTTGGATCTCCTTACTCATCGGAACCTGATCCTTTATCATTAACAAAGGCATCCGTAAGGCTGCTGTTTCCTTGGAAGATGATCCGGTACGCATGACTGATGTGCTTGATAACCTTTTTCACTGAATCCCTCATGAGACATGATAAAAGAGTTCACGCCATAATACGTGGTAGGCTCTTGAGCCGCTACGATAAAGGAGGTATATCCTTACGGAAACGACAGCCGGTTTGAATCATCGCCCAAGCCCCAACCCGGGATCCTTGGCTCATCAATACATTGCCTCCAAAGATCACATAATCTTCCAAGATACAATTTCCGGAAATCTTACTACCATAGCCGAATACACTACGGTTTCCGATCTGCGTATCATGAGAAACATGTACCCCCCTCATGCAAGAAATTACCATTACCGATACTAGTACGTCCTTCCGCTGTCGAGAACGGTTAATCACCACATTCTCACGAATCACGTTGTCATCTCCGATTACGGCGATCGTATCACCTCCCTTATAAAAGAAATCCTGAGGCTCAGCAGCGATAACAGCTCCGTTAAATACACGGTTGCGATTTCCCATGCGTGTACCGCTCATCAAGCTGGCATGAGGCATGATCTCGCAATCATCCCCGATCTCCCGTTCTTATCAATGTACGCAAAAGGATGAATCGTAACGTTCTTCCCGATCTTTGCGCTTGAATCTACATATGCTAATGGACTAATCATAACTTTACTACATTTTAAAGGTTATTATTCTCTACCACCACCGATGGCACTGTATAAACTGACAACCGCTTGCATACGTTGCATCATTGTCGGACACTTCCGTCAACTGAAGCGCTCAAGAGGCTCTGCTGTGCGGAAAGGATTTCCCAAATAAGTAGATTGAGCCGACTGGAACAAGGCGCTGGTATAAGCCACCGCTTTCTCTAGCTGCTCGATCTGCGCTCTATCTTGGACAAGCTTCTTGCTCGTGGCATCATACTGATGTAAAGCATCACTCACCTCCTTACCTGCTTCCAGAATTGTCTGCTGATAATTCATTTGAGCGATCTTCTCTTCTGCCTTCGATACCTTCAAGTTAGCGACCAACTTACCATTGTTGAAGATCGGTTGGGCCAACGAAGCCAAAGCTTGAAACATAAATTGGCCCGGATTGGCGACAGAGATGCCTGAACCATTCGTCCAGCCTGCTGTCGCCGTGATATTCAATCCCGGATAAAAAGCGGCACGGGCTTTGTTCGTCGTATAATAGGCACTAGCAAGTGTCATCTCCGCGATCTTCACGTCCGGACGATTCTCTAACAATTGCAAAAAGGCACACCCACCATGATATCCTCCGGCATTACTTGTTCCTCCAAAGTACCCCGATCAATCTGTTGAGGGGCCTTAGCCAATAACACGGACAATGAGTTTTCCACGCTACGCACCCTGGCTCTCCAACTCGATCAACGAGCCGGAAACCTGATGGTAAGCGGCACGCATTTGCGTCACGGCAGCCTCGGTAGCCATACCCGCTATCTTCATAGCCTCCATGACACGAACATTCTCTTTATAGATAGCAACCGTCTTAGCGGTAATTTCCACCTGCCGATCAAGCATCAACAAGGTATAATAAGTATTCGCTATACCACCGATCAATTGAGAGCGCACGGCCTGTCTTGAATACTGGCTCTGTAAGTAGGGAGGCTTTTGGCCACGGCTCGCGTTCAAGAGTTTCCGAATAGGTCAACCTCCCAGCTAGCGGCCAAAGGCGTTGAGTAAGCCTTTACGTATTCGCTATTTCCAATCGATGTAATCGTCCCTTGGGGAGCGAAATTAATAGAAGGCAAGAAAGACAGACGGGCGGAAGTCAACAATACTTTTCGCTTCCTCTACCCGAAGAACGGCTGCCTGCATATCTACATTATTGGCTAATCCCTCCTCAATTAACGCCTGTAACTTCGGATCACGAAAAACTTCCTTCCAAGGAAGGTTTCCCATATTGGTCGTATCCGCGGAGGCTAATGTATCAGTCTCGGAAACCGGATCACGATAAATTCCCGTCGCATCGATGGAATCCGGACGCTCGTATGCCTTATAGATATGGCAACTGCTTAACAAAGCAGTCGCACATACCATATATAATTTGTTTCTTCATTGTCATCTCTTATTTTATTTTAGCGTACTGTTCTATTTCCGTACTCATATCGCTGTTATCCAAATCTTCCCATTCGATCGGCTTGAATTTCTCCTGTAAGTACTGGAATACCACGAACAAAACCGGAACAATAAAGATCTGGAAGATCATACCGATGAACATACCACCGATAGCCGCTGTACCCAATGTACGGTTACCGTGCGCTCTACCCGAACGCGAACATCATAGGCAACAATCCGACCACCATCGCCATGAGGTCATCAAGATCGGACGCAAACGGGCGGCGGCTCCTAATACGGCAGCCCATGTGATACTCATACCCATACGACGACGTTCCAAAGCGAACTCTACGATCAAGATAGCGTTCTTCGCCAACAAACCTACCAACATGATCAAGGCGATCTGCATATGAGATATTATTAGACATGGTTCCTACGATCATCTTCAACGCCGGATATTTCCCAAAGCTCCAACTCCTGACGAACAACAACCCCATCAAACCGAACGGCACGGAAGCAATACGGACAAAGGAAGGATGTAACTCTCATACTGTGCGCTCAACAGCAAGTAAACGAATACGAAACACAGCAAGAAGATCAAAGCCGTCGTGCTGCTACTCGTACTTGCCTCCCTCACGTGCCATACCACCTAACTCATAGTCGAAACCTGCCGGAAGCGTTGTCTTAGCCACCTCGTCAATCGCTTTCAACGCCTGACCACTGGTATAACCATCCGCCGGGGCAACGCCATGACCTTGATGGCGGTATACATATTGAAACGGCTGATGATATCCGGGCCATATACCTTCTTCATCGTAATGAACTGGGAAATCGGAGCCATATCGTTACCACTCTTTACCTTGATGTTCTTCATGGACTCCATATTCTTACGCAAATCGGGATCCGCTTGCACCATTACACGGTACATCTTACCGAAACGGTTGAAGTTAGAGGCATATAAACCACCATAATATCCCTGCAAGGTAGACAAGATGTCCTTTCGGACTGATACCGGCTTTTCTTACAAGCGGCAGCGTCGATATCGATCTCATATTGCGGGAAGTTCGGGTTAAACGTAGTTTGAGCGGACTTGATCTCGGACGTGCCGTCAAAGCAGCCATATATTCCTTGGAGATATCAAAGAAACGATCCAAATTACCTCCGGTCTTATCCCTGCATATTCAACTCAATATCACTGGACGCAGAGTAACCCGGGATCATAGGCGGCGTAAAGAACAATACCTGAGTCGTCTTTCACGATCTTTTGGGCACGCATGAACAAACTACCATATACGATATCCGAGTTCTGCATCATAGAACGGTCTTCCCAGTCTTTCAACTTGATGATAAATGAGCCGTAAGAAGGTCCTTGACCACCGATAAAACTGAAACCAACAACCGCCGTACGCGACTCTACCGCCGGATCCGCAGCGATCAAACTATCGACCTTATTCATCACCTCATAGGTACGCTCCTGGGAAGTTCCCGGTGGTAACGTAACGGCACCCATGATCGTACCCGTATCCTCGTTCGGCACCATACCGGTAGGCGTAACCTGCATCAAGAATACCAATACGGCGATACAACCGGCGACAATACCGAATGAAAGCCATTTCTTCTGGATAAAAACACGACCTGCTTCTTATACTTAGCTAGCAAAGAATCGTAAGCCGCATTGAATGAGGTATGGAAACGGGAAATAAATGTCGTTTTCTTTTCTTTATGCTCCTCATCATGCGGTTTCAGGAATATCGCACACAAGGCGGGACTCAATGTCAAGGCGTTCAAAGCGGACAAACCGATAGCGATCGCCATCGTCAGACCGAACTGGCGATAGAACGTACCGGCCGTACCTCCCATGAAACTTACGGGAATAAACACAGACATCATGACCAATGTAATAGAAACGATGGCACCGCCCAACTCGCTCATGGCATCGATGGAAGCTAGTTTCGCCGACTTGTATCCTTGGGTCCAACTTTGGCATGGACACCCTCGACGACGACGATCGCATCATCGACCACAATAGCGATGGCAAGCACCATAGCACAAAGAGTCAACAAGTTGATACTAAATCCGATCAAGGATAACATAAAAAGAAGGTACCGATCAAGGCAACCGGGATAGCGATAGCCGGAATCAACGTAGAACGCAAATCCTGCAAGAACACATATACCACGATAAACACCAATACGAACGCCTCCAACAAAGTCTTGATTACCTCATGAATAGAAGCGAACAAGAAGTCATTGGCATTCATGGAAATATTCACCTTCATTCCGGGAGGCATTGTCAACTGAGTTTCCTCCAGCAAGGTTTCAATGTTACTAATTGTTTCCGTAGCGTTGGTTCCCGGCATCTGGTAAACGATACAGGTAACGGCGTCGTGACCATTTACACGGTTGATAAAGTTGTAAGTCAAACGCCCCAACTCGATATCGGCGATATCTTTCAAACGCAAGACCTCACCATCCGGCAAAGCCTTTACAACAATCTGCTCAAACTCATTAGCCTCTTGCAAACGTCCTTTATAGCGGATCGTATATTGGAAAGACTGATTTCCTTGTTCGCCGAACGAACCCGGAGCGGCCTCTACGTTCTGTTCAGACAAGGCAACGGTTACGTCGCTCGGACTTAATTTATATTGGGCCATCACATCCGGCTTCAACCAAATACGCATGGGTAGTCTGTACCCAACACGTTGGCATCACCGACACCCGGCACACGCTGGACTTCCGGGATCAAGTTAATCTTCGCGTAATTCTCAAGAAACTCTGAGTCATAACGATCATCTTCCGCATATACGGAGAAAACCAACAACATTGAGTTCTGACGTTTCTGGGTCGTCACACCAATCTGCGTTACCTCGGCAGGCAAACAAACCTTGTGCCATAGATACACGGTTCTGCACATTGACAGCCGCCATATCCGGATCCGTTCCTTGCTTAAAATAAATGGAGATATCCGCAGAACCATTATTAGAGGCATTGGAACTCATATACATCATGTTCTCAACACCATTGATCTGGTCTTCCAAAGGCGCGATCACACTATTCAATACCGTTTGCGCATTGGCACCCGTATAAGTTGCCCTTACCGAAACGGTTGGGGGCGATATCCGGATATTGGGTAACCGGCAAGGAAATCAAGCCTAGGAAACCCAAGATGACAATCAAGATGGAAATCACCGTGGAGAGCACCGGGCGGTTTATAAATCTATCTAATTTCATATCTTTTGCGTTTTTATCGACAAAAAGCGAATATTTGTCTTATTCTATATACCTATTAATTAAAAGCAGTCTGTAAATTACCGTCATGCTGGTCTTTCAAGGCCTGATCGTACTTTGCCTTTTGCTGCTCACGAGTAATCGGTGGATTTCTGGCCGTCTTTCAAGATCTGTACGCCTTCCACGACAATCTTATCACCGGACTTCAAACCTCCCGTCACTAAATAATTTTTGCCATCATTCAAATTGGAAACCTTGATCTCGGTATTCTTCACGGTATTATCAGGCTGCAATACAAATACGAATTTCTTATCCTGGATCTCCACGGTAGCCGATTGAGGGATCGTAATGATATCGTTCATCGTATATGGGAAGATGATATTACCAGTACCACTTCGTAAGACATTTCCTCGTTAGAGAAAAATAGCACGCATGCTTACAGAACCGGTAGATTGATCGATAACACCGCTCACGGCATCAATCTTACCCTCATGATGGTACGTAGAGCCATCCGCCATTATTGCAGTCTTACGGCCGGCATCTTCTCTAAAATTGCTCTTTCAAGGTACCACCGGCTTTCGTCAATGCCAGCTCCCTTTTCCGTCATAGAGAAATACACATACATATCACCGATCTCAGATACGGTAGTCAACGGTTGAGCGATCGAAGCGCTTACCAAGCTACCACACGATACGGAATGTACCGACAACACCGTTCGAGGGACTTGTAACCGTACAGAAAGACAAGTTCTGGTTAGCGCTAACCAATTGAGCCTCCGCCTGCGCCAAGCTCGCTTTTTGCCGACATCAGCTGGTTCACGGCAGTCTGATACTCGAAATCACTGATGATTTTCTGATCAAACAAAGTTTTCTTATTCTTCTCGGTCAATGTTAAAGTGCTTACGTTTGCCTTCGCCATCTCTACCGACGGCCTTAGCCTGACCTACCGCAGCAGCGTACTGCGTAGGATCAATTTTGGAACAACGCCTGTCCTTTACGAACCGTAGCTCCCTCATCCACATACATTTCACGATAAATCCAGAAACTTGAGGACGGACTTCGATATCCTGCGTACCTTTGATGGTAGCCGGATAGGATGTTGTTTGGTCGCTAGTCGTTGAATTGACCGCCATCACAGCGAACTCAGCATCCCCCTAATTTCATACCACTCTGACTGTTTCCACAGGCAGTTAATAAAGACATACCAACCGCAAACAATGCGATCTGCCTTAACTGAGTAATCGTAATTTTCAGCATTCGTTTATCCATATTTGTATATAATTATATATTCAAGGCTGTTTTTCAGTTACCTTCTCTTTCTAACCCAAGTGGATATCTTTTTTACATCTATTCACACAATAGGGTCTTTTTACTGCTGTTTCATCCTACAAATGTAGAAACTTTTTACACGATTTCTGTTTCCTACTTATCTTTTTTCACCTAAATTAATAGCACTTAGAAAGAAGTACCCGTTGAAATACACCTCTTTGGTTTCAAACGAAAATAAAATTGTTTTTTTCAACAATATATTTTACATTTGTGTCCACACACAATAAACAAATATTATATATTATGGAGCCTAAATTTATAATATCAGAAGTATTCAGTACCGCATGGAAGGGAACGAAGTCGCAGCTATGGATATTAGCCGGATTATTAATCGGATATTGTATCTTGTCTTTCACGCTGACAGCGTTCGCGATGCCCATGCAAAAGTTCTATTATCGGTAAAATCATCGTAAACGTGATCAGCGCGTTATTCTCCATTATTTTCTCCTTAGATATATGAAAAATATATTTCAGGCGTTGGATGGGGAAGAACCCTCAGTTTTCCGCATATGGACAACAGACAAAGAATATCATCACCTACTTTCTAGCGAGTCTTATCACGGGATTTGTCGTATTGGCGGGTTTCTTATTTTTTATCATCCCCGGTATTTATCTGGCATTGCGCCTTCAGTTCTTCCAAGCCTTTATTATCGAGGAAAACGCCGGGATTATCGAGTTCTTTGCATAAAAAGCTGGGAGATAACGAAAAGGACAAGTATTGCCTCTGTTCATTCTGGCGTTGGTTATGATCGGTATCATGATATTAGGATGTATTTTATTCGGTATCGGAATTTTCGTCGCCGTTCCTCTTATCTATATGATGTATGGCTACGTTTTTCCGTAAATTGAACACCTCTTCAAATACTCGAATAAGCAGAGAGGACGAATACACACTACAATCTATACCATGAATAAAAATTACAGGATAAAAGATATCGCCGAATTATCCGGCGTATCAACCGGTACGGTAGACCGCATTTTACATGAGCGGGGAAAGGTATCGGAGGATGCACGGAAAAAGGTGGAGAAAGTCTTAAAAGAAATTGACTATCAACCAAATCTGATAGCCCGTTCTTTAGCGTTGAAGAAAAAATATCATTTCATCGCCTTGATCCCCTTCTTTCCATGAAGGGGAATACTGGGCGAAACTAAGCCAAGGGATCGAGAAAGCGGAACGGGAATTGTTTAGCTATAATATAGATGTCGAGCAAATCTATTTTGACCAATACGATAGCAACAGTTTCGACGAATTAATCCCAAAGATTGAGACCGCGGATTGCCAAGCCAAGGGGTTATCATCGCTACATTATTCAAGCAAAGTGTCTTGACCTTGACCCAGCGGCTAGACCAAAAAGGTATTCCTTATATATTGATCGATTCTTTTATCGACCACACGAATTGTATCTCTTACTACGGAACGCATTCATATGATTCGGGGTATATAGCGGGACGCCTTTTATTCGAGCAAATCCGTGAAGAGGACGATCTAGTGATTTTCCGTTTCACCCGTAAGGGGGATTCATGTTCTACGCAAGTGCAGAAGCGAGAGGAAGGATTCCGGGGGATTATCTCGCCAATACCTCATTCAAGGGAAAGATTCATTTTGCTGCATGTGCACGCGGATGACCGAGAAAGAGAATGAGACTACTGGAATGCACTTTTCGACAAATATCCTCAAGTAAGAATCGGTATCATCTTTAATTCGAGGGCCCATTTCCTTGGAGATTATCTAAGTAGCGAACGGCCGGACTATCCTTTCAAACTTCTTGGCTACGACGTGATAGAAACCGAATGTCCGTTATCTGGAAAACGGCTTGATCACGCATTTGATCGCCCAGCGCCCCCGAGGTACAAGGATATCATTGTATCCAAAGGCACTTTTTCAGGCATCTGATCCTTAAGGAGAAAATAGAGCCTGTCAATTATATGCCGATCGATATCTTGGTAAAAGGAAAATATACAATACTACAATAATTATATCTGATGAACTCCCTTATTTAGCGTAAAAGAGAAAGTGATTTTGTTGACCGGAGGCTATGGTATATTAGGAGCCTGCATGGCCAAACACTTGGCGAGAGAAGGCGCGTACGTCGTAATCCTCGGACGAAACGAGCAAAAAAGGATCTGCCTTGGTTGGTGAGATTAAAAGCGGAAGGGGCGAGGCCTTATTCTCTGGTTTCAAACGTACTGGATAAAGCCTTGCTGGAGCAAAAACAAGCACGAGATATTGAAAGCATATGGGAAGATTGATGTTTTTAGTCAATTTGGCGGGTGGCAACCAAGCCGAAGCGACGATTCTCCCGACAAGACGATCTTTTGATCTGGATATCGATGCTTTCCGGACGGTCGTGGACCTGAACTTATTCGGGGACCGTACTGCCGACAATGGTCTTCGCCGAGGTCATGGTGGGACAAGGGAAAGGAAGCATTATTAACATCTCGTCCGAATCATCCGTACGCCCATTGACTCGTGTGGTTGGCTATGGATGCGCGAAAGCCGCTATCAACAATTTCACGCAATACATGGCCGGGGGAGCTAGCGATTAAATTCGGAGAGGGCCTGCGAGTAAACGCCATGGCACCGGGATTCTTCCTTACCGAGCAGAACCGGGCATTGATGAGCAATCCGGATGGATCACCTAGTGATCGCGTTGCAACACGATCGTCGCGCACACGCCGTTCCGCCGCTTAGGAAAACCGGAGGAGTTACTCGGTACTTTACAATGGCTGGCGAGCGACGCCTCCGCATTCGTAACCGGTACCGTGATCCCCATAGACGGAGGTTTCGACGCTTTCTCCATCTAAATAATCAAAAGCAATGTGCCAACCAGCCATGCATCAAACCGCATTGGCATATTGGCACATTGATAAATTTAAAAATTATTCATTATGTATCTATGTGAGCAAACTTGGCGTTGGTACGGACCGAATGATCCTGTCAGCCTTTGGGACATCCGTCAGGCGGGTGCCACCGGTAATCGTAAATGCGTTGCACCATATCCCGAACGGGGAAGTTTGGACTACGGAAGAGATTCAAAAGCGGAAAGCCTTTGATCGAATCCGCCGGATTACGGTGGAGTGTGGTTGAGAGTGTGCCCGTACACGAGCATATCAAGACGCAAACCGGGGATTTTCAAACCTATATAGAGAACTACAAACAAAGCATCCGTAATCTGGGAGCTTGCGATATCGGGTAGTTACTACAACTTCATGCCGGTTGGACGGACTCGTACCGATTTGGCTTAGCATACGATGCCGGATGGTTCCAAAGCCTTGCGCTTTGAACGCGCGGCTTTTATGGCGTTCGACTTATTTATATTGAAACGACCGGCGGCGGAAGCCGAATATACGGAGGCGGACAAGGCGAAAGCCAAGGCACGCTATGACGCTATGAGCGAGGAAGACCGCCAGCTGTTGGTTTAAATATGATCGCCGGACTACCCGGCTCGGAAAGAGACTTTTACGATCGAGCAGTTTAGGGAAGCGTTAGACCGTTATAAAGATATCGACGCGAGAGACTTCGCTCGAACCTGATCTATTTCTTACGGAAGCCATGCCCCCGTGGCGGACGAGGCCGGTGTCAAGCTCGTTATCCATCCGGATGATCCCCCCTATTCCATTCTCGGGCTTCCCCGTATCTTGAGCACGGAAGATGATTTCCGGAAGTTAATAGAGGCCGTGCCGAATCCTAGCAACGGGCTTTGCCTATGCACAGGTTCTTTCGGTGTCAGAAGTGATAACGACTTGGCCGGGATCATGGAACGTTACGGGGATCGGATCGATTTCGTTCATTTCCGCAGCACGCAACGAGATTCCGAGGGTAATTTCTTCGAGGCGAACCATCTGGAAGGCGATGTGGATATGTACGGTGTCATGAAAGCCTTACTGGAATTGCAACAACGCCGCCAATGCTCCATCGCCATGCGACCGGATCATGGACATCAAATGATAGACGACCTAAAGAAGAAAACCAACCCGGGCTACTCCTGCATCGGACGTTTACGGGGTCTGGCCGAGCTACGGGGATTGGAGATGGGTATCGCCTTATCCCTGTTCAAAGGACATTAAAAAGACAGCGTCTTACAGTTAGCACAGTACTGTACGAAATTGCGGTACTCAGCACGTAAGTACTGGAATACTTCGTACAGAGTACTGCCCTATTTATAGCACAAGGCTACCTCGACCCTATGGAGGAACATCACAAACCGAACAACCGGGGAATCAATAAACTTAAATCCGGCAAGAAGGCCACCAAGAACAAGACGATAACCATCGCCGCAAACATCGGCAGCAACGGACGGATCACCTGATCGATCTTTGTCCCCGCCACGCTACATCCGATAAACAATACCGAACCCACCGGTGGCGTACATAATCCCACACAAAGGTTCAATACCATCATGATCCCGAAATGCACCGGGTCCATCCCTAATTGCCCCGTCGCTATCGGCAGGAAGATCGGGGTAAAGATCAAGACAGCGGGCGTCATGTCCATAAAGATCCCGACAATCAATAGAATCACGTTGATAAGTATCAAGATGACCACCGGATTGTCGCTTATGCTCAGCAGAGCGGCACTTACCGTCTGAGGAATATTCTCATAACTCATGATCCAAGACAAACCCGTACAGGTCGCCACCAAAAGAAGGACGATAGCCGTAGTCTTGGCCGATCGCAATAACACTTGCGGCAATTTAGCCCAAGTAAGTTCTTTATAGATAAAAAGAGAGGATTAACGCATACAGTACAGCGATCGCCGAAGCCTCGGTAGCCGTAAACAGTCCCGCCAAGATTCCTCCGATCACGATCACCAATAGCATCAAACTAGGGATTGCCCCTGAAAAATAATACCCCTTGTCGCCTCCGAGAACGGAACACGTACGCCAACCGGATACCCCTTTCGTGCGGCAAACATAGCGGCTACGATCATGATCGCCACTCCCGTAAGAATTCCCGGTAGATAACCAGCCATAAACAAGGCGGATACAGAGACTCCACCACTCGCCAGAGTAAACGATCAAGAACATTACTCCGGAGGTATCGTCATGCCGGTAGTGGCGGAAGAAGATATTTACGGCGGCACTGAAATTCGGATCGTAACCGGCCTTTTTCATCTCCGGTGTCATAATACTTTCCCGATAGCAGAGGCGGCGGCGGCAAGAACCCACTGATCGCCCCGAATAACGCCATACGACATTGACCACCGCCAGTCCTCGGGCAACCGTCCGACCAGCACTTTAGCGAAATCGATCAAGCGCAAGGCGATACCTCCGCTATTCATGATATTCCCCGCCAATATAAAAACGGGATCGCCAACAGAGGCGAAAACTGTCGACCCGAAGCCATACGCATCGCACTAAGTCGTAAGGGCGGGAAGCTTGAGTCTATATTCACGAGAGCATCACGTCAATATACGCCACGCCACGATGCTATACTACCGGAACTTCCGACCACCAGCAGGAAAAAAAACTTATCACTAATACAGTATACCTATAATATCCATATCATCAGTCTTTTAAGAATTAGAGGAACGAAATAAGGTGATTGCGTTATCTATCGCATAATAAGCATTAAGCAATCCCCATCTGGAACCAAATACACATATCCCTAGAAATTAATCTCTAAGGGAAGCCAGTAACTCCCAAATGAAAACGAGTGTATACCAGCCAAGCCCCTCCTACGATCAATACAAATACAGCGAATAAAAATACGATCAAGAAGATAAACAATCGCAAGAGCTTTCTGCGGGAAGGACGCATATGTTGAAGCAATAAATCGATCGCTAGATGCTCTCATTTTACCGGATACATAAGCGGCCCCAGCAATCCACCCAGATCAATAAATATCCGGCCAATTTCATCCGTCATGGAACTCGGGGAAACCAGAATATACCTAATACCTGCCATAGCACATCCACGACCAAGAAAGCCATCAAGAAAATCAACGATAGCTCCAATCCTTTATCAATTATCTTTCTCATGGGTATTCTGTATTTGATCTATTAAATCATGAAAAACCGGATCATTCTTAAACCGCTCGATCATCGGGGCGGCGGCATCCATAAACGGCTGCTTATCCGGGTAAATAATTTCTACTCCGTGCGCTTCCATCTCCTCTAGCGATTGCTTCTCTTGCTCCCCAAAGTTTCCGTTGATAAATAGCGGCGGCGTCAGCGGCCTGCCGCAGCCAATTACGTTCTTGTTCCGTCAGCTTCTGCCAAGTAGCCAAACTAATGATGATCACGTCCGGACACATCGTGTGCTCATTGACTGAATAGAACTTTACGACCTCATGGTGGAACGCTGTTGTCACGGAAGGCGTATTATTCTCGGCTCCATCCACGACATTACTGTAAGGCCGTATACAATTCACCCAATCCACGGGGTAGCCGAACCTCCGAATGTCTTCATCATCTCCACGGCTATCGGACTCTTTTGCACACGGATCTTCAGTCCTTTCAGATCCTCGGGAGTACGAATCTGCTTGTTTACCGTATAAAAGCTACGGGCCCCGAGTCAAAATAAGCGAGTCCCCTAAACCAATAAGGTTCCGTTGATCCCAATATCTGTTTACCTACCGAACCATCCAACACCTCGAAAAACTGCTCACGGGAACGGAATAGATAAGGTATGCCAAATACCTTAAACGGATCGGCAAATCCTTCCAATGCGGCGGAGGAAACTTTCGTGATATCGAGACTTCCTATTTGAAGCAACTCTATACATTGATTTTCGGACCCAATTGAGCGGAAGAATAAATATCCATGCTCATCTTTCCTCCGGACAACTCTTTCAGACGCTCGTTCATATAGAGCAATCTAAATGGACGGAATGGCTGGGGGCAATCCGTGTGCCAGTTTCAGCACCCTTACTTCCTTTACTCCTTCCTTACAGGAGAAGGAGAAAGATACGCACATCAGGAATAGCAGGGCGGTCTTTAGAACTTTCATATTAGAAATGTTAACAATTCGTTGTTTATCGACAAATATAAAGGAAATAATCGAATTGTGCACGTACACAGAAGAAAAAAAGTGGCCGCTTTCTTCCTGCCTATATTCACATACGGAACAAGAAGAGCACGGCCTTGATTTAACCTATTTCTCTAATGTTATGATGAAACATCGAGACGGTCAAATGTAGAAACAATCAAAGTGACCGGTCTTATATCGACCGTGATCTTATTTTCACGAAAGCGTGAAACTTATTCACGCCTTTTCTCTAACAGCCATTTACGGATCTCCTCTATATCTTCCTTGTCC
>VOFK01001318.1_pt1 | contig 16112 bp, 29 predicted proteins | sample 5384121 | NCBI WGS metagenome assembly VOFK01 (sample SAMN12384730, study PRJNA508395) | human gut metagenome | isolation source: healthy gut J | host: Homo sapiens
CCAAAATTCAGCCAAAAATAGTTATTTTTTGCGATCTGGCATAAAAGAGTCGAGATTTCCCAAAGCAGGAAATCTTTGACTCTTTGAGCGCTGTTTTTACAACGCCTTTTTTGCATCTTAATAAATGTAACGCTTTTTTCTTAAATTACCTAGCAGGTGTACAGTAGCAAATAGAATAAACTGTGATATCACCGTTTTTTGCCGCAGCATGAAGCTGATCCAGCTTATCAAAACCCTGCACCAAGCTCCCTTTACACAGTCTGCATATGTGAACTTAGCATAGTAATGATCATTCGCTCTGCCTGTTTCGCTAGGGCTGAACTCTTGCCCAGTTTGCTCCTCCTGACCAGCTCTGGAGAATAAGCTCAAGCTCGTTCTCTGCGCCCGAATACCAACATAGAAATAGCCATTTGCAGAAAGATACGAAACATCAAGACTGCCATAATTTTTTTTGAAGTCATAACTGAAACTGCCTGACCCCATGAGCCACATGATTTTGCACCCCAGAAAATAGATACATATGGATCCTGCTCCGGCTTATCAGGGTCAACAGGATCTACCGGATCAACCGGCTCTGTTGACTTTCCGACAATATACTTAACACTAAGAACTTCGATATCTCCGTTAGCCGCACCAACATGGAAGCGGTCTACTTTAGAGAAATCTGTTGTTCCGAACGCCACAGCAACATCGTCGTAGCTGTACTTTGTGTATACAATGCCGTCCTTTTCTGTTACCTCAGTTGGTGAAACTCGCCCAGTCTGCACCGCCTGACCAACTCTGAGAATGACCTCCGCCTTGTCTGTGCCGCCCTTGAACTGAACTTCAAAATATCCGTCCTTTTCGATAACTGAGCTGTCAAAGCTGCCGCCCTCCTTAGTTGTGGAAAGTGTGATAGCCTGACCCCAGCCTGATGTCTTTGCCGAGCCTGTGAAGATAACAGTTTTTTTTTGTCACTTTACCTCGCCAGTTGCAGGGATAACCTCTGTCTTTATCACCTTGCCGCAGGTTGTACACTCAGCGTGCTTTGAGCCATTTTCTGTCGCAGTCGCCGCCTTGTCGATTATCCATGCGCTTTGCTGTGACCTGTCGCAGGATAGTTTCAGTGTACTTTTCACCGCATGAGCAAGTGTATACCTTTTTCGCCGTCAGCTTCGCAAGTTGCAGCCTTTGTTGATGGGGAGGGTATATTCGTGTTCAGACCGATAGGGTCGGTGTAATCGTCCTTCTTTTGTCTGCCGCAGGAAGCGCAGGTGTAGATAGTGTAGCCCTTTTCTTCTCTGTAGGAGCAACTGTCTCGCCCTTTACCCAGCTGTGACCCTTTGCAGGGATAGTTTCAGTGTACCTGTCACCGCAAGTACAAGTGTAAATTCTTCTCGCCCTCTGTTGTGCAAGTAGCTTCCTTTGTTACCTTTGCGGTATAGCTGTGAGTGTGTGATGACTTAACATTCTTGACAGTGAGTACAAATGTATCTGTGTTTCCGTCTGCGAATGTGTATGTAAGTGTGTAATTACCATTTGCAAGCGTCTTGAGCCAGCTTTGTTGAGCATTATCTGACTTCCGCTTGTAGAATAATCTAAGCCGCCTGTAAGCTTCTTGCCGTTTACTATGATAGACTCAACGCTCTTTCCATAAAGCACAAGGTCTGTTCTCACACCGCTTGGAGCATCAGCGTCAAATATGCCTGACTTTGTGGAAAGGTGTGGCTTCTCGATCTGTCCGTCCTCATAGAAAAACAACATCGTCTATGTAAACTGTACCTGTCTTTTGAGCAGAATCTCCGCCCATATAGAACGAGAACTGGTTAAGCTTTTTGATGTATCAAGATTTCCGCCCGACTGCCAGCTTGGCGCTTTAAAGTCAGCGAATGGTATCTTTGATAGTTTTTCCGCCTGCGAAATCAAGTGCTATCTGCGCTTCAAAATAATTGTCGTTTGCGTCTCTAAGCTGAACAGTAAGGCTGTTGCCTGTGCCGTCCCCATCTACCCAAAGCTCAACGCCTGCAAATGATGAAGCATTTCTTACTGCAATAGGGTGGTTTACTCCGCAGTAGCCGTTTGGCGAGCCGATATCATATCCGAAAGCAAGCGCCTTTGAACCGTTCTTGCAGCAAGAGAAAGTGAAACTTCATTGCCGCCTGTGTTTCTTGAATAAGACGACCAAAGTGCCTTATCATTTGAATAGCTCTCAAATGTGTCAAGCTCATCAAGGCCTGTGGTGTCGGAAACATTTATTGTAAGCTCTCTATCCTCGCCCTCATAGAAATCGAACTTAAGCGTCACAATGCCTGCTGAAAGCGTTTTGAGATATGCACTTTTAAGGGTCACAGTGTCGCCCGGAAGTTGTGTAATCTGTACCCTCTGCGAGTGCTTTTCCATCAGCAACAATGCCTCTGAACTCGCTTTTTGTCTTGCGATCCATGGTGATATCAACATCACTGCACTTCTTAGGGTTTACGTCAACAGAGATTATCTCAGGTGAGATAATAGGCTTAGGGATAGAGCTGTCGCTCACCGTCAGATTGAACTTAGGCTGATTGCCGCCTGTTGTGAGTATCCTGCACGAATACTTTGCAAGCTCCTGCCTTTTAAGATAAGAAGCCTTGATAGTAACAGCGTTGCCACTTATGGTGTAATCGTCTGACGAGAGTTTCTTTCCGCCGACCTCAACACCGCTTATGCTGCCCTCTTTCATAGAAACATTCACCACAACGTTACCTGACTTGCTTCTGTCAAAACTGTATGTAGACTTGTCAGTGGTGTTTACAATGTTCTTCTTTTCCATTTTTGCAGCAGCGTTCATCATAAGAGTTCTTGTGCTGTCCGTCTTTTCGATACCCTCAGGGGCCGTAAACGGTGTAGCCGTCATAGTCCTGATAAAGAGTTCCGTCATCAAGATAGGAAGCTATCATCCAGTAGTTGAAACCCTGATATTCAACACCCTCATAGTAGTCCCCTGTTACAATATCCAGCCAATCGGAATAAGCGGCGTCACGCTTTGTTTTGTCTGTAAGACCGAATTCCTCAAAGATAATAGGCTTGTCAGCGGAAGATGTGGTCTGGGCATGACGCTTTATCCACTGAGGTCATCATCGCCAAGGTCAAAGCCCCACTGATCAACGTACATATGTGGTGTGCCAAAGTCTACAGTGTCGATAGTCATAAGCTTGTCAAAGTCAACGCCGTAGTAGCCTGAATATGCGGAAGACGGAAGATCTTGCTTTGCAGCTTCCTGATAGCCAAGATTATAAAAAGCCCTCGTCGCCAACAGATACCATGTGATAAGGGTCGATAGACTTTACATATGCTGACATTTCCTTTGCCCAGTTATAAAGTATATCGTCCTTGCAGAACTCGTCAACAGTACATCTCGGCTCGTTTGAAAGCTCCCAAGAAAAAACAGCTTCAGAATCCATAAGCTTCTCGCCTGTGTAGTAGTTGGTGTGATTTAACAAAGTCTTGATATAATCCTTATACCAGCCCTTGATAGTTTCATTAGTGTAAAATCGCAGGTGTCTTCTTTTCGTCCACTTTGCTATTGCCAACGCTCTTGCCCTGTGACATCTGATACCACTTTTACATACTGACCCATTCCGCCGAACGCTTCCCAATAGTTCGTGAAAGTGATAACAAGCTTCATATCATGTTCTTCAGCCTGCTTGATAATATAATCAAGATGTCTCAGGCCGTCCTCGCCCTCGTTCACAACAGGCTTGCCAGCCTCATCGTCCCAATACTGGAAGTAAACTCCGTCTTTTTTCGCCCGTTCCGTCATTGTTGCCCCTCAAAGACCCTCATGACCAGACTGCGAGTCGATCTCGCCTGTTTTCTTACCAACGTCAAGATTTCCCCAAATTCTTATTACTTTAAGCCCCATTTTTGAAGCGTCATCGAAAACATTCTTTTACCTCACTCTTTTGACTTATAGGTGAGATAATAGCAGTTCGTGCCGCCGTAATAGTAAGGCTCCCGTCGCACATAAACTTTGAGAGCCGTCAGCATAAACAAATCCCTCTGGGTGTGTCGCCGCATACCCGCATATGCGCTGATATCTGCGAAAGGCACAATGCTAACAGCCATTGCTGCAGCAGCCAGAGCCGCAGAAAATCTTCTCATTACTCCTGTCATAACCATACTCTTCTTTTTCATTACTTTAGCTAATTTTTGATTAATTTAGCTTGCCGAATTATTGCATTTTTACTTTATCACAAACTTAATTTAATGTCAATCTCTTAAAACGATTAAGCAAGCAAGTTTTTAAAAATCAATGTTTTTGACCAATCAAGAAGTACAAACTTAGTGAATTGTGCTATAAGTAATCATCATTTTATATTATTTTTGTCTTTCATTGCCAAAGAAAACAATAGTTAAAAAACGTTTACATTTCATATTAACATCAAACGTTTAAGATAAACAAATTAACAAATGCAATTTACAAAACAAAGCCGGGCATATCACTTCAAAATGATATGCCCGGCTATACAAAAAAAAAAAGATATTCAATACACTTACCATGCATAAAGATGATCCCTATGTAAACATAAAAAAACACCTATCCAAGTGCCACATCAAGTATCATCATAAGCACAAAGCCCAGCGCAAAAACTATAGTCGCAATATTGGGTGTGGCTTTTCCGACATTTCAGGTATAAGCTCCTCCACCACGACATAAATCATAGCACCAGCCGCAAAGCTTAGAAGATACGGCAAAACAGGGATTATAAACTGTGCCAAAAGTATCGTCAGCACAGCCCCAACAGGCTCGACAACTCCCGATAAAACGCCGTAAACAAAGGCTTTCCCCTTTCCCATACCCTCCGAACGCAGTGGCATTGATATTATCGCACCCTCTGGAAAGTTCTGTATTGCAATACCGAGGGATAATGCCAACGCACCAGCGGCGCTTATGGCATGATGGTCAGCCACCCAGCCTGCATATACAACACCAACAGCCATTCCTTCGGGGATATTGTGAAGCGTCACCGCAAGCTAGCACAAGCATCGTTGTGCGCTGAAAACTGCTTTTTGCACCCTCCGGTTCAATGGCATTCATGTGAAGATGTGGTATAACTCTATCGAGAAAAAGCAGAAAAAAACACTCCAAGCATAAATCCAACCGCCGCAGGAACAAACCTCAGTCTACCCATTTTCGCTGATTGCTCCATAGGAGGGTATTAGCAAGCTCCACACGCCTGCCGCCACCATTACTCCTGCCGCAAAAGCCTGTCAAGGCTCGCTGGACAAGATAATGCAGATTTTTTTTCTTCATGAAAAGCACACACGCCGCACCAAGAGATGTACCCAAAAACGGTATCAGAATGCCTTTAAAAATAGTCATGCTCATTGTTCTTCACTGATATGCTTCTTCAATGCCGCAAAGCTCTCGTCAGACAAAACGTGTTCTATCTTGCAGGCGTCATGTTCAGATATTTTTCTGTCAACACCAAGACTTACAAGCCACTCTGTCAATACAAAGGTGCTTTTCGTAGATCTTTTTCCGCAACATATCTGCCGGCATCAGTTAGAGTGATAAAACCGTTTTCGTCCATTGTGATGAACTTTCCCTCACGAAGTATCTTCATAGCGTTTGATACGCTGGGTTTTGTAACATTCAGTTCCCTTGCAACATCAATGCTCCTCACCTCGCCGTTTTGCTTGTTCCATAAAACGAGTATCGTCTCCAGATAGTCCTCCCCAGACGTGTGAATGTTTCCCATTTGTATGCCCCTTTCTTTGTTAGCTATAGCTAACTTGCATCTATAAAATTACTGCACGCCACGAAGCTAAGCCTATCGAAACAAAATGCCTTTTCACAAAAAGCTTTTTGCAAACTTAGCCGCACCCCTTCTTGTGCAGTATCAAAAGTATAGAACATCAGTTAATGTATACTAACTGATATTTATTATATCACAGAAAATATGTTTTGTCAAGCAAACAAAAAAGCCGTGACAGACCTTTTCATCTGCCACGGCTTTGTGCATAGCTATTTACTTTGAATCTTGCAAAAATCCTTTTTTCTCATAAGGCTCTCTTTCAGCGGAAATAAAAGTGTAGCCTGTTTTCTCAACTGCTTCTTTAAGCTTTTCATCAGGGATATCCTCATCAACTATAGCCACAGTTTCGCCCTTTGCATGGGAAGAGCTTACCTTTTTCACCTTGAAATTCTGCCTGAAAGTGTCATTCATATGCGATTCACATTCCGCACATCATTCCGTCTATTTTACTGTTATCTTTTTCCATTTCTGTCCCTCCAATGCTTAATAGGTTAGAATTTGCTAACCACGCTTATTGTAACACAGCCTATAGCTTTTTTTCAAGTCAATAATGTAAATTTTAATCTGCCGTTTGTCTGTTGTTCTCCGCAAGAAGATAATTCTTCACTTCCCAAAGCTTCTGAGAAAGGTCAACATAATAAGTGTGCGGATTTTCAAATCGTGTGATCTCGTCCCAAAGTGTGTCTATCTCAGATGCCGCATACTTTACGATATCCTCATATGCAGGCTTCTTGTATACGCACTTGCCGTCCTTGAATATCTGCTGTTGAATAGGCTTCTGCCTCAAAAGGTTTTTGACGACCTTTTTCTTCCATGTAAACTGTGGGTCAAAAAAGCGTAAGGGGTCTGCTTTCATCTATCACCTCGTCATGAACACACAGCAGGTCAGCCACAGCCTTGTGGTTATTCTTATCATAAATTCTGTAAAGCTTTTTGAAATGCGGAGTCGTTATCTTCGCCACGTTTTCAGAAATCTTTATCTTAGGCTGAATATTGCCATCACCGTCCTCCACAGCCGCAAGCTTGTAAACTCCTCCGAAAACAGGTTCGCTCTTTGCGGTGATAAGTCTTTTCGCCCACTCCGAACATATCCACCTTTGCGCCCTGATATATCATATCTCTTATAAGATACTCGTCAAGGGCGTTTGAGGCACATATTTTGCAGTCAGGATAGCCTGCCTCGTCAAGCATTTTTTCTTGCTTTCTTGGAAAGATAAGTTATATCTCCTGAGTCTATCCTTATTCCCACAGGTCGGCAGCCCATAGGCTTCAGCACCTCGTCAAAAGCCTTTATTGCGTTAGGCACACCGCTTTTCAGCACATTATAAGTGTCCACAAGCAGAACAGTGCCCTTTGGATAGCACTTGCAGTATGTCTTGAAAGCCTCCAGCTCGCTGTCAAACATCTGCACCCATGAATGTGCCATTGTGCCTGTTGCATTAAAGCCGAAAAGCTGGTCTGTGATAGTGCAGGCTGTGCCTGAGCAACCGCCTATGCCTGCGGCTCTTGCACCGAGTATGGCAGCGTCTGCACCATGAGCACGTCTTGAACCAAACTCAGATACCGCCCCTGCCCTGAGCCGCCCTTACAATACGGTTAGCCTTTGTTGCAATAAGTGTCTGATGATTTATGCAAAGCAGAAGATAAGTTTCCACAAGCTGAGCCTGCACCGCAGGTGCTCTCACCGTTATGATAGGCTCGTTAGGGAACACAACAGTGCCCTCCGGCACAGCAAATATATCGCCTGTGAAGCGGAAATCCTTAAGATATTCAAGGAAGCCTTCGTCAAAAATGCCCCTTTGAGCGCAGGAACTCTATATCCTCTTCGTCAAAATGCAGATTTTCGATATAGTTTATGACCTGCTCCAGACCGCAGGCAATGGCAAATCCGCCACCGTCAGGTATCTGTCTGAAAAACAGATCAAAATAAGATATCTTTTTCCTGCATACCGCTTACAAAGTAGCCGTTTCCCATTGTCAGCTCATAAAAATCGCACAGCATAGTGTAATTGAATTTGTCCATTTTGCTCTCTCCTTTTCAGCTTATAACAAGAGGGACTAATGTCCCTCCTGTTGTTTTTACAATATTATATCACGCCACAGGTGCAAAACCTGAACTAAAAGCGCAAACTTTTCTGAATATTCAGCCAACAGCTTCTCGTAATAGTCAGGGCCGTTTCTGTGAAGCTTATCAAGATATTCATGCTTTTTAAGGCTGTTGTATTTTGGTTTGCAATAAGATAGACCGCAATATTTGAGCAGTGGTCTGATATTCTCTCAACATTTGTGAGTATATCAAGGAAGTTCACACCCACCTCGATGTTGCAAAGACCATTCTTAGACCTGTCGATATGAACAGCCTTAAGCTCCTCAACAAGTCTGTCTACTACTTCTTCAAGTGGCTCGATCTCCTTGAGAACGTTCATATCCCCTGTCTTTTGTGGCTTCGATAGCAAGCCCGATTATCTCCCCTGAATGGCGTTGCACACAACGTCAAGCTCGTGCTTCGCCTGCTCAGAAAAACCGATCTCCTTTTCATAAAGAACATCCGCAGTTTCATAGATGTTTATAGTGTAGTCGCCTATTCTCTCATACTCTGAAATAAGGTGGAAAAGCGCTGTAACAGTTCTCGACTCATCCTCGTTCAGACCGCAGTCGTTGAGCTTTATAAGATATGAACCTACTCTTGTCCTCAAGCCTATCGATAAGCTCCTCACGCTGCTTTTTTATCTTGTCGATAGACTTAAGGTCATACTTGTCATAAAGCTCTCTTACCGATATGAAATTTTTCTGTGCCAGCACGCCCATTTGAACAACTGCCTCTGTAGCCTGTGCGATAGCAACGTTTGAGTAACAAGAAATCTGTCGTCAAGAAGATCCTCCTTAGTGAAAGTATCATCGTCCTCAGCGTTCTTCTTATCTCTGATAGTCCATTCGGCAAGCTTTTCAAGCACTGTATAGAACGGCAGAAAGATTATAGTTACCACAACATTGAAGATAGTATGGAAGTTTGCGATGCTTCCCGTTGTAAAGCTCTTATTCCAGAACGGAAGTCCTATTGTATACTGAATGATATAAACGCCGATAAGAAAGATTATAGTACCGATAAGGTTGAAATAGAAGTGTATCATAGCGGCTCTCTTTAGCGTTCTTTGAAGCACCTATACTTGAAATAAGAGGTGTAGCACAAGTACCGATGTTAGTACCCATTATGATAGGAAATGCAGAAGCGAATGTGATAGCGCCTGACACTGAAAGCGCCTGCAAAATGCCTATAGAAGCGGCCGATGACTGTATGATAGCCGTGAATATCGCACCCACCAATACGCCCAGAACAGGGTTTTTAAGCACTGCAAAAAGCTGCTCGAACTGTGGAAGCTCTGCCAGCGGAGCGATCTTCTCCCTGCATAAGTATCATTCCGGTAAAGAGGATACCTATGCCCATCATTATCTCGCCCACGTTCTTTGTCTTGTTCTTCTTTCCCACCATTATGATGATAAGACCGATAACGATAAGTATAGACGAGAAGTTAGACGGCTTTTGCAAAGCTGCAATATAGCAGGGGCCGCTGCTGTCGCCCTCGAGGTTTGTGAGCCTTAATATCTGCGTTGTCATGGTAGTACCGATATTTGCACCCATGATTATTCCAACTGCGCCCTTTAGTTTCAAAAAAGGCCTGCGTTTACAAGTCCCACCACGATAACAGTAGTTGCAGACGATGATTGCACCGCTGCCGTCACCAACGCACCGAAAAAGTATTCCTGAGAACACGTTTCCCGTCATTTTCGCAAGGACCTTCTCCATAAGTCCGCCCGAAGCCTTTCAAGTCCCGAACTCAATATGGTCATTCCATATAAAAAACAGACCAAGTCCGCCCGCCATTCCGATAATGTTAAAGATACTCAAATCAATTCATTCCTTTTCTTGTTTTTTCCACTGCACAACGTCCGAGCACGCCCCTGCGCACCCCATTACTTACCTTACCTTTACGCCGATTTTACTTAATAAATAAAAAACAAAGCCAAAGCCTGCACGGATATCCCGCAAGGCTCTGACTTTGATAATTATTTCTTTTCCTGCCACCACAAAGTCTGTTCATGGCACGTCGCAGCTTCTGCTCCGCCCTTTCAAACTCTTTCTGGCTAGCATTTTCTCTGAGCTTGTTCTCTGCCGCAGCCTTTGCCTTTTTCGGCTCTTGCAACGTCTATCTCATCAGCCCATTCGATAGCAGATGTCACCACTGTCACACCGTCAGCAGACACCTTTATAAGCCCTCCCGAAATAGCGGCTGTTCTGAACTCACCTTCTATTTTGATACGGAAAGGAGAAGAAACGATATTTGCCACATATGGCGCATGACCTGCAAGTATACCGATATCACCTGCTACGGTCCTCACAATGATCTGTCTCAGTATTTCCCTCAAAAAAAATTTTTTTCAGGGGTTATTATCTTAAGATCAAAAGGCGTCATAATCTTTCTCCATAAGTTTTTTACAAATCAGCGCATGCGGCACAAAATTGCCACATACATTCACTATATACTATAATCCGACTCTTGTCAAGTATTTTTTTCTTTAAACGTTCTGTTACTACTGTTCACTTTCTGCGATCTGTCTGCCCTTTTCAACAGCCTCGTCGATAGTTCCCACGAACAGAAAAAGCAGATTCAGGCAGATCGTCATGCTTGCCCTCGATTATCTCCTTGAAGCCTCTGATAGTCTCCTTGATAGGCACATACTTGCCCTTCATACCCGTAAACTGTTCTGCAACGGAGAACGGCTGAGATAAGAAACGCTGAATCTTTCTTGCTCTTGATACGGTCAGCTTATCGTTGTCGTCAAGTTCGTCCATACCCATGATAGCGATGATATCCTGAAGCTCCACATACCTCTGCAGGATAGACTGGACCTGTCTTGCCACCTGATAATGCTCATTGCCCACTATCTCAGGCGAAAGTATCCTGGAGTTTGACTCCAACGGGTCAACGGCAGGATAGATACCAAGTGATGAAATGCTTCTTGAAAGCACCGTTGTTGCGTCAAGGTGAGCAAACGTAGTTGCAGGCGCAGGGTCTGTCAAATCGTCCGCAGGCACATAAACTGCCTGAACGGAAGTGATAGAGCCTTTTGTTGTTGAAGTGATACGCTCCTGTAGCTGACCCATTTCAGTTGCAAGGGTAGGCTGATAACCAACGGCTGACGGCATTCTGCCAAGGGAGTGCCGACACCTCAGAACCTGCCTGAGTAAACCTGAATATGTTGTCGATAAAAAGCAGCACGTCCTGATGCTCAACATCTCTGAAATACTCCGCCATTGTCAGACCTGAAAGTGCAACTCTCATTCTCGCTCCGGGCGGCTCGTTCATCTGACCGAACACTAGGGCTGTCTTTCGATAACGCCTGAGTCTTTCATTTCGTGCCAAAGGTCATTGCCCCCTCACGGGTACGCTCTCCAACGCCTGTGAATACCGAGATACCACCATGCTGATTGGCAACGTTATTTATAAGCTCCTGAATAAGCACCGTCTTTTTTACGCTCCTGCACCGCCGAAAAAGACCTATCTTTCCGCCTTTTCAGATATGGTGCGATAAGGTCGATGACCTTGATACCGGTTTCCAGAATCTCGTTTGAAGCAGACTGCTTCGCTTCGTATGTCGGCGGTTCTCTGTGTATCTCCCAGCGCTCCTTAGTTTCAGGGGCGGGCAGATTGTCAACAGGCTCGCCCAGAAGATTGAACATTCTCGAAAGAGTTTCGCCTTGCCCACCGGAACAGAAATAGCCTTGCCCGTATCAACAGCGTCGATACCTCTCATAAGTCCGTCTGTAGAGCCCATGGCGATACATCTTACTATATCGTCGCCTATATGCTGAGCCACCTCAACAACGAGCTTTTCGCCCTTGTTGTCTATCTCAATGGCATTGAGCAGATCAGGCAAGCTGTCCTTTTCAAAGCGGATATCAACTACCGCACCAACTATCTGGACTACCTTTGCCTATGTTTTTTGCTTTCCATTTATTTACCACCTTTCAAAAAGGGATATAAGCTATCATCATAGCCGTCACATCTTTTAAATACTATCTTCCGATAGTTGCCGAGCTTATCTCTGTAAGCTCCTGAGTTATCTGCGCCTGTCTTGCTCTGTTGTAAAGAAGCGACAGATTGTCTATCATTTCTCCTGCGTTGTCCGTTGCAGACTCCATTGCAGTACGTCTGACATTGCCGCCTGCTCAGAAGCGTAAGAATCCACTATCGCAGAATAAAGCATACCGCCTATATACTGCGGTATCATACCGTCAAAGACCTCCTCAGGGGGACGGGTCATAGATAGTTGACGGGTGCTTTCTTCCCCCAAGCTTGTCAAGATCCTCCACGGAAGTATCTGCAAACTGCAAAGGCTCCTGTGTCAGCGCCGACACGAATGTGGTATACACAAGCTCTACCTTGTCATAATCCCCATTTCTGAAGCCTGCGATAATATCTTCCACAATGTCTATAACAGTGTCAGTGTCAATGCTTCTCCGCTATCTGCGGATATTTCCACACAAGGTCATAGTCACGCTTTTTCAAAGAACTCAACAGCCTTTTGCCCACAGCCATAACACGAAGCTGACCGCCTGATGACAGCACATCGTCAGCCTTTGCCTTAGCCATTTTCAGCACGTTGGAGTTAAATCCTCCTGCAAGTCCCCTGTCGCCTGCCACCACTATAAGCAGTGTGGAATTAAGGAACTTCTTCTTTGTATACACCGACTTGAAAGCTCTGTCGCAGGATATATCGCACATTGTCTTAAAAAGCGTTTCAAAAAGAACGGCTGAACTGCCACCGCCTTGTCTTTGGCACGTCTGAGCTTAGAAGCCGCCACAAGCTGCATGGCTTTTGTTATCTGCATGGTGCTTTCAACGCTTTTGATACGTCTTTTGACGTCTTTCATATTAGCTGTTGCCATTGCTCAGCGCTCCTTATCTGCTTTGAAGAAACTTCTGTGAATACTCCGCAAGCACGTCCTTTATTGCCTGTTCATTCTCTTTCGTAAAAGCTCCCCGTTGCTCTTATTGAAGAGAAAATGTCAGGAGTGGGTTTCATCTATATACACACAAAAGATCTTTCTCAAATTCAGCGATATCCTCAACTCTGATATTCTTCAGATAGTTGTTTACCACCGCATAGATTATTACCACCTGCTTCTCAACGTCCAGTGGCGAGGTCTTGCCCTGTTTAAGCACTTCCACGATACGTTCGCCCTGTGCAAGTCTTTCCTTAGTGTCCTTGTCAAGGTCAGAGCCGAACTGCGAGAACGACTGCAATTCTCTATACTGAGAATAAAGCAGTTTCAGCGAGCCTGAAACTTTTTTTTTCATAGCCTTTATCTGTGCCGAGCCGCCTACACGGGATACTGATATACCAGGGTTTACCGCAGGTCTGACGCCTGAGAAGAACAGCTCAGATTCAAGGAATATCTGTCCGTCAGTGATAGATATAACGTTTGTCGGGATATAAGCCGAAACATCGCCTGCCTGAGTTTCGATAATAGGCAGAGCGGTTATAGAGCCTCCGCCGTAGTCCTTGTTAAGACAGCAGGCTCTCTCAAAAGTCTTGAATGGAGATAGAATACATCTCCAGGATAAGCCTCTCTGCCTGTCGGTCTTTGAAGCAGAAGTGACATAGTTCTGTACGCCACAGCATGCTTTGAAAGGTCGTCATAAACGCACAGCACGTCCCTTGCCCTGCAACATGAAATACTCTGCCATTGCAACGCCTGCATATGGTGCTATATACTGCAAAAGGAGCCATTTCAGAAGCCGTTGCCGATACAACTATAGAATAATCCATAGCCCCATGCTTAGAAAGGGTATCTACCACGTTTGCCACAGTAGACTGCTTCTGACCTATCGCAACATAGATACAGATAACGTCCTTGCCTTTTTCTGATTTATGATAGTGTCAAGTGCAATAGAAGTTTTACCTGTCTGTCTGTCGCCTATAATAAGTTCACGCTGACCCCTGCCTATAGGTATCATAGAGTCGATAGCCTTGATACCTGTCTGCAATGGTCTGTTTACTGATTGTCTTGTAATTATTCCGAAAGCAGGGCTTTCCACAGGTCTTGTTTCTGTTGTAAGCACAGCGCCCCTGCCGTCGATAGGTGCACCGAGGCGTTCACAACTCGTCCGAGAAGCGCATCTCCCACAGGCACAGAAACTATCCTGCCTGTCCTCTTTTTACTCCAGACCCCTCTTTTATTCCGTCCTCAGAGCCGAGAAGTACACAGCCTACAAAATCCTGCTCCAAGTTCATTGCCATGCCGTATGTTCCGTTAGAAAATTCAAGAAGTTCGCCCGACATACACTTGTCAAGTCCATGAACTCTTGAAATTCCGTCGCCAACAGTGCAGACCGTCCCCACATCGTCAAGCTCAAGCTTGCTGCGGTAGTCCTTGATCTGCTGTTTTATCAAGCCTGTTATTTCATCAGGACGTAATTTCATGTTAAAATACCGTTCCTTTTCTATGCAATGACCCCGTCGATCTGAGCCTTGATATCATCATCAAGCCTAGTTCTGACGCTGCCGTCTATTTCTGTGTCTGAATATCTCAGCACGATACCGCCCATAAGGCTTTTTGTCCACCTTTTCCCACAAGCTACTATCTTTGCCCCGAAACAACTTCCAGCTTAACCACAAGCTTTGTCCCTGAGCCTTTCAGACAAAGGCATAGCCGTCACCGCAGTGACCTCTATGATATTATTATGCTTTTCATAAAAAGCTCCTTGAACTTTGCGCATATCTCAGGCAGAAACCTTATCCTGCCCTTTTCGCTCACAAGACAAAAGAAAATTAAGCGTAACAGGCTGTATCCTGCCCATAAACACCGTTTCCAGCGTCGCCCTTTTTTTCGTTCTCCGTCACCAGCGGTGACCAAGCCTCCACATATTCCTCCTGACCCTGAGAGAAAAGTATATCCCTTATGCTCCCAAGCTCACCATAGACTTCATCAAGGCAGTTTTCCTCGCAGCACACCTCAAAAAGTGCGTTGCCGTAAATATTCCCGATACTGTCTGCCATTACATCTCACCACATTGTCAATGAACTTCTCGATAAGACGTTCGTTGTCCTCGCCTGTCATATCCTTTTCCACAACTGCCGCCGCAGCCGAAAGCAATATCGGTGATCTCGTTCTTGATCTGGTTGACAGCGATCTTCTTTTTCTCTTTCGATCTCTCTTGAAGCGTTGTCCACAAGACCCTTTGCCTCAGTTCTCGCTTCGCTGATTATCTCGTCAGAACGCTGTTGAGCCTTTCTTGTTGCCGTCTGTATAATCTGTGCAGACTTTCTTCCTTTGCACCCTCTAATCTGCTTGTATACTCAGCTTCCAGCTTCTCGGCATTTTCTTTTTGCCTCGTCAGCCTGTCTGTAAGTTTCCTTAACATCATTTTTCTGTCCTCGATGACCTTGTTCACCTTATCGAACAGAAAATGCTTGAGCACCAAAAACAGTATGAGCGTATTGAGCAAAGTCGCAATTATCGTTGTCAGATCTATTGACAGAAACTCTGTCACATCGCCTGCTGCCAATACCATTTATCCAACCTCCCCTCCGCACCAATGCAGAGCAAATCTTGTTTGAAGCTTTTTTTTTATTAAAGCTTTCCGATAAATGGGTTAGCAAAAAGAGCAGGATAAGTGCTACAACGAATGCGTAGATACCTGTTGACTCAGCCATAGCAACGCCCTATGAACATTGTTCTTGTGCAGTCGCCTTTAGCCTCAGGCTGTCTTGCGATAGCCTCGATAGTCTTTCCTACTGCGTAGCCCTCACCGATACCGGGTCCGATACCGGCGATCATTGCAAGTCCTGCACCGATTGCTGAACAGCCAAGAAGAATAGCCTTTTCCATAATGATAAACCTCCGTTATTTACATTTTTTATACTTTCCGCAAAAGCGGTAATTTACTCTGTTTCTGCCGCCGCACCAACGTTTACCATGGTGAGCATTGAAGATATAAGCCTGTATGCACCCTGAGAACAGGTCGAAATACACGCTAAGCACCGCAGTGTATACCTACCTGAAATACACTGAACGCCCATGAGCCTGCCTCAAAAGTCAGACCCAGTGCAGATGACAGTGAGCCGAGCGCACCATAAAGCAGTCCCGTTATTACCATGCCGCCTGCAACGTTGCCGAACAGACGGAACGCCATAGACGCAGGTGTAGCCACCTCACTGATGCTATTGAGCGGCAGGATAAAAGCCACAGGCTGAGCAAAGCTTTTAAGATAGCCCTTGAAACCATTCGCTTTTATCTTTTGGCTGGTATGATGGGCAATTGAACGGTACCGA
>VOFK01001818.1_pt1 | contig 16082 bp, 21 predicted proteins | sample 5384121 | NCBI WGS metagenome assembly VOFK01 (sample SAMN12384730, study PRJNA508395) | human gut metagenome | isolation source: healthy gut J | host: Homo sapiens
CTCGCTCATGAAAGGTGTTGATAATCGCGAACTGATACACCGAGGCGAACCGGACATAGGCCACCTCGTCGGCTTTTTTCAGCTTCTCCATGACCTTTTCGCCGATGACCACGGTGCTGACCTCCCGCTCCAGGGAGTTCTGCAGCTCCTGCTCGATCGCTGGCCATGCGCTCCATGTCCGCCGCGGACACCGGGCGCTTTTCACAGGAGCGCTGGATGCCCCGCAGCACCTTGCTGCGGTCGAAGCTCTGGCGGCTGCCGTCCTTCTTGATCACCACCATGGGCAGATATTCCACGGTCTCATAGGTGGTGAAGCGCTTCTCGCAGGACAGGCACTCCCGCCGCCGGCGGATGCTGGCCCCCTCGTCGGCGGGACGGGAATCCACCACCTTGCTCTCGCGATAGCCGCAATAGGGACATCTCATGGGCATATTCCTCCTCTATGGCGATAATGTTCAGCTTATTATAGCACATGGCGGCGGAATATGCAAATTTCAATTTTCCTCCGGCGGCACAGGATACCCGTCCTCAAAGCGATATTCCGCCCAGAGTCCTCCGTCCATGGCACGGATCCGGGCCAGGCAGAACAGCTCCGTCAGGGGAAACGGTCCCTCCCGGTCATAGGGCACGGCCAGCCGCACCCGCCGCCCCTCCCGGCGGCACAGACTCCCCGGCGGCAGGGGCAGGGGGAGTCCTCCGGCGGGCCGCCCACGGGGAGTCCCCTCGCGGCAGGGACTCCGCCCCGGCCCCGGATGGCCCCAGCGGCCCGGTGATCCGCCGGGAAAACCGGCGGCGCAGACGCCCGCCCTCCAGCAGTCCCAGGGCCAGACGCTGTCCTCCCCCTGGACCCAGACCCGCCACAGGCCCGGCTCCGGGGGGTGGCAGATCACCTCGAACAGGTGGTCCTCCCCCGCCGCCGTCACCGTCATGGTCCCGGCGGCCCGGTCCCCGATATACACAGGATACGTCATGCAGCGCGCCTCCCCATCAAAGCATCCCCGGCAGGGGGCTGTGCCAGTGTATGCACAGTCTCCGCCGGGGAGGCCCCGTCCCGCCTTACCCGGCAGAGGGCAGGCTGTCCACCACCCGGTCCCACCCCAGGTTATCGGTATCATAGCAGTATGTCTCTCCGTCGGGATAGGTATAAGCCACGAACACGCCGAAGGTCTCTCTCAGGGGTATAGCCGCCCCGGATCGGCACCTCCCACAGCCGCAGAAGACTGCCGTCGCCGAAGTCCAGGGTCACACCCTCTCCCTCCGGCAGCTCCTGCTGGCGCTTTCCCATTCCGGCCTGCCGGAGCTTTTCGCTGATACCGGCCCCGGCCAGCTGAGGATAGTGGACGCGGCTGCCGGCCCGCTCCAGCCACACGCCGTCATGTTCCCGGGCATACAGCACGCTGCCGTTCAGAGCGTCCATATACCGGCGGTATGCCGCGCTCTGCCGGGACGCCCACACAAGCGGCGTGGCCGTTAGCGCCAGCAGCACCGCCGCCAGGGTGATCCACAGCCCCAGCTTCAGGCGGCTGCGGTCCTTTTTGGACTGCGGCGCCTCCCGAAATGCTTCATACATGGTCATACCTCCTTTGTTTATGTTCTGTAAACCTTATGATACCATACCCAGGCGGCCCCGTCAAGGCAAAAAAGCTCCCCCAGGAGAGACAAATGCCTCTCCCGGGGAGCTCCTGCCTGGGGAAGGTTATGTACCCTCCGCCGGGCCGCTATACCAATCTGCTGCGGGGCAGGCCGAAGCTCACCGCAATGGCGTCGTCCACCCGCTCCATCACCGCGCCGTCCACCTTGCCCATCCGCTCCCGCAGCCGCCGCTTATCCAGCGTACGGATCTGCTCCAACAGGATCACGGAATCCTTGGGCAGGCCGCAGCACTGGGCCGCCACCTCTATGTGGGTGGGCAGCTTGGCCTTGCCCATCTGGGAGGTGATGGCCGCCGCGATGACGGTGGGGCTGTGGCGGTTGCCGGTGTCGTTCTGCACGATCAGCACCGGGCGCACGCCCCCCTGCTCGCTGCCTACCACCGGGCTCAGGTCGGCATAATAAATTTCGCCGCGCTTGACATTCGTATCCACAAACGTTCACACTCCGCCGGAAGAAGTACCCGGAAAAAACGGGTCACTTTCATTCTCCCACGCAGCCCGGGGATTTATACCCGGTTTTCCCGCCCCGCTTCATTCTATGGGGCGGCAGGCGGCGGCGTGCGTCAGAACCGCAGCAGCAGCTCCCGCTCGGTGACCTGCCCGTTTTGCAGATACACCCGGGGCACCCGCTTGCTGACGGCGCAGGTCAGCTCATAGGGAATGGTCCCCGCCTGGGCGGCCATGACCTCCACCGGGTTGTGGGGCCCGAAGATCTCCACCTCGTCCCCCACGTCCACGCTGGGCCGATCCGTCAGATCGATCATGCACATATCCATGCAGATGCGGCCCCGCTGGGGCGCGGGCCCCTTGGCGGTCATCAGGCTGCACCGGTCGGACAGGCACCGGAAGAACCCGTCGGCATAGCCGTAGGGCACCACGCCCATGCGGGTGCGCCGCTGGGTGGTGAACAGCCGCCCATAGCTGACGGAGGTGCCCGGCTCATAGGTCTTGGTGGTGCTGATGGTGGTTTTCAGGGTCATCACCGGCCGCAGGTCCAGCCCCTGGGCAAACTCGCCATAGCCATACAGCAGCAGGCCCGGCCGCACCATGTCCAGGTGCATCTCCGGATAGCAGGCGGTGGCCCCGGTGTTGGCGCAGTGGCGCAGGGGGAACCGCACCCCCCGCTTTTCCTCCACCGCCCGGATCACCCGGCAGAACAGGTCGAACTGCCCCCGGGTATAGGCCTGGCTCTCCTGGTCCTGCTCATCGGCCACGGCGAAGTGGGTGAAGATGCCCTCGGCCTCCAGCCCCGGCAGGCCGCAGGCCTCACAGATGCCCTCCACGCCGCCGTCAAAGTGACTGCCGTCGCAGAGGTAACCCAGCCGGGACATGCCGGTGTCCACCTTGATGTGGATTTTCAGGGTCCCGCCCAGGGCCGCGGCCTCCCGGCTGTATTCCAGGGCCTTGGCCTTGCAGGTCACGGCCTGGGTAATGTGGTGCTCTATCAGCCGCCCCACCTGCTCCTTGGGGGTGTGGCCCAGGATCAGCACCGGCATGGTCACGCCGTTGGCCCGCAGCTCCATGGCCTCGTCGATGCTGGACACCGCCAGATAGTCGGCCCCCAGCTCCTGGAGGGTCCGGGCCACCTGCACGGCCCCGTGGCCGTAGGCATCGGCCTTCACCACGCCCAGGAAGCGGACCTTCGGCCCGATATGCTGCCGCAGGCGGCCATAGTTGTGGGCCAGAGCGTCCAGGTCGATCTCCGCCCAGGTTCTCTTTAATGTGGATTCCATGATGATAGCCTCTCTTTATTCTGAAGTAAAGGACAGCAGCCGGGCCGTCAGCACCACGCGGCTGTCCTGAGAAAACTCGGCATACAGCGGGGCCCCGTCCCCGCCCAGCCAAACGGTGCACAGCACCTTGCCGCCGGGGGCGGTGGTGTCCAGAGCCAGGCGCAGGCAGTCAAGCCCCTCCAGGGTCTCCTGCCCCGCGTCCACCAGATACCCCTCCTCCATGGCCCGCAGCAGCCACGGCAGACAGTTGGCCGGGGCCACGTCCCGCAGGCTTCCGGCGGACAAAGCCGCCCCGTCATAGGACACCGTCAGATCCTCTCCGCTGACGGAGGCCGTCAGCCCCGCCAGGTCCTCAGGGCCTGTAACGGTGGTCCCGGCGCCGGTGGGGGTCCAGTCGCAGGACACGGTGAACGTGCGGTTCTCCGTCTCCAGATGGCAGGTGATCTCCGCCTCCATATGGGCGGCCTGCATCTCCCGGTACCGCTGGCGCAGACTCTCCGCCTGCGACGCGGCCTTTTTTCCGCAGCCGGCCAGCAGCAGCGCCGCCGCCAGCAACCATACCAAGCATTTTTTCACGGTAAACCCTCCCTTTCCGGAAGGCTTTCCGTTATCCCAACATCTATCTGTCTGTCACGCTGCCCGCCTCGGACCGTTATGCGCCTCGCAGAGTTCGCGGCTCGCAGGCCGCGAATCAAGTCCGATCCATTTTTCGCGGCGGCGCCCCCCAAGGGGACTTCCGTTGGGCGTGTACGTCGCGAAAAATACTTTGCGCGGAGAGAGTGTGTCCAAATGAGCAAAAGGCTCATTTGGACGCGCGGGTCGGAGCGGGAACCTAATTTATCCAAAAGAGCAAAGCTCTTTTTTGGATAAGCCTTACTCCGTGACCTCCCGCAGAGCCGCCGGGATCCGGTCCAGCAGATCCGATGGGGTCATGCCCCACAGGCCCACCTCCCGGGCGGCCAGGTCCCCGGCCCGTCCGTGAAGCCACACCGCGGCGCAGCAGGCGTCCATAGGCGGCAGGCCCAGGCCCAGCAGACTCACCAGCATCCCCGCCAGCACGTCGCCGCTGCCGCCCTTGGCCATGCCGCAGTTCCCGGTGGAGTTCACCATCCGCCGCCCGTCCGGGGCGGCCGCGATGGTCCCCGGCCCCTTCAGCACCAGGTATACCCGTGCTCCCGGGCGAAGTCCGCCGCCGCCCGCTCCCGGCCCCGGGGAAAGATCGCCTCCGGCCCGGACAAACCCCCTCATGGGGGGTCAGCACGGTGATCCGGTCCCGCCGCCGGGACAATGCATCCATATGCCCGGAAAGGGCGTTTATGCCGTCTGCGTCCAGCACCAGGGGCCGGGGCAGGTCCAGCAGCCGCCGCACCAGCCCGTGCACCGGGGCTGCGCCCCAGGCCGCAGCCCACCAGCACCGCATCGCAGCCCTCGGCCCGCTGCCGGATGGCCTCCTCTGCCAGGGGGGACAGCTTCCCCTCCTCCGACGGCAGGGGGAAGGGCATCACCTCGTCGCATTTCATTGCCGCCACCGGCCACACCGGCTCCGGCACCCCCAGGTATACCAGCCCCGACCCGGTGCGCACCGCCGCCTGGCCGGCGAAAACCGCCGCGCCGGAAAAGCCCACGCTGCCGCATACGCACAGCACCTTGCCGAAGGTACCCTTGTGGCCCATGGGGTCCCGCCGGGGCAGAAGCCGCCGCACATAGGCCGCCGTGATCTCCTCCATCCCGTCACCTCCCGGATTTTTCCCTTAGTATAGCACGGTTTTCCCCCGGTGGCGAGATTTTTTTGTCCGCCGCGTCAACAATTCCGCCGGTTGACAAGACAGGGAAAAGGGGGTATATTGTGGTATATAAAAATCAGGGAGGTTTTCACTATGCTCGATTCTACCCGCCAGTTCATCCAGGCCATGGACGCCAAGAACATCAAGCACTCCGACATTGAGGTCACCGACTCCGGCATGGAGAAGGTCACCGTGATATACACCGGAGACAGCATCCCTTCCATCCGCATGATTTTTTTCTTCAACAAGGACTGCGAGGACGTGGCCATCCGCGTGTTCGACATCGTGAAGCTCCCCGAAAACAAGATCGACGGCTTCTTCAAGGTGGTCAACGAGGCCAACCGCCGCTTCCGCTTCTTCAAGTTCGTGCTGGACACCAATGACAACACCGTTCAGGCGGAGATGGACGCCGCCTTCCGCACCCACGACGTGGGCGAGATCTGCCTGGAGCTGATGAGCCGCTGCGTGGACATCTGCGACAAGGCCTATCCCGACTTCATGAAGGCCCTGTGGGCCTGAAAGCTCCCACTGTAATAACAAAAGCCGCCCGGCCAGGGCGGCTTTTGTTATTACGCTCAGATCTCCAGATAATTCTTCACCAGCACCTGCAGCAGCTCGTCCCGATCCACCTTGCAGATCAGGGTCCGTGCGCCGTTGTGGTTGGTGATATAGGTGGGGTCCTCAGACAGGATATAGCCCACGATCTGGTTGATGGGGTCGTACCCCTTTTCCTTCAGCGCCTCATACACGGAGGTAAGGATAAAGTGGATTTGCTCGTCCTTATCCTGGGCGGCGTCAAACTTTCTGGTGAAATCATCCATGCGGGCTTTCTCCCCTTTCTATTGATTCACCATCAGTATACGCTATTTTTCCGGCGCTGTAAAGAGGGAAAAACGGATTTTACCGGGTGCGCAGCTCCGCGCCCAGGCGCTTGGTGAGCTTCTTGATGACGCCGGAGGCGCACTCCTCGATCTCCGTGGAGGTCAGGGTCTTTTCCAGGGAGCCGATGGTCAGCCGGATGGTGACGGACTTCTTCCCGGCGGGTACCTGCTTGCCGTGGTACTCGTCCACAAAGTCTGCCCCATGGAGCAGGCCGTTTTCCCGGATGCCCTGGGCGATGACGTCGTGCATCTGGCTCCACTTCACCTGGCTGTCGAACAGCAGGGAGATGTCGTAGTCGGTCATGGGATACTCCGGCAGGTGGGTGAACCGGTTGGTGCGGGAGCGGAAGGGCCTCAAAGCGTCCACGTCCAGCTCGAACAGCATCACGGCCAGGTTCTTGATGCCGCAGGCCATGGCGGGCTTCCGAGCAAGCATCGCCAGATTGCCCACCTGCTCCTCACCCAGATAGATGTTCAGCCACACCACCTGGTCGGCCCACACCGGGCGCTTCTCCTGGCGGAAGGTGAAGCCCCTCCATGTGGGTGTAGCGGGGCATCTGCTCCACGGCGCCCTTGGCCCGGCGGAACAGGGCCGTCACGTCCTTGGCCGGGGCCACGAAGGCGCCGGCGATGTTCTTGCGCTGGGAGGGCAGCAGCTCCCGGGGGTCATAGGGGGCGGAATAGTCCGCGTCCTTGAACACCTGGGCCGTTTCAAACAGGGAGAACTCCGTGAAATAGCGCTCATTTTTCGCCACGGCCTTGCACAGGTTGGGCAGCAGAGAGGAGCGGATCAGCCGCTCGGTGGGAGACGGCGGGGTGGACAGGGCCAGGATCCCGGCGGTGTCCTGCAAAATGGCGTTTACATAGGACTCGTCCATCCAGGGATAGGTGAAGATCTCCTGCATGCCGCAGCGGATGGCCAGATACTCCTTGATCCGGCGCTCCAGGTCCTTGTCCAGCTGGTTGATGGCCCCGTCGAAGGAGGTGGTGATGGGGGCGGCCTGGAAGTTCTCGTAGCCCACCATCCGGGCCACCTCCTCCATGATGTCGGCCTTGATGGCCACATCGCCGGTGGAGCGCCAGGTGGGCACGGTGACGTGCATGTTGTCGCCGTCGAAGTCCAGCCGGAAGCCCAGCAGGCCCAGCTTATGGGCGATCTCGTCGTTGGTCAGGTGCTTGCCCAGGCGGCGGTCCAGCCACCGCAGGGACACGTCGATCTCCGCCGGTTGGAGCTTCGCGGGATACTGGTCGGAGAAGCTGGTGACGCGCACGTCGGGATACAGCTCCCGGAACAGGCTCATGGCCAGGGACAGGGCCTGGTCGCAGCGCTCCGGGTCGATGCCCTTTTCATAGCGGGAGGACGCCTCGGTGCGGTTGTCGTACCGCAGAGCCGTGCGGCGGACGCCGGCGGCCTGGAAATTGGCGATCTCCAGGATGACCTTGTCGGTGGAGGGAAGAACGGAGTCCTTGGCGCCGCCCATGACGCCTGCAAGGCCCACCACCCCCGCCTCATCGGCGATGACCAGATCGTCGGCGGACAGGGCCAGCTCCTTGCCGTTGAGTAGCTCCAACTTTTCGCCGTTTTGGGCCCGGCGGACGATGATATGCCCGGCAATGTTGTCGGAATCAAAGGCGTGGGTGGGCTGGCCGGTGGCCAGCATCACATAGTTGGTGATATCCACCAGGGCGTTGATGGGCCGCATACCCACCCGCCAGATGCGGCTCTGCATCCGGAAGGGGGCGGGCTTCACGGACAGGCCCTCTACCGCCGCGCCAATGTAGCGGGGGCAGCGCTCCGTGTCCTCCACGGTGACGGTGAGGCCGTCGGGACCCGGCATCGCAGGTGAAGGGGGGCAGGGGCTTGAGAGGCAGGTCATACAGAGCCGCCAGCTCCCGGGCAATGCCGTAATGGCCCCACAGGTCGGGCCGGTTGGTCATGGATTTGTTGTCAATCTCCAGGATGATGTCGTTCAGGTCCAGGGCGTCGGCAATAGGGGTCCCCGCTGGGGCGTCAAAGGCGCTCAGGTCCAGGATGTGGGCCTCCTCGGTGGTGGGGAACAGATCCCCCAGGCCGATCTCCACCGCGCCGCAGATCATGCCGTAGCTTTTGACGCCCCGGAGCTTGGCCTCCTTGATCTCCACCGGCTCGCCCTCGCCGTGCCAGCGGCACATGGCTCCCGGGGCGGCCACGGCCACCTTCATGCCTGGGCGGACGTTGGTGCCGCCGCAAACGATATCCCGGATGTCACCGCCGCCGATGTCCGTGCGGCAGATCTGCAGCTTGTCGGCGTTGGGATGGGGGCACACCTCCGTGATCTGCCCCACCAGCATATGGTCAAACTGCCGGGCCAGGTCCGTGGCCCCCTCCACCTCCACGGTGGACATGGTCAGGTCATAGGCCAGCCGGGTCAGGTCCATATCCCGGGGCAGGTCCACATAATCTTTGATCCAGTTCAGCGATACTTTCATGTGTTTCCCTCTCCTTTTTAACGGAACTGTTCCAAAAGCGCAGGTCGGCGCTGTGGAACAGGCGCACGTCATCCACGCCGTAGCGCATCATCACCAGCCGGTCCAGGCCGATGTTCACATAGAACCCGGTGTATTCATCCGGGTCCAGGCCCGCCGAGCGCAGGACGTTGGGATGGGGGGTGCCGCCGGGCATGATCTCGATCCAGCCAACGTGCTTACACACGCTGCACCCCTTGCCGCCGCAGACCAGGCAGCCCATGTCGATCTCGAACCCCGGCTCCACAAAGGGGAAGAAGCCTGCCCGCATCCGCACCGGGACGTCCCGGCCGAATACCTTGGACAGGATGCTCTTGATCATCACCTTGCCGGAGGCAAACGTGAAGTCCTTGTCCACGATCAGGGCCTCATACTGGAAAAAGGCGCGCTCGTGGCGGGCGTCGGTGGTCTCATTGCGGTATACCCGGCCTGGGTACACGAAGCGGTAGGGGGGCTTGTGGGTCTGCATATAGCGGACGGAGCCGCCGGTCAGATGGGGCCGCAGGCACAGCTTTTCCCAGCACTGGCCCTTGTCGTGGCCCTCCAGCCAATAGGTGTCCATGCTCTCCCGGGCGGGGTGGTTGGGGGGGAAGTTCAGGTTGTCGAAGCCGTACAGCTCGCTGGTGATGTCGGACTCCTCGAAGATCTCGAAGCCCATGGACCGGAACGCGTCGTTCAGGTCGTAGCACATCTGGGTAATGGGGTGCAGGCCGCCGGACAGGGGGGCGATGCCGGGGACGGTGATGTCGAAGTCCGGGTCCACCTCCGACGCCTTCAGCTTCAGCTCCTCCCGCTTGGATTCCAGCAGCTCCGTCAGCTGGGTCTTGGCCTGGTTCACGGCCTTGCCCATCTCCGGCCGCAGGCTCACGTCCAGCCGGGGCAGCTCCTTCAGAAGGCCCGTCAGGGCGCCCTGCTTGCCCAGCAGCAGGCCCTTGACCTCCTGCAGCTCGCCTTCGCTGCGGGCGGCGGCGATGCGGTCCTTGCCCTCCTGCAGCAGTTGTGTCAGTTTTTCTTTCATGTGGGTCCTCCTCCGTATCGGATCAGATTTTTGGGGACGAAAAAAGCCCTTCCCCCCAAATCACTTGGGACGAAAGGCATAGAACTTCCGTGGTACCACCCAGCTTCGCGGCACAGAACCGCGCACTCGTTTTCCCGATAACGGGGGACGACCCGTCCGCGCATTTCCTCGCGGCAGCTCCCGGGCGAACACCGCAGCGCCTGACGGACCGGCTTGCAGCCGGTGACCGACCCTCTCTTAGAAGCCGTGTATGTGCGGATTTTCCCGTTCCACGCTTTTAATCTACTTCTTTATATCATATTCCCATCCGGTTTTCAAGAGGAAATCTTCGTCGGATCGACGAAAAAATCGGGAAACTCGGGTCGAGCCTCATCGCCCGGTGATCCGGACATGCTGCCGGGGATAAAGAGAAAGAGGTATGGCAGAAAGAATCCTTTTCAGCCGAGTTTTGAACGGAGATTTTTTTTGCTGTACTTTGGGCTTTGGTTGCGTTATAATGAGAAAAAATCCGAAAGTGGGAGGACGCTATATGTACTGTGTCAGAAAAGTGAATGAGGACTACACCTGGATCGGTGCGGACAGCCGACGCCTGGCGGTGTTTGAGGGCGTATTGGTGTGCCGGAGGGCGTTTCCTATAACAGCTACCTGCTGCTGGATGAAAAAACCGTGCTCTTTGACACGGTGGATGCCCAGGTGATCCGGCAGTTCAGGGAAAAACCTGCTGCACGCTAAGCGGGCGGACGCTGGACTATATCGTGGTACACCATACGGAGCCCGGATCACACCGCCGAGCTGGAGGACCTGGTGCTGCGTTTCCCGGAGGTGCAGATCTGTGTACCTGGCCCAAGACCACTGATCGGCCAGTTCTTCGGTCACGCCTATGATGACCGCATCCATGTGTGTAGGAGGATACCATCTGCTGGGACGGCATACCCTGCAGTTCGTGATGGCCTCCCTATGGTACACCGGCCGGGTGATGATGACCTACGACCGTACCGACCCTGACTGCTGCTGCTGTCGGCGGATCCGGCCGCTTCGGCGCCCCTGAACGGCCACCTCTATGCCGACGAGGGTGGATTTGACCGGGACTATCTGGACGAGTGCCGCCGGTACCACCAATATCGTGGGGGAAATACGGCTCCCAGGTGCAGGCAGTGCTGCAGAAGGCGGCCGGGCTGGAGATCAGATGATTCTGCCGCCCACGGCTTTGTTTGGCGGAGATTTTTGGGGTTGCTGTGTTTGAAACTTTCCAGTACGGGGGGCGTGATGATGCGCCTACGCCTCGCTTTGGGATACGAAGGTGTGCAGCCAACCTCCTGGCCTGCCGCCTGGTGGGCAGGGGGATAAGGTGCACCGAATGACTTTCCGTAACCATCGTCCCCATTCTGATCGGCGGCATTCCAATATAGTCACTTTGCGCCTGCCGTACCGACCTATAACGCCAGAGTTCATCACCATGGACGAGCGCCAAGCTGTGTAAATACGCCGCCCATGGGCTGAGGGGCCGGCGGATGGTGCTGCTGGAGAACGGTTTCCTGCCCCCGTCAGCGGCCGGGAAATGGGGAAGATCCCGCAGGGGCTTGAAGGATTGGACGCAGATAGGACACCTTTCTCCATCCGCTCCGCCCCCTGAGAGATCAGGCCATGCAGCTGGAGCGGCTGGCAGCAGTGTGCGGCCAAGGATGAAGGCGTTCCTACGGCAAAGGATGCAGAAGGAAAGAAAAGAAGCGGTTCGTGTGCAAGGTCTGCGGTTATGTATGAGGGCGATACTTCGCCCGAGTGATTGCCAAATGTCCCTCTGCGGAGCCGGCGCAGAACATTTTGAGGAGAAATAATAACATAGCATTTAATCTATGGCGTAAAAAGTTTTCAGACAATCCTGCAAAATGGCGGACATGAAAGGCAAACGGCAAGATCCACAGAGAAGAAGCAAAGCAGCTAAGTAAAATCTGGACCAGCCGCTGAAAATTTTGTGTAAGGAACTGAACAAAATCAACAACCAAAAGCGGGATTCGTTTGTGGATAAAGCCGTAACAAAGTGAGATGAAAAATCGCCATACCCGCACCGTAACGGACGAGACAATTGCTCAAATAAAGGAAGTGTTCGTAGCGGAATGACTTTCACTCCCCGGCCCGGTGCTGGGGAGTTTTTCTCAGTGATTATGCCGAGGTGCCGAATAAATTGAAGAAGGCAAAGCATTTGCTGATTCCTGTTAAAATACATACTACGGCACACGCTGAGCGGCAGCATCGTCCGCTTTTTCCTTGCGTGAAATTAAAATGTATGGTATACTTGTATCTGGTACATTTGATTGCCCCCGACCGAGAGCGGCGGGGGGAAAGGGGGAGGACACTATGCAGTTTGTTCTTGATCCCCTTTGCCCTGTGCTTCTTGCTGTATATCCGGCAGGAGAATCAATACCGGTTCCGGGCTGCCACCGCACTGAAGATTACACTAACTATGACGCTGACCCTATGCCTGACCGTGGCGCTGGCGCGGCGGTTTCCCCGGTGCTGCTGACGGCAGCGGTGGGGATGCTGCTATGCGCCGGGGGCGACTTCTATTTGCAGTACATCCGCCGGGATGTAAAAAAAAATTTACAAAGGGTATCGTGCTGTTTGGCTTGGGACAGCTGTGCAACATCGCGGCCCAGCTTCAGCTGGCTGCGTTTCACTGGAGCGCTGCGGCGGCGCTGGCCGGGCTGCTGACCCTGGCCATAGCCCTCAAGGGGGTCGGACAGTGGAATACCTCTGCCAACGACCCATGGCTGACCATTTACACCGTACTGGTGGCGACTACGGCGGCCAAGAGCCTGTCCACCGCCATTGTGCTGACCGGGACTACCGGCGGGATCCTGTTGGGAGCGGGAGGATTGCTGTTCTTCCTGTCGGACATGGTGCTGGGGATTTGGAACTATCAAAAGCCCCACATCCTGCTGGCGGACCTGAACTGGCTGCTGTATTTTGCCGGGCAATTTATGCTGTGCGCAGGATATATCGCGGCGGTCCGATAAAAAATGCCCCCACATCCGTTTCGGATGTGGGGGCGATTTGGGGGATGGTGGGGGTTATGCCTCGCCCCTGTCAGCGGTCTCCGGCTCGGTCCAATCCACCATGGTGGCGACGCAGCGGTTGATGCTCTTGCCCTCGGTGTAAAATTTCGCTTCGTAATCCGTCATCACGCCTACGGGGCCGCCTGCGTGGAGGTCTCGGGTCACATCAGACAGGGTGAAGCCAAACTGCGGGATCTCCTCCACGGACCAATCAAAGAGCTTATCGTTGTCGGTTTTGAAATGAATCTGTCCGCCGCCCTTCAGCACTTGGCGGTATTTTTTCAGGAAATTCCGTGGGTCAACCGGCGCTTTTTTCTGGTTGCTCTTGGGCCAGGGATCGCAGAAATTAATGTACAAGCGATCCACCTCGCCAGGGGCGAACAGCTCCGGCAGCAGGGCGGCGTCCGCATCGATGAAGAACACATTATTCAGCCCCTCACCGATGACCCGCTCCATGGCCACCACCATGGCGTCAGGCACCTTCTCCACGGCAATGAGCAGCGTGTCCGGCCGGGCCTTCGCCGTTCCGGCGGTGAAGCGACCCTTGCCGCAGCCCAGCTCCACCTCCAGCCTCTGCGCCTGGGGATACAGCTCCCGCCAATGGCCCCGCATGGCCTCCGGCTGGCGGATCCAGCAGCTCACAGGCGTCCATGCGAGGGTGCAGATTCTTCTTTTTTTCGCATACGCATTTAGGTATCCTCCCGGCTCTTGCCCCGGCAGCGCGGAGCATTTCTGCGACATCATACCACAAAATACTGCGCCCTGTAAACGGACGCCGTAATATCTTTTTCACCGGAAAAAACCGGCGGAAACGGCAGGCGTTGGAGGAATGACTTGAAAAGTGTGCAAAGATTGCCGCTTTGTTTTGTGCGATATGTCAAATTCAAAAAAGATGGTCGGGAAACACTTGATAAAAATTAAACGAGATACTATAATGATGCTGTATGAAAGGGCTTCCATAACGCGCAAAAGCAGACAGGATTGCCCTGACAAAGCGATCTGCGACAGGCGGCCGGGCTGTGGCCGGGCCGCAGAGTAGAAGGAGGAGCTATCGTGACCAATGTTCTGTTAGAGAAAAAAGGCAACATTGCTGTGGCTACCATCAACCGCCCCAAGGCCCTCAACGCCTTGAACTCTCAGGTTCTGGAGGATCTGAACGAGCTGGTGGAGCTGGTGAAGGCCGATGAAGAGATTCGCGCACTGGTGCTGACGGGCTGCGGTGAAAAGGCTTTTGTGGCCGGCGCCGACATCGGCGAGATGAGCACGCTCACTAAGGCCGGCGGCGAAGCCTTCGGCAAGAAGGGCAATGACGTGTTCCGCAAGCTGGAGACCCTGCCCATTCCCACCATCGCCGCTGTGAACGGCTTTGCACTGGGCGGCGGCTGTGAGCTTTCCATGAGCTGCGACATCCGCATCTGTGCCGACACTGCTGTGTTCGGCCAACCGGAAGCGGGTCTGGGCATCACCCCGGGCTTCGGCGGCACCCAGCGGCTGGCTCGTTTGGTAGGCCCCGGCATGGCAAAGCAGCTGATCTACACTGCTAAGAATATCAAGGCTGACGAGGCTATGCGCATCGGTCTGGTGAACGCCGTCTATCCCCTGGAGGAGCTGATGCCCGCCGCGGAGAAGCTGGCCGCCACCATCGCAAAGAACGCACCCATCGCCGTGCGGGCCTGCAAGAAGGCCATTAACGACGGCCTGCAGGTGGATATGGACGCCGCCGTGGTCATCGAGGAGAAGCTGTTTGGCAGCTGCTTTGAGACCTCCGACCAGAAAGGAGGGCATGGGCGCTTTCCTGGAAAAGCGCAAGCACACGAGCCCTACCAGAATAAGTAAGTTAATTAACAGGCTCCGGCCTGATGATTAAAAACGTTTCCAACAACTATAATTAAAATAGGAGGAAAAACAATTATGAAAATCGCAGTATTTGGCGCAGGCACTATGGGCAGCGGTATTGCCCAGGGTTTTCGCAGCGAAGGGCCACACCGCTCTGATGTATGCTTCCAGCGTCCAGAGCGCACAGCGCCATAAGGATAAGCTGGCTGCCTCTCTGGCTAAGAAGGTTGCAAGGGGCAAGATGGAGCAGGCTGCTGCCGATGACATCATGTCCCGCATCCTGGTGGAGGAGATGGACGCTGCCGCCGATGCCGATCTGGTCATCGAGTGCGTCGCTGAGAACATGGCCGTGAAGAAGGACCTGCTGGCTAAGCTGGATGCTATGTGCAAGGATAGCACCATTTTCGCTACCAGCACTTCCCTTCTGTGTCCATTGCAGGCCCAGGGCCTGAAGAGGCACCCTGAGGGTGGGCATGCACTTCTTCAATCCCGTATGCCTGCTATGAAGCTGGTGGAAGTGATTGCCGGCGAGCTGGTGGGAGTGGACCAAGAACCTGTCCCTGAGATATCGATATTGCTATGCAGCTGCGGCCGTGGTCAACAAGCATCCTTATTCCTTATTAAACGAGGGCGTTTGCGCCCTGCAGCGAAGCCATGCTGCGCAGAGGATACGATATTGCGCAGCTGGCCACTTCAATCATGTGGGCGCACGCCATGCTGATTCGCCGATTTCACTGGACGTGTTCACTGAGACCCACGACAGCAAGTATCGCGCAAAACGCAGATCCGTAAGATGGTCCAGTGCCGGACTGGGCATGAAAGCCGGCGAGGGTAGGCCTTTAATTGCCAAAAGCAAAATTCGGTAAAGCGAGAAAAGCAGCGCGGACGATCCGACTGCGAAACAGTCGCTCGTGCCCGATGTATCGCGAATTTGCAGAGAACGAAGTAAAGCCCCCTGGCCGCTGAAATCGGACGAGGAAGAGCGCTTTCCCCATGGAAACCGTCGAGAAGATGGCAAAAGCTGGGTATGATGGGTATTTACTTCCCTCAAGCAGTAATGGCTATGCGGCGATGTGCCGTCCCATGCAATGTGTGGAGGAGCTGGCAAAGGTTTGCGGTACTCACTGCTGTTATCGTTTCCGCGCATACCTCCCTGTGTGCTGCTCCCCATTTTTGAGAACGGGCAATTGAGGAGCAGAAGATGAAGTATCTGCCCGACCTGTGCTCCGCCGCAAGATCGGCGCAGCGGAGCCTGATCTGGTTCTCGGCGCCGGAATGACGCATTGTGGGCTGTGCAGGACCACTGCCGTCCTGGGATGAGTCCTCATGTGAGATCTCCCTGCTTTCATCGTGGAGAAGACCGACCCCCGGCTTCACCCAGGGCATGAGAAGAAGATGTGGTACCGCGGCAGCTCTACCTGCGATCTGATTTTCGAGGATTGCGTAATCCCCAAGCGATCGTATGCTGGGCAAGAAGGGCGAGGGCTTTAAGATCGCCATGAAGACGCTGGATTTGCGTCGGTCGGCATCGCCTCCCGTGCTCTGGGTTCGGGTGAAGGCGCCAAGTCGAGGAAGCTAGTCAGGTACCCAAGGGAGCGAGTAACTGGAACGAAGTATGAG
>VOFK01001280.1_pt1 | contig 16076 bp, 18 predicted proteins | sample 5384121 | NCBI WGS metagenome assembly VOFK01 (sample SAMN12384730, study PRJNA508395) | human gut metagenome | isolation source: healthy gut J | host: Homo sapiens
TATTGTACTTCGTTCAGTTACACACACGTATTGCTTGCGGCGGCTGATATGGGCGGGATGCCGTCCCGGCGGAACACGCTCTCCAGCAGCTTGGGCCGTAGACCTCCATATTCCGGGCGCACACGCCCATGTCCCGCCAGCGATAGCCCTCCGCCGCCAGCTGCCGCAGCTGCTGGGACACCCATTCCACCTCGGTAAAGGCCGTGGCCGCCTGGGCCAGGCCCTCCGGTTCCCCGTCGTGGGGGACCTCCTGGCCGAAAAAGTGGGCTTCCAGGTGCCCCGGGGGGCCCTGCCCCGGCTTTCGCACCCAACAGCACGTCCGTCTCCTGCCCTGCCTGGCGCCATGCGCTCCAGGCGCATCCGCTGGCGCAGGGCGTTCTGGGAACAGCCGGTCGCTGTTGCCGGTCTCCCAGCAGCGTCACCGTGACGCTTTCGGCCTGCCGCAGCACCAGCTCCAGAATGCTCTCCTCCTGGCGGTTGAAGTATGAAAAACCGTCCAGATAGCCACGTCGCAGCCCCGGAGATAGCCGCTTCCCTCCAGGTGCTCCCGAGCTTTGGAGCCGGGGAGCGGCTGCTTGAAATCGCCGCTGCGCAGCCGGGCGTCATAGGCGGCGTATATCGGGGCGATGTCCTGGTTGCCGCCCATGGCCCCGTCCAGGTCCTCCACCTGCCGGTACAGGGCCTGGGGGCCGATCTCGTAGGCGTAGAACTCCTCCGTCAGGTCCGTCAGCTGCCGCGGAACGCGCCCGCTGGCTGGGCCGTCCGAATACCCGCAGCTCCGGGGCCAGCTCCTGCAGCACCCGCCGCATGGTCAGCAGCTTCCCCCCGTTGTCCAGGGTAAACTCCGCCAGGCCGCCGGTTTCCGCCAGCACCGGGATGCAAGGCTGCGGAAGCTCAGCACCTCCGCGTCCCGGGACGCCGTGGGCCCCACGGGCCCGGCACAGGTCCACCTCCGCCTCATGGGAGATATGCTCCGGCACCAGCAGCACCTGCCGCCGCAGACGGCGGTTCTTTTTCCATGGCCTCCAGCACCCGCCGGATTTCCCGGACCCGGCCCGGCCCACCCATATATGAAGCATTCGCCGCGCCTCCTTTCCGACAGCAGGATACCACCTCCGCTGTCCCGAAAAACTCTCATCTGACAGTATAGCGCATTTTTCTTCCTCTGAAAAGGACAAAAAAATACCGGCTGCTGCGCAGCCGGTATTTTTTCGCTTACTGATTGTCGCCCAGCTCCCGGAGATACCGGCTCAGGGCGTCCTTCCACTCCGGCAGCGGCGTGAAGCCGTTTTCCGCCAGCTTACTCTTGTCCAGGCGGCTGTTGAAGGGCCGGGCCGCCTTGGACGCGCCGTATTCCGCCGTGGTCACGGCGTCCACCTGCACCGGCAGCCCGCCTGGCGGAAGATCTCGCAGGCGAAGTCGTACCAGGAGATATACCCGCCCTCGTTGGTGGCGTGGTAATACCCGTACTCGTCGGACTCGATCATGTCCACCAGCAGCCGCGCCAGGTCCAGGGTATAGGTGGGCGTGCCGATCTGGTCGCACACCACCCGCAGCTTGTCGTGGGTCTTGCCCAGCTGCAGCATGGTCTTGATGAAGTTCTTGCCGTTCAGACCGAACACCCAGGCGATCCGCACGATGAAGTATTTCTCCAGCGCAGAGCTGACGGCCAGCTCGCCGCCCAGCTTCGTCTCGCCGTAGTAGTTCAGGGGCTGATAGTCCTTGCAGTCCGGCTGCCAGGGGTCTGGCCCTGGCCGTTGAACACATAGTCCGTTGAAATGTACATCATCTTGCAGTCCTGGGCCTTGCACGCCGCCGCCAGATGAGCGGTGCCGTCCACGTTGATGGCCCGTACCTTGGGCTGCTTGTCGGCGTCTCGGCCAGGTCCACCGCCGTCCAGGCGGCGCAGTGGATCACGGCGTCGGGCCGCACCTGGTCCATCACCTGCCGCACCTGCTGCTCATTGGTGATGTCCATGGCCACATAGGGCATCCCCGTCACGGCGGAGCCGTCGGCGATGCCGCTGTATACCGGGGCAATGTCGCTGCCCACGCCCTGATGGCCCCGGCGGGCCAGCTCGTTCATCACATCGTGGCCCAGCTGACCGCCCACGCCCGTTACCAATACCTTCATTGCTTGTAACCTCCTCGTTACAGATACTTGACCGCCTTGCAGATGGGCCGCTCTTTTCCCCAGCGCCCGGTCATGGCGGCTTTGACCTTCTCTTTGCACCAGACCAGTGCAGCCTCAATAAGCATCAGCACCGCGAACTCCGCCAGCATCATCAGGAAATACGGCGCCGTCGGCGTCTGTGCCAGGTAAAAACGCTTGCCCAGCATCACCAGCTCCGGCGCGATCTGCCAGGGCAGATGCGTGGCCATCAGGAACATGGAGTGCCTGCCGCACCAGATCAGGGGCCTCAGGGATATGCGGGCCTCCAGCCAGCGCAGCAGCTCCAGAACGGCCACGGAACCCAACACACCGTTGAGATAGAACACCGGAGCAAAGGACCCCAGCTTAAAGGAGTTGAAATCCAGGTCCGGACTCAGCAGCGACAGGCCCAGATTCACCGCCAGCAGAACCGCCAGCACCGGCAGCCTTCCCAGCCGCTGCGGCTTCCCCCGCCGGTAAAGCAGATACCCGCACAGCATGAACCAAAAGCCGCTGACGCTCTTGGCCAGAACAATAAACAGGTTGCGCACCACCTGCACCCACAGGCGATCCGCCCCGGGAATATCCATTCCCTGATAGAAATAGCCGATGACGCACAGGATAGCCGGCGCCAGGACACACACCAGTATGCGCTTGGCGGCAGACCAGCCCTCCGGCCGCACCGCCGCAAACAGCAGCTCGGCGATCAGCAGCGTAGGCAGAAACCACAGGGTGGCAACACCCCGCAGCGTCACCGTCAGGATCACGTCCCCCTTCAGGGCCGCCAGTCTGCTGCCGCCGTGTATGGTGAGAAAAGCCAAGTGCGCCAGAATCGCCAGAGCCGAAAACACGCCATAGGGGATCACCAGGGAATACCAGCGTTTTTTCATCACCTGTGCACAGGAATCCCTCTGGCCCCGCTCCCCATAGCGGTATGCCTTCAGCAGACCCACCACCACATAGAACACAGCGATCTTGAAGGAGGAAAACCATACGGAGCTGGTGCTCCACAGGTAGTCCATGTGGCCCCAGATGATGGCCAGCATGCCCAGGCCCTTTGCCGCGTCCACAAAGCCCAGGTGCGTCTGCCCCATCCGGACTTCTACTGCCTGCTGCTCCATGGCTCAGCGATTGCCGTACATTTTCTCGTAATAGTCCTGATACTCGCCGGAGATGATGGTCTCCCACCACTCCCGGTGATTCAGATACCAGTCGATGGTCTTTTTGATGCCGTCGGCGAACTTGGTCTCCGGCAGCCAGCCCAGCTCGTTGTGGATCTTGGTGGGGTCGATGGCATAGCGCATATCGTGGCCCTTCCGGTCCGCCACATGGACGATCAGGCTCTCGGCTTGCCCAGCTCCTTGCAGATGAGCTTCACAATGTCGATGTTGCGCATCTCGTTGTGGCCGCCCACGTTGTACACCTCGCCGACCCGGCCCTTATGGATGATCAGGTCGATGGCCCGGCAGTGATCCTCCACATACAGCCAGTCCCGGACGTTGAGGCCCTCGCCGTACACCGGCAGGGGCTTGTCGTTCAGGGCGTTGGCGATCATCAGGGGGATCAGCTTCTCGGGGAAGTGATAGGGCCCGTAGTTGTTGGAGCAGCGGCTGATGGTAACAGGCAGACCATAGGTCCGGTGATACGCCTGCACCAGCAGGTCGGCGGCAGCCTTGGAGCTGGAGTAGGGGCTGGAGGTGTGGATGGGGGTCTCCTCGGTGAAGAACAGGTCCGGCCGGTCCAGGGGCAGGTCGCCGTACACCTCGTCGGTGGACACCTGATGATAGCGCTGGATGCCGTATTTGCGGCAGGCGTCCATCATGGTGGCGGTGCCGATGATGTTGGTCTGCAAAAACACACCGGGGTCCTCGATGGAGCGGTCCACATGGCTCTCGGCGGCGAAGTTCACCACCATGTCCGGATGCTCCTCCTCAAACAGCTTGTAAACGGCCTCCCGGTCGCAGATATCCGCCTTCACAAAGCGGAAATTGGGGTTGTCCATCACAGGGGCCAGGGTGGACAGGTTCCCCGCGTAGGTCAGCTTGTCCAGGCACACGATGCGGTAGTCGGGGTGCTCCTTGAGCATATGGAACACAAAGTTGCTGCCGATAAAGCCGGCGCCGCCGGTAACGATAATGGTCATTGGCTCACTCGTCCTTTCCGTACACGAAGTTGCAGTCGCTGTCCGCCAGCAGGGGGGCGTTCTTGTCCTTGTCGGACAGGATCGGATCCGTCACGCCCCAGTCCACGTCGATGGCGGGGTCGTCAAAGCGGATGGACCGGTCGCTGGGGTGGTCGTACAGGTTGTCCGCCTTATAGCAGAAGTCCACGTCGTCCGTCAGGGTCACGAACCCGTGGCCGAAGCCCCGGGGAATGTAGAACTGGCGCTTGTTCTCGGCGCTGAGCTCCACGGATACCCACTGCAAATAGGTGGGGGACCCCTTCCGCAGGTCCACCGCCACGTCCATCACGGCGCCCCGCACCACCCGGACGATCTTGGCCTGGGCCATGGGGTCCTGCTGGAAGTGGATGCCCCGCAGGGTCCCCTTCTTGGCGGTGAAGCTCTCGTTGTCCTGCATGGGCGCAAAATGCAGGGATTCATACTTGGGCTGGGACCAGGTCTCCATGAACCAGCCCCGGTGATCGCCGAACACGTCCGGCTCGATGATCTTTACCTCGGGAATTTTCGTATCCAGAATTTTCATACAGGCCACCTATCAATAACGAATTTTGCCCTCGGCCACGTGCATCAGATGCTGGCCGTAGGGGGACTTGCCATAGCGCTGGGCGGACTGGAGCAGGGTCTCCCGGTCGATCCAGCCCTCGTTGAAGGCGATCTCCTCCAGGGCCGCGATCTGGGAGCCCTGGCGGGTCTCGATGGTGCGCACAAAGTCCGCCGCATCCACCAGGGAGTCCATGGTGCCGGTGTCCAGCCAGGCATAGCCCCGCCCCAGCAGCTGCACGTTCAGGGTGCCGTCCTCCAGATAGAAGCGGTTCAGGTCGGTGATCTCCAGCTCGCCCCGGGCGCTGGGCTTCACCCGCTTGGCCATGTCCACCACCCGGTTGTCGTAGAAATACAGCCCCGTGATGCAGTAGTTGCTCTTGGGATGCTGGGGCTTCTCCTCCACGGAGATGACCTTTCCGGTTTCGTCGAACTCCACGATGCCGAAGCGCTCGGGGTCGTTGACGTAGTAGCCGAAAATACTGGCCCGGCCCTGCTGTGCGTCCGCCGCCGCCTGCTTCAGGCGGGCCCGGAAGCCGCTGCCGTAGAAAATGTTGTCTCCCAGCACCATGGCACAGCAGTCGTCGCCGATGAACTCCTCGCCCAGCAGGAACGCCTGGGCCAGCCCGTCGGGCGAGGGCTGCACCTTATAGCTCAGCCGGATGCCGAACTGGCTTCCGTCCCCCAGCAGACGCTCGAAATTGGGCAGATCCGTGGGGGTGGAGATGATGAGAATGTCCCGGATCCCCGCCATCATCAGGGTGGACAGGGGGTAATAGATCATGGGCTTGTCATACACCGGCAGCAGCTGCTTGCTGGTGACCATGGTCAGGGGGTACAGGCGCGTACCGGCTCCGCCGGCCAAAACGATACCTTTCATGAAATGGCTCCTTCCTTATGTTCCTCCGACGGCCCTTGTTCCTTGGGCCATACGGTGTAAAAATGCTGCCCGATCCGCTGTTCCGGCGGCGGGGGCGTCATGTAATCGCCATAGGTATGGCGCAGTATCCGGTCATATTCGGCGGGAATGGGGAACTCTGCATCCTCAAAGGGAACATACAGCGTTTTTTCCAGGTCCTCCCGCAGGAACACGATGTTCCAGTTGGTATCCCAAACGGTGCAGCCCACATAGCGGCACTTCTCATAGTCCTTCTGCCGGGCCCAGGCCTCGATGCGGTGGATGTAATGGGCGCTTCCGTGGAGCCGGGCCCAGGCAAAGCCCGCCAGCTTGGCGGGGGTGTGAAGCCAGCCCCGGCGGCTGGGGGTGAACCGGTCGGCGGCGCAGCAGTTGATGAACTTCACATCCCGCATGGGCTGCTGCACCCAGGCCCTGGCCTCCTCCTCCGTGTCACCGCAGCCGTCCAGCGGATAAATGTCCACAAACAGTCCCAGGCCGTAATCCCGGATGCCCTGGTACTTCACCCGGTAGCGGGTGTCGCTGAACCGGGCGATGGGGTACACATACTGTGGGTTGTCGTCCACGGTCATCAGCTGCATGGGCTGAAGCTCCTCCCGGTGCCGGCGGCAGTATGCCACCAGCTTGTCAAAGTCCGGCCGGGGCATGGCCCGTCCAGGTCGTCATCCCAGGGAATGAAGCCCTTGTGGCGGATGGCCCCGATCAGCGTGCCGTAAAACAGGAAATACCGCAGTCCCTGCTCCCGGCAGATGCCGTCCAATTTCTTGAGAATGTTCAGAGCTCCCTCCTGCATTTGCCGAAGCGTCAGTTCCTCCACTTATCTCACTCCTATCCGTTATTTCGTAACTTCTCTTATATTTCCGTCCCGGGACAGGGCGGGATGTCCCGCAAAAACCCGGGGTTTTGTCCCGATTTCAGGCCGATTTTTTGCGGAACACCGCAAGGGTCCGGGCCACCTGGTCCCGGTGGCGGAGAGCCCACAGCGCGCACACGCCCAGAAGGGCCGCCAGCAGTCCCATCCGGATCCAGAACAGGTCCGTCAGGGCCACCGTCACCAGCGACACCACCGACACGATCCCCAGCCAGAGGAACTGCTGGAGAATGTCATACACCATGCCCTTGTGGACCCACCAGGCAAATACCACATGCAGCAGGTAATACAGCAGGTAGCAGGCCACGGTGGTGTAGGCCGCCGCCACATAGCCGAAGGTCGGAATGAACACGGCGTTGAGCAGGATGTTCATGCCCGCCGCCAACATGGTGCCCAGGGCGATGAGCTTGGTTTTCTTATAGTAATACTCCACCGATGAGGGCAGGGTATACAAAAACGCGTAGTACATGGACAGCACGATGGGCATGGTCACGTAGCGGCTGTCGCTGTATTTGGAGCCGCCGGCAATGAGGATGACCTCCGGAGAGATCAGTGCCAGGGCCATGGCCCCGATGGACACAAACACCACATACGCCGAGGCCGCCCGGCGAATGGCCGGATACTCCTTGGCCTTCATCTTTTCAAAGAACCAGGGTGCCCAGGCGGTGTCCATGGAATTGGTGATCACCTGGAAGATCATGCCCACGTTATAGGCAAAGCTGTAAAGCCCGGCCTCGGTGCTGCCGATGATGGACTTGATCATGATGCGGTCAAACTGGTTCAGCAGCAACTGGCTCAGGCCGTGGGGCACCGTGGGCAGGCTGATGGCCATGCCGTAGCGCCAGTATTCCCGGCTGATGCGGGGGCGGTCCTTCCGCCACAGGCGGATCACCACATAGATGCCCACCAGCACCGCGGGGATCAGGGTGCCCAGGATGCGGCCCAGGTATCCCTGGCCCCGGCAGAGGGTCAGGATCAGCAGCACGGAGCCGCCGATGCCGGCCACGGCATACACCAGGCTCAGTACCAGGTACTCCTTATACTTATAGTCCACCGAAAGGACGGAGTTGTAGAAGGTCAGCATGGCCATGCCGAAGCTCTCCAGCACGATCAGCGCCGGAAGATACGGCTGCTCCAGGCTCGGGACCGGGCCAGCGGTGAGGCAAACACCAGGCTCAGGCCCAGCAGCAGCAGGGAGTTGCCGATGACCAGCAGGGTCACGGAGGAGCAGTAGGAACCGGTGAGGTCCACATAATCCAGCTTTGCGTTGCGGACGCTGGTGTGGAGGGTGAAGCCCGCCAGCACCGTCATGATCATCACATAGGAGCTGAAGGTGCTGTAAATGCCGAAGTCCTCCACCGTCATCAGCCGGGCAAACAGGGGGATGGCCAGGAAGGACAGGCCCTTCACCAGCATATTGCCCACCGTGTAGCCAAGTCCGGCCTTCAGGGCTTTTTTTCCGCTTGATTCATTCGCCATGGGAAAAACATCTCCTGTTGCGTGGGATTCAAACGCTGCGCTCCTCCAGAGCTGTGGGCACCGACAGGGTGACGGCGTACCAGGCGATGCCCAGCACAGCGTTCATCCAGGGGTTGAACCAGGTGACGATCCAGAAGGTGCACAGGCCGCAGACCACGGCCGCCCCCTCCGGGCACTCCCGCAGCAGCTCCCGCCGCCGCAGGCACCAGACCACCACATAGCCAAAAGGCAGCATGTACAGCAGCAGACCCACGACACCCGTCCGGGCCAGCATGTCCAGATAGAAATACTCGTCCACGCCCTTGTCGCGGTTGGCCGCCGACGCGCCCAGGCCGCAGCCGATGATGGGACTGCGCTGAATGTAGACATTCAGGCTGTCCTTGGTCTCCTGCCGCAGCTGGTCGGACTTCTCGGTGACCTCGATATAGGAGCGCTGGCTGTCCATCTCGCCGTTGTTGGGGGAATCGCCGGGGTCCTCGCCCCGAAGCTGGGACCGCAGCTGGGAGGCCCAGGAGGTGGGAACCTCCCTTGCCGATGGTGCGGGACACGGCAAAGCTCAGATAGCTGCCCTCCAGAGCAAACTCCTGCACCGTGACCAGCACGCCGAAGCACACCACGGCAGCCAGCAGAAACGCCAGCGTCCGCTTGCGGCCCTCCGGGCACAGCACCAGCACCGCGATGATGCTGATCAGGGCCGTCAGCCCCAAAGCTCCGTACAGGGAGCGGGTATAGCTTAAAAGCAGGGCGTTGAACAGCAGGGCCACCGCCAGCACATAGCGCCAGCGGAGCTTGGGGGCCCGGGCCTGACGGAACAGGGCCACCACACAGCCCACGATCATATAGGGGCTGCTTTTGAAGAACACACGGACCAGCCGCGCCGACACCACGTCCACGATGCCTACGGTGTGCTCGTTCAGCCACCGGCACAGAGGGGCAGGGTCGTCCATCAGCACCACGGCGGCGTTCACCGCCAGGATCAGGGGCCGCCTGGATCACCGCGCCGGCCAGGACCCAGCTCAAAAGCACCCGCAGGCGCTGCCGCGACCGGACCGTGGCCACCAGCACAGGCACCAGGAACAGCCACATGAAGCCCTTGATGTCCGTCAGCAGCACGTCCATGCGGTTTTCCGCCCGGACGCCCCGCCAGGCGCAGAAGGCCAGCCAGGCCACGAAGGCCAGGGTCAGCCAGACGGCGGGCTTTTTCAGGTATGCGCCCAGATGCCGGAAAAGCTCCGGCAGGGCCAGAACAGCGGCCAGGCCCCCCAGCAGAATGCGGACGCTGACAGGTCCAGCCTCCCAATAGCGGCCGCCGCCGGTGATGCTGCACTCCAGCAGGAACAGGCACAAGATTCCGAAGGAGAGCTGGCTGCACCGCTGGGTAAAGGTACCCCGCCGGAACTCCTCCGTTATGTTAAGGATTCGATTTTGCAAAAGATTCACCACCAAAGAATTTGTCCGATACGGCGGTTCAGGCCGTACTTCCACAGGCCCCGCCGCCGGTAAAGAGTCAGCCGGGCCAGTTTTCCCTTTTCAGGGGCGGCGGCATAGTCCGCCAGCAGGGCCTGCTGGTCCGGGGTCAGATCCTGACGATAGCAGGAGAGGAAGGCCCCGGCCTGCCGGGCCGTATCCACCAGGGAACGGCGCACCGCGCCGCCCTTGAGCTTCTGCAGCACATAACCCGCCGAGCGGGGATCCTTGGCCCCCACCACGTTGCCGCCGTGCTGGCGGTAGTCAATGGTGGCGCGGTCCAGGAACACGGCACGGCCCATGGCGGCGGCGATCAGCGCCAGCCACCAGTCGTGCATCAGCATATCCCCCTCCCCCACCGGGCGGCAGGCAAGCCGGGCCAGGGAGCGGTTGATCATCATGGTGCAGCCGGTGACCACATTCTGCACCAGTAGCTGCTCCAGCGCCAGACGATGGCCGTCCAGGCCGGAATAGTGCTGGAAGGAGGGGTCCATCTCATGCAGCTGGCCGTCCACCACCCGCAGGTCCGTGTGGACCAGCACCGGCAGGGCCGGGTCCGTCTCCGCCTGCTCCATGAGCCGGAGGGTCAGGCGCACCTTGTCCGGGTGCCACACGTCGTCCTGGTCGCTGAACATGATGTAGTCGGCCTGGCCCCCGAACTGCTCCAGCAGGTGCATGAAGTGCTTCTGGGCGCTGCCGAACCGGCGGCCGGAACGATAATGCGTTATTTTATCCGGATATTTATCGGCGTATTCCTGCAAAATGGGGGCGGTATCCTCCCCATCGTCCGACAGGATCAGCCTCCAACCCCCCACGTCCTGCGCCAGGATGGAGTCCACCATGGGCCGGATAAACCGGCCGCCCTTGTAGGCAGCCAGCAGGATCAATATCTGTTTTTCCACGGTCGTATCCTCACACAATGCCCTGCAGCAGGGCGGCATATCGGGCCTGCACCACCGGCAGGTCAAAGTTCTCGTCAAAGACCCGGCGGACGTTCTTACGCATGCGCAGACAGTCCTCCACCGTCATGGCGGCCACCCGGACCGCCGTGTCCTCCCCCACGTTGAGGCCCACCTGTTCCCGGTCCACCAGCTCGGCGGTGTCGGCGGGAATGTTGTTGAGAATGGGCAGATCGTGGCGGAAATAGTCCACGGACTTCATGGTCAGGCCCACGCACACGTCGGGCTTCATCAGGTTGAAGCCGAAGTGGCAGCGGCTCATGACCTCGTGCTTCCGGCTCTCGTCAAACACCACGCCCAGCCAGTCCACCTCCGCCCCGGCGTCACGCAGGGCCTGGAGCAGCTGAGGGCATTTCTCGCCGTCGCCGATGACATGGACGGTGACGGGCTTCAACCGGGCCAATTGGGCCGTCAGGCCGGCGATGGCGTCGACGTTCACCACGTTATTGATGGCCCCCAGGTAGCACAGGTCCAGTCCGTCAGAGCGCAGATGGGCCTCCGGCGTCTGGTTCGGGTCGCGGCGGGAGGCCAGGTAGATGGCGTTTTCCTCCGGCAGACCCAGCTTGCGGCAGAACAGTCTGCACTCGGGGATCACCCGGTCCGCGGCGGAGAGGTTCTTATCCCGCAGACCGGCCCACACGGAAAAGGGCAGGGCCAGCAGGCGCTTCATGGAGCCGGAGGGGAAGGTCTCCGGCCACATGTCGAAAATCTCGAAGATCAGCCTGGTTTCCGGGTACCGGGCCTTGAAGCGGGCGGCATAATGGGCCAGGTAGTTGGGGGGCAACTGGGCCACCACCACATCCGGGGGGGTCCTGCTCCAGCTCCTGGAACACCAGGCGGGCAAAGTCCCGATGGGACAAAATCCGGGACAGGGACAGGTTTTTCTGATAGGGCCGCACATGGATCTGGCGGCAGCCGGGGACCGTGCAGCGGAACACCTTTTTGGAGGTGTGGTCAAAGTCGCTGGTGTAGTACACCGTCTCGTAGCCCAGGGACCTGAGATAGCCGTCGATGACGTAGAGACGGTGGTTATAGTGGTCGGAGCAGCTGAGCAGCACGGCGCGCTTTGTGGTATGCATTACGGTTTTTCCTCCGTTTTCTTGTCCTCGAAGGCCTCGGTGCTCTCCTCCGGCGTCAGCAATACCAGAGCCGTCCGCAGGATCAGCTTCAGGTCCAGCCAGACGCTGTACTGCTGGATATAGGCCAGGTCCATGATGAGCTTGTCCCGGGGCGAGGTGTTGTATTTGCCGTAAATCTGGGCAAGGCCGGTGAGCCCCGCCTTCGCCCGCAGGCGATAGCGGAACTCCGGCAGGTCGTCGGTATATTTTTCCACGTTTTCCAGCATCTCGGGCCGGGGGCCCACAATGCTCATGTCGCTTTTCAGGACGTTGATCAGCTGGGGCAGCTCGTCGATGCGGAATTTGCGGATGATGTGGCCCACCTTGGTGATGCGGTCGTCATCCTTCTTGGCGGAGACGTGGATGCTGCCGTCCTGGGCCCGCATGGAGCGGAACTTGTACACCTCGAACACCCGGCCGCCGTAGGTGGCGCGCTTCTGGCGGTAGAACACCGGGCCGCCGTCCTCCAGGCGGATGGCCAGGGCCGTTGCCAGCAGGATGGGGGAGGTCAGCACCAGGCCCACCACGGACACCAGGATATCCCCCAGGCGCTTGACGATGCGCTCCTCGAACCGCAGCTCCCGGACCGGGCAGTACATCATGGTCTTGTCGTCGAACATGACCCGCTCCCCGGCCATGGCCACCACGTCGGACATCTCCAGGCTGTAGTACAGGTCCTTGCGGGTCTGGTAGCAGTATTCCACCAGGTCGGTGCGCTCCCGGACGGAGAGCTCATACAGGAACACGGCGTCGGCGTGGTCCACGCAGGTCAGCAGGTCCGGCTGGTCCAGCCAGGCCACCTGCTGGATGTTGTACTGCTTTTTGTAGCGGCCCACTTTTTTGATCAGGTCCTCGATGCACTCGCCTCGGCGGGCCACCATCAGGCAGCGCTGGGGCTTGTTGACCTTGAAGTACAGGTCGTTGCCGCCGTAGGCCATGATGATCACCAGGGCCACCTGCAGCATATAGACCGCCAGCAGCAGCAGCGGGCACTCATACACAAAGCGTCCCCCGTGGATGACGGTGGTATTCATGATGCACAGCAGGAAGTGCGTCACCAGGTCCGTCAGCAGCAGCGTCAGGGCCATGGAGAACACGATGGGCTTGCTTTTACGCTTTCCGATGTCGAAGCCACCGTAGACCTTGGTCATCAGGATGTAGACCACCACAAAGGCCACCGCCGTGACGCCCAGGGTGCGGCTGGGGCGCAGAAGGAAGAAATATTCCAGTCCGAACAGGCCGAAAAAGCAGGCGGCACACAGCAGAAAGGCCAGCAGCTTCATTAAAAAGGTAACAGACGATTTGAATCTTCTCAGCATAACAAAAATCCTTTTCCGGTTATCCTTTGACAAGTCCGTTCATTATAGCAGGTTCAGCACAAAAAATCAACCTTTTCCGCGCTATTTGAGCGGTCTGGTAATTTGTATTCGCTCATGATGCAGTATGCCCGGTTTTGATAGAGCTCTGATAGGCACACTTTTCATAGTTATCTATTATACAGATCCATCTCTGGGAATGGTGAAAAAACTTTGAACAAATTATGAAATCCGGCAAAAAAATTACATAAACGCGCGAAAAAAAGCGGACATCCGAAGATGTCCGCTTGTGTTGGCGCTACCTATTTTCCCGGGCCGTCTCCAGCCAAGTATCGTGGGCAGAAGCGAGCTTAACTTCCGTGTTCGGGATGGGAACGGTGGACCCTCGCCCTAATAAGCACCAACTATATTGGGGGCTGTACCCTCAAAACCGAACAACGTAACTGCGACTGTGAGTAAGGCTTGGATTGCCTGCATAATCGTAGGTCAAGCCCTCGGGGCTATTAGTACCGGTCAGCTCCATACATTACTGCACTTCCACCTCCGGCCTATCAACCAGATCGTCTTTCTGGGCCCTTACTCCATAAAGGATGAGAGATCTCATCTTAGGGGAGTTTCACGCTTAGATGCTTTCAGCGTTTATCTCGTCCGTACATAGCTACCCAGCTATGCCCTTGGCAGGACAACTGGTGCACCAGAGGTACGTCCATCCGGTCCTCTCGTACTAAGGACAGCTCCTTCAAATCTCTTACGCCCGCAACAGATAGGGACCGAACTGTCTCACGGCACGTTCTGAACCCAGCTCGCGTGCCGCTTTGGTGGCGAACAGCCAAACCCTGGGACCGAATACAGCCCCAGGATGCGACGAGCCGACATCGAGGTGCCAAACTCCCCCCAGCCAGGGACGCTTGGGGAGATCAGCCTGTTATCCCCAGTAGCTTTTATCCGTTGAGCGATGGTGCATTTCCACCACATACCACCGGATCACTAACTCCGACTTTCGTTACTGCTCGACCCGTCGGTCTCGCAGTCAGGCTCCTTTTTGCGTTTTACTCTCACGCACGATTTCCGTCCGTGCTGAGCAAACCTTTGAGCGCCTCCGTTACTCTTTTTGGAGGCGACCGCCCCAAACTGCCCGTCTAACAATGTCCCCCGACCGATTCCAGGCGCAGGTTAGGAAATCAGCATAGCCGCAAGAGTGGTATCCCCAACGGTGACTCCACATGACCTGACGACCATCTTTCCTAGTCGTCCCACCTATCCTGCAAGCATGCATTACTGATTCCCAGTATTAAACAGTAAAAGCTCCATGGGGTTCTTTCCGTCTTGTCGGTGGGTAAACGGCATCTTTCACCAGTACTACAATTTCGCCGGGCGGCTGTCGAGACAGTGCCCAAATCATTACGCCATTCATGCGGGTCAGAACTACCTGACAAGGAATTTCGCCACCTTAGGACTGTTATAGTTATGGCCGCTGCTTTACCGGGGCTTCAATTCAAACTCTTCTGATTGCTCTCCTCCTCTTAACCTTCCGGCACCGGGCAGGCGTCAGCTCATATACGTCATCTTTTCGATTTAGCATAAACCTGTGTTTTGGTAAACAGTTGCCACGGACCTATTCTGGCTCTGTTTCCAGAGCACCCTTCTTCCGAAGTTACGGGGTCACCTTTGCCGAGTTCATAACAACCCTTCTCCCGTTGGCCTTAGGATTCTCTCCTCATCTACCTGTGTCGGTTTATAGGTACGGGCGTTTTAGTATCCATCAGAGCTTTTCTCGCCTTTCAGCATCGCGGACTTCCCTACTAAATACCCAGTCCTTTCGCTCAGCCTTCCAACCAATGGCTGGGTTCCGCTATCTGCAAGTGTCCCTCTGACTTAAAGTCTGGCGGCTACGGAATCTCTACCGTATGTGCATCGACTACGCCTTGCGGCCTCGCCTTAGCTCCCGGCTTGTCTCTGGGCGTGACGAACTCCCCAAGAAAAACCTTTAGATTTTCATCATTATGATCCCACATATTCCCCAAGTACTCATTCCGGCATTCTCACTCTCGTGTGGCTGACGTCCACTGCTCCTCCTTTGATGCGACTTCACCCCTGTACACGACAAGCCCCTACCACTGTCTTTTAGACAACCTAAGTTTTGCTGTATTGCTTAGCCCTGTTATATTTTTCCGCGCAGAGTCACTGACCAGTGAGCTTATTACGCACTCTTTTAATGAGGGCTGCTTCTAAGCCAACATCCTGTTTGTTTTCGCATTTCCCACATCGTTTTCCTTCACTTAGATACAATTTGGGGACCTTAGCTGTAGATCTGGGCTGTTTCCTTTTGACAATGAAATTTTTATCTCACACTGTCTGACTCCCATCCATCAATTAGCCGGCATTCTTAGTTTGATAGGCTTCGCTATCCTCTCGACCCCAGGCCATTCAGTGCTTTTTTACCTCCGGATATCTAACATGAGGCTAGCCCTAAAGCTATTTCGGGGAGAACCAGCTATCTCCGAGTTCGATTGAATTTCTCCGCTACCCACAATTCATCCGCCGCCTTTTTCAACGGGAGGTCGGTTCGGCCCTCCATGAAATTTTACTTTCACTTCAGCCTGATCATGGTAGGTCACAACGCCCTGTTTAGACCTCGCCTGCCTCCAGTCCCAGACCTTAAGCTCGCAACGTACAACTGCCCGCCGGACCGTTCTACAGTACCATATCACCCTTGACGGGCCTTCTATGTGCTTGTAGGCACAAGGTTTCAGGTTTCACCTCCCGTCCTTTTTCACCTTCTTCCTTCACAGTACCATATGCCATCGGTCACTGTGGTCCCCCCCGAACACCCTCAGGTTTCAGTGGTTCATTGTACCTGGATCCTGCGCAGCTGTCATCAGAATTTTTACTACGTGATCCTCACACTCCTTCGCCAATATCTTCCATGCCATTCTGTTAACTTCCAGTCTAAAGCAGTCCGTACCCGGAAAGGATTTCTCCTCGGCTTGCCTGCCCGTTCTGCCACTACTTTCATGGAATCTCGTTTGATGTCTCTTCCTCGCCCTACTTAGATGTTTCAGTTCAGGCGGTTTCCC
>VOFK01001996.1_pt1 | contig 16075 bp, 29 predicted proteins | sample 5384121 | NCBI WGS metagenome assembly VOFK01 (sample SAMN12384730, study PRJNA508395) | human gut metagenome | isolation source: healthy gut J | host: Homo sapiens
GTCATACTATTCATAATCTTATTCGCCTTGACGTTATTACCTCCTTGCTTTTGATTGAATCTGGTTTTAGCGCGTTTTTATACAGCATGCCTCATGGTTTTGGTTTTCCTGATCTGACACACATCTTGAAACCTGACATCTATTTTTTCGCAAAGTGCTTATTCTGAAATGCTCTGCTTTCATCCGGTAACTTGATCTGCTGCCTCCCCGGTAAGCGGTGGCGGTTGATAATTGTTGTAACCCTCTGCCGAAGAAACACTGCAAGGAATAATTTCGTAAGACGCATCTACGATCTCAGTGTTTTCCGTTTACGGTAAATTTCTGCTGAAAGATGATCGTATCCATCTCTGATTGGTTTCCGCCAAAGCAGAAGTTACCAAGACTGTAAGCGATCGTCTTTCCTTTATAACCGGCTAATCCCCTGATAATATGTGGATGATGTCCCTTATCGACGACCAGCCCCCTCATCGATTGCCAGATGTGCAGCGTTACCTGATTTTCATCCGGGACAGTAACAAGCTCATTGCTCCAGTGAAAAAACCGCCACAATGGCTCCGTCTGTCTTTTTGAGTTTTGCAATAATTCTTTACCTGTGGTATGCGTTCCAGATGATCATCCAGCTCAGATACCGAAAATCCGATTTTGACGCCTTTGACCTCGATCACCGACGTATCATCGTAGCCAAAGGTTTTGATCTCCATTTTCTTCCAGGGTATTTACCGTATCCTGAAAGCTCTGCTCTCCATAGTCATGGCTGTGGTTATTTGCCACATTTGCTGCTTCCACCGATGAGGAAGTAAGGATCTTCACACCGGATCGCCTTTGAAGGCAAACTGTTTTGTCTGCATCGTGTGGTTTCTTCCGTAAGCGTACCTTCCATATTTATGATCGTCATCATTTTTCAAAATATCCCGCACATTTTTCAAGAAATATTCCGACCGTTTGCCCATAGTAAGCATTGAAACCGGTATCCCAGGCAAACTGCTCATCTGTTCCCAGAATACAGTCTCCCGGTAAAGTTAAGCGTCAGGATTGATCCTTGTTGTTCCGTCTCGGTCTGTGTTTCACTTTCTGCAGGCTGCTCGGTCTGTTTTTTTGACCAGATGGTACGTTTTGATCATTTTCCCGATCACACGAACTACCCCATACACTGCAAGTATGAGCATCATACAGACCAGAATCAGTGCAAAAATATAATTTCGTCTCCGGATCTTCAGCCGCTTTAAATGTACTTCTTTTTTTTCTGCGGATCAGTTTTACTCTTCTTTCCTCATCCTGACAGTCCAGGATGAGGATCGTCAGCTTCTGTTCTGCCCGACACAGGCGTTCTTCTCCTGTAAGTTTGTTCCAAAAATCTCTTCATTTCCCTCTCCCTTTGTTTCTTTTTGTATTTTTGTGAACTACTCGGCAACTGAGTTACCAGAGCATCTGAATTCTGGCGGGATACCGCCTTTTTTCAGGGTGCATCCATGGCACCACTACTGTTTACTCTTTAGAGCTATACAGCTACTTTTATTATTTCTGGTGTTTTCAGTCCGGCTACGGACAGTTCCTTATGCTTTCCGGCTACGGAAAGATATTTCGCAGGATATTAAACGCACCTACTGCATCTGCATTGTATCTTTCTCCATTAGTTATATACATGCCCCGCTCTTTTCGGTTTGATGCCTCTGCATATCTTTTTGATACTTCTGGTGAAAACGGGCTGCACTGGCTGGTATAGCTTTCTTCCTGCTTTATCAATGGTATCCCATACCGTTTCAGCTTATATTCCAGCATGATGTAGAGCTTGTCATACGGCAGACCGTGAAACTTCTGGTTGTTCTTGTGCCCCATATCTTTCTCTTTGCGGATATTTCGAATGTCTCCTACAACCACGCAGCGGATATCTTCTTTTCTACAGTATTCTGCAATCCATCTGGTCACTTTATGAAGGTAATCCTTCACTGTATTCTGCTTTTTCCTATAAAGTCTCTGGATATGTTTCGATGATCCTGGGTATCTTATTCCCCCTTTCCGATTGCTGCGCATACCAAACAGACTGTACTCTGGCGATTTTTTTATGAAAGTATCTTTCCAGAGAAAGATATTTTCTTCCCAGGATAAAAGTCCTGCCATTTCCGGAATCATAGCAGGTTATCAGATTATGAAGTCCAAGATCAATCGATAAATAATGTCCCTTCTGAGAAAGCTGCTCCGGCTCTTCAATCTCATAGATGACAATAAGGTCGCATTTTCCGTTTTTTGGTGGATAGATCCGCAGCTGTTTTATGCGATCCATGTTCCTGAAAATCTTATTTTCAAGATATAGAAATTTTTCATGAATCCCGTAAGTTTCTTCCATGTAGCTTTTCAGATCCTTTGGCAGAGACAGCCGCAGTTGGTCGGAACCTTTCTCATGCCGGATCCCCATCTGCATATATGTGACCGGTATATTTTCCTGTTTAAAACGGGGCGGATTTGGCTCTTTGATTCCTCCGGTCTTTTTCAGGGCATAAAACGATTTCCATGCTTTGTCCAGCTGTTTACAGGTTTCCTGTGCTGTCTGTGACGGAAGTTGTCTGTACCACAGATCTCCTTTATGTGCTTTTTTCTGATAGTACCAGTCAGGATACTTTTCCAGTCCCAAGTTCTTTATAATGACGGCGTTCATAGTTGCAGACATTCCAGAGCTTAGATGCTGCATAACACATATGCCCTATGATATTGGAATATTCCGGCCCGATCTTTACAGATGTTCTGTGTGACAGCAGCATTCCTCCTCCCCCCTTCAGCTATGCATGGATAGAGATTTACACTCCAGCTTGAATTAATACGACTTGCTCTGATGTTCAATATAACGGCGAATATTTTCTTCCGATACAGATCCGACCGTTTCCACATAATAGGAATGGTTCCACAGCTCTCCTTTCCAAAGCTGATTTCTTATTTCCGGAAAACGTTCGAATAAATTTCCTGCCGGTGATTCCCTTCAGATACTTAACGATCGCTGTTATTGACAGTTTTGGTGGTGCTGATACAAAACAATGAACATGATCACCTTCCCCACATTCAAATAAATGAACGGTAAAACCTTATCGTCAGCTATCTGCTGCACGAGCTTCTGTAGGTATTTTTCAACTTCTTGGGTTAATATCTTCCGTCTGTATTTCACCGACCAAACCATATGGTAGTTAATATTACATACGCAAGTTCTATAATGTATCAGATTTCCTTTCATACACATAGTATAACACGGAGAGCATGAAAACGCGCAAGAAAAATCGAACATATTTTCGCGTTTCTTATATGTCGATTACGGCATTAATATCAAGGAAGGAAATTATTATATGATTTTTCAATGTGCAGATATGCACACTTCTACGCTTTCATCTCGGTAATTGAATTGCCGAGGATTCCCGCTTATTATCCTAAAATCCGTCATTACGTGGCTGAGCGTTCTACCTTTGATGATGACACCAGTTACATCATATTCCCGGCAAATGTCCTGGTGATACAGTAGCGATCGGAGCTGCTCTGCCATTTATCAAAGAATTTATCGACGGCATTTATCTTATATAACCTTAGATTCATTTATAAAATACAGAGAAGTTACCACCTGATTTTTACAACTGGTAACTTCTCTTTTTATCGCTATGCGTTCGTAAGGAGGTGGCAGGTCATGCAGATATTATTTTCAGAATATTTTGTTTTTTATTATTTTTCACTTTTTTCAGATTACCTATTGACATTTTCACTTTCGTGCGATATTATAATATCAACAAAAGAAAAGGAGGACGGACCACCAATCAGTTAAATCTTTATTTAAAATCTAAAGAAAGAGGTACAGTCCAATGCAGAGGACAATCTAAACTGAAAAAGAGTCTAATAAAGAAAAAGGAGGACAAACCACCAGGAACGTAAATTTAACATCATTAAAAAATGATAAAAAAAACAAATAGAAGAAAGAAAGAGGTATAGTCCATTGGATGAAATATCATAAAAATCCATCGTATTTAAAAATTATTAAGTACGGTGGATTTTTTATGCTTCTATTTATTTTTATTTCTAACTAATGTACTCGGTTACCTGATCATCTCGACCTCCTGAAATGCCTTGATAAATTGTTTCTTTCCGTAATTTGGAAATTCTACTTCTACCATCATATCGTCTTCCGATGTCACAATACCGGTTCCATATTTGGGATGTATCGCTTTTTGTTCCTGAACATTTTCTGTTTTTCTCGGATTCCGTTTTTTTGTTCCTGAACATTTTCTGCTTTCTGTGCTTCTGCTTTTCGGTTTCTTCTTTTTGCCCTTCTCGTTAGTTCTTTAAGATTTGTCCGCTTTTCTTCATCACTGCGTATTTCTTTCCACTCAAGTAATTCCTCCGGGATCATTTTCAGATAATTACTGTAACTGCCCAATACCCCCGGTTCTCCCGGATTCGTGTAATAAGAAAGTTCCAGGTGATTTCTTGCACGCGTGATTCTACAAAGAATAATCTCCGTTCTTCCTCTTCCTGATCAAAGCTACTGCATCTGATCGGCAGCAGTCCCGGATTTACTCCGATAATGAATACCGTATCAAATTCCAGCCCCTTCGATGCATGTAATGTCATGAGTTTTACTCTGCCGCCTGCTTCTTCCTTCTCCGCAGACTCTTGCGTATCCTCTGGACTTTCTATTGTTCCGCGTGCCATCCCATTTAGGAATTCCGGATTCCGTCTGACATATTCACCTTCTTTTCCCTGCTATATGTACAGATCTGATTCAGAAAATCCAATACCTGCTTTGCATCTTGCTGATAATCTGCAGAGGTAGGGTGCAGTGCTTCTTTCAATCCAAGCGAATCAAATATATCTTCTCCTGACAATACTTCTTTTCTCTGTATAAAACAGTATCATATTCTTATATATATCAGATTTCTCTGTCTTGTGATTCTTTTTATAATGTCTTCTGCTTTTTCTTTTTTGTGCATTTGTCTCCGAACCTTTTTTATCCATCAATACCTGCATTCCCGCCTGTATATCGTCCGGATGCGTCGCAAATCTTAAGACATACATAAGCCAGTTCAATACAGGAATATCTTTCCACGACTTTTTCACCGATACTTCATATGGAATATTCTGTTCTGCAAACATCTTTTTCCAGGATTTCTGCCTGTTTTTTGCAGCCTGTAAAAAATACTGCAATATCCCTGTATTCCTTCCCTTCCTGATGAAGTGTCCAGATCTTGTCTGCCAGATACATTGCTTCCTGAAACGGATCATAATGATTCCTTATCTGAATCTTCTCCCCCGCATTCATTACTGCCTTGAATCTTTCCGCCAAATTGAAGGAAACGGTTTTGCCGCCTCCAGAATGGATGCATTCGATCGGTAATTAACCGGAAGTGAAAGTTCTTTTTGCCTGAAACCTGTTCTTTAACAGGAAAAACATATTCTGAGTTGTCCCGCGGAAACTATAGATCACCTGATTTGGATCTCCTACTGCAAAGATTTTCGTCTCCGGTCCTTTTAATGCTTCCAGAAATTCCAGCTGTGACCGGTCACTGTCCTGTACTTCATCCACAATAATCCATTCTGGCCGAGAATTTTTCCCCCATTTTCAGAAGTCTTGTCCCTCTTCAAGCAAATCGGAAAAGCTCATTTTATTCTCTTTCTTTTTTTTCCTTCTTTAAAGAGGATATAACCGAAACAGTTCATCCTTATAGCGGCTGGTTACTTTTCCGGCCTTATAATTTGGATATTCCTGCTCCAGTCTTTTTTTTTTTTCAAACGGTTTTTTTATACTTTACTTTCAGACTATATTCTGCAATCAGACAAAGCGCCAGTTCCTGTTCCTCGTCCGGATCTATAATTTCAAACTCCGAAGTCCATTCTTCCGGTACTATGCTGCTATTTTCCACTGTATGAGCTATTTCTCCATTCTCTGCTTTTTGCCTGTAACAGTGTATTTTTCAGCATCCGCATAGCAACACTGTGGAATGTTCCAAAAAAACTGCACCTGTTCTTCCGTAAGTCCCGGTTCTTTTTCTTCAGACGTTCAATAATCTCTCCTGCTGCCTTATTCGTAAATGTCAGCACCACCATCTTCTCAAGCGGAATCTTCTTTTTCATAATGCAAATATAAAATTTTCGCGATCAGTACGGTCGTCTTCCCACTTCCTACATTGGCATTTACAATACATGCATCATTTTCATCTGTCACTGCTTTCCATCTGATAGGAATTCAACCAATTCCATTCTTCCTTAAAATCCATTCCTGTCACCTAAAATTTATCTTCGTATCGTCGTTTTTAACTTGCCTTCTGTCTTTTTTCTTTCGCTCCATGTCCTCTTCTGTACGGACAACAATCTCTCCATATCCTGTGGACATACTGCGTGAAATTTTAATATGTTTTTGATACTTTTTCGCATTCTCCGGTATCTTCAGCCAGTCCTCATAAAAGTAACTGTCCACGATCAATATCAGATTATGCTTCTCTATTTCTACTCGTTTTTGCGGTCTTCAGAAATGCGCCTCCACTCTCTCCATTCTTAATCACTGTCTCACAGAATTCGTTCCATTTCTCCGGAAGTTTAAAGAATGAATACTGTTTGTGAACACCGGACGCGCTTCTTCTACCTGCTTTTTTACATATTCCGGAGCTTCCAGCCTTTCCTTCAGGCTTCTAAGTCCCCATAACACCATCTTCTTACTGTAATGTATATCTCCCACACAGGCCGGACAGCCATCCTCACAGGAACATCCCTTCACCATCTGAATCGCATGGTCGATCACCTCTGGGATCAATTCATAGATTTTCTCTGAATATCAAGACCACCTTCATACTTATCATAAATGAATAATGACACCACTTCGTGTCCTTCTGATTCTCCGCTGCCAGAATCCACATATCCCCTGCACGGTCGCATTATTAGACATTCCTGTATTGATATCATCACGTTCCGTCATCGTCACCATCATCGCCGCGTTCTTTATCGCATTTTGCAGGCCTTCGAAGTGATTATTCAATACAAGTTCTCCCTGCCCCATTCGGTAACAGCAGACTTCTGTATACGCGCACCACATCCTCCGGAATATCAATCCATGTACTTTCTGTATCATAATCTTTCTGAAGCGGCTGTGTCAGTGATACATACCCAAGATTCTGATGATTATGAAACTGTAATTTCTTGAACATCGAGATCACTTCGTCTACATTAATATCTCCGAAATGTATCTTCGTTCTTTCCACTGTTTTTTTCCTGAAAAAGTCTGAAGGATCCGGATGTCTTCGGTTCCTGCCGGGACTGTATAATAATTTCCTTCAAATGGTTTCGCCGTTGCTGTCCTGCTTACCAGATCCAGTTTCAGAGCCTCATACAATGCACCGTCATGCATATAGACTGCTCCCGGATGTAATTCATGATAGGCCTGCGACTCATCCATCTCTGTAATCTCACGATTTTCATTATCCAGAATTAATTTGAATCTCGTCTTATCCATATTTCTCAGACTGTAATCCCCTGCCGGAAATGCAGTTCCCGCCCAGGCAAATCTTCCGGCAAGGCTTTTTACTTCTTCTGCTTTCATCAGAACAGGAATGATCTCACCAAGACTCGGAAACAATGCTGCATCATCCAGACTCAGTGGAAGTTCTGCCGCTGCCGCACGGATATGTGCCAATTCAATCAGCAGATTATCCGGGTCTACGATCGCATTTTCACTTTTTCCTTCAAAAAGCCACCCCGGTTCCACTGCAATGTACTGGTCAAATGGCTGATTTTCAAGAATCAGGTAATTCACACAGGTCTGTCCGTTTCTCCCTGCACGGCCACTCTGCTGCCAGAATGATGCCCGCGTCCCAGGATATCCGACGATCACCGTCGTATCCAGACTTCCGATATCAATTCCAAGTTCCAGTGCATTAGTCGACACCAGTCCGTTCAGTTCCCCGGACATCATCTTCCGCTCAATTTCTTTTCGTTCCAGAGGTGTGTACCCGCCTCTGTATCCGGCAATTTTTTCTGCTATCTGCCTGACTTAAGAAACCTGCGCATCCAACTTGTCTCTTGCCTCTTTCAAAAATAACTTCTACCGTTCGTCTGGATTTTCCAAATGCAATAAAATGCCTCTGCTCTTTTACCAGATCCGGAAGCATATCTGCCGCGACCGTAGACGCCGCATACCTTCCATAAACCTTGTCGTTATGCCCTTTGATCTCCGGCGGCTGGATAATTCTATATTCCCTGACCGGTGATGGAGATCCATCCTTCTCAATCAGAGAAAATGCAGTGCCACATACTTTTTTTTGCAAGTTCTACCGGATTGGCGATTGTCGCGGAACTGCATAAAAACTGAGGGCTTGAATGATAATACTGGCATATTCTGTACATCCGCCTGAAAAAATATTCGCAAGATGGGCACCAAATGCGCCCCTGTAACTGTGTAATTCATCGATCACAATATATCTCAGATTTGCAAAGATAAAGTCAAACCCATACTTACTGTGATTTCGGAAGAAATGCAGAGTTCAACATTTCCGGATTCGTTAATATAATATTCGCACTCTTTCTGATGCGGCTGCGCTCTGCGGGCATCGTATCTCCGTCATAGACTCCTGCCTGAATCTTCCCTTCTCCGAAATATTCCAGTACCGGCCGCAATGAACGGTACTGATCACTCGCCAGTGCTTTCGTCGGATAGACGAAAATCGCCCTGTGAGTGGATCTTCCAATATCTTCTGCAGGACAGGAAGAAGAAATGCCAGCGTTTTTCCGCTGGCAGTCGATGTCGTGATCACTGTATTCTCTCCCCATCCGGACTTTTCAAACATTTCCGTCTGATGCGTATAAAGAGCATTGATCCCTGTTTTCTGAGATATTCCTTTATTTCATCATTCATAGTATCCGGAAATTCTGCATAAGAAGCCTTCCTCTCCGGCACAATGCGCATATATGCCGTCATATCTTCGATTGACATCTTTTCATCCTTCTTCATTCTTACTCCTCGTATTCAAACTTACGAATCTCACAATTCTTGATACCGAACCTTGCAAATTCATCATTCGTCATATCACAAAAAATAAGACTGTATCGCTCTTGAGATCCCGTTATGTGCAACCAGAAGATATGTCTTCTGATCTGATTCTTTCTTAATATCATCGAGCAGATCATAGATTCGGTGGCAAAGCTTCAGCATCGATTCGCCGCCTTCATAAGAATTAATAAAATTAGCCTTAGCCTTCTGGAATTCCTCTCCATTTCTCGGCGTACCTTCGTATTTTCCAAAGTTTTTGTTCTTTTAGGCGCATATCTTCACGCATCGGGATCCCGGTTACCTCGGATACATGTCTGGCGGTCTCCTTTGCCCTGATCAATGGTGAATACAATATCTCATCAATCTGAATTCCCTGCTCCAGAATTGCCTGCCCCAGTTCTTCTGCCTGCTGATGGCCAAGTTCTGTCAATTCAATATCCGTTGCTCCGCAAATCTTATTCTCTACATTCCGAGACTGTCTGTCCGTGTCTTGCAAAAAAAAAAATGTCCCATTCTGTTCCCTTTCTACTCGCTTTTCTGCACCGGACATTTACTCCGAAATATCCGGCAATTTATATTTCACATTCTATCATGAACAGATAAATCCTTCAAGCATTTATCCGAACATATGTTTTACTTATCTGTCACCTATATAAGTTCTGCCAGGACCGGCAGTTTCTTTTTTATAAATTCTTCCCGAAAATGCAATATGCGGCAGCTCATAAAAATGCCACATTCTCCGGACAGACCGGGCGATACAATGGATCCGCTACAATGCCTTTTTACATTCTTTGATCTCTGAAGTACCTGTTCCAGTTCTTCTTCTCCACGGACTGCAATATCTCCATCCGCAAGTAATCCTTTCTTTCTCCCTTATCGGACAGATTACTCTTACAGATATCTGATATTCCGTCTCGATCGCTACTGCCAGAGATTCCATGATCACCGGTTCTCCGATTAATATAATCTGGTTTTCTGAACTTTTTTCCGATTTGTTTCCTGTCAGGCTGATGCGCCTTCCCTTTTCGAGATATGCTACCTGCTTTTTTTTCTTCTATTGCATTCAAAAGACTCTTCATAAATCCCCGGATCGGTGTCCCAATCACATAAGGTGTCCCGAACCTCTCCTGTAATACTTTTGGCCGCCCAAAGTCCCACAGAAGATACCACCAGATTAACCTCCGCTTCCGGTGCACGTCCGAGATCTTCCAGTGTATCTCCCATAGCCCAGGTCGACAATACCTTCCATCCCGTCTCTTCTACATTTCTTTTTTTAAAGCATCTACATGCTCCTGCGGCCCGAAATCTAAAGGTGTTACTCCCAGAAGATTCACACTTTTTTGACGTCACTTCTTTCTTTCCTTTGATACGTTTTTGCAATCTCTGCAAGAGCCAGACCGGCACCATATACATAATCATGCATTCCATTTGTCGGAATCGAAAATGCCGGGATTCCGAGATCTTGTTCCAGCATCCTGGCGATTGCCGGAAAATCCGTGCCGTTCATATAGGGGATCGGTGATCCTGCAAGTGCGATGAATTTCGGCTTTAATTCTTCTGCAGCCAGTTCAATATCACAGATCATCTTCTCATCATTCCCCATGACAGCATCGATCTCAGTCAGTCCGGAAATGTAGATCAGGCTGTCCTGTTCGTACCAACGGATCTCATCATGGGTATTATAAGTAGAATTACAGCCGGAGGGATCGTGCATCACTGTCATCCCGCCCAATTCATAAAGGGCTGAAGAGACGCCGGATACATCCGCTGTATAAATTGGTATTATCTGATATGCTCGTCTCATATGCAGCTTTGCACCCCCAACCTTTCCGGATGATCAGATCTTCCGGATCTTTTTCTTCCTGCCAGGCTTCTGTCATCAATTCTGCCGTTCTGCGGATTCCGTCAAATCCATACAGTCCTGCACCTTCCACTAGATTGACAAAAATGCCTGGTCCCTGTAAACCACGCTACTTTCTGCCCGATTGCCAGTACATCTGATTCGTTTCTTGGCTTCATACGCATCTCCGGACGAATCGTTGGTTCATATTCCAGTTCAGGATATTGTTGTTTCAGCCACTCAAATGTGGCTTTTTCTTCCGGATTTACCGCATCCAGATAGATTCTGGTCACAGAAAAACCATGTGTCAGTAACAGCTTTGCAAGCTCCAGCGGTCTTGGATGAAAGGTGTGATCGATCATAATGGGTACATCTCCGACCACTTTTCTGGCTTGTTCTAAAGCAGATTCACACAGTGCAATCTCTCTTTTTGTAATTCTTTCCAGTGATTTCTCCATGTGCATATCTGTATCTTCTATACCCTCAACCTCTTCCACATTTTTCTCCAACCGCCTGCTCCAACGTCTTCCACTGCCTGATAATCTCATCATAATCAAAGCTTCCCGGAAGATATAACGCTTTCTTCCCAAGCCTCTCTGCCTGACTTTCCAGTCCATATTTTCCAGGCGGATAGCATGCTATTAATATTCTACTGTCTGCAAGCTCTTGATAGGACTTCCATGAATTACACTCTGGCAATTCTTTTTTACTTCTATATGCTTCCATTTTAACAAACGCCTGATATCACTGGTCTCATCCAGCGCAAAATCACTGCCAAGAATCGTCACTGCTTTCGGATTTTCTTCTTCTCTCATCTTAAGTCCGTCATATATTGCCTTTCGAAGTTTCTGATCCGGCGTCAGCCCGTGCTTTTGCATGATTGGATCCATATAACAGCGGACGAAGAAAAATATCCGGGAATCTGTCTTCCAGTTCTTCATACACCCGTTCCAGATCACATCCCAGAAAAATGATGCAGACACACGGTAAATAACAGTACTGCTTTCGGATGATCTTTTCGTTTTCTTAATACATCTGTAACGCCTTCGATCGTCACATCTTCCAGATTGCCGTTCAGAAGATCCTCTTCTTCCACGATCACAAAGGAAAATCTGTCTGCCGCATTCATCTCGGCTGCTGTCAGAACGACTCCCCCGCATACAGTTATCTGCACAGACATAGATCTGTATGGATTCCGGAAGAAGCATTCCTGTATGGACAATATTCCAGTTTCCATGTGCCGGGGAATTGAATTCCAGTCCGGTTGATTCTCCGGCTTTCTTTAACATTTCAATCCCTCCCCAGGTCTTTTATCGGCAGTATACTTTTCATCGGCTTTTTCACAGGCTGATCCTTCTGGTCGTTTTGACAACTCATAGATTACTTCCGCAAGCTTTCTATATTCCTCCGCCATCTCACTGCCTGGGAAACACTCCATAACCGTCTCTTCCTTCTTCTTCTGCTTCTGTCACAAGTCCGCTGTGGGACAATGTTCCGACTACCTGTGTCTGAAAATCATCTGCCAGCTCATTTACCTTTTTTCTTCTTCTCTCGCTACATTCCTGCGATTCAGAATAATCCCACCAAGAGAAGCATATCCACGATTCTTAAAGTTCTCTACCGCCATCGCCAATATTGGCTCCTGCATGGATTGCCATATTTTCTCCCGAAGTGATAATAAAGACTTTATCCGCATGTCCTTTCCTCATCGGCATAGAAAATCCACCGCATACAACATCCCCGAGTACATCATAAAGTACAACATCCGGCTGATATACTTCATACGCTCCCGTCTCTTTTAATTTTTCCAATGCCATGATAATTCCTCTTCCTGCACATCCAAGTCCCGGTGTCGGTCCACCTGCTTCTACACAGACCACACCCTGATATCCGGTCCGCACCATATCTTCCAATTTCAGATCCTGCTTTTTCTCCCGGAAAGATCCAGTACCGTCGGTACTGTTTTCCCCGTGTCTTAATGCGATCGTTGAATCGGCTTTCGGATCGCAGCCGATCTGCATCACTTTCAGGCCTTTTTCTGCCAGTGCCACGGCAACGTTCGATACCGTCGTTGATTTACCGATCCCGCCTTTTTCCATATACTGCAATCTTAATCATATTATTCTTTGCTCTCCTGTCTCATAAATAATATCCGAATGTTCTATTCTCCTGCTTTCGTAATAATATTCGAATATGCCGTCTTCGTGGATACCCCGTTCAGGCGCCCGATCTTACCGGATAATGTACTGATCATATCCTGCGGTGCATCAATGGCGATGCTGATGATATTAATTCCCTTCTCCCGGTACGGAATTCCCATTCTTCCGATAATAAATTGCCCTGCCTCGTGAAGCAGATGATTCAACGTCTCGATCGCTTCCGGATTCTCCACAATAATCGAAATAACTGCCACTCTTGTATCCAGATTTCCTCACTTTTTTCATGCTTTTGTCTCTTGTCTTCCATGCTTAACAGATACGCGGCAGTAATTCCCCTCCCGGCTGCGGAAGTAATGCCTGCGTTCCAATCTCCGTCAACATCACAACTTTTCCAGGCTGTTCTTCGGTCACTTCACCAATAATTGCCGCATTTTCAGAATACGGACATGCTTTCAATGCATCCACGATTGTCTGTGCCTGTTCTTTCGGTGCCATGATCACAAGCCGTCCTTCGCACGCAAGATAGAGCGGCTCAAGGCCAAGCATTCCACATACGCCTCGTACCTCCGGTGCAACCGGAATCTTCGAAGCATCCAGACGGAATGCCTACCTGGCTCTGTCCTGCAATCTCATACAGCACAGTTCCGACTCCACCTCTGGTTGCATCACGGATCACATGCAGTTCATGTGTTGCATCCATCACTGCTTTTACATTGCCCCAGAGAGGTGCACAGTCACTGGTCACATCTGCTTCAATTCCCAAAATCTTCTCTCGCAAGAAGGATCGTGCATCCGTGTCTTCCGATATCTCCTGTCACAATGATCGCATCGCCCGGTTTTGCAAGATTTCCCCAACTTCGACTCCATCCGTGATCTCACCGATACCATTGTTGTTGTCGTAATAAAGACTCCGTCCACCTGCCCTTTTCCGGCAACCTTGGTATCCCCGATACGATCCGGACTCCGGCTTCTTTTTCGCCGTTTTCTCCATTGCTGCTGCAATCTCTTCCAGTTTTTCCATAGGAAATCCTTCTTCAATTACAAATGCACAAGTCAGATAAAGTGGTTTTGCTCCCATACAGGAAAGATCATTGACCGTACCGCAGATGGAAAGCTTTCCGATATTTCCTCCCGGATAGAATGCCGGTGATACGATAAATCCATCGGTAGACACTGCCATCTTTCCAATCGGCGGTCAGGACTGCCGCATCATCCGCAGTCAGATCCGGATTATCAAAATGTGCTTTTTGAAGATCATATCGATCAGCTCTGACGTCTGGCGTCCTCCTGCACCATGTGCCATCGTCACAGTTTTCCCCACTAATCTTGATTTTCTTGCTTCATTATCCACATACTCATTCATCTTGTCCACTTCCTTGTTATTTTCCGTCTATTTTCTTATTCTCTTCCATACATATAATATGCTGAACAGGCTCCCTCTCCAGATACCATACATGCACCTACCGGATGCTGCGGTGTACAGACCTTTCCAAATACTTTGCAGTCGGATGGGTTACATTTTCCTGTAATACATCCCCGCATCTACAGGCCGGATTCGCCCTTCCTTCCATCTTCGGAACCTGATATTTCTTTCTGGCATCATACATGTCCCATTCATCACGTAACCTAAGTCCGGATCCCGGTATGATTCCGAGTCCTCTCCATTCACTGTCACATGCTTCCATCAGCGTATCCACCAGTCTCTGCGCTTCGCTTGCCTTCATCTGTCACTACACGCGGATAACAATTTACAAAGAAAAAGGTTTCCCCTTTCTGAAAAATGTCAGTGCAACTGCCAGTGCAGTCAGAAGTTCTTTTGCCGTAAAGCCTGCCACCACACCGCTTACACCTTCCTGCACCCAGTTCTTACAAAGCTTTGTTCCTGTGATCGCATTGACATGTCCCGGATATAAGAAAATGTCTGCGCTTCTTTTAATGCTTCGTATGCCTGCGGCATCGTTTTATTTCGCGATCAGCATGGAATAGTTCGTGATTCCTTCTTCTTTTGCTTTTTTGACAGACAGACATCCTGCCGGAGTCGTCGTCTCGAATCCTACAGATAAGAATACAACCTCTTCTTCCGGATGTTTTTTGCATATTTTTCTGCATCTGCCGGTGAATAGACGATATGGATCTTCCCGCCTTCGCTTCTTGCATCTGCCAGACTTTCTTACTTCCCGGCACGCACCAGATCTCCGAATGTACAGATTGTCACACTTTCTTTTCCCGAGCCAGATAAACTGCCTCATCGATATAACTTACCGGTGTGACACAGACCGGACACCCGGGACCAGAGATCAATTCTACCTGCTTTGGAAGAAGTTTGCGGATACCAGACGGAAGATTTCATGTGTATGTGTCCCGCATACTTCCATGATCCGGACTGCAGGGCCGTCATATCCTTCTATGATCTCTCTTGCCGTTTTTCTTTCCTTCACTCATTACAGAAGTTCCTCCATCAACTGATCTTGTCTCACTGTCATCTTCATCGGTAATTTTGCAATGGCGATTCCTGCATGCACCATTACATAATCTCCCGGTTCCAGATCTTCCAGTAATTCTGAAAGACCTCTCTTTTTTGCCCCCTGCGTCTACAACTGCCGTACCATCACTGATACGGACTACTTTTGCTGATAATCCTACACACATGTTATTTTCCCTCCTGAATATACTGCATGGCATATGCTGCCTGCCCCAGTGCGATCCCGCCGTCATTTGCCGGGATCAGGTGATGTCTGAGTACGGTAAAATGTTCTTTTTCCAGACCTTCTTCCACCATTCTCAACAACAGCCGATTTTGAATACACCGCCGCTTAATGCCACACAATTACATTTTGTTTTCTTTCTGATCTTCCTGCAGCCGTCAGATTATAAGGTCTGCCAGCTTTTTGATGAAAAGATATAAGCTAATTTTTCTGCCTGAATGCCTTCTGTTTTCTTCTCTGTCAGATATTTTATAAGGCTTCCTGTCTTCATAATCAGCCTGTCTTCCGGCTCTTTCTTTTCTTCATCCGGATCGCTTTCACCATCTGCCGGCTCATCAATTTCCCAGATTTCTTTCTCATAAGCTTC
>VOFK01002406.1_pt1 | contig 16070 bp, 23 predicted proteins | sample 5384121 | NCBI WGS metagenome assembly VOFK01 (sample SAMN12384730, study PRJNA508395) | human gut metagenome | isolation source: healthy gut J | host: Homo sapiens
AGTTACGTATTGCTCAGCCATCTTCTTTCATCATAAAAATCTCCTGATGCCCCCCTCTTCCTTCTCCCCGGAATATCCGGAAACCTGCTCAAAATCCCCGTTCCATGCCATTTCATCATGCCAATCCTGTCACCGGCATAAAATACTTGCATCCGGCCCGTTTTTTCTATTCTATTTCTCTCGTTCCTGGGGGTACCATGGGCTCGTCGTTCAATGGATAGGACATCGGTTTCCGGTACCTCACGATGTAGGTCTGATAGTTACGTATTGCTTCTGTTTTAAAGGATTTTAATATTTTGTGATATAGCTAACAACAAGCTTCATTGTGCTTTCTACACCATCATAGTGTGTTCTTTCCATTCCGTGGCTTGCATGAACACCAGGGCCAATCAAGGCTCCTTTGATGTCGTTACCACCGCGTAATGCGGACTGACATCAGATCCATATTGTGGGTAGATATCAACGGCATAATTAAGCTTGTTTTCTTTTGATAGTTCAACTAGACGTGTAATCATTTCGTAGTCGTATGGTCCGCTTGAATCTTTTGCACAGATTGAAACATCTTGTTCAGTACAAGCAAGATCTGTACCGATACATCCCATGTCTACGGCTAATAATTCTTCAACTTCTTCTGGAAGACAACTTGCTCCGTGACCAACTTCTTCATATGTACTGAACATAATGACTAAGTCTCTTTGAGGTGTAATGTTGTTGTCTTTTAAGTATTTTAGTACGCCCATTAAAGCAGTAGCTGAAATTTTATCGTCTAAGAATCTAGATTTAATGAATCCACTTTCTGTAATTTGTGTTTTTGTATCAATACAAATGAAGTCTCCGTTGTTGATACCTAATTTTTCAACATCTGCTTTTGAGTGAACAACTTCATCAATGCGAACTTCCATTGTATCTTCTTTTCTTTCTAATGTTGAAGCATCTGGATATACGTGTACACTTGGTGAACAAGAAAGAATCGTTCCTGTATATACCTTTCCATCACGAGTATAGATCTTACAATATTCTCCGTCTAATGTTGGTAAGCATGGGCCTCCGACTTTAGTAATGGCAAGTTTTCCATTGTCTTTGATGGAACGAACCATAAGTCCTAATGTATCTAGGTGAGCACTCAATCCTAGTGTGTGTTCAGAATCTTTTCCGTCTACATAGATCAACAAGTTTCCTTTTTGGTTACGTCCTGTTGTATAACCTAATTTTTTGGCTTCTTCATCCATGAAATCAATGGCTCTTTTTGTGTAGCCTGTTGGTGAATCAATATTCAAAATTTGTTTGGCGATGTCACAGACATATTCTTTATCAAATGGTTGCATATTTTAAAACTCCTCCTGTATGTATTATACGCTTTTATACAAATTCTAAACAATGTATTCAAATTTTTTTTTTCATTTTGTGCTATTGTACAAGAAAAGGAGGCTAATTGTATGGAATTAAATGTAAGAGAAGAAAAGTTAAAAGGTTTATTTAAACAGTTTCAAGTGGAACATAATGAGAATTGTAAGACAGTATTTATTGATAATAATGATGAAAATTTAGAAAACTATTTAAATGAATCAAGTACGGTATATTTACATATGGTGGATAAAGAAGTAAGACATCTTGATTTAACTAAAGTAAATACAATATTTGTGAATAAAGAATATGCGAGTAAATTAGAAAATGGAATTCAGGATGAACAAAGAATTCTAGAACTACTATTAAATAAATATCCCAATCTTAGAGTTGTATTAATTACAGATAAAAAGGGTGCTTATTATTATAAAGATAAGGACATGATGATTTACCAGAAAGAATTGGCTTTAAACTTTGATAAAGACTTATTCTTAGTTAAATATATGGCTTCAGAATTAAAGGGGAATTCAGAAATGACATCTTTATATCGAGGTGTAAATCAGTAAAGACTACTAGATATGTTAGAGTGCCTAAGACAAAAACTTGAATTCGCGTACGCTTTTGGAATTAAAAGACTTTGGAGGTAGATTAATCCATGAAAACTACCCTACATATCTAGTAGTCATTTCCATTATAAAGGTCCAATGTGAAAAGATTATTAAAAGTCAAAAGTTTTTCAAAATATTTTAAAATACATGTGTAAATCGGTAAGTTGATATTTATCATCTTTCTCGTTATAATACAAGTACAGAAAAGACTACTAGATATGGTGGTCACTCTGGATTAGGTTATAGCGCTAATCCCGTTACGAGTGGGTGGTTAGCGCTTTTTGTTTTCTTCATGAATAATAATGATCACTCGCACGAGTTGTAAAATAGCTATTAAGACAATAGTTACATCAATATTAATTTGAATTTGCATACGCCTATTCCTCCATCCCGGGGATTGAAAGTCTCAAGGATTTATCCAGAGGAAACCACCTGCCATATCTAGTAGCAATATCTATTCTAAAGGTCCAATGTGAAAAGATTGTTAAAAGTCAAAAGTTTTTCAAAATATTTTAAAATACATGTGTAAATCGGTAAGTTGATATTTGCTTTAATTCTCATTATAATACAAGTACAGAAAAGACTACCAGATATGGTGGTCACTCTGGATGTTGCGAGAGCGCTAAATCCTTTGTGAGAGGTGGTTAGCGCTTTTTGTTTTATTCATGAATAATAATGATAACTCGCATGAGTTGTAAAATAGCTATTAAGACAATAGTTATATCAATATTAACTTGAATTTGCATACGCCTATTCCTCCATCCTGGGGATCGAAAGTCTCAAGGGTTTATCCAGAGGAAACCACCTGCCATATCTAGTAGCAATTTCAATTATAAATACCCAATGTGAAAAAGACATTAAAAGTCAAAAATAAGAGTATAAATGTCAAAAAATAAACGTATGACGACACGAATGAGTATCATATGTGCATAATTATAAAATATAACTTAAAGAAATGAAAAATGCTTTATATAAAGTGTATGCTGATAGCATACATTTCAATTTTTATATATAAATTAATAGGAAACGGCTTACATAAGTGATATAATGCATGTAACATAATCACTTTATGGAGGGCATTAAAATGACTAATAGATTTGTACTGGGAATAGATGTTGGAGTAGTTAGTTGCGGGTATGGAGTTATTGATCTTGTAACGGGAAGATTTGTAGATTACGGAGTTCGGTTGTTTAGGGAAGCAATTGCGAAAGATAATAAAGATCGAAGAGATGCTAGGGGTCATAGACGCTTGACTTCAAGACGTCATACTCGAATTATGGATATGCAAAAATTGTTGAAGGAAAACGGTATTATGTCAGATGATTATCATCCTTTACAAAATGTATATGAATTGCGTTGTAAAGGCTTAAGCGAAAAATTAACAAATGATGAATTAACGGCAGCAATTTTACACATAACAAAAACACAGAGGTAGTGTTATCGAAACTGTAGAAGAAGATGCAAAAAAAGAGTGAAGACGAATTGAGTTTGAAGGCTACTTTGCAGCATAATGAGCAGTTGATTAAACAAGGAAAATATATCTGTCAAATTCAATTGGATAATCTAAATAATAGAAATCATATTCGAGGTCATGAAAATAATTTTTCTACAAAAGATTATGTAAATGAATTGAATGAGATATTGCATCATCAGGAATTAGATGAACAACTTATTAATAAGATTATTGATATAGTTGCGCGTAGAAGAGCTTATTATGAGGGGCCTGGAAGTGAAAAATCACCGACACCATATGGACGATTTATAGAAGTTGATGGGCAAATTAAAGAAATAGATTTGATTGAAAAAATGCGTGGGAAATGTAGCGTATTTCCAGATGAACTAAGAGCTCCTAAAATGGCGGTAACAGCAGACTTGTTTAATTTCTTAAATGATATGAATAATTTAACAGTAGATGGTAATAAGTTATGTCCAGAGGAGAAGAAGGGAATTTTAACTATAGTTAGTCAGAAAGGGAATATTACTTTACGTCAATTGGCAAAAGAATTAAATGTGGATGAAGTTGATATTAAAGGCTATCGTATAGACAAAAATCAGAAGGCTATTTTTACTGAGTTCAAGGGATATAAGAAAATTAAATCAATTTTAGAAAAAGAAGGATATTCAATTTCATTAAATGATTATGAAATGCTAGATAGAATTATTGAAATTCTTACGAATAAAAAGGGTATACAAGAAAGAAAAGATTACTTGTATCATTTGGAGTATAGACTTTCAGATTCAGTGGTAGATACTTTAGCAAATACAACAGGAATAACAGGCTATCATTCATTATCTTTTAAAGCATTGAATTTATTAAATAAAGAATTGTTTGAATCTGAAATGAATCAAATGCAGCTGTTACATGAATTGAAGTTGTTTGACAAGAATCGTGTTTCTCATAAAGGAAAAAAGAACATTGAATCAGACCTAGAAGCTATTTTATCTCCAGTGGCAAAAAAGAGCGCAGAGTGAAACTTTTAAAGTTGTAAATGCATTGAGAAAGAAATATGGAGAATTCGATTCCATTGTTGTTGAGATGACTCGTGATAAGAATTCAGATGAAAAGAAAAAGAGAATTAGTAACTACCAAAAAAATCGAGAGAATGGATCTAAAGAAATGGATAAATTTTTGAATGAAAAGGGGTATGATCCAACAAAAATTAATGGAAAAACAAGAATGAAAATTAGTTTATATTTGCAACAAGGAGGCAAGAGTGCATACACTTTAGATCCATTAGATTTAAATCGAGTCATTAAAGATCCAAAGTATACAGAAATTGATCATATTATTCCAATCTCTATATCATTAGATGATTCTCAGAATAATAAAGTTTTGGCATTACATTCAGAAAATCAGGTGAAAGGTAATTTGACTCCTTTTATGGCATATGCAGCTAATAAATTTAATGGAATGGGATGTAGTTATTCAGAATTTAAGACATATGTTCTTTCGAATAAAGATATTCCATACAAAAAAGAAATTAAATTTATTAAATGAAGAAAATATTACGAAAGAAGAAGTAGCTAAAAAGTTTATCAATCGAAATCTAGTGGATACAAGTTATGCTTGTCGTGTTGTTTTAAATACGCTATCAGACTATTTTAAAGATAATGAGATTGATACAAAAGTTCATACTATCAATGGTCGAGTAACAGATTTGTTTAGAAAGAAAATTCATTTAGAAAAAGATCGTGATGAAAACTATTTGCATCATGCAATAGATGCATTGATTGTGGCTTCTGTAAAGAAAATGAATCTATTAAATGGATACCTTGCAAAACAAGAACATGATTTTAATGATTTATATAATGAAGAAACGGGAGAAATTATTACAATTCCTGATGATAAGGTATTCTATGATGAAAGATATATTCAATATATTGTGAATTTGAAGACATTGTTTGAGGAAAGTAGTAATTATTACAATCATGTAATAGATAAAGGAAATATGTGCTTTAATCCAATTAAAATTTCTCATAAAGTAAATACAAAGCCAAATCGACAGATTGCAGATGAAACTATCTATAGTACAAGGAATGTAGATGGAACGGATTACTTGATTGAAAAAATACCTAATATTTATGATCCAAAAGATAAGAAATGTATTCGCCTAGTTCAAGATATATTAAATGGGGAAGATGAAAAATATTTAATGGCAAAAGCATGATCCACAGACATTTGATTTAATTAGAGACATTGTGAAATATCATTATGAACAATTTAAATCAGATTCAAAAAATGTATAAAACATCTAAGAAAAAAGGTGAAGAAATTATTACTTTAGTTGGAGAAAATCCTTTGACAAAATATAAGGAAGAAAATGGTGCTGTACGTAAATATTCTAAGAAGGGAAATGGGCCTGAAATTATTTCGATGAAATATGAGAGTGAAAAACTAGGCAATCATTTAGATATTTCTTCAAACTATCAAACAAATAATAAAAAAGTTATTTTGAAACAAATCAAAAACCATATAGAACAGATTTCTATCAATGCGAAGATGGTAAATTTAGATTTGTTACTGTTCGATATACAAATGTTTCATATCATAAAGCAAAAGGAATGTATGTAATTGATGAACAATGGTATAAGCAGGAAAAGGCTAATAAAAAGATAAAAGACACAGATAAATTCTTGTTCTCAATGCATAGGGATGAATTGATGGGTATAAAAAGAAAAGAAGGACAACCGTATTACTATGATTCATCTACTGAAAATGTAGATGGAGTGACATGCTATCATGATGGAATAACTACTGAAATGTTAAAGTTTACAGCAACGAATAATGATACAACAGGAAAAATTGAAGTTAATCCATTATATACTTATTGTAAGAAACAAATTATGGTTGAGTTGCTAATTTATATGGTGTGCAAAAAAAGTATGCTACGGATGTATTAGGAAATCTATACGAAGTGAAGGATAATAAGTTGAAATTGGAATTTAAATAGAGTATACTGGAAGTGGTTATATTCTAGCAAAAATTTTTATGACCTAACAAAACAAGGGTTTATCCCGGATTCGGCTCTTCGGAGCCTTTTCTTTTACTCTTTTATGGGTTATAGAGTTATATATATTGAGAAATGCGAGTATTTGAGACTGTATTTAGATAATTTGAAAGTGGAAATTAAAAAATGACACTTTATTGATTCCGGTTTCAGATATTCAAATTCTAGTGATTGATAATTATCAGTCTAATTTGAGTGTGCCTTTAATTAATAAATTAACAGATAATAATGTGTGTACCATCATTTGTGGAGTGGATCATTTGCCGAAAAGCTATATATTACCGATGAATGGACATTTTTCAAGTAGTGGGAATATTTCAAAACAAATTTGCTGGGATTCAAAACGTAAAGATGATTTACATGCAATGATTGTGAAAATGAAGATTTTAAATCAAATAGAAATATTGAAGGTTAATAATAAAGATTTTGAAGTGGAAAAGAAGTTGTATGAATTTGTAGATAGTGTTGTTTCTGGAGATAAAACGAACAGAGAAGGCTTGGCTGCAAAAAATGTATTTTTAGAGAACTCTTTGGTCATGATTTTATTCGCTTTGAAGAAGATGTGATAAATGCTGGATTAAATTATGGTTATGCTATATTTAGATCTTTAATAACATCGATTATTGTAGCCAAGGGGTATATTGCCAATATAGGAATTTTTCATAAGAGTAAACAAAATATGTTTAACTTAAGTGATGATATTATAGAAGTCTTTAGACCAATAGTGGATCATTATGTTTATAACAATATGATGGATGATATTATTTTTAAACAATCTCATAGAGAAGCTTTAATACAATTGACAAACAAGAAAATTATGATCGATGGGAGAAAACAAACTATAGCAAATGCAATTAGCTTTTATTTAGATTCTATATTTAACTATTTAGATGGTGAAGCCGATTCTATTTTGTATCCATTACCAGTAATATATGATTTATGATTTTATGCGATTAATATTATTTTTTGATTTACCTGTAGTATCCAAAGAAGATAGAAGAATTTATGCAACATTCAGAAAATATCTAATTAAAAATGGATATATTATGATGCAATATTCGGTGTATTGTAAAATATTTGCGAATCGTGAAGCAGCAGTAAAACACGTGAATATCTTACAAAGAAATGTTCCTCAAAAGGGACAAATACGAATTTTATTGGTTACAGAAAAGCAGTATGCAAAGATTGAAATAATAGTTGGTGGTAAATCAAATCAAGAACAAGTCGTGAACAGCGATGCATTTATAAAATTATGAATTTATTGACTATAAAGAATGGAACAAATAAATGGAATCTTCAAATGAATCATGTAAAATATATAATTTCAGATTCAAGTGCAAATTATACATTATTACAAGCAATTCGATTGTTTACTTCAAAAGATAAAAGTGAAAATAGAACAGAAAATAATATTAGTACGAAAATGTTTATAAACGAAAAAGAGATAGAACTTAAAAATAATATGTATATAGAAATATCAGAAATGTACTCTCTTAATGAGGATAAAAAGCTCACTACAAAGTCGTTGATGTTAAAGTATTTGGAAATTAAACTTCAGAATCAAGATTATTTTGATACTATCAGTACAATTGACATATTGTTGAATTCGTTATCAGAAGAAGTCAATGATGAATCAATGCTTAAAATTATGTTTAATGGAGCTAATTATAAGCAATTGATAAAAATGTTGTCACCATATTATGAAGACGAATTACAAAAAGATGAATTTGATCTAACGAGAGATGAATTGATTTTGTTTCAATTGGATTTAATAGAATACATTTCGAATCATAATTCAAAATATGATAATATCTTTGCCTTTGGTAAACTAGATAACTTGAGTGATAGAATTCTTCAGAAAATCAATAAAATAGAAAATGTTATATTGATGATTTTTACAAATTATTACAACGATTTAATGAATGTACAAAATACAGCTTTATTGCAAGATAAAATAATAGATTTAGCAGACATGGAACAAATTTATTACGACCTATCACAAAAATCACTTCAAACATATACGTTACAGGAGGTAGAACAAATGACAATTGATTATTTACAACAAATATACACTCATAAAACACACGATATTTATCAAGAACTAGATCATTTTTCAATTAAATAATTAGTATTCTATTACATTCAAAAATGTGCTACCATATTTTTTTGAGGTTTTGTTACCATATGAATTTTTGCTAGAACAGAACAATATAGCAAAGACTCAACGCATGGAAAAGGTTTTGTTACCATATGAATTTTTGCTAGAACAGAACTTTGAAAGCTACATATGTGAAGGAGAAAATAGTTTTGTTACCATATGAATTTTTGCTAGAACAGAACGTTAGTCATGATTGAATTAAAAAAAGCTATACGTTTTGTTACCATATGAATTTTTTTGCTAGAACAGAACACTTGTGGTTTATCTACACTACACGCCACCGTTTTGTTACCATATGAATTTTTGCTAGAACAGAACTCTTCGAATGCTAAATTGTGACACACTCCGTTTTGTTACCATATGAATTTTTGCTAGAACAGAACTCGGAGATACTATTGTCGTGCATATGAACCGTTTTGTTACCATATGAATTTTTGCTAGAACAGAACTCATTTCATGGACGTTGAAGGGTGCAGGGAGTTTTTGTTACCATATGAATTTTTTGCTAGAACAGAACGACATCTATATATACAGTCTTTTTTATTAAATGTTTTGTTACCATATGAATTTTTTGCTAGAACAGAACCTACATCTTGAACAATAAAGCCAGTTAACCGTTTTGTTACCATATGAATTTTTTTGCTAGAACAGAACTCATTTCATGGACGTTGAAGGGTGCAGGGAGTTTTGTTACCATATGAATTTTTGCTAGAACAGAACTAGGTTCATTTATATACACCTCAATTCTTGGTTTTGTTACCATATGAATTTTTGCTAGAACAGAACAGGCTCTACCAAATCTTTATTTAATGAGTTGTTTTGTTACCGTATGAATTTTTGCTAGAACAGAACTAACAACTTCAGAAATTGCTGTATTGATTTGTTTTGTTACCATATGAATTTTTGCTAGAACAGAACTGAAGCAAACAAGATGCTTGAACTTCTTCAGTTTTGTTACCATATGAATTTTTTGCTAGAACAGAACAAGACCAAACAAATGATATTGACAAAGCTTGTTTTGTTACCATATGAATTTTTGCTAGAACAGAACTTTTGCAACTCAGACAAAATCAGAGATGAAGTTTTGTTACCATATGAATTTTTGCTAGAACAGAACAAATACGTCCTAATGATGCATTAATACTTAGTTTTGTTACCATAAAGATTTTTGCTAGAACAGAACTTTTATTCTATAGATGTCAAGTGAAAGACGGTTTTGTTACCATAAAGATTTTTGCTAGAACAGAACTGTCCTTGCAGTATTTAAGGAGCTCTCTGCGTTTTGTTACCATAAGGATTTTTGCTAGAACAGATTTAAAAAATGAAAAAGGGAGTGATACCCCCGCCAGAAAGGGCAGAGGACCACTCCCACTTACATTTTATTGTGTAAATGTTAATTACACAAGAAAGAATCTAAATATTTGATTAAAAGGTATATGATGTTTTTTTGTAAATACAATACAAATAAACTTAGTCCATTTTGTTACTGTATATTTTTGCTAGAATATTGATTTGTGATTAAATATTGCTTATTTGTCTTGTGTTATATTAACTACCACATACTCACATATACCCTCTGTTCTTATTGGAAAGCCCCAACCAACAAGGCCTGAGCTAATGATTTTTGTGTGGTGCTTGAATGTTTCTTTTCCATAATTACCCGCAAAGTCGGGTTGTAGGTGGTAAGAGAAAGATAGTGGAAACATTTGTCCGTTATGAGTATGATCACTGAGTTGAAGGTCTATGTTGTTTTTAACATTTTCTTTTGTTCCTTGTGTTTGAAGGTCTAGGACAATGTTGTAGGTTTTGTTTGTTAGATTGAAGTCTTTTGTTTTCTTGCGGTTTTTGTTTGCGTAATCTTTTCTGCCGATTAGAGTTATGTTATTAAAATGTACTTCTTGATCATTTAGAATGATAATGTTGTTTTTAGTGATTGAATTTATTTTTTGTGAATTTTGTTTTGTTTTCGTGATTGCCATAAACAGGGGCTACTTTAGTAAGTCTTCCGAGTTGTTTAAATAGAATTTCCATATCATCTTTGGATGTGGATTCATCCACGAAGTCTTTGCCAAGTAGATAGAAATTTGGTGTTTGTGATTTCTTTTGTGGTTGTGATGTTGTAGGTGGTTTTATGGATGGTATACATATTCATAGAATCAAAAGTAACGATGGATGTGGATATGATGGCTGAAAGGATTATGCAGAGAATTGGCTTTCTTTTTTTGAATAATACAAGTAAACAGAATAATGTATGTATAGCCCACATGGCTTTATATGTACGCATATTTCAACAATTTAATAGTAATGCGATACAAATGGCGTATCGTATTTTTTTGTTTAATGTATCCTTTAATACGTTGTTAATTAAATAACATAATCCGATGTCTAGAATGAGAATTCCCATTTGAAGATAGATCATACTATCACTTCCTTTTTCTTTTTCTTACACTATTGTTAGAATGAATTTTTGTGCTTTGCAGTATAATAAAATGGGTGAGACTATGTATAAAATAATGATTGTAGAAGATGATGAACTCATCTCAAAAAAATTAGAATCGTTTCTTAAATCTTGGAACTATGATGTTAATCGAGTTGTTGATTTTTATAATGTGTTGGATACATTTCATTCCTTTAATCCAGACTTAGTATTAATGGATATAACACTACCTTATTTGAATGGATATTTATGGACGGAAAAGATTCGTGAAGAATCCAAAGTTCCAATTATCTTTATTTCAAGTGCTACAGACAATATGAGTATTGTGATGGCTATCTCTAAGGGTGCCGATGATTTTTTGTGTGCAAACCATTTGATTTAAATGTTTTGGCTGCTAAAATTACGGCAATATTAAGACGAAGCTATGACTTTGTATCCAATCATAATATTCTGGAATATCAAGGTATACGCTTTAATTTAGATGATAATACAGTAAGTTTTCAATCTTCTCAAATTGAACTGAGCAAGAATGAGGCGAAGATACTTCGACTGCTTATGGAAAAGAAGGGGACGATTGTATCTCGAGATCGTTTAATGGAATATTTGTGGAAGACGGATTTTTATGTGGATGAAAATGCATTAAGTGTGAATGTGAATCGTTTGCGTAAAAAGTTAGAGAGTATTGGCATTGTGGATTTTATTCAAGCAAAAAAAGGGTTGGGATATAAGATATGAAATTATTTGGCCATTATTTAAAAGATCGATTGTTTTTTATAATGATTTATGTTGTAAGTGTTTTGATCTGTTTATGTGTATTTAAACTCTATAATCTAGAACTTGAAGCTTTTACATATGCCTTTATGATTTTATGTGTTTTATTGGTGGTTTGTTTCTTGTTTGATTACTACAAATATTATAAGAAACACCAAACACTAGTAACACTTCAATCCAATAGTAATTTTTCTTTGTCTTGTGATCTTCAAGATTCTTCATTGATGGGAGAAGACTATCATAAAATCTTAGTGGCTATGAAAGACGATCATGATGAGTATGTTATTTCTTCAGAAAATAAAATGCATGATCTAGAAGATTATTTTACGATGTGGGTGCATCAGGCTAAACTTCCCATTGTCGCTATGAAATTACTACTTGAAGATGAGAACTTAAGTCGTAGTGAAATTAAGTTGCAACTCTTACGCATGGACCAATATACAGATATGGTTTTAGCCTATTTACGCTTACATAGTACGCATACCGATTTTTTATTTAAAAGAATTAGAATTGGATGATTTGATTCGACAATCGATTCGTTGCTTTTCTACAGAATTTATTCGTAAACACATTCAGTTGAGGTTTTAAAGAAACCGGGGATGTTATTTTGAGTGATGAAAAGTGGCTTTGTGTTTGTGTTGGAACAAATTCTTTCGAATAGTCTTAAATATACCAATGAAAATGGTTTGATATCTATATATATGAAGACTAAACATGTTTTAGTTATTGAAGATACCGGTATAGGTATTAGTGCAAGTGATCTAAGTCGTGTATTTGAAAAGGGATATACAGGCATGAATGGGCGTAGTGATAAAACGGCAAGTGGTCTAGGTCTATATTTGTGTAAGAATATTTTTAGATATGTTGAGTCATAAAATCAGAATTGAATCAAGTGTTGGTAAAGGCACTCGAGTGATATTGGATCTTACGCATTTTGAAGGAAGAATTGAGTAATCTTACAATCTTGTAAGAATAGTGTTAGCTGAATCGATGGCTGCATTTTTGAATTCTTTGTAGAATTTTTGGTGTACATGGAGGTAATGAATATGGCATTATTGGAAGTAAAAAATTTAAAAAAAGTATATACAACAAGATTTACACAGAATCAAGTACAGGCATTGAGTAATGTGAATTTTAGTGTGAATAAAGGCGAATATGTAGCTATTATGGGAGAGTCTGGATCAGGTAAGACAACACTATTAAATATCTTGGCCGCTTTAGATAAACCTACAAGTGGACAAGTCTTATTACATGGTAAAGATATTACGCATATTTCAGAAAAGGAAATTGCGAACTTTCGAAAGAACACTTAGGTTTTGTATTTCAAGACTTTAATTTATTAGATAATTTTAATAATCGCGATAATATTTTCTTGCCTTTGGTTTTAAGCAAGAAAAAATATCCAGAAATGAAAAAAAGATTGGAACCCATCGCAAAACAATTAGGGATTGAGAATATTTTAGATAAATTTCCATATGAAATCAGTGGTGGACAAAAAGCAGCGTGTAGCTGTAGCTCGTGCCATCATCACAAATCCAGATTTGATCTTGGCGGATGAGCCAACGGGGGCTTTGGATTCAAAGAGTACAGAGGAACTTTTACATTTATTTGGAACCATCAATGAAAATCAACAAACAATTGTAATGGTTACTCATTCGACAAAGGCGCCAGTCATGCTTCTCGCGTTCTATTTATTAAGGATGGAAAGATCTTCCATGAAATTTATAAAGGAAATAAAAATTTAGATCAGATGTACCAATGTATTAGTGATACGTTGACACTACTAGCTACAGGTGGTGTTCATCATGAGTAGAGCTTTCTATTTAAATTTAGCAGTAGATAACTTGAAAAAGAATGCGCGTACCATTATTCCTTATATATTAACGAGTGTCTTAACGACAATGATGTTGTATATGGTTGTTTCTTTGGCAAATAATCCAAACTTAAATGAGATGTTAGGAGCAATGACACTAACGCAGATGTTAGGCTTTTGGGGTTGTCATTATTGAAATCTTTGCGTTTATCTTCTTGTTCTATACACATAGCTTTTTAATTAAAAGAAGACAAAAAGAGTTCGCGTTATTCTCTATATTAGGAATGGAAAAGAAACACTTAGCTCGCGTCTTGTTTTATGAAACTGTGATTACTTTATTTGTATCATTAGCTTTAGGTATTGGTTTAGGTATCTTGTTTGATAAAGCGATGTTCTTAATAATCGCAAAAATGATTGGTGCAGATATTATACTCGGCTTCTACTTTTCTTTTATAGGTATGAGACAATGTGTTCTTGTGATTGGATTGATTTATGTATTGATCTATTTCTATTCTATGATTCGTATTCATATTTCAAGTCCAATTGAATTGCTTCATTCCGATCATATGGGCGAAAAAGAGCCTAAGGCCAAATGGGTTCTTTCTATTATTGGTATTCTTTGTCTAGGTATTGGATACTATTTATCAATTACGACTAAAAATCCTTTAACGGCATTCTATTTTTTCTTTGTGGCTGTTGTACTTGTCATTGTTGGAACGTATTTATTATTTACATCTATATCAGTGACTTTCTTAAAATTAATGAAGAAAAACAAGAATTACTACTATAAGACAAATCACTTTATTAGTATTTCTGGCATGATGTATCGTATGAAACAAAATGCGGTAGGACTAGCCAATATCTGTATTCTTTCAACGATGGTCTTAGTCATGTTGTCGACAACACTAAGTATGTGGTCAAGTATTGATCGTGTTGTGGATTCACAATATCCTAGAAGTGTAATGGGAAATGGATATGGGGATGCTTCCAATATTGATTTTGATGAAATGAGTGAAGAATTGATTCGTATGGGCATCGTTCCAAAGAATCTTCTTGCGTATAAGAGATTGGATTATGCTGGATATTTAAAGAATGGAACTTTGATTACGGATTATCGGAATGAGGGGATGAATGCCGTAAATGAGATTCAAGAATTTTATTGTCTTCCACTAAAGGATATTCAGGATTATGAAAATATTAAGGGGTCTTTAAAGCCGAATGAAATTTATGTGTATTCCAATGTAGAGACGATTAAGAAAAAGACTTTGTCTTTATTTGGAAAAGAATAGGCTTAACTAGCAATTTGGTGATTTTGCTATAATTCTGCGTTTTATCACTTATGCGAACAACCATTCATTCTTCAAATCCTTTAAGCGAGTGATCTTATAGATGTTTTTCAATCTAAGTAGTACGTACTGTAGCTTTTCTGTATTATCCATTCCTTGGGTTTCTCTTTGCATGACAAAAAGAGCGTTGTAACGATTTATATATTTTGATGCTACCCCTTTATATTTTTGCAGTCTTTCTTCAATCAATTTGTGGAAACTGTTCACTGTATTTAAATGATTGAATTTATCATATGACTCATGACTGATTAACACTTTCTTACTACAATTCTTACTTTCTAAAAAGTTCGTTGTAACTGTTAGAACCATCTAGCATTACAAAAGATTTTGATTCAAGACATTCATCAAATCTTAATAGGTCTATGGATGATGGCTTGCCATAATTTAATGTTCTGGCAATTGTATGACCGAATCTCTGAATTGCAGTGATGATACACACCTGCTGATTAGATAATCCTCTTTTTTTGTAGCAGGTGTTCCACGATGTTTTAGGTTCTACTCCATCAATCTTAGTCCCTTTATGATTGTATGGGTATACTTTTTTCATCCATTTCAACTTCATTTCCCACTGTGTATGGGACGTTCCTCAGTTCTTAGACTAACCAATAATTTATGACGCATATTAAAAACATTGCGTTCGTTTACATTGATTTTAGCGACCGTTTCTTTTAAAAGAGATACACCATTCAATGTATCCAGGATAAGTTCATTCCATTTGGATTGGTCTTGGTGAGAATAAAAAGTAAGCTGACCGCGGTCTACAACAAAACGTTTTTTCCGCATGATTTACAACGAAGCATTTGTTTACCAGAGTTGGCAAAACCACTCTTAATTAAATGAGGATGATAACATCCGCATTTAGGACAGTATTCAAAAAATGATACGTATTCATTTTATTGTTTGTATCTAAATAATCCAGTGATTTCACGATCAATCTTTTTCAATTTGAAAAGATTGTAAAAGCAAAGAATAGTATCTTGGTTTTAAATATTTTTGAAGTTCTTGTCATAAGTGTAGTCTCTCTTTCGTTTACACCTATACAATAATTCTTAAATAGACATCATTAATGTCGAATATATTAACAT
>VOFK01003674.1_pt1 | contig 16064 bp, 23 predicted proteins | sample 5384121 | NCBI WGS metagenome assembly VOFK01 (sample SAMN12384730, study PRJNA508395) | human gut metagenome | isolation source: healthy gut J | host: Homo sapiens
AGGTAAAAAGATAATCGTTGCCGATTTAACCAGCATAGAAGATACCATCTGTAAATATTTCGTTATCTGTCAGGGAAATTCTCCCAGTCAAGTGAGTGCTATTGTAGATTCAATCAAAGGAATTTACACGCAAAGGTGCGGATAGCAAACCTTATGCAATCGATGGACTCGGAATGCTGAATGGGTGGCAATGGACTATGCCGATGTACTGGTACACGTCTTTTTACCGGAGACAAGAGATTTTTATAATCTTGAACACCTTTGGGCAGATGCCAAACTTACTCAAATCCCCGATCTAGACTAATTAATGATTATGGACAATAATAATAGCAATAATAACAATAGCAATAAACCTAACAATAAGGTTAATATGCCGAAGTTCAACCTGAACTGGATGTATATGATTATTGCCCTTATGCTTCTCGGCCTCTGGTGGGGCAGTGATTCAAAAGGAGCAGGAAGTAAAGCTGTAACTTACAGTGAGTTTCAGGACTACGTAAAAAAGGGCTATGTAAACAAAGTATTGGGTTATGAAGATAAGTCAATCGAAGCTTTTCTTAAAAACCGACTGCTGTAGGGGCTGTTTTTGGAGCGGACTCTACCAAAGTGGGACGTAACCCTATCATTACAAGTAGAACCCCGTCTACCGATAAACTGGAAGAGTTTTTGCAGGCAGAAAAGGAAGCCGGTCATTTTGACGGTTCATCCGACTATCCGCCCAAATCGGATATTTTCCCCGCAATTCTGATTCAGATACTCCCGCTTGTCTTGCTTGTAGCGTTATGGATCTTCTTCATGCGCCGTATGAGCGGAGGCGGCAGTGGTGGCCCTGGCGGTGTATTTAATGTAGGAAAATCCAAAGCCCAGCTTTTTGAAAAAGGCGGAGCCATCAAGATTACATTTAAGGATGTAGCGGGTTTGGCAGAAGCGAAACAAGAGGTAGAGGAAATTGTAGAGTTCTTGAAGGAACCGCAGAAATATACGGATTTGGGAGGTAAGATACCCAAAGGAGCATTGCTGGTAGGCCCTCCGGGAACCGGTAAAACTATTGCTTGCCAAAGCTGTGGCGGGTGAAGCTAATGTTCCTTTCTTCTCACTGGCAGGTTCCGACTTCGTGGAAATGTTTGTGGGTGTAGGTGCATCCCGTGTTCGCGACTTATTTAAACAGGCTAAAGAAAAAGCTCCCTGTATCGTCTTTATTGATGAGATTGATGCCGTAGGACGTGCCCGTGGCAAAGAACCCTGCAATGGGAGGAAATGACGAACGCGAAAACACATTGAACCAGTTATTGACAGAGATGGACGGTTTCGGTTCCAACAGCGGTGTGATTATCCTTGCTGCTACCAACCGTGTAGACGTACTCGATAAAGCATTGCTCCGTGCAGGACGTTTTGACCGTCAGATACACGTGGATCTGCCCGACTTGAACGAACGTAAAGAAGTATTTGGCGTGCATTTGCGCCCGATCAAAATAGACGATAGTGTTGATGTAGACTTGCTGGCTCGCCAAACTCCGGGATTCTCGGGTGCGGATATCGCCAATGTCTGCAATGAAGCTGCATTGATCGCTGCCCGCCACGGAAAGAAATTCGTAAGCAGGCAAAGCAGGACTTCCTGGATGCGGTAGACCGCATCATCGGTGGTCTGGAAAAGAAAACCAAGATTACTACGGAAGCAGAAAGACGTTCCATCGCTTTGCATGAAGCAGGACACGCCTCTATCTCCTGGTTATTGGAATATGCCAATCCGTTGATTAAGGTAACTATCGTTCCTCGCGGACGTGCATTAGGTGCTGCCTGGTATCTGCCGGAAGAACGTCAGATCACTACCAAAGAGCAGATGCTTGACGAAATGTGTGCTACTCTAGGAGGACGGGCAGCTGAAGATTTATTCCTCGGCCGCATCTCAACTGGTGCCATGAACGACTTGGAAAGAGTGACTAAACAGGCATACGGTATGATTGCTTATTTAGGTATGAGTGACAAACTACCCAACTTATGCTATTATAATAATGAGGAATATTCTTTCAACCGTCCATACAGCGAAAAGACAGCCGAACTAATCGACGAAGAAGTGAAGCGGATGGTGAACGAGCAGTATGACCGCGCCAAGAGAATTCTGTCAGAGCACAAAGAAGGTCACAACGAACTGACGCAATTACTGATTGACAAAGAAGTAATCTTTGCGGAAGACGTTGAACGTATCTTCGGCAAACGCCCCTGGGCTTCGCGTTCGGAAGAAATCATGGCTGCTAAAGAAAGCCAGGATGCCGCAAGAGCTGAAAGGGAACTTGCCCAAAAGCTGAAAGAAGAAGAAAAAGAAATCAAAGAAGAGGAAGCTGAAAATACCGCAAAGAACAAGCACCCATAGACACCAAAGTTGCCGCAGAAGGTAAAAAGGTTACTGTGGAGGGCAAAGTTACCGTAGAGGGTAAGTCCAATGGGGAAGAACAAGCTAACGGGTCCAACTAATTAAAACGAATAGATTTTGATTAACAATTTCATAAAACGAGCTATTACGGGTGTACTCTTCGTTGCCATCTTGGTAGGGTGCATCCTTTATGACGCATTCAGTTTTGGCATTCTGTTTACCGTTATCAGTGCACTGACTATTTATGAGTTTGCACAGTTGGTAAATATGCGCGCAGAAGGAGTCAAGATAAACAAGACCATTAATATGCTCGGCGGGGCTTATTTATTCCTCGCAATCATGGGATTCTGCATTGATGCAGCCGATTCGAAAATATTCATCCCGTATGTGCTTTTATTGCTTTACATGATGATTAGCGAGTTGTATCTGAAAAAGGAAAACCCGGTACTTAACTGGGCTTATTCGATGCTTAGCCAACTTTATATCGGTCTGCCTTTTTTGCTTTGCTGAATGTATTGGCTTTCCATAATGATCCGGGATCAGAATACAGTAGCGTAAGCTATAATCCGATTCTACCGTTATCCATCTTTATTTTCCTCTGGCTGAATGACACGGGAGCCTATTGCATCGGTTCATTGATCGGCAAACACCGACTCTTTGAACGTATCTCTCCTAAGAAATCCTGGGAAGGTTCCATCGGTGGCGGAGTGGTAGCTATCGGAGTGTCTTTTATACTTGCTCACTACTTCCCATTTATGTCAATGATGGAGTGGGCAGGACTGGCCTTGGTAGTGGTTATATTCGGTACATGGGGCGACCTGACGGAGTCATTGCTAAAACGCCAATTGCACGTTAAGGATTCGGGAACCATTCTTCCGGGACATGGAGGGATGCTCGATCGGTTTGACAGTTCTTTGATGGCCATACCGGCAGCAGTCGTTTACTTATATGCATTAACATGGTTCTAACAGGAGTTTTTCTCATCGATTAGAATTGACACACAATACAAAAGGTCGGGAACTTCTACGGAAGTATCCCGACCTTTTTTTCACACACAGTAAATCATAGTTAGGTTATCGGATCGAAGAAGTGGAGTGAACATCCTTCGCAGCTTCCGGCACACCGACCGGATGATCCAGATCAAGAACGATCACTCTTCCTTCTCCATGTTCTCTTGAATTTATAGTCACTTTAAAACCTTTCATTGTTGATTCGGCATCTTTTTCCGTTGGGAAGAACTTTTCCAAATTATAAGAAACTCGTCCCCATCCCCAATAGTCAGTCACATCCTCATACGTATTATAACGCAGTTCCAAATGTATGTAACCATCTTCATCCACATTCAATGTTCCCGGTTCTGATGGTTCTCCCGTTTCTATCTTATTTTGCACAAGGCTGATACGATGTTTCTCCGAGCGAGGCAGCTCCTGACGGAAAATAACATTCAGGAATTTTCCTCCCAACCACATGTCACCCTGATAAATCAGAATAGGATCATTTCCGAATTCTTCCGCTTCTTCCTCTGTCGACATATCTTCCACTTCTTTTGTCAACAGTTCCTGTATGCCTTCCTTCTTCACCTGAACTCCTTTTCCTCCTTCCATGTCATACAAAGGGTTGAAAAAAGCAACGACACGTTCACCGTCCACCGGTTTTAAACCAAGGAATGGAAGTAGCAACCGGATCAATCAATCCCCAACGATCACCTTCCAAATAATAACCTCCTCCACCGGTTGCCCGAACGGTCGCCCAATCCCAACTGAAATCTCCGATAGAATAACCATCATCATCACATGATTGCAACATTGGCACTAATGCCAATAATAAGATTCCTAAAAAAGCCACTTAAATTTTTTTCATATCTTTTTCCTTTCCTTTTATTTTAGTCTTCTGCTTAATAAATAAAAAAGCCGTGCAATTACTGCATCGGCTTTACGTTTATTCAGAAAAAAGAAAGTTATTTTTTTCAACAAGCGCAGCATTTCACGAGCTGCATGACAGGGAGCACCGGCAGGTCCCAACCGTTCCGCCACATATTCATATCCCAAAAGCATTTCATTTCTATATGCTTCATTTTCAATGATATTTTTCAATTCATTTTGCATATTCTTCACGGTCATCGTATCCGCCACCAGTACTCTTTTACCACTTCACGGTCAGCAATCAAATTAACCAACGAAATAAATTTCACGGTCAAGATATGACGCCGCAAGAAGGAAACCACTTTCCCTATCGGAGTGTAATAACAAACCACTTGAGGAACACGGAACAATGCCGTCTCAAGAGTAGCCGTGCCTGAAGTGACCAACGCCACATCTGCGTGCTGCAACAAGCGATAGGTTTGATCGAAAATGATTTTTCACTTTCGACTCTCCTACATATTTTTTATAATATTCGAGGAGCAATGGCAGGAGCACCCGCCAGAACAAGCTGATAATCGGGAAAAGCAGAAGCAGCCTTCAACATATCTGGTAGATTATCTTTGATTTCCTGTTTCCGGCTACCTGCAAGAAAAGAGCTATTTCCGGTTTTTTCTTCCAGTTGATTCTCCGCAATAAACTGATCCTTATTTTTCGGATGAGCTTCCTGATAAGCCGCCACCTCATCCACGGTAGGATTTCCAACATAGTGGATGGGGTATTGATGCTTTCCTTCGAAGAACTCTACTTCAAAAGGAAGAATGGAGAAAAGCTCATCTACATCTCGTTTTATATTCTTGATACGGTATTCTTTCCAGGCCCATATCTTCGGAGAAATATAATAGTAAACCGGAATCTGTGTCTTTGCATGAACAAACTTGGCTATATCCAGATTGAATCCCGGATAGTCCACGAGAATAACAACATCCGGTTGCCAGGAAACAATATCTCCTTTACAACGCTTCATATTTGCAAAGATAGTGCGCAGATGGAGTAACACAGGAATAAATCCCATGTATGCCAGTTCTTTATAATGCTTCACCATCGTTCCTCCGACAGCCGCCATCAAGTCACCACCGAAAAAACGGAAATCAGCCTGCGGATCTTCTGCCTTTAAGGCAGCCATCAGATGAGACGCGTGCAAGTCACCGGAAGCTTCACCGACAATCAGATAATACTTCATGATAGTTGATAGTTAACTAAACCATTTGTTAAGTTCATCCATAAAGTGATAAGCTGTCACATCAACCGTGGTCGGAGTGATAGCAACATAGCCATTTGCCAAAAGCCCAATGATCGTTCCTCTCATTTTCAAGTTCGTGATCGGTAAATTCACCGGTCAACCAGAAATAATTGGATCATTCAGACGAGGGCAGGCAGCCCATTCATTCGTCCAACGTCCTTTGCCTGTTCACAGATTTTCACTCCTTTTATATCGGCTGTATCGGGGACGTTTACATTCAGACAAGTTAAAGGAGGAAGTCCTTTTTCCAAGATCATGGCAGCGATACTGCGGATATAAGGTCCGGCAGCTTCAAAATCAGCATCGGGGGCATGATTGCACAAAAGGAGAAGCCAATAGAAGGAATTCCATTCAAACAGCCCTCAAACACCACTCCCATCGTACCGGAATAATGCACGTTAGTGGCAGAGTTATCTCCATGATTGATACCGCCGACTATCAAATCCGGAGTCCGGTCGAGCACTGTGTTTCTTGCCAATTTGATGCAATCGGTCGGTGTTCCCGAACATTTATAAACAGTTAAGCCTACTTCTTTCTTTACTAACTGGTAATGAACCGGCTGCGTCACCGTCAGCGCACACCCACTGACCGAGCGCGGAGCATCAGGTGCCATTACCACTATATCTCCCAAAGGGCGAAGAAACTTCACCAGTTCATTAATCCCTTTAGCCATCACGCCATCGTCATTTGAAACAAGTATCAACGGCTTTTCATTTTCCATATCTTCAATCCTTTCCTTTTTTATATTCGCACAAAAGTAACAAAAAGAAGCCGTACCGCCAAACACCTCCCTACATCAGATCGAAAAGTCTCTTTCCGCCCCACTCCTACCCGTTTACAAATCTTAATCTTCTGCAAGCGAGCAAAAAAAGAAATAGATATCCAATATAAATATGTATATTTGCAAGCTCGTTAAAGAGAAAAGAAGATGATGAACCTGTTAAAGAAGTTTTGTAACCGTTTCGTCCGACAGTTATTAACAAAACAGGCGACTTATCAACAGAAATTGCAAAGTTTCTCTTTTTCGTAGGCGCTCTAAGGATTTATCACTTATTTCGCTGCCAATAAATTTAGAGAATATGGGAAAAATTATTGCTTTGGCCAATCAAAAAGGCGGTGTAGGAAAGACAACGACTACGATTAATCTCGCAGCTTCACTTGCTACACTGGAAAAAAAGGTACTCGTAGTAGATGCCGACCCGCAAGCTAATGCCTCTTCCGGTCTGGGAGTAGACATCAAGCAGTCGGAATGCACTATCTATGAATGTATTATTGACAGAGCCAACGTACAGGACGCTATCCTTGATACGGAGATTGATTCTTTGAAAGTAATCTCTTCGCACATCAATCTCGTAGGAGCAGAGATTGAAATGCTGAACCTCCCAAACCGAGAAAAGATACTAAAAGAAGTACTCACGCCTTTGAAGAAAGAATATGACTATATCCTGATAGACTGTTCGCCTTCATTAGGACTAATCACGATCAACGCCCTAACGGCAGCCGACTCCGTGATTATCCCCGTTCAAGCTGAATATTTTGCTCTTGAAGGTATTAGCAAATTGTTGAATACCATCAAAATCATCAAGTCGAAACTGAATCCGGCTTTAGAAATCGAAGGTTTCTTACTGACAATGTATGACTCTCGTCTGCGTCAGGCTAATCAGATTTACGATGAAGTGAAACGTCATTTCCAGGAACTGGTGTTCAACACCGTTATTCAACGAAATGTGAAATTGAGCGAGGCTCCCAGCTACGGTGTCCCGACCATCCTTTACGATGCGGAATCTACCGGCGCAAAAAACCACCTGGCCCTTGCTAAAGAGATTATCAACCGAAATAAATAAAAAGAAAGAAGAAGATATGGCAACACAAAAAAAAGAAATGCATTAGGACGTGGTCTCGACGCCTTGCTCTCAATGGATGATGTGAAAACCGAAGGGTCTTCTTCCATTAATGAAATAGAGCTGGCAAAGATTACTGTCAATCCCAACCAGCCCCGCCGAGAGTTTGACGAAACAGCATTGCAGGAACTGGCTGATTCCATTGCGGAAATCGGTATCATCCAACCTATCACTTTACGCAAACTCTCAGACGATGAGTATCAGATCATCGCGGGAGAGCGTCGTTATCATGCATCACAAAAAGCAGGACTGAAAACGATCCCTGCTTATATACGCACTGCCGACGACGAAAACATGATGGAAATGGCGCTGATTGAAAATATCCAGCGTGAAGACCTGAATGCCGTAGAAATCGCACTTGCCTACCAGCATCTGCTCGATCAGTACCAACTGACACAGGAACGTCTTAGCGAACGTATCGGAAAGAAACGAACGACGATCGCCAACTACCTGCGCTTACTGAAATTGCCGGCTCCGATACAGATGGCCCTGCAAAACAAGCAGTTGGACATGGGACATGCCCGTGCGCTGATTTCATTAGGGCGACCCTAAACTACAAGTTAAAATATTCGAAGAAATACAAGAACACGGATATTCAGTCCGCAAAGTAGAAGAAATTGTTAAATCATTAAGCGAAGGAGAAGCTGTGAAAAGCGGCACACGGAAAATAACACCCAAACGTGGTAAACTTCCTGAAGAATTCAACTTATTGAAGCAACAACTCTCCGGCTTTTTCAACACCAAGGTACAACTCACCTGCTCTGAAAAGGGAAAAGGCAAGATCAGTATTCCTTTCGGGAACGAGGAGGAACTGGAACGTATCATGGAAATCTTCGATACGCTAAAGAAGTAAATGACAAGAAAAAGTAAGAAATATCAGTTACTAGTCAGCGCCCTGCTTCTCTGTTTTTTACAGGTGGCAGGGATTGATGTGTATGCACAATCCACTGTTACTCCGGCACGGAAAGATACAACAATCATACAGCGCGAAGCGCCGAAAGCCCGTGCACGAAGGCATCGTGATCCGATTATACAGGAGAACTCGGTGAAGAAGGATTCTATCCAAATCATACCATCCAAAGAACTTCCGGCCATCGACAGTTTGTCAGCTGCTAAAATACAGATAGCGGATAGCTTGGATGCAGCCAACAAGAAAGAGCTGAAAAAGATAGAGCAACCTGCCTCCATTGTTGTAAAGACCGACACTGTGCCGCCACCTGCTCAAGATATTAACAAGAAAATATTTATCCCAAATCCGACCAAAGCAACGTGGCTGGCAGTCGTATTCCCCGGTGGAGGACAGATTTACAACCGTAAATACTGGAAATTACCTATTATATATGGAGGATTTGCTGGTTGTGCTTACGCCTTAAGTTGGAACGGTAAGATGTACAAAGACTATTCGCAAGCCTATCTGGACATTATGGACAGCAATCCGAATACGAAAAGTTACGAAGATTTGTTGCCCCCGAACTCCACTTATAATGAGGAGCAGCTAAAAAACACACTAAAAAGAAGAAAAGATATGTTCCGTCGTTATCGGGACCTTAGTATATTTGCATTTATCGGAGTATACCTGATCTCTATCATCGACGCTTATGTAGATGCGGAGTTATCCAACTTCGATATAACCCCCGACTTGAGTATGAAAGTAGAGCCGGCCGTTATTGATAATAACAACCAGTTCCGCTCCAACAGTTTTAAAAGCAAGTCGGTTGGTCTGCAATGCGTATTACGATTTTAAAAAACACAATTTAGATTGATCTTATTATTGAAGCATGAAGAAATTAGTTAACTATTGTTCGATTATTTTTCTTTTACTAGTGGCCACGTCGCAGGTAAAAGCGCAAAGTGTAGATGTAGTGATTCGTGAAAATGGAACTGAACGCAAAGAAAGCATCGACCTGCCTAAAAGTATGACTTATCCACTTGACAGTCTATTGAATGACTGGAAAGCTAAAAATTATATTGATTTAGGCAAGGATTGCAGTACAGCTGAAATCAATCCTTTATTCAGTGACTCTGTCTATATCGACCGCCTTTCACGTATTCCGGCTGTCATGGAAATGCCTTACAATGACATTGTACGTAAATTTATCGATATGTATGCAGGACGTCTGCGCAATCAGGTTTCATTCATGCTAAGTGCCTGCAACTTCTATATGCCGATTTTTGAAGAAGCACTGGATGCATACGGACTTCCACTGGAACTAAGATATCTCCCGATTATCGAATCTGCATTAAACCCCTCTGCCGTGTCACGCGCAGGTGCTTCCGGTCTGTGGCAATTTATGATTGGTACAGGTAAGATCTATGGCTTGGAATCAAACAGCCTGGTAGATGAACGACGCGACCCGATTAAAGCAACTTGGGCTGCCGCACGTTATCTCAAAGAAATGTACGATATCTATGGAGACTGGAATCTTGTGATTGCTGCTTATAACTGTGGCCCCGGTACTATCAACAAGGCAATCCGCCGTGCCAATGGCGAAACGGATTACTGGAAAATTTATAATTACTTGCCTAAAGAAACAATACGTGGTTACGTACCTGCCTTTATCGCTGCCAACTATGTGATGACTTACTATTGTGACCATAATATTTGTCCGATGGAAACAAATATCCCGGCAAGTACTGACACAGTACAAGTGAACAAGAACCTGCACTTCGAACAGATTGCTGATCTTTGCAATGTACCTTTGGATCAAATCAAGAGTCTGAATCCGCAATATAAGAAGCAAATGATTCCGGGTGACAGCAAACCTTATACGTTAAGACTGCCTATTGACGCGATCAGTACTTTTATCGATAAGCAAAGATACGATTTATACGCATCGTGCCGATGAGTTGTTCCGCAACCGGAAAACCGTTGCTGTAAAGGATATTACACCTGCAACCCGCAAAACGACATCAGCAGTTGCCGGTAAGGGAAATCTGACCTATTATACAATAAAAAGTGGAGACACTTTATCCACTATTGCCAGAAAGTATGGTGTCACAATTAAGGATATACAAAGGTGGAATGGAATGTCTAAAAGCACTAAAATTGCAGCAGGAAAACGATTGAAAATATACAAATAAATAACTTCCTGCTTGCATCGTTCGGAAATTTGCTTATTTTTGCAGAACTAAGCAAGTGAAAGGATAACAATTATGGATAATCTGGCCCCCAAAGAAATAGCTGACGAAGAGATGATTAATCAGGCGTTCCACGAACTACTGAATGATTATCTCAATACTAAGCATCGCAAGAAAGTTGAAATCATTACGAAGGCTTTCAACTTTGCCAATCAGGCGCATAAAGGTATCAAACGTCGTTCGGGCGAACCTTATATTATGCACCCGATTGCCGTTGCCAGCATTGTATGCAATGAAATAGGTCTCGGTTCCACTTCTATATGTGCAGCCTTGCTGCATGATGTGGTAGAGGACACTGATTACACAGTGGAAGACATCGAGAATATCTTTGGTCCGAAGATCGCCCAGATTGTGGACGGACTGACCAAAATATCCGGTGGAATCTTCGGTGACCGCGCTTCGGCACAGGCAGAGAACTTCAAGAAGTTGCTGCTCACCATGTCGAACGACATCCGGGTCATTCTTATCAAGATAGCAGACCGCTTGCACAACATGCGTACCCTTGGTTCCATGTTACCCAACAAGCAATATAAGATTGCAGGCGAAACGCTTTACATCTATGCTCCACTTGCCAACCGCTTGGGGCTTTATAAGATAAAAAACGGAGCTTGAGAATCTAAGCTTCAAATATGAACATCCCGAAGAATATGCGGAAATAGAAGAGAAGTTGAATGCTACTGCCGCTGAACGTGACAAGGTTTTCAACGACTTCACGGCCCCGATTCGTACCCAACTGGATAAGATGGGATTGAAATACCGGATACTTGCCCGTGTAAAATCAATCTATTCCATCTGGAACAAGATGCAGACCAAACATGTTCCTTTCGAAGAAATATACGATTTACTGGCTGTTCGAATCATCTTCGAACCACGTAATGAAGAAGAAGAGCTCAATGACTGTTTCGATATCTACGTTTCTATCTCCAAGATATACAAACCCCACCCGGACCGTTTGCGCGATTGGGTCAGCCATCCTAAAGCTAATGGTTATCAGGCATTGCACGTCACTCTGATGGGTAACAACGGACAATGGATTGAAGTCCAGATTCGTAGTGAACGGATGAATGACGTTGCCGAACAAGGTTTCGCAGCCCACTGGAAATACAAAGAAGGAGGAGGCAGCGAGGATGAAGGTGAATTGGAAAAATGGTTAAGAACGATTAAGGAGATATTAGATGATCCGCAACCGGATGCCATTGACTTTCTGGATACCATTAAGCTAAATTTATTTGCTTCTGAAATATTCGTGTTCACTCCTAAAGGCGAACTGAAGACTATGCCGCAGAACTCTACGGCTCTCGACTTTGCATTTTCCCTGCACACGGATATTGGTAGCCATTGTATTGGCGCCAAAGTCAATCATAAATTAGTGCCGTTGAGCCACAAATTGCAAAGTGGTGACCAAGTTGAAATCCTTACTTCAAAATCGCAACGCGTACAACCGCAATGGGAAGTTTTTGCAACCACTGCCCGTGCCCGCGCCAAGATAGCAGCCATTCTCCGCAAAGAGCGTAAAGCAAACCAGAAGATAGGAGAAGAAATCCTTAGTGAGTTTCTGAAAAAGGAGGAAGTCCGTCCGGAAGAAGCTGCTATCGAAAAGCTACGCAAACTGCATAATGCCAAGAATGAAGAAGAATTGCTGGCTGCCATTGGCAGTAAAGCAATCATTCTGGGAGAAGCGGACAAGAATGAACTGAAAGAAAAGCAAACCAGTAACTGGAAGAAATATCTGACTTTCTCTTTCGGCAATAGCAAAGAGAAGCAGGAAGAGAAAGAACCGCAGGAAAAAGAAAAGATCAATCCGAAAGAGGTGCTCAAACTGACAGAAGAAAGTTTGCAGAAGAAATATATCATGGCCGAATGTTGCCATCCTATTCCCGGTGACGATGTATTGGGATATGTGGATGAAAACGACCGGATCATTATTCACAAACGCCAATGCCCTGTTGCCGCCAAGCTGAAGAGCAGCTATGGCAACCGCATATTAGCGACCGAATGGGATACACACAAAGAACTATCTTTCCTGGTATATATCTATTTAAGAGGTATAGACAGTATGGGACTTCTGAACGAAGTGACTCAAGTCATCTCCAGACAACTTAACGTAAATATCCGTAAGCTGACCATCGAAACCGAAGATGGCATCTTTGAAGGAAAAAAAATTCAGTTGTGGGTACATGATGTAGATGATGTAAAAACCATCTGCAACAATCTGAAGAAAATACAGAATATCAAACAGGTGAGCCGTGTAGAAGAATAGCTTTCAAACGGTAAATAAGAAAACGATGAACGGTGAATAAGTTGCAGTATCATGCAAATTGTTCACCGTTCATTTTGTTATGAGGTTTCTTGCCTATCGAATCCATGATCGATTAGCATTTATTTATTCCCGTCCATCCAATTCGCGTTTAATAGCCAAAAGCTCTTCTTTTATCGCTTTCAGCTTATTTACAATCTCATAATTACGAACCGTAGCTTCTTTATTATCCTTCAAACGTTGCCGGGCACCGGAAGTGTCATCCCTTTTTCTTTTACCAAATGATAGATAAGACCGATCGTTTCTACGTCTTCTTTGCGGTACTGACGTATTCCTCTTCCCGCTGTCTTAGGAGAGATTTGCGGAAATTCCTTTCCCAAAAACGGAGCAATGACGGATTGACTCCGAACATGTCGGCAACCTCTCCTATTGAATAATATAGCTTCAATTCTTTATCTGTATTAAGCATAACACTCCTGTTTTAAGATTTTAATCAAATACTTTACCATGATTGGCTGCCAACTGAATCATCTTTTCATAATCTTCGGCACTCAAATCCATGAAATAATAATTGACCGGATTCACTACCTGCCCTTTCACGTGCACTTCATAATGCAGTGATGCGGACCGGTACTTTTTCCTGTACTACCCACTTTTCCGATAATCTCACCACGTACCACTTTCTTTCCGACTTTCGTATTAAATCCCTGCAAGTGAGCATACCGAGTGAGATACCCGAAGCCATGATCTATCTCAATGGTATTACCATATCCGGTTTCCCATCCCACTTTCACCACTGTTCCGTTTCCGGTAGCATATACATCCGTTCCCGGATGAGCAGAGAAGTCCATGCCTGCATGGAACTTTGTCGTACCATAAATAGGATCGATACGTGTACCATAACCGGATGCTGTCTGACGAAGATCCTTATTCGAAATAGGCTGTATGGCCGGAATACATTTCAGCATCTCATCATGGTTCTTACACATATCAATCACATCATCGAAAGATTTCGACTGGATATAAAGCCTTTTGGAAAGCACGTCCAATTTTTGAGTCGTGTTCACCACCAGCTTGGCATTCGCCAAATCCATCAGTTCTTCGTAACGGTTCGTCCCGCCATAACCTGCCTGACGAATAGCCGGAGAAACAGGATCTGCCTGTAAAATCACTCGATACAGATTATCGTCACGTTGCTGAATATCCTGAAGCACCCCCATAGCGTCGTCCAAACGCCGGGAAAGCACATTGTACTGCGCCAAAAGACGGCTGTTTTCAATTCTTAATTCCTTCTCCGACGGAGAACCAAAAATCAAAAGCAATACAATAAAGCAACCTGCTCCCAACCCCATTCCATAGAAAAGCCGACGCAGGATACTAAGCGCACGCTGCCGTACGGTAGGGTAAATTCGATCATAAGTCTGGGTCTGTGGATTATAGATGTAGTATACTTTGCGCATCTTTTTGGAAATATTTCGCTTGTTAATACGGCAAAAAGTAATAAAAACAAGCTATCTTTATTACCTATATTGATTATCAAGCAATTACATAATCGGTTATTAAATTCTGTGACAACATCTCATTTCAACCACTACAAAAATACATCTTCTAGCCATAACAACCAATTATTTAAGAAAAGAAAGCAATTAAAATAAAACATTTATCCTATCAGAATATTCTATACGACATTTTTTCCAACACAACAGTGACTAGGTAATTCACTATTATAATTTCTTGGCATCACTTGTAATAGAGATAAAAAAGCCAGCTATCATCACTGACAACTGGCTATATTCTAATTATTTATTGAGTAGACTTTCTAAGGTCATTTTCAAGATACTTTTGTTTCTCTTCACTTTTAGCTTCTAGGACTCTTTTTACTATAGCATCTGGCATTTGTTTTAAAGCGTCACAAACAAGTTTATACCCATGTTCTGTAGACAGGTCGGCAACTACAGTAATCAGGTATCTTTTAGCGATAAAGGAATTGTCAAAATTTAGTTCGTGCTGCATCCAAAAAGTATTTAGCACGTTCCAGATTATAATCTGTTTTTATTTCTTTACCTGCAATCAAATTACAGTATGCTGTCTTTCCCAACTTACCAGGAGCAAAACAAGCAATATAACCTATCGTAGTGGTTGGATAACCTAAATCGGCAAGTTCTTTTGTAAATTTTTGCCAACTCATTTTGGGGATTAAATAGTGCCGCGCCATTAGCATAATCTGCACCACTCCACGGGTCAGTAATTGTGTTTGTTTCAGAGAGAATCTCTTTAGTGTTCTCATTGCTGTAACATTCATACAAGAACAGCTTTTTCTTCATCTAAACCTGTTTCTTCGGCTGCCGTATATCTATGTTGTCCCTCAACAATGGCAACATACTTATCTTGCTTCTTCATCCGGTATATCCTCTTTCGTAATAGGATGCACCAAAGTACAGCCGTCATTTACCGCTTTTTGTCCGTCTACATACATTAAAGGAACAAGATTCATTCCAAATTTCTCAAAGGACTTTTTCTTTCTTGAAATGTTCTTTGAATTAACACTACGATTGCCTTTAATAAAAGCAATCATTTTGCCTCCAATATAGAGGTCTTTTACAGAAATTATATTTTTATTCATGGTTGAAAAATAATTTAATACAGTTGGCAATATTGCCAACGCTGCGAAGGTAAGAAACCATAAATTACTTTTCGTGAAAAATCAGATTATCTCGAAATTTCACATTTCCTCTATGAACCTTCTATATTTAGACCTTATTTTTTCAATTTCTGGATTAGGCAGTAAGATTAAGGGGAACGACTGCCCGTTTACTGTGAATAGAGAAAGTTTTATTGGGGATTTATTATAGTCGCGCATTAATGCTCTATAATTATCTGTATTTATTGGAACATTGTTCTTAAAACGACCAAACAAGTATAGGATGTATAAAACAAGCTTCTTTCTGTTTGAGGACATTTTTCCACCTTTGTATTTGCTCAAGAAGGCTTTCAATTCTTGTGCAAAATAATAATTCAAGATTCTTTTGTTTGCTATTTCATTCATAGTGGTAATCCTCTCAATTGTATAATGCTTCAAGTTATCTACTGTTACAATATCATCTTGCAGTTCTAAAATAAGCTTGTTTCATTTTATTAATCAGTAGTTGACTAGAGATAGTAAACTTTTTGGTTTTAGTTGACGATTTACCTTTTTTTCGTTTCAGCAATACGTAACCGAACGAAGGCTACCGAT
>VOFK01002151.1_pt1 | contig 16061 bp, 20 predicted proteins | sample 5384121 | NCBI WGS metagenome assembly VOFK01 (sample SAMN12384730, study PRJNA508395) | human gut metagenome | isolation source: healthy gut J | host: Homo sapiens
AAGCCGTCTGTGATGGAAAAATCGGAACAGCAATGCCGTACCATCGCCGGGATCGCTGACCTCTTTGATTGAGGCGGGAACCTGGGCCGGAAGACCTGTATACGCACGACCTGTTGAAAAAACGCTTTACGGCGCTCTTCGGCAGGCGGGCCGCCGCCGAGCCCGTATGGGGAACATTCAGGATGGGGAAGGGAATGCGCAGAGGATACAATCCCGTTCAGGATTCTCAGCGCTGATGACAGGCTGGGGCTGGTTTTGCTACAATTACCATGTTATAATCCCCAAAATGGCGGGTGGATAAGCAGGAGCAATACGTGAAAAGCAGTGCACAATCGGTGTAAGTCCTGCACCTGTTTCGCTGTCTTTTAAGTCACGGGATGCCATACCGATGTCACAGGTTCCTTCTGCTGCTGAGTTCATACCTGTTGTGGAATCACTTTCCTGAATTTCAATTTCTGCTCCACTGTTTACTGTCTTGTAACTTTCAGCAAGTTTTTCCATAACCGGTGTAACCGAAGAGGAACCAGCTACTACAATTTTACCTTTGGCACCGTTACTCTTGAAAGCACCTGCATCACTTGATTTGATGTAACCATTAGACTCAATTACTTTCTGTCCTTCTTCACTCAGGATGTAGTTGATGAAATCCTGTGTTACTTCACTTTTCTTATCCTTTGTTGCAATGTTAAATGGTCGGGCAATTGCATAACTTCCATTGTTGATGTTGTCAACCGTTGGCTCTGCACCGTCAATCTTAAGTCCCTTTCACGCTGTCATTTAAAGAACCGAGTGAACAGTAACCAATTGCATTTTATCACCGGCTACGGTTTGTCATAACGATTTCCGTGCTGTTTGCGATTGTTGCTTCTTCTGGCGTCTTGTCTACTTTTCTCCGTTCTCCTCATCTTCAACACCAAAAAAGTTCTACGAAAGCGCCTCGTGTACCAGAACCATCTTCACGCGATACAACTGAAATTTCCTGTGCTGCATCTGCTGATGTATTCCCTGCATCATTTGTTGTGCTGCTGTCAGAGCCGCCACAGCCGGTAAGCATCCCCACTGTCATAACCCCCGCATAAAACTATTCCTAATACTTTTTTTGTCATCTTCATTTTTGTTTTCTCCTTTCAATCTTTTTCATCTTTCTTTTTCTTTCTTACAAGTCCTAGTTTAGGGGGCGAATGTAAAATCTGAAATCATTTCCATGTAAAAAATGCGTAAAGATTTGTAAAAAAATACAACCCATTGACTGCACGCTCCCGCTTAACAGCCGCGCAGGGGTATGGGCATGCTAAATACGCATGCCTCATACCCGCGTGGCTGTATGCAGTCAATGGGTTGTGTTTTTTTGCTACGGAATGGATTGGGGATTAGGTTTGAGGAAAATAAGAAAAAGGGAAATTGCAAAATAGATAGAAATTAATATGTAGTAATATAGTTCTTCTTTTGGAATGTGTATGTTGCTTTACATATTAAATTTTTCCATCGTTTCCTGCAAAGCATTTACGCCTTCTACTGCAAACGCAAGTTCCATCTGTGCTGAACTTGCATTTTCCAAAACATTTGAAATACTTTGAATTGCATCCATTACTTCTTCTGCATTATGCTCCATGGAACCGCTTGTTTCCTCATAATAATTTGCGTATTCTTTATACTGATTTGCAAGACTTGCAAATTTATCATAATCTGCCAAAAACTGTCTCATCTAAAAAGACTAATAACACGTTACTTTCAGTGGACAGTATCTTCACTCCTTGACATATAAATAATTTATTCATTGTAAGATGTTTTTCTCCATCTTCTCCATCAATTCAAGTATCCTTTCTTCCGTCTCCTCGCACTCATCTGCAATCTGCGTTATGTTTTTCCCTTTTTCAAGTTTCTTTTTTTATCAGTCTGCATAGTTCTTCCTCCCTGCCTGCCTTATGACCCGTTTCATATCTTTCATCAATTTCATTTCCCGTCATATAATTTTCCCTCCATTCTGTGTCATCGCGCATTTCCAGCACACACGATGCTGAAGTTTATGAGTGTATTCATCCGTTGGCTGGTTCGTACTCAGATAATCAGTAAATTTACCAGATTGGTTTGCAGCCCTTCACGTTTTTACGACGCAAAAGATATACTTCCTACTCTTCCATTGGAATCTCCTTCACAGCCTTCCCCCCAAAAAACCAATAACAGCAAAACTTAAACCAAGAAAAAGATAACGGGAACCCCAATATAAAACTTTGGTTTACGTGTTTTTGTGATGAAAACATGCATTCCGGCAAACGCACCTATCACGCCAAAGACAGCAGCAATAAGAAGGGTAGTTTCGGGATTCTCCACTTTGTGAACTGCTTTATACTTGTCCACTCCATAAACTAAAAATACAATTCCATTTAAAATCAAATATGCTGCCAAAAAAATACGCTATCATACGTTCCTCCTATTTTTCAATCCGGCTGTCTCCCCGGTCAGTCACAATCCGGTAACCAACCGATTCCACACGTCTGCTTAAACAGTCTTTTGCACTGCGCCGACTCTTCCCGGTGCATATTTTATTATCATACAGCTCGTACTTTTTCCGCACAGAAACCGGTGATAAATTTGGCATTAATACATTCGCTCCTGCCAATAATCCCTGCTCCCGTCCATCCGGTGCAATTGTTCCAAGTGCTGTCGTCGCAGGAAGCAAACACCCCGGAAACATCAGACGAAGAATACTTAATAATAAAAAGTGTCTGCTCATAGGAACCATTTTCTTCTGCACCAAATGGTGTATCCTGATGGGCAAGAAACGGTCCGATTCCAATCATATGGGGCTTCAGTTCCTGCAAAAATTCAAAATCTTCAACAAGACACTCCACCGTCTGTCCCGGCGATCCTACCATAAAACCGGCACCTACTTCATATCCAAGTTCACGTAAAGGTAAATAAACATTCTTTACGGTTTTAAGTTTCATTTCCTGCGGATGCAATTTTCTATAGTGAGCGTCGTCCGCCGTCTCGTGGCGCAGAAGGTAACCGGTCTGCCCCCGCCTCACGAAAACATTCATATTCCTCTTTGGTGCGCTCTCCGATAGATAACGTCACTGCACAATCCGGAAATTGTTTCTTTAATTCCCGGACAATCGAAGCCACCCGCTCTTTCGTAAACCAGCCATCTTCGCCGCCTTGCAGCACAAAAAGTGCGAAACCCCAATTCATATCCTTCTTTGGCGCAGGACAAAATTTCTTCCGGCGTCAGGCGGTACCCGCTCCCACTTTTTCGTTACTTTTGCGTATCCCGCAGTAATAACAATCATTGCGGCAGATATTTGTAAATTCAATCAGCCCCCGTACAAATACGTCCTTCCATAAATCTTCTCCCGAACCTCTCTCGCCTGTGCGGCAAGATACTCTCTCGGTCCTCTCTATTTGCTGTTTCAAGAAGTTGTATCATTTCGTTCCTGTCTAAATTTCTTCTCCTGTCGAAGACGCATAATCCTCTCGCGGTTGTTCATCTTCTGATTCCTCCATCTCTTTCCGAGGAAGCGTGCAGACACACTTCACTCTGCCCGTGTAATTTTTTTTGCTAAGTCAAACTTCAAAATCTGCTTTCGTCTTACATTATGTCCAACAACTTCCCGATATTTTTGCATTTACAAATCCAAGAATCTTAGGGAAGAGCCTCGCCAACACCGGCACATCATAATACACCGCCACTACTACATAATTCATTTACCCGGTCTGGTAAAAGCTGCAAATCGGCAAAAAATTCACCGCAATTCTCCTTCAGATATGCATCAAGATACTTTACCAGCGCACAGTAACGCTCCTGCCATCCGGCATTTACATAGGACATACTGACATCATACAAAAAATTATTCTTTTCTGACATATAAATCCCCAAAGAAATATCTTCACACACTTATTATATGAAACTCCCCTGTTTTTTTGTCATCCTTTTTTTCAAATGTTTGTTGTTTTTTAAAATTTTTAGGTTTCGGTAAATTAGCAGGAAACCTAAAAACATAAGCAACTAACATTTGCCCCTATGGAACAACTCTTTTCCATTTATTTTCTTCAAAAGGTTGCATTTTTGCGTCACATTCAACTTTCATCAAGAAAATATGTAAGAAAAAGACAACCTAAACAGTGAAAATTACCACAAAAGAGTTGCTTGTGCCATCTAATTTCTCCAAATGAAGCCTAACACATGCAACCCTATAGAGCAAATTGCAGGAAAAGCGTTGTTTCAAACCTGCGCACCCAATTTACGCAGGGGAGATTTGGGCAGTATCTACTGGCACTTTATTTTATTCCAGTAATTCAGCAGAAAAACTTTGCAGCTCGTAGGTTTTTGAGTACGTCGGTATATGGCACTGGTTGTTTCAGTGCCCATACCGCCACGTACTCAACGAGCGGGACGCCTGCGAGACGCAAAGCTTTTTCTGCTGAATTACGGAAACAAAAAGGTACCAGTAAACACGCCCCTTCCCTTGATTTGTCAACACTTGACATCTATTTATGCTCTGTAGTAAAATATTGAGGTTATGAAAAAGGAAAGAGGAAGCGTTTTTAATATGAAAGCAAAAATACGAATAGCACGACTTCTTCAGTACCTGCTGTTTTTTATTCCGGTCAAAAAAAACCGGATTATGTTTTATGCGAATAACCGCAAGGGCTATGTGTGCAACAAGTGTTCTTATGGAGTCGTTTTGGTTAAAACATCCGGGAGAATACGAACTTATCTGGGTCACCCGTTTTCCGGAAACCTGTACGATGCGGACCGGAATTACAGTCGTGCGCCAGCGAAGCTTAAGCTATTTTTAAATTATTTCTGCGCTGTGGTATTTTTTATCACTAACGATATGATTGATGAGGCACTTGTCAAAAAAAAAGAGGACAAATCTTTTTTGACAACCTGGCATGGTGGCGGTGCTTATAAAAAGTCGGCAAAAAGAAACAATAAACGAAGATGAAACATTTGCCGCAAATTTTGATAAATGGTATAAGCGGTTAGATTACTTTGTGTCTTCCTGCCAAGCATGCACTGACATGTACGCCGAAGCATTTTCGTTAGACCGAAAAATTTTTTTGGAAACCGGAACACCAAGAAATGACATCTTCTTCTCGGAGCATCCGGAAATCAAAAAAACGATGTACAGGACTTTTATCATATAAGCGAACAAACGAAAATTTTACTTTTCGCGCCAAGTTTTCAGATGACCGCTCCGGAAAAAGAGCAGTACGATTTGAAATATTTATCGGAAACAATTGACCGCTTGGAAGAAGCAACAAAAAACAACTGGATTGTTCTTTACCGCTCACATTATTTTCGCGAGGAAACAAATGAATCCCTTGATGAGCGGATTCTTGATGGAAATTCCTATTACGAAATGCAGGACTTACTTTACACCAGTGATTTACTGGTAACCGATTTTTTCTTCCTGCATCTGGGATTTTTGCCCTGACCGGGCGCCCGGTTTTCTTATTGGAAAACCGCCTGAAAGAATACGAACAAATGGACCGCGGTTTCTTTGTTCCATATGACACATGGCCGTATTTGAAATGCAAAGACATTGCAGCACTTCCCGACATGGCAGTCAAATACCGGGACGAAGACTTCACAACTTTGTATAAACAACACTTTGAAACCATGGGTTCTTTTGAAAAAGGAACAGCATGTGAACAAATTCTTCATATATTAGAGAACTAAGAATGTAAGGGTAATAAAATGAGCGAACAACGAGATAAAAATTTATGAATTTTTAACGCCGGAAATAACTTTGCCGGCAATCAAAAAATGGATGTTTGAATATATCATAAGACATCACAAAGAAATCAAACCGGTCTGGATGTGCTACAATGCAGACACGATGAACTACGTGCATAAACTTGGTTACGAGGCAGAACTTTACCGCTCTTCCAAAGGAAAAGATGTCATGAAAAAAGCCGGTGTCTATGTCGTTGAAATGTGTAAAGAAGTATTTCAGCCGGAACTTTCCGGTATTACCGTTTTGAATCTGTGGCACGGGCGTTGGCTGCAAGAGTATCGAAAGCTGACAACAGGCTGCTTTTTTATGCGAACAATTAGCAAAAAAATATATTCGCAACAACGAAATTTTCCGCAACAACCAGCTCTTTTTTAGTTACCTCGGAAATTATGGAAAAACATTTCAAAGAGCAGTGCGGCATTGATGATGACAAAGTAATCCGCGCCGGCTATCCACGCTGTGTTGTGAACGATAACATTCAAAGTTACGACCATGATATTCGCAAAAAGAAAGGGCTGTCTGCCGATACCAAGCTGGCAATATACTGCCCTACGTACCGCGATAATAATGGTGCTAATTTCATGAAGTCCGCTCTTCCGGATATGAAGCGTCTAGCAGAAGTCCTTCATGAAAACAACATTCTTTTGATATTAAAAATGCATCCTTTAGTGGAAAAAAGACACTCAGTATCTCGCAATGAAAGAAGTATATCGTGAACATCCGAATTTTTATTTCTGGGAAAATGAAGATGATGTGTACGAAATCTTTTCCGATATCGACATTGCCATTGTTGATTACTCCTCCATTTTCTATGATTTATTAGCGCGTGGGTAAAAACTTTTATTAGGTATTTTTATGATATTGATGACAAAGAAAATTTCCGCGGTTTTGTTTTCGATGTACGAGAAATGACCTGCGGAACCGAGGCTTCAAATTTTGACGAATTATTAACTGCACTTTCTTCTTGCGAAGAAACAAAAAAGAAGAACTTGACCGAATCAACCAGTTATTTTGGTCTTATTCGGATGAGAATGACTGCGAGCGGATTATCAACACCGCACTTTCTTTCACGCCGGAAAAACGAGAATTTCCGAAACTTTACAGTTTCGATATTTTTGATACCCTGTTTTTCACGTCAGTGCTGTCATCCTTCCAGCGTTTTCGACAATGTCCGCAAAAAACTGGAGCAGTCTGACTGTGGCTACGACAGCTATTTTATCCGCAAATTTTCGCAGATTCGCCGCTGGTGCGAAATCAATGTGCGTGAGTTTTATAAAAAGTCGGTATTAATCGAAATGACGACCATTTGGAAATCCAGTTGTCGGAAATTTATGACCACATGGCAACACTGTTTCCTCTCACCGATGAGCAGAAACAGCAGTTGATTATGGGAGTGCGAGGAAGAAATCCGCTCCGTCATTCCTTTAACCGACCACATTGATATGCTCAAATCGTATCTTGCCGAAGGAAACGATGTTGTATTAATCAGTGATATGTATTTGCCGAAAGAAACGATTCAGAAAATGTTAGCAAAAGCGGACCCGCTTCTTGCCACACTTCCACTGTTTTTATCGAGCGATAAAGGTTATCAAAAAAACAACCAGAAAATTATTTTTTGGAAGTATATAGTTCTCTCGACTACCATTATTCGGAATGGATTCACATTGGCGATAATAAATTTGCCGATGACACCCAGCCATCCGTCTTGGCATCCACACACAGCCGGTGTCGGTTCCGGAACTTGACAACTATGAAAAACATATGGCAGCCTACATTGAAGAATATGGTATGCACAGTGTTGTGAAATTGTTCCGCAACTTCCGTCTGGAGGAGCACACGGACAAAGAGACTTTTTGCCTACAAATATGCCAGTCTTTATTTCGTTCCTTATGTTCACTGGGCAGTTCACGACGCCTTAAAACGAGGTTACAAAACACTTTATTTTATTTCCCGTGACGGCTATTATTTGAAACTTATGGCGGATGCCGTAATTGAGAGCAAAGGACTTCCGCTGCGCACAAAAATATATTTACGGTTCACGAAAAGCATGGCGTGTGCCATCGTTTATCGACAAAGTGGATGAAGAATTTTTCGAGCCTTACGGCAACTTCAGCGGCGTTCGCAATTTCAACAAATTGCTTTCCGCCCTTTTGATTGACGAAGCAACATTTGATAAGTTCTTCCCGGAGCTTGGTTGCCAAAAACAACGAAGCGTTATTCAGACCAGTTAATTTCTGATGTGAGCCAGAAATTAAAACGTTCCGATGCTTACAAAGAACATTTGCTTGCCGTTGCCAAAAAGCAGCGTGTCATCGTTTCCGACTATCTTCGTCAGGAAATTGATTTCAACGAACCATTTGCCTTTTTGTTGAGTATTGGGGCCGTGGCTATACACAAGACTGCCTGACAAGATTGTTAGCCGATGCCGCCGGTCACGAAGTAGATGACCCGATGTATTATGTACGAAGCATTTACCCGACCATCGGCAAAATCCATCCGCTACAACTACACCTGTAACACACATTCCGTCGTTTTTGCAGAGTCCATTTTTGCAAATCTTCCGTATCGTACCATCGAAACTTACGAAGAAAAATGGACGCATCGAGCCGGTATTTAATTCCTGTGAAAATGACGAAGAAATGAATCAGGCATTGGAAACTTATCTGGTTCGCTTTGCAAAGGATTTCTGTGCACTCAACTTAGAGGATGAATTTACAACCTACCATTACCTGTATGACTTTTGGCATGGCAAACTTCAAGCAGACAACTGACGATCCGATTCTGCTGAATGTTTTTCGGAAGCCTCAAGGATGCCGTGGCACTTGGTGAGCGTGCTGAGGAATACGCTCCTCCGGTAACCTTCCAGACAATTGTCGACTGGATGCATGGAAAGTCATACCATACAAAATCGTTTGAAATGTCGATGAAAAAATCGAAATTTATTTATCGGTGGATTTATAAGAGTTACTGTTATTACTGTGATAATATCAGGGGAAAATATTTAAGAATAAATATTAAAACAGTTTACGCAGAGTGGGTAATGTTCTCTTGTACTCATTCTGTGTAAACTGTTTTTATTTACAAGAATTTTTTATTCTGAAATCAACCAATCAATGAGATTAATTGATTTTATACCATCATATGAATTTTCCATTCCAGGATTCAATGAAAGAATTATCTTTTCATAATTATCTCCGATTTTTGCAGTGGGAACAATTCTCTTTTTCGAACATCTTCATTTTCCATCGATTCAGTTACCTGAATATATTGTTTTTCATCTACTTTTGTTGCAATAAAATCAACTTCAGCATTATCTATTTTCCCAATTGATACATCAAAACCACGCCGAAGCAATTCAAAGTAAACAATATTTTCTAAGACATGTCCACTATCACGGTCTCTAAAGCCAGAAGGTAATTTCTAAGACCAATATCAACAATATAGTATTTTCCAAGCGTCCGCAAAAAATTCTTTCCCTTTAATATCAAATCTTTTAATATCATAAAAAAGAAATATGCTTCCAGCAAGGCATCTACATATGACTGTACCGTATGTGTACTTGGTGTTCCTTTCCGTTTGCCATCCTCAAGTAATCCTTCATTTACAAAGAATATTACCTATTGAGGACACGGATATATTGCTACCAATATTATCGGCAAGAAATGTAATAATCTTTTTAAGAGAATGGGGTCTGTAATACGCTTTTGCCCCTCAAATTTTCACGTTCTAAGATATCTCTCATAATAACCGTTGAGTAAATTCCTTCAAAGTAATATAGTCTCGATACCACCGAGGGCTTACTCCGGGCATGCGTATCCTCGAGAAAATGGCAGTGAAAATCGGTGGCGGTGTAAACCACCGTATCGGCTTGTTCGATATGATTTTGCTGAAAAGACAACCATGTGGACTTTGCCGGAGGAATCGACAAAGGCCATCAACCGTGCGAAGGAATATTGCAAGGAGAAAGGCAAGGATCTCAAGATAGAGATTGAGGTGCGCAACCTCGACGAATTGCAGCAGGTGCTTGACTTGGGCGGGGTGGACCGTATTATGTTCGATAACTTCACGCCCGAATTGACAAGGAAAGCCGTTGAAATGGTAGGCAGGCCGTTATGAAACGGAGTCTTCCGGCGGCATCACGTTTGATACGCTCCCGCGACTATGCCGAATGCGGCGTAGACTTTATCTCAGTCGGTGCGCTGACCCATTCTGTGAAGGGATTGGATATGAGTTTTTTAAAAGCATGTTGACAAAGGCAGAACGCGTTATTGCAGAAAAGAAAGCCTCTCATAAAGAATGCTGCATTAAGGCAGATTTATGAGAGGCTTTTCTGATAACCGGTGCCAGAGTAATGGCACCCGGAAAAACAGATGGTGTATTGGGGTGAAACAGATGGTCTGTTGGGGACGGATAGATGATGCGTTTGGCTATAACGGATGATGTGTTTCAATGGATAAATAGCGTAGGAAGGTATGAAAAACATAACATGGAATAAAGTAAAAACAACTGTCAAAGGTTGGCAAGTGGGAGACTACATCCGGCAGACTTCCATTGTGGTGATTGGTGTACTGATTACCTTTGCCGGTAGTGAGTTGGTTACTCAAAACTCCGAGAAGAAAGATATTCAAGCCACCATGTCGCTGATTAGGGATGAACTGAAAAGTAACCGGGAAAATTATAAGAGTATCGTTTCAGAGTTTAGAGAGGATGAACGTCTTTCCAGCTTATTGGTGGAGCATGACTTAAAGCATCGGACGATACCGGAAGATTCATTGATACAGTTCCGCTTTCTTATGGGGCATATCCGCAGTTTTTATTATAGTCAGAATGCATTGGATATACTTAAAAGCTCCATGTTGATGCAGAAGATTTCAGATAAAGAGCTACTGTTGCAGTTGACCGGAATCTATGAGGTATTGGATGGATTTAGGGCGACTATGAATGGCTATTACGATATGAAGGACGAAATTATGGTTCCTTTCCATTTGGCATTGACTGATGAACAGACGGACCAGATAAATCGTGGAGGATATGAGGCGTGGGATATTTACTTGTCGGACAGGTCGGTACGGAACTTTGTCAGGGTAGCGCGGAACTATTTTACGCCGGACTATGTAGAACGTGTGGGAAAACGTATAGACGAGGCAATACAAGCGCTTGAGAAAAAGTATCATTTAGAATGAAAAGATATGGGAAAGACAAGCTTTAACAGGTTGAACCATAAGATAAAAAGTTGGCGCATAGGTGATTATTTCCGCCAGTTCAGTATTGTGGCTGCGGGCATCATTGTCACTTTCTGGGGAAATGACCGGATTACCGAGAATGCCCGCCAAAAGGAAGTGCGTGCTACGATGCAGTTGGTAACGGAAGAGTTGGAATATAATAGGCAGGAGCTCCGTAATATAAAGCACTTGTTGGATATTGACATACACATGAGTCTGTTGTTGAGGGAACATGATATGGATGTATCCAAGATACCGACAGATACTCTGTGGAAGTATGGCAAGTTTTTCAATAATATGGATGAATTTTCTTATAGGACAGATGCGCTGGATGTGCTGAAAGGTTCTTCATTGATGCAGTATATACCGGACAAACGTATGTTGCAGGATGTATTGCAGACTTATTTTGAGTTGGGCAGGAAACAAAAGGATGTCAGTGATTACTATGCAACGAAAACAGATGCTCTTATGAGTGCTGCCATGTCCAGGGAGTGGGCGAATGTTTTTGACGGTGGCGACGGTCTTCGGGACCAGGCCTTGTTTCTTGTGCAGTATAAGAAATTTATCAATTACGTCAACATGGTTCCCGGTTTTCTGTATTGGCATGAATTTGATAAACTGGATGAGATGCTGGACAAGCAAATACAGGCTTTGAAAGCCAAATATAAATAATCTCCGTTCTTTAACTTCTTTTTAGAATTAATTCAGCAGCATTTTCCGCAATGCTGCGTCTAACTAACAAACGACGCAAAGAGGCGTCCGTAAAACGAGCACTGACATTGGAAAATGAGATAGAACTGATTGAGGGCTGCCGGGCAGGAAAGGATTCCGCCCGAAAGGAATTATACACCCTCTACTCCAAGCAGATGCTGGCGGTATGTTACCGCTATACGGGCGATGTCGATGCGGCCCATGACGTATTGCACGATGGCTTCATCAAAATTTTTCACCCACTTCACCTTCCGTGGCGAATGTGCATTGAGTACCTGGGTGACAAGGGTAATGGTGACGCAGGCGATAGACTACCTGCGGAAACAGCAACGTTTCAGCCAACTGGTGGTGAATGAGGAACAATTGCCCGACATTCCGGATGAAGCAGGCATTGCCGAAACCGGAGGCCGTATTTCCGAAGAAATGCTGATGGCGTTCGTGGCGGAACTTCCCGATGGATGCCGTACTGTATTCAACTTATACGTCTTTGAGGAGAAATCGCACAAGGAAATAGCCGAAATCCTCCACATCAAAGAGCATTCGTCTACCTCGCAGTTGCATCGTGCTAAGTGTTTGTTGATAAAAAGAATTAAAGAATATACTGAATATGAGAGAAAATGATGAAATAACCGGTTTGTTCCGCAGTCGTCTTGCCGGCGCAGAGATGACAGTGCGGGAGGACTTCTGGGAAGGGTTGCAACGTGACTTGCCGTCACCGGTTGCCGCAAAAGGCAGGAGGCCGCTTTTTCTTTCTCCGAGGTTTCACCGCGTAGCCGCAGCCGCCTCTGTTGTATTTGTACTGGGAGCTGCTTCTGCCGCTTTCTGGTATTTCTCTCCGAAAGAGGAAATCAAGGAGGCCTTTACACAAGTGGCGGCCATGACGCCGGAAGGTAACTTGAACGGGGATGTGGTGCAGGAAAGTTTTCCCTCTATCCATCAGGCCAACCCCATGGCACAAAAGCCCGGTACACAGCATCCCGCCAACGGCATTCCGGCAGGATTGACGGCGCAGGCCGATGAGGATGAATCCGTGTCTGTCCATGTTTCCATTCGGATTACCCAACGGGTGTACGGAAACCAGCAGCAGCCGGGAAACGGTTATTACAGTAACGGAACTCCGGCCGGAAACGGGAACTACCATTCAAATCCTGGCCATAAGGATGCTGATATAGATAGAATGCTGCCATCTTCTGAGGAAGAACCGGCAAAGTCTGTGGCTGTATCGCCATCCAAGCCCCGTAATTGGGCATTGAAAGCAGGCATCGGCACTTCCCTGCCGAAAGGGAATTTTCATATGCCGTTCACGGCCGGGGTAAGCGTGGAACGTTGTTTGAACAAGCATTTCTCCTTGGAAGCCGGTCTTCAGTATAATTGCTTGGATGGTGACCATACGTTGCATACGCTGGAAGTTCCGGTAAGGCTGAACATGATGCTGGCCAGTACGCCGAAAGTGGATTTCTATGCTATGGTAGGTGGAGCAGCCGAGAAATGCATTGCTGGTGCTCCGGACAATGGTTTCGGTGCAGAGCCGGTACAGTTGTCGGTTGCTGCCGGAGTAGGGGTACGCTATAAAATGAACAACCGTTTTGCCTTGTTTGCAGAGCCGTCTGTATCCCATCATTTCGATACGGACTCGCAGACAAGAACCTTGCGTACGGAACGGCCCACCAATCTGAATCTGTTGTGCGGCGTGCGCATGACTTATTAATCTTAAATACCATACAAATATGAAGACTCTATACAATAAATTACATATATTCGGGCAGACTATGCTGCTCGTATTCTTTACTCTCTTTTCTGTTCTCTCTTTGAGCTCTTGCAGCAAAGAAACGTTGGACTACAACCATCCGGATGTAGACTTGTTTGTCAAGCAGTTGAAGGCTGGCAAATATTCTACCCAAAGTCCGGATGGATTGAGTAACATGCCCAAGTTCACTTCCGAAGATATAGAGGAATTGCTGAAGTATGCCGAGGACTTGACGGTCATTCCCTCTTTCCCCCTGGCTCCGGTATCCTATTCGGCAGGTGGCAAGCTGCGTTTGGGCGAATGCATCCTGTGGACGGTAGAGACTATCCGCCTCGGGAACAATGCTTCGATGGGATGCAAGATGGTACATACGGATGCGGAGAATTATGAAGGTATCTATTTCCTTTCGGACGAAGAGGTGCTGGATGCCGCTTCGCGCTACCGCCGCTGGTGGGAAACCCGTAAGTATCCACGGACTATGTGGACGATTGATCCCTGCTATGACGAACCGCTTTGTGGCAGCGGATATATGTGGTGGTGAAATGTTTTTAGGGATTAAGGATTAGGTATTAAGTAATCAAACTGTCAGGTGAAGATATCTATACTTGTTTGGGGGCTGCTCTGTGCAGTAGCCTTCCCTTGCTATGCCCAAAACTGGACCCCTCAGGACTCGTTGAGGCTGAACCGGTTGCTGAAGGGCGAGGGGAGGTAAAACTGAATCCGGAGGTATTGCAGGAATTGAAATGAACAATTCTCTGGGTACTCGAAAGCGGTGATGGACAAGTCGTGGATGGATTTTGATAATTCATTGCCCGTCATGCCGAAAGCGCCCGAGAAAAAGTGGTGCTTACCTTACGTCCTTATACAGCCAATACCAAATATAATTGGGACCCCATTTATCAGAAAAAAATCAAGGTAGACAAGGATACTTGGCGAGGAGATGAATTCTATGCGCTTAAGATTCTGATGATTCCTACGAACTGGGCTAAACATCCGTTTGATGCCGGTCCGCGTGAGACGGTGGAGCAGATTGAAGCAACCGGTTTTGCGTTACCGGGTGACGGAGCGGGCCAATAATATGGCTGTGGGCGGTTGGCAGGGTGCCAGTGGCGGTGGAATTTCCGGTTTAGACCTGATGACACCTTTTACCCGTGAGTTTTGGAATTTCAAAGGCCGCAAGCGCCGTGCCCGTACGCTGGAAGTATTGAAGGCGTATGGAGATTCGATAACTTTGTTTTGGAACAACAGTAATTTATCACTTTTTGTCAAATTTTGAACTTTTTTTTCTCCTCTTCTTGTTTTCATTAGTAAACCTTTAAAAAAAGTAATAATGAACAGAGTGACTTCTCTATTTGAATAAGATATCCGATAATTCAAGGTGGTATGGTGTGGTGTAGCGGCTGGAGACTTGCTGCTGCTGTAAGCAATGCGGGGGGGCTGGGCTTGCTCGGCACCAGGTTCGATCATCCCGAAACGTTGCGGGGAGCATAGCCGAATACGTGAGGCTACACGCATCATGCTTTTGGTGTGAATATTCCTTGATGTATCCCCCAGATAGAAAGAGATAATGCAGATTGGTGGCCGACGAGGGGTGAAGATTGTATTTACATCTGCCCGGCAGCCCGAAGAAATGGACTGGTTGGTTGCACGAGAGCGTGGCATCACGGTGGTGGTGCATGTTTCTCGTCGCGTTTTGCCGTGAAGGCAGAAAGAAGGCGGAGGTGTTGATGCAGTAGTTGCCGAAGGCTTCGAAGCCGGTAGGCTGCAATGGGAGGAGAACTACCATTGCACGATACCAGCTGTACGTGCAGTTACTACACTTCCGCTGATTTGCCGCGGTGAAAGCATTGCAAACAGGTGAGGCCCCATGCTGGCTGCGGGTGCTGAGTGCGGAAGGTGTGCAGATTGGTACACGCTTTGCCTTGACGGCAGAAAGTTCTGCAAACGAGGTATTTAAAGGATTACTGCTTGCATTTGGAAGAAGGGATACCCGTCTGCTTTTGAAGAAATTGGCTCCGGTGCGTCTGGTGCGCAATAACTTTCGCAGCGCCGTAGAGGCTGCTGAGGCTGTGGGAGCTTCAGAGGAAGAACTTCGTATCCTTTTAGGGCGTGGCCGTGCCAAACGGTATTTTTGAAGGTGACTTGGAAGAAGGGGGAACTGGAAATAGGGCAGGTATCTGCCTTGCTGCATGGAAAGGAGTGCAGTCTGTGGCGTCGGTCATGCAAGAGTTGGTGGAGGAGAGCAGGCGGGCGTGGGAGAGAATGCAGGAATTGGATTTCTGAATATTCCCCTCTTCTGGTATCATATAACAATAAAAAAAGCGAATATTCCCGGTGATTTCAGGGATATTCCTTTTTAGTTCAACATAACCTTTTATCCTTTGGGGATATTAGTTTGTGTCTTTTACCGTATTTCCACTTGTGGCGGAATTACTTAGTGCCATTGCTGCTGGCAGTGGCGCTACCGGTAACCATATTTAGTTGCACTTTTACCGGCTGTCTGCACAGCAGGTTGCTCTTCCCAATGGAACGGTTCAAAGCTACTGTTCAGGGTCAGCCCAGGACGGTTTCTTGGAAGCATAAATAATGAATGGGGCAATGACTACAATCAGCGCACGCTTACAATGGCCACATGGC
>VOFK01003262.1_pt1 | contig 16054 bp, 13 predicted proteins | sample 5384121 | NCBI WGS metagenome assembly VOFK01 (sample SAMN12384730, study PRJNA508395) | human gut metagenome | isolation source: healthy gut J | host: Homo sapiens
CTGCCATGTATTGCTTAGTCCACGGTGAAGAGGCCGTTTGGTGGTGACATCGTCGTTCTTGGGAACCACGGTGACGGTGACGGTCTTTTTCATCCTCGGAGACAGTGATGGAGGAAACAGGGGGGTCGTGGTCTCGGCATCGGCGGGCTTGACAGCACCGGTACCCTCGCCGTTGGCAGTGTTCAGGCTGCCGGTGACGGAGGCGGGAGTCAGGGGCTTTGGCCTGCGTCTCCCACCATAGCGGAGGCGGCATCCAGAGTCACATCGCCCAGAGCGCTCTTCACGGTGACAGCGTTGTTGCCGGCCTCGCCGGAGGCGGCGGGAACAGCGGGGGGAGTACAGAGTGGCAGGCCACACCTCGCGCCCACGTCGCCCAGCAGGCTGGCATCCCAGTATGGGTGTCGCCGCCGTCGTCGGTGGAATAGGCCAGACGATAGATGTCGTTGGTCTCGCCGTTGAAGTAGGACAGATACAGCACGTCGCCGCTCTCCTCCTCGGCATAGACCAGAGAGGACATGGAGGAATCGTACTGGTCGAAGCCGGGATAGCTCAGCTCAGGCAGAGTGGTCTTTTCCACATCGTCCAGAGTGTACATCTTGACCGTATTGTTGTAGTAGACATATCCCAGCGTCCAGATGTTGCCGGCATCGTCCAGTGCGACAAACACATCTGCGGGGCAAAGGGTGCTGCCGACTCTCACATCATAATAGCCCATGTTGGCAATGGCGGTGAAGAAGTTGGCGCCCTGCGTGGCCAGTGTCTGCTGGAGACTGTAAGCGCCGGCATCCAGTTCATCGGGATGCTGCAGAGTGGATACATAGTAGCCGTAGATCCAAACCATGTTGCTGCCGTTCTGTTCACCGGAGTACAGGTAGCTGTGAGCGATATCGAACAGGGGGAGATTGCTGCCGTTGCCGCCGTCGATACCGTTCCAAGTGTGCAGGTTCTTGCCGGTGGCCAGATCCACCTCGTGCATATTGTAGCTATCGCCATCCAACAGCAAAGCAGCAGGGTGTTGTTGTCATCATCCAGAGTAGTGGCACTCACGGAACCGGCTTCCAGCTCGGAACCGGCGGTCCGTGGCATCGTTGGCCAGATCCCAGGTGAAGAGCTCAGCCTTGCCCTTGGCATCATGCAGAGCGCCGTTCAGGGTGACCTCCACCGTCTTGACAGTGACAACGCAGCTGGCGCTGACGGAGGGATCCTTCGCGGAGGTGGCAGTGATGTTGGCAGTACCCTTGCCCACAGCGGTGACGAGACCATTGTCGCTGACGGTGGCCACGTCGGTGTCATCGGAGGACCAGGTCACGGTGTCGGGCTGTACGCCGAAGGGCTCCACGCTGGCGGTGAGCTTGGCGACGTTGCCCTTGTAGAGGGTCAGGGCCTCGGTGTTGAGCTTCACGGTGACATCACCGGCCAACTCATCGGGGTTCAGGTTCAGCTTGTAGGTGACGTAGTTCTCGGCGTAGTCGTACACCTGCAGCAGCAGATGGGTAGCCGTAGAATCGCCCAGAGACAGGGTGAAGTTCTGGCTGGCACCCTTGGCGCGCCCTCGGGAGAACCGGCCACTTTGCTGACGACGCTGCCCCTTGTCGTAGTCCAGCAGGGCCACGGCGGACATACTGGTCGTCGCCGGCGGTGAAGGTCAGGACCTTGTTGCCCTTGGCGTCGGTACCCAGATTCACGTTGGAGACGGTGGGAGCCGTCTTATCCACGACCATGCCATAGTGCATGGTAGCGCCGTCGGACAGAGCATCCCAATCCACGGTGGCGTTGCCGTCCTTGTCGTAGCTGGCGTAGTACTCAGGGGCCAGAGTCAGGTCCACATTCATGTAGGTGCCGTCAGCTGTGTTGGGGTATCGCCCATGTTCAGGGGTGTACCGGGTGCTGATCCAAGTGGCGTCGCTGCTGGGTAGAAGGCGGAGGAGACCTCTCCCAGATCGCTGCTGGAGAACCTTGCCGTTGCCGTCGGTGATGGTCAGGCGGGAAGCGGCGGCGTTGGCGGATGGCGGTGAAGGACATCTTGTAGAAGCTGTTGATCTCCGGATTGATGGCATCACGGGCAGCATCATAGAACTCGTCCAGACCGAAGGGGGTTGCCGCCGAAGTAGTAGGCCTTCGTTTCGCCCACGGCCTTGATGGTCAGGGCCTGATTGTTTACGGAATTGTCACCATTATAGGCATACATATAGGGGGCGCGGGTCTCCAGCCCGTTGGCATAGGCGATATAGCTGCCGATATCAAACATGGAGGAATCGGTCCAGCTGCCGTAGTAGCCCAACACGGGGATGGAGTGGCTGTCGCCTTGACACCCTCGGCGGAGGCAACCTCGTCGGCGTACACATAACCCTCGACATAGGTGCCGGCGTTGTCGCTGGCCTTGTCATAGGCATCCAGACCCAGCAGAGTCACATCGGCGGTGACGTGCAGGCTGCCGCCGGCGGGGATCACCACGGTGCAGTACCTTGTTCCTGCTGAAGAACAGGTAAGCATCGTAGGTGTCGATGTTGCCGTCGTTGTCGAAGTCGGCGTTGTCCTTATTGGAGATGGCACGGACGCCGGTGACATAGTCCAGCAGAGCGCGACCGCCGTCGGCCTTGGTGACCTTGCCGTCGCCATTGAAGTCGCAGTTGGCAAGACCCTCGGGAGCGGTCATCTCCACCATCTGGCCGTCCACGGTCCAGGTGACGTTGGAGGTCAGGTCGGTGGTCCAGGTATCCTCGAAGTTCACCACGGAGCCGTCCTCGAACTGATTGGCGAAGACATTCTGGGTGAAGAAGTCGGCGCTGAGGTTGAAGGAGGTCGCAGCATCCTTCAGGTTGTAGATGGTGAAGCCGAAGGTGTACTCGCCGGTGCGGGCGGGATCGTCGCCCAGCTCTACCTTGACCTTGCCGTCGGCAGCGCCGGCGTTGGCGTTCTTATCCATCTTGATGTAGGTGCCGGCGGAAACGGCAGCGCCCACATTGGCAAGGCCGGCGCCCTGCTGCATAACGGAATAGTAGCCATACTTGCCCTCGCCGTAATCCTGATACATGGGGACAGCGGTGGACATCAGCAGGGACTGAGCCAGAGCACGGGCGGTGAGGCCGGTCTTCTCCGTCAGCTTGTTGGCGCGGATGTACTGGGCCACCACAGCGGCCATACCGGCAACCTGGGGAGAGGCCATGGAGGTACCGGACATATTCTGATAGGTACCGCCGTCCTTCAGAGAGTAGATGTTGCCGCCAGGGGCGGTGATCTCGGGCTTCATCTCCAGAGAACCGGGAACGCCCCAGCTGGAGAAGCCGCTCATGGTGTAGTAATCAGCGGTCTGAACGTTCACGCCGGGCTTGGCGCCCACGGTGAGCTTGCCCACATAGTAGGTCACGCCGTTGGCTTCCTTCTTCTCGGCATTGGCCTTGATGATCTGGCCGTCAGACATCAGCAGGGAGACGTAAGGAGCAGTGCCGGTGTAGCCGTCGGTGGACATATTGATGGTGCCCGCCGCGTTGTTGACCACGATGGTGCCGATGGCGCCGGCGGCAACGGCGTTGTTGCCCTTGGCGGTGAAGTTGATTTCACCGCGGTTGCACATGGCAATGGCGCCCTTGAGCTCATCGCCCGCAGCGGCGAAGTCCTCGGGATTGCCGACGGCATCCACATAGACGAAGCGCTGCTCACCGGCCAGAGCGGTCATGGGCTGGATGGGAGCCTCGGAGGTGTCGTTGTAGAACATCTTGGTGCCGGCGAACTCAATATAGTTGCCGGTGGAGCCAACGTTATCCACGGAGGCAATGCCCAGAGAGTTGGTGTAGGAGCCGGGGCTGCCGTTGGTGGCCCAGCTGACGCTCTCGGCGTAGGGATAGGTATAGGGGTGTTCTCGAACCAGTGGCCGGAGTTACCGGCGGACATGGCGACCACCATACCGCTGTTGACAACAGCCTCCAGGATGGCCTGGTACTTGGCGTCAGACTGGCGGGAATAGCCGGGGTTGCCGCTGCCCAGAGACAGGTTGGCAGAATCGCAGCCCAGGATCATAGCGTCCTCGATGGCTGCCATGTAATCGGAATCGTAAGCGCCGCCGCCCTTACCGAAGACCTTCATGGTGTACACCTGGGCATCAGGGGCAACACCCTGGGTCAGAGCGGTATCCAGAGCAGGGAGCGAAGGAACCGTCGGCCTGCTCAATGTAGCGGTTGCCGGCGGCAATACCGGTGACGTGGGAGCCATGGTCGCCTTGCTTGTCGTTGGCGTGGGTGATATCCAGATCGTCATCCACGTAGTTGAAGCCGTAGGGGATCTTGGCGTTGACGTACAGGTCGGAGGCCTTCAGGTCGCCGTTCTTCTTGAGGGCGTTGAGCTTCTCCAGCTTGTCAGCGTAATCCGCAGCGGTGACGGGGGTGATGCCCAGGCCCTTGACAGCGTAGCTATAGGCAGCGCCGTTGAGGGAGGGGTGATCGGTGTCAGCGCCGGTATCAATGATGGCCACCTTGGAGCCTGCGCCGGTGTAACCGTCAGCCCAGGCAACGCTGGAGCCGATCATGGAAGAGGAGGTAGCCATGTTGGGGTCGGTGGTCTCCGACTCCTTGACCACGCAAGGCTCATACTGCGTCTCGATCAGGACGGAATCAACACCCTTGATCTTCTCGATCTTCTCGATCTGGCCATACTGAACGTTGGCGGAGATGATGTTGGTGGCCAGGGTCAGATTCCAAACCACATCCAGAGACTGGCCGTCCAGGGCCTTCTTGGAGATGGTCTTGGCCATCTTATCCTGCTTGGATTCCAGCTTGTCGCGATACTTCATCGCCTTTTTTGCTGCCAGAGGCGATGTCGGACGCAGAAAAGCCCTTGTCCAAGGTGGAGGGGTCGCTCAGCACGATGGAGACGCGGACCACGTCCGTGTCGGCATACTGCTGCTGGGCTTCTTCCTCAACAGCCGCGTTTTCCTTGATGGGCAACTTGATGTTGTCCACCTTTTCCCAGGTGATACCGTTGTTCTCGCCCTTGGTCGCAACGGAGCTGCTGCTCATGGCCCAGGTGGGGGTCACGAGACTCAGCGTCAGTACGAGGGCAAGCATCACGGCCATCGCCCGTTTGAGGGTATGCGCGTGTTTCATATGCGTACTCTCTCTTTCTCCGGTTTATACCGGTAAAGTTGGGTACTGGATCGGTTCGGGCCGCCGTGATGCCCTATCAGCCGGCCTGTCCGATACAGCTATGGTTACTATACCATGTTTCCTTGTCCAGCGCAATGAAAAAGTCGTGTAATTTTCCACAAAATTTATAGAAATTTCGACAAAAACAAAAACCAGCACTTTGTTCGCGCTATAACGACACTTTGTGAGTTTTTACACAAATCAGGATTTATGTATAAACCAAGTTGGTCATTTTAACACATCAGTGTATTAAGCGTTACCGTGCTAAATCGTTAAAAACAGCACAGTTCATCGTTCATGTTGCTTTTGCGTCACCATTCATCGTTCAATTCGACACAGTGTCTATTATTGTCGGCAGAATTTTGCGCAGTAATAATTTATTTGCATGTTTTAGCGAGTCCGGATTGTGAACAATTTTTGTACAAAATGCCGGAGACCCGGAGGCCGTTTCCGGTCTCCGGGTCTCGCGGGTCACTCTGTCTCCGGATCAGAGACAGGCGTCATATTCAGCGGGAGTGCTTCTTGCGGGGCAGAACCACAACAGCGGCAGCCAGCAGAGCGGAGACGGTCAGCAGCATGACCCACAGGGCGGTGTTGCTCTCGTCGCCAGTCTTGACAGAGGGCTTGTAGTTGGGATCAGCGTCGCCGCAGTCGGTGCACTTGCCATCCTTGTAATGGTGGCCGGTGGCCTGGACGGTCTCGCCCTTCTTCACGGTCTCGCCGCAGACGGTGCACACCTCGTCGCCGGTGCAGCCGTCCTCGGTGCAGGTGGCAGCCTTCGCGCCCACCAGCTGGGTCTTGTGGCCGGTGGCGGGGATAACCTCGCCCTTCTTGACGACCTCGTCGCAGACGGTGCAGACCTGGTCGCCGGTATAGCCGTCCTCGGTGCAGGTGGCGGGCTTAGCGCCCACCAGCTGGGTCTTGTGGCCCAGAGCGGGGATAACCTCACCCCTTCTTTCACGGTCTCGCCGCACACGGTGCAGACTTCGTCGCCGGTGTAGCCGTCCTCGGTGCAGGTGGCGGCCTTAGCGCCTACCAGCTGGATCTTGTGACCCAGAGCGGGAATAACCTCGCCCTTCTTCACGGTCTCGCCGCAGGTGCAGACCTCGTCGCCGGTGTAGCCGTCCTCGGTGCAGGTGGCGGCTTTAGCGCCCACCAGCTGGGTCTTGTGGCCCAGAGCGGGGATAACCTCACCCTTCTTCACGGTCTCGCCGCACACGGTGCAGACCTCATCGCCGGTGTAGCCATCTTCCGTGCAGGTGGCGGCCTTAGCGCCCACCAGTTCGGTCTTGTGGCCGGTAGCGGGGATGACCTCGCCCTTCTTCACGACCTCCTGGCACACGGTGCAGACTTCGTCGCCGGTGTAGCCATCTTCCGTGCAGGTGGCGGCCTTAGCGTTCACCAGCTCGGGGTTGTGGCCGGCCTTCTCCAGAGCGGCCAGCAGGGTGGCGTAGTTATACACCAGCTCCTTCTGGGCGTCGGTGAGGGCGTTGTACTCGGCCAGCAGCTGGCGCAGGTAAGCCTCGTCCTCCTTGGTCAGATTCTCGATGGGCTTAAGGGCCTCGATCTTCTTGATCAGCTCCAGCACCGCCATTTCATCGGCGTTGTTGGGGTCGGCATCAATATACAGATAACCGATGGCGGCGGGGCCGGTCTCGCCGGTGAGGCTGTAAGCCGTGACCCGGTAAGCATAGCTGCGGCCGAAGGGCAGCGTGGTGGTATCGGTATAGGTGCAGGCGGTGAGGCCCTCAGCCAGGGTCTCAAAGCCCTCGAAGGTCCAGGTATCCTGGGTATCATCCTGGAAGTGGGCAGCCACGCTGCGCTCCACCTTATAGACGATATCCTCGGCGTTGGACTGCTTGGCAGCGGTCCAGGTCAGCAGGGCGTTGCGGACGCCGGTCTCCGTGACGGTCAGGTCCGTGGGCGTGAAGTAGCTGGCATCCATGACGTTGACGCTGCCCTTTTCGGTGTTGAAGTACTTGTCCCAGACATAGGCGGTGTAGCCCACAGCGCCCTGGGGATAGTACAGGTTCAGGCCCCAGTCGTTGTACACGAAGCCGCTGGTGGTGGTGGTGCCCCACAGGCCCACGAAGTTGGCGTACAGGGCCACGTTGGCATAGGCTCCGGTCAGGGAAACGGTGGTCTCCAGCAGAGGAGCGGTCATGCCGTTGAAGTAGTAATCCTTCAGGTTCTCGCAGCCGAAGAAGGCCTTGGTGCCGATGCGCTCCAGGGTGGTGGGATAGCTGACGCTCTTGAGGAACAGGTTGCCGGCAAAGGCGTTGCCGCCCACGCGGATGGTGCCCTCGGGGATGCGGTAGCTCTCGGCGGTGCGGCCCTCGGGATAGTAGCGCAGGTTCGCGCCGTTCTTATCGAACAGGACGCCGTCCACGCTCTTGAAGTACAGGGAGCCGTCGGCCACATAAATGTTCTGCAGGCTGGTGCAGTCGTTGAAGGCCACGGAGGTGTCAGTGACGCCGCAATCCTGGATGGAGGCGGGCAGAGTCAGCTCCGTCAGGGACTCGCAGCCCACGAAGCCCCGGCTGGGGACGGCGGTCATGCTCTTGGACAGGGTGACATTCTTCAGATTGTCGTTGTAAGCCAGTGCGCTGCCGCCCATCTCGGTGACGGTGTCGGGAATGACAATGGTCTCCAGGCCGGTCTTGGAAATGGCGTTGGCGCCGATGCTGGTCAGGCCGTAGGGCAGACGCAGGCTGGTCAGATTGGGACAATTGTAGAAGGCGAAGGTGCCGACGGTCAGGCCGTTGGCGGAATCCTCGAAGTAGATCTCCTCGATCTTGGAGCTGGAGAAGGCGTAGCTGCCCACCTTGGTGACGCTGGCGGGAACGATGACCTTCTTCAGACTGGTGTTGTTCTGGAACATCTTATCGGGGATCTCCGTCATGGTGGAGGGCAGGGTGAACTCGGTGGTCTCGTTGCCCTGGGGCCAGATGTAGATATCGCCGGTATCCTTCAGCATGACAACGCCGTTGGAGGACGCATACACGGGGTTGTTGGCGTCCACCACGATGTTCTTCAGGCCGCTGGCCAGATAGAAGGCGTCCTTGGCCAGGCTGGTGACGGAGGCGGGGATATTGACCTCGGTGACATAGGCGGTCTTGTTGTAGTTCAGATAAGCGAACGCCTTGCTATCAATGGATTGCAGGGTGTCGGGGAAGGCCAGCGTCCGGGCCTCATAGGGCTGATAGAAGGCGCTGTTGCCGATGGACTCCAGCTGGGTGCCGGAGAAGTCCAGATTCTGGAGCTTCCGGGCATAGTAGAAGGCCTGCTTGCCGATGGTCTTCAGCTGAGAGGGCCAGTTGATGGTCTCCAGCAGGGAGCAGGGAGTAGAAGGCGCGCTCACCGATGGAGGTGACGTTGTCGCTGAGCTTCACGGTCTTGACGGCCTTGGCGTTGTAGAACGCGCGGTCGGGGATGACAGTGAGGCTGCCGCAGTCGATGGAAGCGGCGGCGTTGCAGTCATAGAACGCGGAGCCGCCCAGGGAGGTGACGGACTGGGGAATGGTGATGGCCTTCAGAGCCTTCCAGCCGTAGAAAGCGTTGGCGCCGATGGAGGTCAGGCCCTCCTTCAGGGACAGGGCGGTGGCCTTGGCGCAGCCGCGGAAGGCGTAATCGCCCACGGTCTCCACGGTGGCGGGCAGGTCCACAGCCGTCAGGGCGGAGCAGTTGCTGAAGGCGTAGGCGGGAACAGCGGTCAGGCTCTGGCCGAAGGTCACGGTTTTCAGGCCGGAGCAGCCGTCGAAGGCGTGCTCACCCAGGGTGGTGAAGCCATCGGGCAGGGCGATGGACGTCAGCTTGGTGCAGCCCTGGAAGGCGGCGGTGCCGATCTTCTTGAGGCTGGCGGGCAGAGTGACGGACGTGATGGTGGTGTTCTTATAGAACAGGTAGTCGCTGATGGTCTCCACGCCGTCAGGCACGGTGTAGGAGGTGCCCCTTGAAGTCCCGGGGCAGGCTCACCAGAACCTTGCCGCCGCCGGCCAGCAGGGTGCCGTCCTCGGTCCGGACGATGCTGGCGCCGTCCTCGATGACATAGCCCTCAAAGGCGGGGCAGCTGACAAACGGCGTCAGACCGAAGGACAGGGTCTCGGCCTTGTAGGAGGCAGGGAAGGTCAGGGTCTTGAGGTTGGTGCAGCCCTGGAAGGCCCTCTCGCCGATGAGGGTGACGTTGTCGGGAACGATGAAGTTCACCAGCGCGGTGCAGCCCTGGAACATCTGCTTGCCGATGGTGGTCAGCTTGGGGGCCACGAAGGTGGTCAGGTTCAGGCTGTTGTAGAACGCGGAGTCAAGGCCGGTGGGATCGCCCAGCACGGTGATCTCGGTGAGGCTGCTGCGGGCAAAGGCGTTGGCGCCGATGAAGGTCAGGCTCTCGGGGATCACCATCTCCTCCAGGGCGGCGCAGCCGGCGAAGCAGCTGGTGCCCACGGAGGTGACGTTGGACAGGTCGGGCAGGTGCTTCAGGCTCTTGCAGGTGAAGAACGCCGTCTTGGGCAGCTCGGTCAGGTTCTTGGACAGGGTCACGGAGGTTACAGCCGTGCAGTTGGCGAACTGGTCGCCGTTTGCGTCCATAGAGGTGACGGTGTCGGGAATGGTGATGCTGGTCAGGGCGTAGGCATTATAGAAAATACCGGCGCTGAGGCTGGTGACGCCCTCGGGGATCACCAGGTCGCCCTCCAGGGCCTCGCAGAAGTAGAAGGCCTTGACGCCCATGGAGGTCAGGCCCTTGGGCAGGACGCCGTCGTCGGTGTGGCCCAGCGTCTTTAGGTTCTTGCAGTAGTAGAACGCGCCCTCGTTGATGACCTTCATGGTCTCAGGCAGGCTGACGCTCTGCAGGTTGTCGCAGTCGTAGAAGGCCCGATAGCCGATCTCCTCCAGGGAGTCGGGGCAGATGACGTTGAGAACGTAGTCGTTGTTCTTGAAGGCGTTCTCCCCGATGACCCGGACGCCGTCGGGAATGGTGACGGTGCTCTCGGTGCCGCTGTAGCTGACCAGGGTGTCGCCCACGATGTTGAAGCTGCCGGAGCCGGTGGCCTCGGTGACGGTGACGGCCAGGTCATAGGAGGCAGTGCCGTTCTTGGCCTTGGCGGTAACGGTGGCCGTGCCGGGCTTCAGAGCGGTGAGCTTGGCATACTGGGTCAGCTCATCGCCCTCGCCGTTGGGCTCAACAGTGACCACGGACTCGTCGGAGGAGGTCCACTCCAGGTTCAGGTCGGTGGCATAGAAGGGCGCGTAGCCATACAGCCTGACATTGGTATAGGTGGTGCCGGCCAGCATGGTCACGGAGGAGGTGTTCAGCAGGAACTCGCTCATAGGCACGTCCGCGCCCACCTCGTCGGTGACGGTGATCTGGCACTGGGCCTTCACATCGGGCCAGACGGAGGACTTGACGGTGATGGTGGCGGTGCCGGGAGCCTTGGCGGCCACGATGCCGTTCTTCACCTCGGCCACGCTGGAATCGGAGGAGCTCCAAACCAGGTTCTGGTCGGTGGCGTCGTCGGGAGTCACAGTGGCGTTCAGCTGGACATAGCCCTTCTGGGGCAGGGTCACAGCGGTCTGATCCAGAGTGATCTTGGTGACGGCGTTTTCAGGCAGGGTCACGCGATAGGCACACTGGTTCATGGCGTAGTCGTAGGCCACCACATAGAAGGTGCCCTGCAGGAGCTTCTGATAGAAGTCCGTAAACGTCGAAGGTGTAGGTATACTCCTCGTAAGCCCGGGGAGAGGTGCCGTCGGCCTTCAGGGCGGGGATGATGCCGTCGTAGTAGTTGGAGCCGATGCTCATTTCCTTCTTGCCGTTGTTGACGTTGGTCTTCCACTGGGTGGAGTACAGGGTGGCGCCGGCCAGAGCGAAGTTATCGGCCAGGGTCACGTCCAGGTACTTCCGGCCGTCGTCGCCGGTGCGGAACTGCAGGTTCTCGCGGTCAACGATATAGGCATTTCACCGTCGGAGGTGAAGTTGAAGGAATATAGGTGTTCTTCAGGTTGTCCTGCACATCGAAGCCGTCCACATAGGCGGCGGCGGTGTAGGTCATGCGGGTGTTGTTGGGGATCAGGTGGATGCCGGTCAGCGGGGGGAAGATCTCGCCCACATAGCCGGGCCGCACAGCGGCGGAGCTGGAGTTGTACATGGCCTTGCGGACATTGAGGCCGTCGCTGTTGAGGTACACCTCGCCGGTGTCGCTGTCGGTGATGGTGACGTTGGTGGTCTTGGCCGCCCGCAGCAGACCGGCCTGCAGGTAATACAGGTTGCTGACGCCGTTGCCGCCGCCCAGGTCCACGCAGATCTTATCGGCGGAGGTGGAGGGGGTGTCGTAGCCCTCGGGGACCACGAAGGGATACATGCCCAGCTTCACCACGTACATCATGGCGTAAACACCGGCCACGTTGGTGGCGTACATCTTCTCGTCCAGGCCGTTGTAGATATCGGCGTCCTCGAAGATGGGGGCCTTGGTCCAGTCGCCGTAGAAGCCCAGGAAGGGCACGGACAGCGCAGGATCGTCGTTGTTGGTCAGCTCCACGAAGCCTTCCACATAGATGCCGTTGGGGAACTTGGCCAGATACGCCCGGTCCGCGTCGGACAGGCGGACGGTGACGGTGACGGTGGTCTCGCCGTTAGCGGGCACGGTGACGGTGGAGCCGCTGAGGGCGCCGCCGGAGACCTTGATGGCGCTGGTGTCAGCGGAGAGGACATAGCCCTTCTGGGCGATGTACAGCCCGTCAGAGGTGGTGCTCTCGGTCTGGACGGTGGTATTGACGTCATAGGACAGGGCGGAGCCGGTGAGGTTCTTCACCACGAAGCTCAGCTTGTACACGCCCAGCTGGTCGGCGTCGTCGCCCAGCTCGATCTTGGTCTTGTCCTGGCCCCGGACATACAGGTAGGCGGGGGTGGTGACGGCCTCGGCCAGGTTCACCATACCGGAGCCCTGCTTGCGGGGGGAGTAAGCCACGCCGTTTTCATCATACAGGATGTCGGCGGTGCTCATCAGCAGGCGGTTCACCAGCAGCTGCTTGTCGGTATCGGAGGCGCCGGGCATCAGGGTATTGACATACTGCAAAGCAGCGGCGGCCACACCCGCCAGATACGGAGACGCCATGGAGGTACCGCTCATGTAGCCGTACTGGGCGAAGGGCAGAGAGGAATAGATGCTGCCGCCGGGGGCGGTGATCTCCGGCTTCAGGGACAGAGACGGCAGGGGGCCCCAGGAGGAGAAGTCGCTCATGGCCACGGAGCCCTTTTCGGTCTTGGAGACGGTGAGGGTCTTTTCCTGGGCGGCTTCCATCATCTGGCCGTTGGCCAGGCTGATGCACACGGTGGGGATCTTGTAGTTATCCACGGCCATGTTCAGCAGATAGCCGTCGCGGTTGTTATAGATGATGCAGCCCGCAGCGCCGGCAGAGGCGGCATTGAGCTGCTTCTGCTCGAAGGACAGGCCGCCGCGCATGACCACGGCGATCTTGCCGGTGACGTCCAGGCCCTGGTAATCGGCGGTGTCGCCGGTGTTGGGCACCATGACGTACTCATAGGTTTTGGAGCTGTCATTGCCCAGCAGCAGGGCGGTGAAGTCGTGGCCGGACACGTCCTGATAGGGGACGCGGCCCTGGGCGGTGACAAAGGCCGCCGTCTCGTTGGCGTTGACGGAGGCAACGGACAGCGCCGCGTCATAGGAGGACGAGGAGCTGATGATGCCGGTGTCGGGGTCGGACACGGAGGTGAAGTCACCCTTTGCGCCGCCCTGGGAGGAGGAATAGGAGTTACCGGCGGAGCAGTTCAGCAGGATACCGGCGGACTTGACCAGGTCGTAATACTTGGTGGTCAGGTCGCCCTCGGCCTCCCGGCCGAAGCCGCCGTTGGAGCCCAGGGACATGTTGATCACGTCCACGTCCAGCAGCAGGGCATCGTTCAGGGCCGCCAGGATGGTATCCGTGGAGGCGCCGTTAGTGGAGTCGGAGAATACCTTGAAGATGGCCAGCTGTGCCTCGGGAGACTGACCGGCGAAGGTGACGCTGCCGTCGGCGTCCACGGTCTTGCCGGCGGTGATACCGGCCACGTGGGTGCCGTGGTCATTGCCGTACTTCTCCACAGCGTCGGCGGGGGGATCACGTCCGCGTCGGCGTCGGCATAGTCGAAGGCGAAGGGCACCTTGCCGCTCTTATACAGGTCGTCCTCGGTCAGCAGCACCAGGGAGCTGGAGCTGTGCTTCTGGGCATACCAGAGGGCGGCATAGCTGTAGGCGGTGATGTTGGTCTTGCCGTCCTCGCCCTGGCTGATCTGATAGAGCAGCTTGGACAGGCTGGACTTCTGCAGCTTCTGCACGGCAGGAGCGTTGGCAAAGGCCTCGTGGTTCACATCCAGGCCGGTGTCCAGGATGCCGATGAGCATCCCCTCGCCCTGATACTGGGTGTTGTTGGAGTAGGCCGCCACTTCCGCGGCGGTCAGGGCCTGGCCCAGAGTGGCGGAGCCCATGGAATCGGTGTAGTAGGTCTGGCACAGCACCACGTCCTCTACGCCGTCAATATTCTTGATGTCGTTGATCCTGCCGTAAGGCACCTGGGCGGCAAAGCCGCTGACCACGGAGGTGTAGCTGAAGGTGAAGGAGCTGGGAATGCCCTTGCTTTCCATGGTGTTCATCACGGAGAGCTGCAGGTTGGCGATGTCCTTCAGCTGGGCCTTGGCTGCATCCGTCTGCTGGAAGTCCAGCATGGACATACTGGCATTGGTGCGGTTGCGGACATCCAGCAGGCTGTCTGCATCCAGCTGCACAATGACCTTGACCATTTCGTCGTCTGCCGGGATCTCGGACCTGGACACCTTGCTGGAGTCCATGTTATCCTCGAAGATCGCCAGACGGTCGCTGTCTGTGAGCTCATTGGTCACATCGGTGGCCGTCAGCCCGGTCTCGGGGTCAGACGGCGTCAGTTCCGCCGCCATGGCGCTGACCGGCAGGACGCTGATGAGCATCATCAGCACCAGGACCAGGGACAGCAGCCGCTGCGGCATTCTCGTCTTTTTCATCGATCGACTTCCTTCCTGTTTTTTTCGTTTCGCTCCCCTGCTGTGTTGAGGCGCTTTCCGATTGCATAATTATACTTCTTTTCTCCTGCAAAAGCAAGGAATTTCTTCCAAAAACAAGGATTTTTTCAGGAAACGTTTCCGGTGTTTCCGCCGGGTGGACGGCCGGTTGGCGCTTTTTTCCGATGCTTCGGTATCACATCACCGTGATAAACGGCCCATTGTTTTTTGTACTTACCTCACGAACAGTTTCCAGGCTCGGCGTCCGTGTTGTACAAATCCGTCAAAATGTCAGCCTCCCCTTTTCCGCCCCGCTGATTCCGTCCGCAGTACATGCACATTTGTGTTTGTTCGCAGCAAGCGGACTGGCATAGGAAGTTATTGGGAATATCTTCCATGAGTATTCTGTATATTTTTCGGTATTCTTCCAATATTTCCACTTTACAGGGCCGTTTTGATCAAATGATTCGGCGCGGCGTATCCACAAAAGGGCGCAAAAAGCCGCCGCTCCCGCGGGAGCGGCGGCAGATATTCACTTCACCTGGCGGCCATGGGACCAGACGGCAGTGATGTTGTGCCGATGGAGCATATAGAGGGACCGCTCGAAGCGCTCCCGGACCGTCAGGGGGCGGACGGACTCCGGGAAGTCCCCGTCGTCCACCACGATGGCATGGAGGGGCTGGCCCACGGCGAAGCCCTCGCCGCCGCCGAAATACCGGTGCCCGGCGGTGGTGCCCAGATAGTACCCCTCCGGCACGGTCAGGAAGTCCTCGGACCAGTCGGTTTCCATGCGCTTGATCTTGGAGGCCCGGATGCTCATGGTGATGACCTTGTACATGGGGAGCTGTGCCCCGCCGGCGATGTCGGACCCCAGGGTCACCCAGATGCCCTGCTGGAGCATCTCCCGCACCGGGGACACGCCGCTGCACAGATTGATGTTGGACCCGGCGCAGTGGGCCACCACCACCCCGGCCCGGCGCATGGCGTCGCACTCCCGGGCCGGTCGGAGTGGACGCAGTGGGCCATGATGGTGTGGTTCCTTCCACAGGCCGTACTTATCATAGGTCTCCCAGTACTGCTGACAGTCCGGGTGCAGCTCCTTTACCCATGGATCTCCCCGATTCTCCGACAGGTGAGACTGGACATACAGCCCCTTGCTCCTGCGCCAGACGGCCCAGGGCGGCCATCAACTCATCGGAACAGCTGGGGGTGAAGCGGGGGGTCAGAATGGGCTTGACGTGGTCGAAATGACATCCCTCCAGCCACCGCAGCGTCTCCCGAGACAGATTCCTCCGTGGTCTCCTGCAAGATGCCGGGCAGGCCGTTGCGGTCCATGTTCACCTTGCCCACATAGCCGGTGACACCGGCCCGCTCCAGCTCCTCCATGAGGATCCACGTGGCGTCGGTGTGAGGGAGGAGAACATACACACACGGGTGGTGCCGTTGGTGATGAGGTCCGTGGCCAGACGGCGATAGATGCGGCGGGCGTAGTCCGTATCGGCAAACCGTGCCTCCGTGGGGAAGGTGTAGGTGTCCAGCCACTCCAGCAGCGGCAGGTCCATGCCCATGCCCAGCATGGGATACTGGGGGCGTGGAGGTGCATAGCCGCAAAGGACTGCATCACCAGCGCCTGACCGTAATCCACCAGCGGCGCCGTAGCATATTCCAGTGGCAGCCGGTCATAGACGCCCCGGATCACGCCGTCCTCCAGCACCAGATAGCCCTGCTCCCGGATATCCAGCTCCCAGCCGGGGGGCCTGGATGATGTTGCCGCGTAAAACCTGTGTCATACCAAATCGCTCCTTCAGAAAAAAATAAATGGGCGCCCCGCCGGTTCACCGGCAGAGCACCATAGCAAGCAATACGTAACTGAACGGAAGTACAATTTGAG
>VOFK01003524.1_pt1 | contig 16045 bp, 18 predicted proteins | sample 5384121 | NCBI WGS metagenome assembly VOFK01 (sample SAMN12384730, study PRJNA508395) | human gut metagenome | isolation source: healthy gut J | host: Homo sapiens
CTGAGTAAAGTGCTTTTTTTCCAGCACCATTTGCTCCTACTAAACCAATACGGTCATAATCATATACTTCTAATTCATTTATATCTAAAAACATCGCGTCCTTTGAATTCCACACGAATATCTTTTTGCTTTTTAATATCAATTCCATAACATTTCCTCCTGTCTATAATCGCATGTTTTCTTTTGCTTGTACGCAGGGAAAACCCTGCGATTTTAGCAGGAAGAATTACATGAAAATTAAATACATAAATATGGTCCCTCCTATGAATTTTGTTTTAAATCTAATTTTCTAACCTCAGTTATCATGGGGCAAGCTATGGCAATGCCAATAATTAAAACACCTGATAGTAAAAACCAATGATTTACACCGATTCTATCAGCAAAGAACCCAGATAGAATTAACCCAATTGGCATAGCAAGTGACATGATACTTCCGGTCAAAGAAAATACACGTCCTAAATATTCAGGCTTAATTTTCTCCTGAAAAAGAGCTGTTTGCACACCGCTGTAAAACGGAACCGAAAGCCCCATTATTGCACAGCAGACTACAAATATGAAAAATCCACTTTGGGGAAGTAATCCTGAAATGGTTAAGCTTATCCCCATCATAAAAATGGATGCCGTTATTAATAAGATTCGCTTTTGGTAATTCCCAAATAACCCTAATAATAGACCCCCTATCAACATACCAGAGGCATAAGCAATCTCCGTAATAGAAATATGCATCGGTGTACCATTAAAACATTCCATAGTGATTAAAGGATATAAAGCATTTATGGGCATATAAACAAACATATATAATGTTCCAACGAGTAATAAAGCAAATAATCCTTTATTTTGCCGTAGTACAGCCATTCCTTCTTTCATTTCTCTTATGAAATTTGGTTCCAAACTTTGCACTCGATCACCCAGCTTAGGTATACGTACAATTGCTACCGTAATAGATGCAATCACAGCACCCAATACGTCGATGGCAATAATAGCATTTAAATCCCAAACGGAGTATAAGAGTGCTGCAACTGCCGGACTAACAATATAGCTTATAGACTGCAAAGACTGACTATAGCCTGCGCATTTCGTTAGCTGCTCTTCTGGTACTAAAAGTGGTGTAACCGAATTGAGTGCTGGGGTATGAAAAGCTGTTCCAATGCTACGGATAAACAATACTATCATAACCATCCAGACAGGTAGCTCCATATAGAATGCAACAATAGCTAGCACGGCCCCAGCTGCTGCGATAATTAAATCAGCACCAATCATTATCTTCTTCCTATCATGACGATCCACTAATACACCAATGGCTGGTCCAAAGACCGCATAGGGTAAAAAACCTACAAGTGAAGCCATAGACAAGACCATCGCAGATCCTGTTTTTTCTGTAAGGTAAAAAATAATCGCCATTTGCAGGATGGCACTAGTGATTAATGATACTGCCTGCCCTGCCCATATTGTATAAAACTTAAGTTTCCAATTGTTGTATTTTTCCATTTATATTATCTCATATATAGGGGCATGTTCTTCAACTCCCGGACAATCCTCTCTACGGTTGCATCATCCACAGTACCACGCATCTGTCCCACGCAGAGGGCAAGCAGCATCAGCACCGTTACCTGTCCTGTAAAAGCCTTGGTAGAAGCCACACCTATCTCAGGTCCTACATGGATGTATGTCCCGGAATCCGTATTTCTTGGGATAGAGGCACCCACGACGTTGCAGATGCCATACACAAAAAGCCCCCCCCTTGCTCCGTGCCAACTGTATGGCGGCAACGGTTCCGAGCGGTCATACTTCCTTTGTAACTCCATACACTTCTCAAAGGAGAAGTCGGATGCCTCAAAAAAGAGGCTGGATAAGGTGGGCGCATTCGTTCAGCAGTCCCTTGACGATGTGGATGTTCATCTCGTGGCAGTTTCGGCAAATTGCACTGTTGCAGTTGATATACCGATGACTGTTGATGAAGTCATCCACATAGCGGTCATACCGCTTGCCATTCAAAATCACATCCTGAAGATAGAGTTCTCTCGCTTCTAAGAGTAACTCAAACAATTCTTCTGCTACATCCTGTTCGGTAGCGAAGTGGGTCAGGTGTTGCTTCTCTTCAAAAAAAGAGAAGACTTTTTAATTTGTTTTTGCATACTAAATTACTTATTTATAAGTTTATGACGACTGAAATATAAAAATTACACAACATGGTTCAGTATTAGGTTATAATTCTTGTAAAGTTACATTCCTCCTCCCAACGCATGGTAAAGTTTAATTATACTTTGTATGCGTTCAAAACGAGTTTGTAACTGTTGCACTTCCGCTTCGAGAAGAGACTGTTTGGCGGTCAGCACTTCCAGATAGGTGGTATTGGAATGACGCATCAGCGATTCTGTCTTTTCCGCACGGCATCGCATAATGTTTCAACCTGCCGAGCATTGATTTCAATTTGCGATTTTGCCGTCTGCCATGCGGTCAGAGCATCGTTCACTTCCTTTCCTGCGTTCAGTAATGATTGCCGGAACAACAGTTTGGCTTCTTCCTGACGGCTTTTGGCTATCTTCAAGTTGGCGATGTTTACGCCCCGGTTGAATAACGGCTGTGTCAGGGAACCGATGGCATTAAGTAACCATTGTCCGGGATTTACGATTACGCCACCGCCGTTATTAGTCCATCCAAGAATTCCCGAGAGGGTAATATTGGGATAGAAGGCGGCACGGGCCGCATTGGTGGCGTAGAATGCTTGCGCCAGTTCCATTTCAGCCTGACGCACGTCGGGACGGTTGGAAAGCAGTTGCAAAGGGACTCCGATCGAGACAGTATCGGGGAAAGCAGCCTCGGCCAGATTACTTCGTGCTATTGAGTGTGACGGCATGGCAAGTATTGCAAACAAGGCGTTTTCTGTTTCGGAGATGCTCTTGCGGATGGATAATAGGGACGATTCGAGCTGCATCACGTTCGCTTTTGCCTGCAATACACCGGCTTCGTTTGACTGTCCGGCTTTTTTCAATGCTTCGAGAGTGCGCACGGTAGTCTGCCAGTTTTCAAGGGTGCGGTGGCTTATTGCCATTTGCGCGTCGAGCATGGCAAGGGTATAGTAACTGTCGGCAATAGTGGCGACAAGCTGAGTCTGTACGGCTTGCCGGTAATCACGGCTTCCTTGCAAGGCGGCAGCGGCACCACGTTTTGCAGCTGTGAGGTTGCCGAAGATGTCCAGTTCCCAGCTTGCTGTCGCTCCTGCATTATATGTCTTTGCCGTTGCTCCATCGTGCTTGCCGGCATTACCTTCGGCATTCAGTCCGAGTGAGGGTAGATAGGAGAGTTTAGCTGTCAGCAAGGCGGAGGCTGCCGCTTCCACCCGTAGCCGTGCCACATTGAGGTCTGTGTTTCGGTCAAGTCCTGTTTCAATCAAGGACTGAAGTTTAGGGTCGGTAAACATTTCCCGCCACGACAGGGAGGCCAGAGTGGTGGTATCGGCGTCTGCCGGAAGGGTGCTATACAGATTCTCCATCCGAGAGGTCGGGGCGATGATACCGGCTGTACGTGCCACAGCCGGTAAGCATCCATCCTGACAATATGATATATATTGCTGTCTTTTTTCATTTAATTATGCTTAATACGTTCTTGGATATATTGGAAGACGATGAACAATGAAGGCACGAGGAACAACAGAGCCAATGTACCTACAATCATTCCGCCGATTACACCTGTGGCAAGCGAACGGCTACCGTTGGCACCCACTCCGTGGGCCAGCATCAGCGGGATAAGGCCGAACACCATAGACAACACGGTCATCAGGATGGGGCGCAGACGGACTTTTTGCCGCACTGTATGCCGCTTGTGCCAGTGTCATGCCTTCCGACCGCCGCTTGCCTGCATATTCGGTAAGCAGGATGGCGGTCTTGGCAAGCAGGCCGATAATCATAATCAGACCGGTCTGCATGTAGATGTTGTTCTCCAGACCGAAGAGCCATGCGAACAGGAAACTGCCCATCAACCCGCAAGGCACTGCCAGCAGAACCGCAAAGGGAATAAACACGCTTTCGTACAAGGCACACAGAATCATATAGACCAAGGACCATACAGAGCAGGAATATCAGCGTGGCATTGTTGGTTGTCTTGCTCTCCTCGCGCGAGATGCCGCCAAACTCGTAGGTGTAATTTGCCGGGAGAACCTTGCGTGCCGTCTCACTGATGGCTTCGAGCACCTGCCCCGAACTGTAACCCCGGGCCGGAGACCCATTGATGGAGATGGCATTGAACAGGTTGAAGCGGGTGAGGTCTGACGGACCGTTGGTCTTGGTCAGACGCACGAACCGGCTCAACGGTGCCATGCCGCCATCAGAGGTGCGTACATAGATATGATGAATGGACTCTGCATTCACACGGTATTCCGCCGGAGCCTGCATGGTGACGTGGTAGAGCTTGGAGAAGCGATTGAAGTCGGAAACATATTGTCCGGTATAATAGCCCGACAGGGTGGAAAGCACCTCTGCGGGCGACACTCCCGACTGCTCGCATTTGGCGGCGTCGATATCCACCCAGTATTGCGGATAGTCTGTGGCAAAGGAGGAATAGACTTCGCCTATTTCGGGCCGCTGCGACAAGGCCTCGACAAACTTGTCCGCCTCTTTCTTGAAAGCGGTAATGTCTCCGCCTGCCTTGTCCTGCAAGTAGAGCTCAAAGCCGTTCCCCATGCCATATCCGGCTATCATTGGGGGCGACATGGCAAACACCGTGGCATCAGGGATGTCGGAGGTGGCGGCATAGATTTTTCCGATGACGTCGTTGACCGACTGCCCCTCTCCCTCACGCTGTTCCCAGTCTTTGAGTGTCACGAAATACATGGCCTGCGACGGACCGGAACCGCTGAAAGAGAAGCCGGCAACCGCACCGTTGTATTCTATCTCGCCGATACTGTCGAGGCGGCTGTTGATGCGCTCCATCACCTTGACGGTCTGCGCCATTGACGTGCCGGGCTTCGTATTCATGCTCACCATGACCGTTCCGGTGTCTTCTTCGGGGATAAGGCCCGTCTTGGTGGCGTTGACCAGCAGCACCAGCAATACAAAGGACACTGCTATAGAGAGCTCCACATCAGCCACCGGCGGTGGAGGATGAACATCACTCCACGCACATAGCGTCGGCTCAGACGGTAGAAAACGGCATTGAACGCCTTTCGGAAACGGGCTGCAAAGTTGTCCTTTGTATTGCCGTGCTCGTCGATATAGGGCTTCAGCAACAGGGCGCAAAGTGCCGGTGAGAGGGTGAAGGCATTGATGGCCGAGATGCCCACGGCAACCGCCATCGTGATGCCGAACTGCGCATAGAAGGCTCCCGAAGTGCCGCCCATCATGGCAACGGGAAAGAACACTGCCATAAAGATGATGGTAGAGGTCAGAATGGCCGATGAAACGCCTTTCATGGCATCATCGGCCGCAAGCACCGCCGACTGGTAGCCCTCATCAAACTTCGCCTGCACCGCTTCCACCACCACGATGGCATCGTCGACCACGGTGCCGATGGCAAGCACAAGCGCAAACAGGGTGAGCAGGTTGATGGAAAAGCCTATCATGGACATCACGGCGAACGTGCCGATGATGGAAACGAAGATGGATATGGCAGGAATAAGCGTTGACTTGATGTCCTGCAAGAATACATATACCACTACGATAACCAGCAGTATCGCCTCCAGCAAGGTGCGGATGACCGAGCGGATGGAGGCATACAGAAACTTGTTGGTGTCGGTAAGCACTACGAATTCCGCTCCTTCGGGCAGGTCACGGTCCAGTTCGTGGAGCACTTCGTGAATCTCGTTGATGGTGCTCGACGCATTGGACCCTGCCTTCTGGTTTATCATCATCATGGCTGCCGGATGGCCGTTCACTTGGGAGGAGTAGTTGTAGTATTCATCGCCCAGCTCCACATCGGCAACCTCTTTCAGCCGAAGCACGTTGCCACCCGGCAAGGACTTGACTACCAGTTCGCCAAACTCATCGGCACCGGACAAGCGTCCGCGGTACTTCATTGTGTATTCGTTGGCCGTGGGGTGATTGGCACCGAAGGAGCCGGTGGCGGCTTCGATGTTCTGCCGCGCGAGTACGGCGGATATGTCGTCGGGTATGAGCCCGTATTGCGCCATACGGTCGGGCTTCAGCCAGAGGCGCATGCTGTAATTGGAGCCGAACAGTTGCGCCTTTCCCACGCCGCTGATGCGCTTCAGTCGCGGTTCGACATTGATTTTCATGTAGTTGTTCAGAAACGTCTGGTCGAAGCGGTCATCGGGCGAGTAGAGGGCAAAGGTCAGCAGCTCGGCATTCTGCTGCTTTTCGGTGGTGACACCGGTCTTGGTGGCTTCTGCCGGAAGCTGGCTCAATGCGGCGTTCACACGGTTCTGCACGTTCACGGCTGCCATGTCGGCATTGGCTCCTTGCTTGAAGTAGATGTTGATGGAGGCGTCTCCCGTGTTCGATGCCGTGGAGGTCATATAGGTCATGTCTTCCACGCCGTTGATGGCTTCTTCCAGCGGCACTATCACGGCTTTCTGCACGGTTTCGGCGTTGGCTCCGGGATAGGATGCCCATACATTGATGGTGGGCGGGGCGATGTCGGGATATTGCTCCACCGGCAGGGAGAACATGGCGATGACGCCCAACAGCACAATCACCACCGAGATAACGCCCGAGAACACCGGGCGGTCTATAAAAAATCGTAGCTTCATTTCGTTTCGTCTTAGGGGGGTTATGCTCATGCCTTCTCTCACCAGTCCCACGCCTTCGGCGATGAGGGTGTCGCCGACCGAGAGACCTTCTTTTACGATAAACCGGTTGCCATCGTTCAGGCGGTCCACCGTGAGATAGGCAGCTTCCGCCCGTCCGTTTTTCAGTCGGTAGGCGATGATTTTGTCTTGCAGTTCCACGGTGGCGGTCATGGGAATGGTGATGGCATCCGTTTGGGGGTTCCGAAGGACGATGTTGCCGATGCTGCCGCTCAGCAGTTCGCGTTTCGGGATTGGGGAACAGGGCTTTGATCTGCACCGCTCCGGTCGCAGGGGGTCCACCACACCGCTTACGGTCTCGATGCGTCCCTTCGCTTTGTACAGACTACCGTCGTTGAGTTGCAGGCTCACTTCCGGCATCTTGGCTATCAGGCTGTCAATCGAGCCGTAGCGAGTGGATAGGTGTCGCAGCATGTTTTCCGACACGGAGAAGTAGGCATACATCTCCGCATTGTCGGACACGACCGTGAAAGGCTGCTCCATGTTGGGACTGACAAGCGCACCGATGCGGTAGGGCAATGTGCCTACCACGCCGTTACTCGGACTTTTGATTTCAGTATAAGAGAGGTTGTTTCGTGCATCCGCTTCCTGCGCCTCGGCCTGTTGGAGTTCGGCAAGTGCCACAGCTAGTTGGTTTCGGGCAAGAGAAAGGTCGTATTCGGATATTACCTTCTCATCAAACAAGGCTTGCTTACCTTGCAGTTCGATTCGTGCCGTTTCCGCTTTTGCCCGTGCTGCGCTGACATTAGCCAAAGCTGTGCGTAAGGCTGCCAGATAGGGTGTTTGGTCTATCACTGCCAGTACTTGCCCTGTCGTCACCCGTGTGCCCTCCTTCACGCATAGACGCGTGATGCGGCCGGATATTTGCGGCATGATATCCACATCTTGTCGCCCGCGGATAGTGGCGGAATAAGATTCGGATATTTCCACCGGCATGGACGATACTGTTATGACCCGATAACTCGGTACCGCATCCTGCTTACCGTCCTGCTTGCATCCAGTCGACAGAAACAGCATGACGGCAAATGCGGCGAAATTAATGATAATGAATCGCTTGTTCATATTCTTTTCTTGTTCTTAATTATTCGTAATTGATTTAGCACTGATTGAATTCCATTCTTTTTTTAGAATGGAATAAACACGGGTATCTTCATATTTCGGGGTGCCGTTAGGATTGTTTATAAATGTCACAAATTCCTTTGAAGCATCCTTCGCGGCGCATACCAAGGCGTTCGCATAAGCGTTTGGAGCGAATATTGTCATCTTCCACAAATCCATAGATACGCCGTGCACCCGCCTCCCGAAAAAGATAATCCAACAATCCGATAACCGCTTCACGAGCTAATCCTTTGCCCTCAAAACGTTTGTTGAAATGCCAGCCCACATTGTAAGTATCTTCATTTTCACGCAAAACGAAAACATCACCGATTATAAAGTCCTCCTTTTTCAAACTCACTGCATAGCGTTGCATATCTTTTTGGGAATACTGCATATATACGAATGCCGCCTCTTCAGAACAAAGGCGGTCGGCGGCAAAGCAATTCACACGAGGATTTGAAAGATATTCCAAAAGTCCAACAACGTCTCTCTTTTGAAAGTCTCTGATTACAAGACGTTCTGTTTCAATTTTTCATACACTTTTTTTTGAGATGCAACAATTATACCCCTATAAAAGTTCTTGCAATTCAAAGAGTATCGAAGCGGATAAATTAAAGTCCGAACTATCCAAACTGACAGTTAAGACCGAAAAAAGGATAATCTTTCAAGTGCAGATCGGTTTTAACAAATACAATGTGTATTTCACCAATAGTTATTATCGTTTCGATAGTAATTTTATCCGTTTCAGCCTGTTTATCCTATCAACCAAAGGAGTAAAGCCTTATCTTTGCCGAATCAAGAGTAACTTTGCACCCGATATGACCCAAGTGAAAATGAAAATAATGAGTTGGAAGAACGGCCTGTTGCTATCTGCCGTCTCCTATGTATTCTACCTTGTCATGTGGTTTATACTCGATGACAAGACCATCGACCAATTGCCGGGAATGACAATCGCTGATTACATGGTCGATTTTCTGCTGTGTATGCTTTTTACCTACATATCCTTAGGATTCTGTTTTCTGGTCTTCAGGGTATTGCCGTTCAGGACATCCTACGTGTGGGGAATGGTCTATGCATCCTGCCTAATGGCACTGAACAATATCGTTGCGTTCGGTATGATAACCTTGTTCAATTTCCTATGGGACGAAACCGACAACGGGCTTCTCGACGAACTCCTCAACATGAAAGGCGCATACACCTTTGCCATGATATCTACCTTCCTGTCAAGCGTCTATGCCAACTCCTTCTACCTTCAGTCTTACATCAAGGCGCGCGACGAGAAACAAGCACTCGAAATGGCGCTGATGAAGGAAAAAGAGATCGCCTTGCAGTCGCAACTCAACTCGCTGAAACTGCAAATCAACCCGCACTTCATGTTCAACAACTTCAACAACCTGCTGGAACTGATTGAGGAAGATACCGAGCTTGCCGGAAAATTCCTGAGTAACCTATCGAAAGTGTACCGATACATCATCACCAATCTGGACCGCAATCTGATACCCGTTGCCGACGAAATCAAGTTTCTTGATTCATACTTGTATTTGATGAAAGTACGCCACAACGAAGGGGTCATTGCAAAAGTAAGTCCGGGCGTCAGACAATGCAAAGGTTTTCTTCCTCCGGCTGTATTGCAGCTTCTTGTAGAAAACGCAATAAAACACAACAGCTTTTCATCTGAACATCCGTTGGTTATCAACATAAAAAGTTGTCCGATGATTACATAACCGTCTGCAACCTGAAACGACCTTTGATGTCCCCAATCGAATCAACCGGTTTAGGACTTAAAAATATCACAGAACGATACGCTTTGCTTTGTGATAAAAAGGTCAAGATAGAGAATGCCGAAAACTTTTATTCGGTAAGTCTGCCCATCATAAAAAACACCATCCCCTATGAACATACTGATTCTTGAAGACGAGCCACGCAATGCCAAACGCCTCATAAGGCTGCTGAACGACATTGACAGAACATTTATTGTCGAAGGCCCTCTTGCCAGCATCAAAGAGACGGTCGAATTCTTTCAATCCGGCAAAACCACAAACCTCATTCTGGCGGATATCCGTTTGACTGACGGTTTGAGTTTCGAAGCTCTAAAATATGCCCCGGCAACCATACCTATCATATTTACCACCGCATACGACGAATATGCGGTACAAGCATTCAAGTTCAACAGTTTCGACTATCTTCTGAAACCGTTGGATTCGGATGAACTTGAAGCGGCCATTGACAAGGCGGCCAAAGCCGGTAAGAATTATACCGACGAAAACCTACAGCAGCTTTTCGATGCCTTACAGAAAAACAAGTTCCGTTATCGGGAGCGTTTCTTGCTTCCTTACCGTGACGGATATAAGACCGTGCGAGTTTCGGACATCAACCATATCGAAACAGAAAACAAGATTGTACATCTTCGTCTTAACAACGGCACTTCCGAAGTGGTCAATGTGTCAATGGATGAACTTGAACACCAACTGAATCCGGACTATTTCTTCCGGGCAAACCGCCAATATATCATCAATGTAGAGCACGTTTTGTTCCTCGGTAATTATTTTGGAGGAAAGTTGATTGTCCGTTTGAAAGGTTATCCGAAGACGGAAATACAAGTGAGCAAGGAAAAGGCGCAGAGGCTTAAAGAATGGATTGACAGGTAGACTATTCTTGCAAAAAGAGTATCAAATATATTTAGTTTGTAAATCAAGTATCTAGATTTCTATTTATCAGTTAGAAAGCCAGATACTTGATTCTACTATATTTTCATCCCTTTCAGTTAGTTCTTATTCTTAACAGATGTCCGACAATGACATGGTCGGCAATGAAGTTGTCCGTTGGACTTCGTTCACTTGCCGGACTGCGTATCAGAGGGACATCCCACTATGCCATAGAATCATCCCGTCTTTGTTGCCACTTAGCTTCCATCTCCCTCGAAAGTTCCACAATCTCCCGGCTCAGTTTCACAAGGTCAATGGTACACTTCTTCAGTTTGTAGAGCAATGCCATCGCTTTCTTCTCCGAGAAGTGGATGCGTAGCTCCTTGACGACCTGATTGTAGTTCGTGCCTATGCAGCGGAACTGGGCGTGGAAGTCCGACAGTTTGGTATAGTAGTCCAGCATCGTCTTGTCCACTTTCAGCACCTTGAACTTCTCCGAAGAAGTGCGCCTTGAGAAAGACGGCTTTCGCATACACGTTCGATTCCTCGTACATCGTCAGGAACCTGTTCCATTCCACATCATCGAAGCGCACCATCACGCAGTGCGTCTTCGGGTTCAACTTGGGATTTCTCCCGTACTTGCTCTTCTTTTTCATACTTCTTATTCTTTTAATTTTATGGCTTGTCCATTGTTTAATCTTTGATTAATGAACCCCGAAATTATCCGACTGCGGAGGATAATTCTGCCCACGGCGGTGAAGGCATTTTCAGTTACTTAGAATTATTCGGGTAACTGAAAATATATCTTGCTGTGTCTTTGAGGACACAAAAATCCTCCGCCTGTCGGATTTGTTTCCGGGTGTACTCACTCATCTTGGGTATCGGTTAAGCCGATGAAGTATATCCACCGACCTAACCGACTTTCCGTAATCCCGTCAGAGCTTGCGCCACTGCTCAATGTCTTCCGATAGGCATCGAGGTGCAAGCGGACAAGGTTCTCAATCAGCCCCGATGCGCTCATGCCCTTTCCTCCGAGGTAGCGGACAACCCTGTCCGAGTTCGTCACGCACCGTCTCGCTGACGAACACGGGCTTGCGGTTGACAATCTTCGGGACTTGGAGATAGGTGGCGCGGTACTCCTCCAGCGACAGCCTGCGCTGCTTGCTGCTGACACGCTTCTGCGGCATTGCCGCCTCCTCGACCGCCACACCTGACGGTTCATCCGTCATAGCGGTCTCTGTTTCCTCCGTGACGGTTTTGCCGGGGTGTTCCGGCTCATCCGGTTCCAGACCGATACGTCTGTAGATGTCATTCATCGACTTGGGAGTGTAGGATTCCCTGCGTCCCATCTTTTCCACGATTTCACGAGCCTGCTGCTCTGTGATGTTTGGTTCTCTCTTCATTGTAAAAAACAAATTGATTAAGTTATTAACTGTGGTCTTGGTAAGCACCTCGACCGATTATCGGGAGCAAAGTAAGGTGCTTTAATACAGTCAGTCAAGCACTTGGATTCTCTTAGGCAATTTTGTGTGGTTTTGCATTATGGCGGTTGATAAAGCGGTGAGGACTTCACCGTTTTGCCGGATGTATATGCCCGAAAGGGCAAAGACTCAATTGTAGGCGAATTTGAATTAAGCCCTTATTTTTCCCCTTGCCACCTTTCTATTTTTTAGAATTAAGAGGATAACCGCTGCCTCCAGCCAATGCCAACCTCTACCACCCTGTGCCACTTGCTGCCAGACCTGATTGAAACCATTGCCGGATGCCGGATTATGTATTTCTTTGCAGGAGAAGGAATGATAGCCGCCAAAGGGAAGTCAGCATCCCGGACAATGACTGCCGTATCAGCGCAACACGCTTCCACTTTCGGGGAACCTATTGTCAGGTAACGGATTATATATTCCTTTGCGGCAAAAGAAACAGTAACAACTAAAAGAAAGACAATATGGAAATCGTATCAATCGAAAGAAAGACCTTCGAGGAGCTGGTCGCCAAGTTCGACCGCTTCGTCAGCCGTATGGATGCCATCTGCCATAGGCACGGCGAAAGAAAATGAGTGAATGGATGGACAATCAGGACGTGTGCCGGATGCTCAACATCAGCCCACGAACCTTGCAGACACTTCGGGACAACGGCACATTGGCTTATTCGCAGATAAACCACAAGACCTATTACCGTCCCGAAGATGTGCAGCGTATCGTCTCCATCGTGGAGGACAGGCGAAAGGAAGCGAAGTTCAAAGGCAGGACAATCTGATAACCGAATAGAGTAATGACAATAATTCCACTAAATCCAGAGTAATATGAACGAACTGATTAACAAAGACAACGAGTGGATAATCCACTTCATGGGCAGCCTCGACCGTCTGCTGGACAACGTAGAGCATCTGACCGCCAATTACCGCCCGACACTGAACGGGGAGCGTTTCTTCACCGACAAGGAGGTGTCGGCACGGCTGAAAGTGAGCCGCCGGACGCTTCAAGACTACCGTACCGAAGGACGGATAGCCTACATTCAGTTGGGTGGCAAAATCCTATACCGTGAATCCGACATCGAAAGGATGCTGGCTGACAGCTACCGTTCCGCTTACAGACTGACGGTAATCTGATTTTCTTGAAGGAGCGCAGTTTGCCGTCTGCCCCATGTTTGCGGCAGCAATGGTACAACAGTAAAAAGAAAAAGGAACGGCTTACGGATGAAGCATCAATGTTTAGCTTCGTCTGTAAGCCGTTCCTTCTCTTTCTTCTGTTTTCCCGTCAGTCGCTTGTTTCCGTTGCCGGATGCCCAAAATGCGTGTGGCTGGTAGAGGCAAGGTTAGGGCTGAATACGCTCAACCCCGTTTGAGGAAGATTCTGCCCGAAACGGCTCTGCCGCCCGACCTTGCCAATGCCCTCAAAGCCACACGCTACCTTTGCATCCGTGCATAGGGAACAAGTGGTTGACGGGATGAACCTCAACTATACCATAGGTTGCTACCCTTGCCATAGGAAACAAATAGTGTGACCGGACTTCCTTTCTTGGTGGCGCATATTTCACCTATTACAAACCGTCTGAACAAGAGGGTTTCTTTACTACATATTCTGAAAGCAATGGCTATAACCATTTCAAGATTATACACATCATAGCTGATGCCGTCAGTTTGCTTGATATACTTCATCGTATCAGTTTCGTTCAACTCCTTGTTCTTGTAGATTGCCCGTATCGCCTTGCGGATGTGGCACGAGAATACCCCGAACAGGTCGGCAATCTCAAATTGGGTCATCCATACAGGTGCGGTCAGTATGGTTACTGCACCCGTTTCACTGATTGTGATTATTCCTCTGCTCATAATTCATTTATTTTATGATGATTATTTACTGTTTCTTCTTTTCGCCAGCCGATATTTCCTTTCTGCGCTCTATCAGCTTGTCCATGTCCTTAGAGATTTTATCATCGGTTATCCGTGCATATCCCTGTGTCGTCCTGATATTGGAGTGTCCCATCATCTTGGCGATACTCTCAATCGGAATGTCCGCAGAAATCAGGAATGTTCCGAAGCTGTGCCGACTTTGATGATAGGTCAAGTTTTCCTCTTTTCCTATGGTTACTCCCAACTCGTGAACCTCAAACCATAGGGCATCACGGTTGGGAAGAGGAAACACGGGCTTCTCATCATCAGTTGTGTTATACAACGACAATATCTGCTCCGCTATGGGATGCAAGGGGATGAACGCCTCCACCTTTGTCTTCTTGCGGTTGATGCGGATATACCGTCTGCCCTCCGCATTTGTCCCGATATGATGGGGATGAAGAAGTTTGATGTCCACATACGCCAGCCCGGTCAGGGTCGAAAAGATGAATGCTCGTCTTGCCAGTTCCATCCGCTTGTCATACATCGGGGTGGAAAGTATCTTCCTGAACTCCTCGCGGTTAATGTACCTGTGCCTTGCCTCCGGCTTTGGCTCATACTCCAAGTCCTCACAGGGATTTACACGGATAATCTCCTTATCGACTGCAAGGTACAACAGCCGGTTCAGCCAACGCAGACAATGGTTGGTCTGTGACACCCCGAAGTTCTTGCATTTCTTCAAGTGGACTTTGTAGGACTTGCCGAAATCCTCAGTCACTTCTTCAAGAGGAATATCTTTTCCCGATAGACGCTATAAAATCCGTCAGGTACTTTTGATAGTACATTGAAGCCCGGTAGGAAGATGTGGAATCAATCTCTTCGGAATGCTTCTTCAACCGCTCCCGTTCCCATTCACCCATTTGCAATAAGGTAGTCGGATGGATATTATTCAGGGAAATATGGTTCTTCAACATCTCGGCACTGACCACTCCTTGCGATTTAAGTATCTCGGTATAGGCTTCCTCAGTCAGACGCAGGTATTCCCGTAAGCGGTTGTTCTCCCTGACGGTCTTTATCTCATTCTTCCTGCCGTTCCAGTCTTCGGGGCGGCAATAGATACCTGTGCTTATGGCGGTCTGTTTACCGTCAATGGTTATACGGCAGAGTACGGCGGTCGTACCGTCAGCCCTCACTTTGCTGCGGTTGATGTAGGGCAATAGTGAAAATGTGCTTCGCATATCATTGTTGGATTTATAGGGTTAATTTGAAATCTGGGTCGCTTCTATGAACTTGTCCATGTCCTCGAACAGTTTTTTCGGACTGACACGGGCATATACTTGAGTGGTGGAAATGTCGGAATGTCCCAGCATCCTGCTGATGGTCTCAATCGGCACACCCGCTTCGAGCGTTATCAGCGATGCGAAACTATGCCTCGCCTGATGATAGCACAAGTCATCCTTGATGCCCGCCAGTGCCGCCAATGCTTTCATGTGCCTTCTGAGATTTGACCAATGCAGCAAGGGGAACAATGTGTCCCTGTCCTCACTGTGATACTTCTCAATCAGCGCAATCGCTCGGGCAAGCAACTTCACGCTTGCACGAAGTTCGTTCTTCTTTCTGCGGTACTTCAGCCACAACGCTCCGTTATCGTCCGTGTACAAGTTCTCATCGGTAATGGATATCACATCCGCATACGAGACCCCGGTATAACACCCGAAGAGAAACATATCCCTTGCCAGTATGTGAGATTTACGATGCGGTTCAATTTCCACATCACGGATTTTCTCGAACGATTCACGGCTCAATGCCCGTGGGGTTTTATCCGACTGCTTGGGCAGGGTGAAATGCTGGAAATGGATTTTGTCTGCATAGCCTTCCTTATAAGCCAGACGGCATATTTTTTCAGTATGGCAAGGTGATGTCGGACAGTATCTATTGCATATACCCTTATTCTCCATAGCGAAAACCTGATAGTCATGGATGAACTGTTCCGTAAGCTGCCCAAATGCTAAATCCTTGACCTTGTACTGATGCTCGATGAACTCGCCAAGTGTCAGGCGCATATAGTGATAAGTCGAGGTAAGAAGTTTTCGCACGGTCAATATACCAATACGGGCTTTGAGGTCGTCACAGACAACATCAGTCATTCGCATGAGTGTCATCTGCGTTTCCATACTTCCTTGAAAAATGATTCTTCTACAGCAATACATGGCT